>Ga0207702_10000304_pt1 | contig 56789 bp, 53 predicted proteins | sample KBSCornC62_FD_184302 | JGI IMG/M metagenome (GOLD analysis project Ga0207702, IMG submission 184302) | Corn rhizosphere microbial communities from Kellogg Biological Station, Michigan, USA - KBS Corn C6-2 (SPAdes) (version 2) | ecosystem: Host-associated > Plants > Roots > Rhizosphere > Soil ...
ACATGGGATTACAAGATCAAGATAAAGATAAAGATAAAGATAAAGACCGATTGGACGATCTGCTCGAGGAGGCGCTCAAGCGGTATGGAGACGTAGAGCCGCGCCCGGGAATAGAAGCACGGGTGCTCGCAAATTTGGCGGCGCATCGGGAGCGGAGGCTCACTAGTTCGACATGGATGTGGGCCCTCCCCGGTGCAGGCGCGCTGCTGGTTGCTGTCGCACTCTGGCTTGGCCATTCCTCGCATGAGATCGCCCCCCGTCCCGCTCCAGTGCGCGAGGAAAAAGCGGTTGCTCGTCCGCTGCCAGAAGCCCTGCCCTCGATCTCCGCGAAAGCCCGTCACGCGAGGGGAACCCGTGCGGCCGTGAAGGTTGCCCAGGAAGCGGAAGCCAAGTTGCCACAGTTCCCATCGCCCCGCCCCATGGGCCAGCAGGAACTCCTGCTTCTTGAATATGTCCAGCATTATCCGGACGAAGCGATGCTCGTTGCCGAGCAGCAGGATCAGTTTCAAGCCGCGGTGGAGAAAGCCGAGCAACAGATTCAAAGAAGTTCCAACTCAGAGGAAAGGTGAGCCCTTGTATGAAAAGACGCATGATGTTCCTGGCGGTGGCAGCCGCCCTTCTTGGAAACACGCTGTGCCTTGTGCGCGCACAAAACTCGGAGGAATCCTCCCCGGAGAAACCATCCGCGGAGAAAAATGCGAAACCCGGACAGCAGGGCTGGACCCCTCAAGCATACCGCCTGGATTTCTCATTCAATGAATTGGAAGACGGGAAGAAAATCAATACGCGACATTACTCGCTCAATTTGACTTCGGGCAGCGGCAACGAGCTGAAGATCGGATCGCGCGTACCCATCGCAACTGGGGAAAACTCTGCTATGCCGGCGACGAGCTACCAGTATATGGACGTGGGTACAAGGATTTGGGCGAGCATAGGCGTTCAAGGCGGAGGCGAACTCCGACTCGATGTAAAAAGCGAGGTGAGCAACCTCGACATGAGTGCCGGTCGCGATCATCCTCAACTACCGCCTGTCGTACGCCAAATCCAGATCAACGGTACGACGCGGTTGATCACCGCCAAGCCAATCCTTATTGGCAGCATGGATGACCCGAACTCAAATCGACAATTTCAGCTTGAGATGACGGCCACGAAGTTGCCGTGACCTGCGCAGCGAATCGGGCGGCGAATCTATTCCGCCGCCAGCTCCGCGGCTTGCTGGAAAATGCCGAGAAACATGGGGCGGGTGAGTTTCCCAGTCTGGGTGTTCTGGTTGGACGGATGGTAGGAGGCGAGAAGGATGCGGCCGTCGGGCATTTTGTATTTCGCCGCGTGAGCGAACCGATAGTTGCCTTTGCTGCCCAATTGGCCGAGCTGTTTTAAGTAATTCAAATAGGCATCGAATCCGATCTTCCCCAAAGCAACGATCACCTTCAGGCGCTTCAGTCCCTCGAACTCCCGTTGGAGATAGGGGGCGCAATTGGATAACTCGATTGGGAACGGCTTATTGTCGGGCGGCGCGCAGCGGGCTGCCGCGGTGATATAGAGATCTTTCAAAGTGAGGCCGTCATTTCTGGAGGTGGCGCACGGCTGACTCGCGAATCCAGTCTGGTAGAGCACGGGATACAGGAAGTTTCCGGAGGCATCTCCGGTGAACGGACGTCCGGTACGGTTCGAACCATGCGCGCCGGGCGCAAGACCGAGCACGAGAACACGCGCCATGGGGTCTCCAAACCCCGGCACAGGCTTGCCCCAATACTCCCAGTCACGGTAAGCGCGGCGCTTTTCGCGCGCGATCTGCTCGCGATAGAGGACCAGACGCGGGCAAAGACTACAGGAAATAACTTCCTGGTTGAGGATGTTGAGCCAGTTCGGATGAGGCATGAGGAGAGGCTTCAGGCTTTTTGTATCACACGCGTGCCGCCCTCGCCGGACGCCCTTGACTCGGAATAAGCAATGGCGCTTCAGTCTGGTATTGCGAAGTACCCGCTCCGTGACTGGACCTTGTATCCCTGCTTCGATTTGATTTCCACTTTATGGAAGCTGCCGTCGCGCTTGGGATTTACGGGGACATATCCGATGTTGTACTGGCTGCGGAGTTCGTCGGAAATCTGCTGAAAGGCGGCCAGTACAACATCGGGTTTATTCCCCACCTCGATCACCCGGCCGCCGGTCTCAAGCGTCAGCTTCTTCATCTCGCTATCGCCGCTGAAGGAGGCCCCCGCGTTCCAGTAGAACCCGCGGTCGGCGCACAGCAGTACGTATACGATCGTGTCCGCTTTCTGGGCAGCCTCGATGGCATCTCGAACCTTGTATTGGCTGCCCTGATCCTCGCCGTCGGTGAGCAGGATGAGTGCTTTGCGGTCCACCTGCTGGCCCATTTGATCATGGGACGCAAGGTACACGGCATCGTAGAGCAGTGTGCCCTTGGGAGTACCCATGGTGGGCACCGGCCCTCCGCCCATTCCCGGAACTCCAGAAACCGCCCCCTGTCCGCCACTATCGATTCGGACGCTGTCAAGCGCGTCTTTCAGCCGGCGCACACTGCTGGTGAAATCCTGCACCAAGCTCACCCGCACACCAAAATCGATGACAAACGCCTGATCTTTTTCGGCAAGGATTTGCCCCAGAAACGCGCCCCCGACCTGCTGTTCCATTCCAAGTACGTTCTGCTGACTGAGGCTGGTGTCAATCATGATTCCAAGCGTCAGCGGCAGGTTGGAACTTGCGGTGAAGTACTTAATCGACTGCGGCTGTTTGTTGTCTAAGATCTCAAACTCATCTTTTGTGAGGCTGGGAATCAGGCCGCCTTTCTTGTCTTTCACGTTGAAGAACAGCTGTACCAGGTCGGTTCGCGCTTTCAGAGTCGTGACCGGTTCTTCTTCTTCGCTTTTGTGCCTTTGCGCTTTCTCGGCGGCCTCGCGATCGTTCTGGTCGGGGACCATCTGAACGTCTTGGGCATGGGGGGCGATCGCAGCTGCCAGGAGAACGAGAAACGTAAGAAGAACCTGTACAGCACGCGAATGGAGATTCGGAAGCATAAGCTCTGTCCCTGAGGGTTTCTGGTAGTCTATCTCTCTACGGGTTAGATGCACCAAATCTGCTGACCCTTGCATCCCAATGCATAGAAGCGCGAGGAACGATTGCGTATTTGTTGGGGACATTTCTGGCGGATTGTGTTGCTGGCCGGGGTTTGTACCATCCTGACGGCCGGGGCGGCTTGGCTCGATGCGCAGTCATCGACGAGCGGGAACGCTGCAAGTTCAGGCACTTCTTCGGGAACAAACCAGCAGGACCAGAACATTCCTGACGCGCCCTCGACGGTGCAACCAGCGAAGCCATTGCCCACGCCGCCGCCGAGCACGGAGCCACCTCAAGCCTCGCAGCCTCCCCAACAACAGGGGGCGCCTGAGCAAGAGCCGGCGCCAGAGACTCCTGGCGGACAACCCGCCAATCAACCGGGCGGGAAGTTGCCGCCGGTCAACATTCGGCCCGTTCCCCCCGGCGGGGCTGCGGGCGAAAACGGCGAAAACGATGTGGAAGGCGGGGAGCCTTACAAGCTCCCACCCGTCATCGTGAACCAGGTTCTTGTGCCGGTCACGGTGAGCGGCGAAGACGGCCGTCTGGTGGCCGGCCTGACCGCCAAAGATTTCACTCTCCTTGAGAACGGGCAGAAGCAGAAGTTGAATTTCTTCACCTCCGATCCATTTGCCCTGTCTGCGGCCGTGCTGATCGACTTGGGGATGAAAGACGTCGATCTGCAGAAGGTAAGCCATAGTTTTCCTGCCTTAGAGGGCGCCTTCAGCGAATTCGATGAGCTCTCCGTCTACACCTACAGCAACACCGTCGGCCAGCAAACTGGCTGGGGAGCGGTGGGCCCGGCGCTCTCGGCACGGTTAGAGGAATTGAGCACCGTACGTGGTCAGAACAACGGACCTCCGGTGGTGAGTGGACCGATGGCCGCGGGAGGTCCCATGATCAACGGAATCCCCGTCGACCCGGCTAACCAGCGCCCCATGGCGGCAACCCAGCCCGCCCGGGTGATGAACGACGCTATTCTGCGGGCCGCAACCGATCTCGCCAAGCGCGACAAGCGCCGCCGCAAGGTCATTTTCGTGATCAGCGACGGACGCGAATATCGCAGCCAAGCCAGCTACCGCAATGTTCTTCACGTGCTTTTGACCAACAACATCATGGTGTATGCAATTTGGGTCGGGGCGCCGTCGGTCCCTGGTTACAGCACGTTAGCCCGGCTGCATGTGCCTCGTTTCGGCTTCACCGACATCCTCCCGAAATACGTGAATGCGACGACGGGAGGTCAATCGATGTTGGGGGGTACGCGCAGCGCGATTGAAGATGCCTACACGCAAGCCATGAGCAATGCCCGAAATCAATACACGCTCGGCTATGTTACCCATGCTCCGCCGACCTCGGCTTATCGTACCTGGGAGGTTCTGGTTAACCGGCCAAGCTGCCGGTCCTCGATCCGCCCTTGCGTGAATGTGGAGGCACCGGATGGCTACTACCCGGCCCCTCCCCGTCAATCTCAAACCAGCGACTAGGCACCATGAGCCTTATCTAGTAACGGGCGTAACCCTACCTGGATCGCCTCGGTGTGGTATAAACCATTGTTACAGCCCAAAAATTTGCGGAGAGGCTTGGCCCGCATTATCAGCAGCTTGCGGGGTGGTAGAGGGAAGCCGGGTCCATCCGCTGTCTGAGGAAAGTCTTGAGCTTCATCAACTTCGCAGCCCGCGAGATCAATTGCAAGATCGTCTACTATGGCGCGGGACTTGGCGGCAAGACCACAAACCTGCAGCACATCTACCAGACGACCGCCGAACAGCAGAAGGGCAAAATGATTTCGCTCGCGACCGAAACCGAGCGAACTCTTTTCTTCGACTTCCTGCCTTTGGATCTCGGCACCGTTCGCGGGTTCAAGACCCGCATCCACCTCTACACGGTTCCTGGGCAGGTATTCTACGATGCCAGCCGCAAGCTGATCCTGCGCGGCGTTGACGGCATCGTGTTCGTTGCCGACTCCCAACAGGAACGCATGGACGCCAACGCCGAAGCGCTCGACAACCTGATGTCGAACCTGAAAGAGCACGGCTATAACTTCAACAACATTCCCTATGTCCTGCAGCTGAACAAACGTGATCTCCCCAATGTTCTTCCCGTGGATGTGCTTGCCCGCGAACTGCAGCGCAAAGGGGAACCGGTCCTTGAAGCAATTGCCTTTCAAGGCCAGGGCGTGTTCGAGACCCTGAAAGAAATCGCCCGCCAGGTTTTGGTGGAGCTGAAAAAGGGCAGTTAATCCGCTCTCCGCACTCCCCCGAGCCGGTCTCGGGCTGATTTCCGATTGCTGATCAATCGAGCCCTGTTCCCGTATAATCACTAAATTCAGCCATGACGCTTCTCGAAGGAATCATTGCCGCCACCCGGCGAAGGGTGGCTGAGTGTCGGTCGAATGCGGATTTGCGCGATCTCGAGCGGAGAGCCGAGGCGCACCTCCCGCGAGGATTTCGTAGCGCACTCGAGAGTGCAACGGCGTCCGGGCCAGCGATCATTGCGGAACTGAAGAAGGCTTCTCCCTCGAGGGGATTGATCCGCAGCAACTTCGATTCGACAGGACTCGCCAAGGAACTTGCTGTCTCAGGCGCAGCCGCGCTCTCCATCCTCACCGAGGAGGAGCATTTCCAGGGATCGCTTGAGAACCTGCGTGCGGCATCTTCGAGTACCTCTCTGCCCTGCCTTCGCAAAGATTTTATCGTCGATGAATTTCAGGTCATAGAGGCCGGTGCGAATTCCGCCGACGCGATCCTGCTGATTGTAGCGGCCTTGCCGCAGGACGAGTTGGTCAGGTTAGCCAAGCGGGCGTCGGAATTGAAACTGGGTGTGCTGGCCGAAGTGCACGACGAGGAAGAACTGGGCCGCGCTTTGGACGCAGGTTGTGACCTGATCGGCGTCAACAGTCGCGATCTGAGGACTTTCAAGGTCGACCTGAACACCGCGTTTCGGGTGGGCGACATGCTCCCGCACGGAGTCATTGCTGTCGCCGAGAGCGGGATCGAGAATGGCCGCGATATCGCGCGTCTGCGCGCCGCCGGCTATGACGCGTTCCTGATCGGCGAAACCCTGATGAAGGCGGAATCGCCAGGCGAGGCGCTAAAGACGCTGATTGCAGAGGCGATGGCGATGGCGTCGGGCGCGAACTGAGGCTCGGCCAATCAGGAACCAGCGAAGGCGATTATGACTTGGGTGAAGATCTGTGGCATCACGAACCTCGAAGATGCACTGATTGCGGTCGAAGCGGGCGCCAATGCGATCGGGTTCGTGTTCCATGCGAGGAGCCCAAGGCACATCGATCCCCAAGATGCGGCAAGAATCTCGGAAAAGCTCCCCGCCGAACTGGAGCGGGTTGGAGTTGTCGTACCGCATTCGCTGGACGAAATTATTTTCATCGCGCGCACTGCCCGAGTGAGCGCACTGCAGCTTCATCTCTCCGTGATGGCTCCCTTAATGGGCAGCGACGCGGCTTCCTATGCGACCGGAATGCAGGATTTTGCTCCCGCCGACAAGCTGTTCCTGGCGCTGCCGGCTGCCCCCTTCATCGAGCGGAAGTCGAGCCCGGATTTTAGGGCCCTGCGGGGTGGCGCTTTGCCGAAGGGGATCTTTGACACCGTCTTCCTCGATTCTGGTACCCCCGCACAACCCGGGGGCACGGGGCGTGCTTTCGACTGGAAGGCCGCGCGGCCACTGGTCGAAGATATGAACAAGCAGGTCAATGTTGTACTGGCCGGTGGACTCACGCCACAGAACGTGAGCGAAGCGATCGAAATCCTGCACCCCTGGGGGGTGGATGTCTCCTCTGGAGTCGAGGCAAGCCCGGGAAAGAAAGACCCACACAAAATTCGTGCCTTCCTGCGAGCGGTGCGCGAGGCAGATAAAGCGAGTCAGAATTAAATGGCAACAGTATCGGTGACAATGAAATCTCGTCCTAGTCGTTTGAAGCCTGGCCTGGGCAAGCGAAGCGGCTCGAAGGGCAGGGCCCCGGTCGGTCTTCCGCACGCTTCCAGCCGGGGGAACCAGCGGACGCCCCCACTGGGCGTGGTTCCTGGCCGTTTTGGCCCCTGGGGCGGACGCTATGTTCCGGAGACGCTCATGGCGGCCTGCGAGGAACTGGAGCGCGAGTACGAAAAGGCCAAGCGCGATCCCAGGTTCAAGGCGAGACTCGCGGAACTGCTCAAGAGCTTCGCTGGACGGCCGACACCGTTGTTCTACGCGCGCCGGCTCACAGAAAAAGTCGGCGGCGCGAAAATTTATCTCAAACGCGAAGACCTTCTGCACACGGGCGCCCACAAGATCAACAACTGCCTGGGGCAGGCCCTTTTGGTCGAGCGGATGGGCAAGCATCGAGTCGTCGCAGAAACCGGCGCCGGTCAGCACGGAGTGGCGACGGCGACGGTCTGCGCCCTGTTTGGCTTTGCATGCGTGGTGTACATGGGGACTGAAGACATGCGGCGGCAGGAACTCAACGTTTTCCGCATGCGCCTCCTGGGAGCCGAAGTTCGCGGAGTGGATTCGGGATCGCGCACGCTGAAAGACGCGATTAACGAGGCCATGCGAGACTGGGTCACGAATGTCCGCACAACCCACTACCTGCTCGGCAGCGTCCTCGGCGCACATCCCTATCCGACGATGGTCCGCGACCTTCATCGGGTGATCGGACAGGAAGCGCGCAAACAGGTACTCCAGGCTGAGGGTAGACTCCCCACCTCGGTGATTGCATGTGTCGGCGGCGGATCGAACGCCATCGGGATCTTTTACGATTTCATCCGCGACAAGAAAGTTCAGTTGATCGGCGTCGAAGCGGGTGGCCGCAGCGAAAAGCTCGGCGAGCACGCGGCGCGTTTTCGAGGCGGGCTTCCGGGTGTTTTGCAGGGAACCTATTCCTACGTGCTGCAGGACGAAGCCGGACAGATCGCCAGCACCCACTCGGTTTCCGCTGGTTTGGACTATCCCTCGATCGGCCCCGAGCACGCATGGCTCGCAGACCAGAAGCGAGCGCAGTATGTGGCAGCGTCAGATGGGGAAGCCCTGGCCGCCTGCAAGATGCTCGCGCAGACCGAAGGAATCATTCCCGCACTGGAGTCGTCGCACGCGGTTGCCGAGGTGATCAAGCGCGCTCCCAAGATGAAGAAGACGGATGTGGTGATTGTGAACATCTCGGGGCGGGGAGACAAGGATATTGGGATTTTGCGCGAGAACTTGCAGCTCGACTCAGCTTGCAGATGAACATGAGCCTCGCATTCAAGAATCATCCCGGCCTGGTAGCCTATCTCACCTGCGGTGCCCCTGATCTCGGCGCCACAAAAAGCGCCGCCCTGGCAGCCATCGGGGCGGGTGCCGAGGTCCTCGAACTCGGTGTTCCTTTCAGCGATCCGGTTGCTGACGGACCGGTGATACAGCGCGCCAGCGAACGAGCGTTGCGCAATCGAGTTTCGCTCGAGGACGTTTTGAAGGTGGCGGCGGAAATCCGGCGCCAAAGCGACGTCGGAATGGTGGTCTTCACCTATTTCAATCCCATCCTGCGAATGGGCCTGGACAGGTTTGCCTCGGCCGCGGCAGATGCAGGAGTCAATGGCGCGCTCGTTACCGATCTCCCGGTTGAAGAAGCCGGCCAGTATCTCGAACGCATGCGGAAAAGCGATCTGGCTACGGTCTTTCTGGCCGCTCCCACTAGCACCGACGATCGCCTCAAGCGAATTTGCGCGGTGTCCACCGGCTTCGTTTATGCCGTTTCCCGGACAGGGGTAACCGGTGCACGCAAAGACCTGGCAGAAGATGCACGCAAACTGGTGGAGCGCCTGCGCCGATTCACCAAGTTGCCGATTGCTGTCGGATTTGGTATCTCCGGGCCGGAGCATTTTCGCTCGGTGGGCCGTTTTGCCGATGCTGCCGTCGTCGGCAGCGCCCTTGTGCAAGCCATGGAGGAGAATCCCGGCAAGGAAGCGCAAGCTGTGGCAGAATTGATAGCACAAGTCGTCGGCCGTCGGCCTTCGGCTGTCAGCCCCTGACTCCATCAGGTTCTCGCATAACAAGCTGAAAAGCTGGCGGGTTTCGTTCCAGGCTTGGGGCTGGTGTATTTGCCGACGACTAGCGACCAAGGAACGACGATCGACGACGTATGGACATCGCAGATTGGCGACGCAAAATCGATGAGATCGACCGCAAGCTGGTGGCTTTACTCAGCGAACGAGCGCAGGCGGCGCACGCAATCGGCAAACTGAAACACGATGCCGGGATGCCGATTTACGAGCCCGACCGAGAACGCCATGTTTTTGAAAACACGCAAAAGGCAAATCAAGGGCCTTTGCCGAATCGCGACCTGCAGCGCATTTATGAACGCATCATGGACGTGATGCGCCATATCCAGCAGGAAGAGATTGCACCCGAGACTTTGAAGCCTGCCGATGGTTTGGGCGACACCGAGATTGATCCGGAGGTTAACGACTGAATCGGCTCTTGGCGGTTTGGCCTACGGTTCGCGGCAGCAATCGTTGAGGCCGGCAGCGAAATCCCAAGCACACGAGCCAACAGCTTACTTATGATCGTCGCAATGCAGGAAAACGCAACCGAAGACCAGATCCAGGTGGTGACCGAACACCTGATCGAGATGGGTTTCTCCGTCCACCGCACGACTGGTGAACGCCAGACGATTCTGGCCGCCGTGGGGGCACGCTCGGATTTCGACACCCGGAACCTGGAAGTCCTCTCGGGCGTAATGGAAGTCCACCGCATCAGCGCGCCATACAAGCTCGCGGGGCGCAGCTTCCGTCCCCAGGGGACAGTAATCACCTTCAAGAATGGCGTGAGAGTTGGCGGCAAAGAAGTCCTTGTCATGGCTGGCCCCTGCTCGGTCGAATCGCGTGAGCAGCTGTTCACGGTGGCAGAGCAGGTTTCAAAGGCCGGAGCCCGCGCCCTGCGCGGCGGAGCATTCAAACCACGCACGTCGCCCTACTCCTTCCAAGGGCTTGGGCTCGAAGCGCTGAAGCTTTTGCGCGAGGCCGGCGATCAGCACAACATGCTGGTGGTCAGCGAGGTGATGGAGATTTCGCAGATCGAGCTGATGATTCCCTACGTGGACATTCTGCAAGTGGGGGCGCGCAACATGCAGAACTTCAACTTGCTAAGGGAACTGGGAAAGCTGAGGACGCCGGTTCTGCTGAAGCGAGGGATTGCCGCCACCATCGAGGAACTTCTGCTTTCCGCTGAATACATCATGGCCGGAGGCAACTACAACGTCATCACCTGCGAGCGCGGCATTCGTACCTTCGAAACCTATACCCGCAACACGCTCGACATCTCGGCAATTCCAATCGTTCACAAGCTGTCCCACCTGCCAATCGCCTCCGATCCCTCGCACGGGACTGGCCGCCGCGACAAAGTGGCGCCTATGGCACGCGCCTCGGTTGCTGCCGGGGCCGACTCGCTGCTGATCGAAGTCCATCACAATCCCGACAAGGCGCTGTCCGACGGTGCGCAGTCGCTCTATCCGGAGCAGTTCATGGAATTGATGGACTCGTTGCGTATGATTGCGCCGGCCGTGGGCAGATCCATCGCTTGATGGAAGGATGGAATCATGGAACGTTTGCATCACGGAACATCCTTCTCTCCCAGGATGGGCCGTTCTGATTCGATCGCCGCCCTTGACGCAATTCTTCAATGATCGGATGATTCAATGACTCCATTGCCCTGATGTCCATCCGTCAAATCACGATCATTGGCACGGGCCTGATTGGGGGCTCGTTTGGTCTGGCCGCCAAGGCCAGCGGATTTCGTGGGACCATTGTCGGCTGCGATCAGAAAGAAGTTCTCTCCAAAGCCAAGCGAAAGCTCTCGATCGATGTCGGGATCAGAGACCCTGTCGAAGCCATCCAGGGCAGCGATGTCGTACTGCTGGCGGTTCCGGTTGGGAGCATCATTGGCCTGATCGCCACTCTCGCTCCTCACCTCGCTCCCCGGGCTCTACTCACGGATGTGGGCAGCACGAAGTCGGAGGTGCTCCGCGCCGCCGAGAAAGCCTTTGGCGAGGCTACGCCGCGACGGTTTCTGGGCGGGCATCCCATGGCCGGCAAGGAAGATTCTGGGATCCAGCATGCGGACGCCACGCTGTTTCAAGGCGCGGTGTGGTTCCTCTCGCCCCCGCCCCGTCAAAAGCCCCCGGTCAAGGCTATTTCTGAGTTTCTCCGGCTCATCAAAAAGACGGGGGCACGCATGGCTATGCTTCCCGCCGCGGAACACGACGAACTGTGCGGTTGGATCAGCCATGTTCCGCAGATGATTTCAACCGCGTTGGCATCAACCTTGGTTGAGGAATATGGAGACAATGCTCCCTTACTTGAATCCGGAGGACGCGCGCTGCGCGAGATGACCAGGATTGCGGCTAGTCCTTACTCCATGTGGCGTGACATCGCCATTACCAACCGGCCAGTCATCTCCGAGGCTCTGCAGAAGCTCGAACAGAAGCTGGCGCATATTCGCGAGAATCTCGGCACGCGGGAGTTAGAGCGGGAATTTGAGCGGGCCCATCGCCTGAAGCGTGCGGGGAAAAAGCTGGACGCGGCAGAGGTTTAGGGAATCGCCGGGCTTACGGGATCATCGCCCTGCGCCAGCGTCCAGATGGTCAGTCCTCCGCCCACCGCCAGAGCGGACCATTTTGCAGCGCCGGAAGTCAAGAAGGGCCCGTGAGCGGCGGTCGGAGCGCCGGTGCTTTTCGCGATCACACCGCAGTTGTCCGAGTCGTCCCGCGAAACCTGTTTGCCTTCTTTCACGCGCTCCGATCCAGTAGCACCGCAAACCACATTCACATCGTTTTTGCGTGCCATGATGTTGATGCTGCCGCCGGTGCGGGTCACATAAAACTGTGTCCAATCATTCGAGACCGGTGCGATGCGAAAGTCGCGCGCGTTCACGCTGAAACCTTTCCCGGTTGCAATAGAAACCTGGCCTCGGTCGAGCGCGATCGTCTGTCCCTGGAAACGTACGATGGAGTTTGGCTCAATCAGGATGCTTCCGCCCGGTCCATTGACGGTTGCCGTGCCGTTTTCTTGGGTCTGAATGACGTCGCCTGCCACTACGGCGTTCGAACTTGATAGTTGGCCACCATTGAGAAGCACAGTCCCGCTTCCGGAAAGGACCGCTACACCCGAGTTTTGCGCGAACAAAACGGGGGTAAACACCGCCAGAAAGAGGGCGATACTTTTCTTGAACGCAGACCTATACACAAAGAGACTCCCTGCTCCCAGCTGCGGCGGCCTTGAATGCATTTGGAGTGATCGTAATCAGGACATGGAGTGGGGGTCAACCGGGTTCTGAAGGGGAAACCCAAGAGTAACTATCGCTGCCAGCGATCAATCGTTTGCCACCAAACCAGCTTCAACCATTCGTCAAAATTCATTTTGGCCCACTGCCGGTGTTTCCACCAATGCCCGCCAAATTGTGCGGGGTCGGTGGCGGCAGCGATAAAGAATTCGTGATCGGGCAACTCATGCTGGAACGTGTTCAGGGCTCGTCGGGTGTGGTAATCGGAAGTGACGATGAGGATTTTCTTCGCCTGTTGATTTCGGATGCATCGGGCGACATCATGCGTCTCGGCCTTGGTGGAGAGCCCGAACACGGGGCAAATGTGAATGTGCTCATGCTCAGGTAGAGCGTTGACATAGTTTTGCGCGATGTCAACGATCGGGAGGTTGAACACGGTGGCGTTGGCCGGGACATCCAGAAACAACTCCCGGGCCTGTCCGGCTCGCACCAGCTCCAGACCGCGGGCCGGCCTGCGGTCGGTGTCGCCCGCAAGCACCACAATCAGGTCCGCGGGCCGGGGATCATTCACGACCAGGAAGCTTCCGGAGGTCGCAAACAGCAAGATTGCGAGCAAAACCGCAGCAATACAAAGGCTCCAGACGGTTCGCATGGAAAAGGCAGAGTAGCACCACTTTCACCGGTGACGGAAGTAATCATGCGGGCTAGATTCCGCTGCACCTGGGGCAAGGAGCGGAAGAACCTACATGCTAGAATCGAGCGGAACTGAACCGTCTATGAGCAGCCCAACCGCTTCGACCACGCATTTCTCTGAGCTGAAAACCAAAATCGAACAGCACCAGGCCCGGGTGGCGATTATCGGCCTGGGTTATGTCGGGCTGCCTTTGGCGCTGCTCTATTCCGAGAGCGGGTTTAGGGTTACTGGCTTTGACATCGACCAGCGTAAAGTCTCAACCCTGATGAGCGGCGGATCCTACATCTTCCGCATTCCCGCCCCAGAGATTCAGCAGGCACGGACCCAGGGCTTTTCCGCCACCGGCGACTACTCGCAGTTGCAGGATATGGACGCGATCATCATTTGCGTTCCTACCCCGCTCAACGAATACCACGAGCCCGACATGAGCTACATCACCGGGACCACGGAAGCCATTGCACCTCATCTTCGTGCTGGGCAACTGGTCATACTTGAGAGCACCACGTATCCCGGAACCACGGAAGAGGTGATGGTCCCGATTCTCGAGAAGGGTAATCGCCAGGGATTGAAGGCCGCCCGGAACGAGGCGGGGGCAAATTCGTTCTTTGTCGCCTTCTCACCGGAGCGCGAGGACCCAGGAAACCAAACCGTGGCGCGCCGTGACATTCCGAAAGTCGTCGGCGGGTTGAGCCCTCAGGCATCGGAGCTTGCGGGTCTGCTCTATGGATCCATCTTCAACCGCACCATCCAGGTCACTTCCCCGGCTGCTGCGGAGATGACCAAGCTGCTTGAGAATATCTACCGCTGCGTAAACATCGCGCTGGTAAATGAGTTGAAGCTTCTGTGTCTGCGGATGAACCTGAACATCTGGGAAGTGATTGAAGCGGCTTCGACAAAACCGTTCGGATTCCACCCGTTTTATCCTGGGCCGGGCCTCGGGGGACACTGCATTCCCGTCGATCCCTTCTATTTGGCGTGGAAGGCCAAGGAGTGGGACTTCCACACGCGATTCATCGAACTGGCAGGCGAGATCAACTCCAACATGCCCTACCATGTGCTCGACTCTGTGGTGCGCGCGCTGAATCAGCAGAAGAAAGCGCTGAATGGATCGAAGGTGCTGGTGCTCGGAGTTGCCTACAAAAAAGACATCGATGACCTGCGCGAATCGCCGGCGCTCACCATCATCGAGCTTCTGCAAAAAGAGGGTGCGGTCGTCAGCTATAACGATCCATATTTCCCAGAGGTCGGGCGCGGCAGGAAATACGATCTGCAAATGAAATGCGCGTCGCTTGATCATCTCAGCCAGTACGATTGCGTGCTGATTGTGACCGACCACTCCGACTACGACTACGAGAAGATTGTGCGCGAATCAAAGCTGGTGGTAGATACGCGTTATGCCACCAAGGGCATCAAGAACTCGAAGATCGTGCACTGCTAAAGGCAGTCGCTGGTCTTTCCCCACCCTCAGCCGGAATCAGCGGGTCAGGCTTGGCGGAGTTGGCGTCGCCGAGCTAGCCCGGCGGTGCTTGCTGATCAACTTCAAGGTCCCGATGACAAGCAGCAGAATGATGGCCAGCATCGCGGCGTACTCGGCAATGTCTTGAGCCTGGGCACTTCCCCAGACCGGGCGGCCGCGCTGTTGAAATTGAGTCATCGGAACGGGCAGGGGGAAGAATCGAAGTGGCGCTTCCTTGAATTTATGGGCCTCAGACGGGCCGGACAATGGCCCAAAAGTGCCACTAGTTCAGGGGTTTGAAGGGCAGAGCCTGATTGACCGCGAACAACGCGAGTTCGAGTCTGGTTGAAACTCCGGTTTTGTCGAAGATATTGCTGAGGTGATGCTTCACGGTGTCTTCGCTGATCTTGAAATGCTCCGCGATTTCCTTGTTGGCAAAGCCCGCAACCACGGCGGAGACGATGTCCAGTTCGCGGGGAGTCAGTCCAAACCTCTTCTGCCGCGAAATCTTGGTGGATGAGTCCATCAACCCGCGCAGATACTGCATGAGATTCGAAACGGGCTCGCGGCCAACCCAGTACTCGCCGGCCAAAACCGAACGAATGCTCCTCATCAGGATCTCAGTACCGCAGTCCTTCAGGACCACGCCGCGCGCGCCCAATTGAAGCGCTTCCACGATTTGCTCGCGTTCCGCCGCTGCCGTGAGAAGAATGACTCGAACCGGCCCGGCATGGCTGTTGCTGATTTCGCGCAGGGCTTCAATCCCATGGCGACGGGGCATGGCAAGGTCGAGCAGAAGAATTTCGGGCTTCAGTTTGCGAACGAAATCGACGGCTTCAAGGCCATCGCAGGCTTCCCCAACCACCTTGAATCCGCGCTCGGACTCAAGCAGACGTCGCAGGCCATCGCGGAAAATGGGGTGATCGTCCGCGATCAAGATTGAGATGGATTGGGAGCGTGTGCTATCCATGGGCGGCTTGCCGGTTTTGTGCCACTCGTACCTCGACGCGGGAGCCGCGCCCTGGTCTCGATTCTATCGTGAGGTGGCCCTCGATGAGGCGCACTCGTTCACGAATAATTGCAGGGACATGGGGGGCTGTTTCAACCTCAAGCGAAGACAGGCGGCCGGTAAAAGGAAAGCCAGTGCCATCGTCTTCGACAATGAGTTCCCAAGAGCCCTTCGATTCCAGCAACTGCACCAGGACGTGCGCCGCCCCGCTGTGCTTGCGGACGTTCACCAGGGCTTCTTGTGTAATGCGCGCCAATTCGCGGCAAACAGGTTGGGGGAGCGTCAGTTCCTGATCGTCCATCACGAAGCGAGCTCGAATGCCGGTCTCGCGCTGGAAGCGATCGACCGCATCGTGCAGGAAGCTGGGAAGCCGGCGGGCATCAATATCGACGGACTTCATTTCCTGCATCAGCTCGCGCAGCTTGAGTACTTCTTCGCGCAAGAGTTTCTGAATTCGCTCGAGCTCTGCATCGAGCGGCACAGCCACGGGATGCGACCGTCTGAGCACGTCCATTTGCATTTCGACGCCAATGAGCGACTGCACAGCGCCGTCGTGAAGCTCACGCACCAGGCGCGCGCGCTCGAGCGCTCCCGCGCGCCGGCGAAGGCGCCGGACCAGGTAGACGTTGTAAACCGCCGGTCCGATCTGGCGAACCAGGTCCTGTAAAAAGCGAAGATCCTCCTCTGAGTTGGAGCTGAGTTCGGGATCGAGAAAGAAAATGCGTCCCGAGAGATCCGCTCCGGAGGAGAAAGAAACGGTGAGCAACTGTTCAAAGCCGTGTTGCGCAGAAATACGTTCCAAAAGGACGTCGTCTGGAATCGGGCTGAGCACTCCGTCGGGGGTCAAGCCAATGCCCCGGTACTCGCCTTTTCGCCGCCGCTCTCGCTGAGCGTAAAACGCAGTCACCCCGCTCGCGAACAGGTAGGTTTCGCCCCCGCTCGGCCCGGGATCGAGCCACTCCAAATGCGGGGTCTCGCGACGCATTTCAATCTTGGCGAGAGAAATTTTTGGGCTTCCGCTCTCGCGGGAGGCAAGCAAGCAGCGCCGGGAGCGGTAGAGCCGCATCATCTCGCTCAGAATGAGGGAAAGATTAAAGGCCAGTCCGGTGTCCATGCGAACCATGCCCAACATGCTCACGGCCTCATCTTTTTCGGCCCGCAACTTTTTCTGTTGTTCCGCGAGGTAGCCTAACAAGACTCCGATGACGACCAGATAAACCGATCGCATAAAGAGCCGCTTAGGGTCAAAGGCAACCACATCCTCCTGAAAAACCGGCAGGGCGTGGGCGGAGAGCCAGCGATCGACCGAGCTCACCGCTCCCAAGCGCAGCACCAGGCTTTGCAACCACAGCATCGAAGCCGCAGCCACCGAGGTGCTGACCGTCTCCCAAACGCCCCACCGATAGGCTGCCGCCACGATCACAAAGAAAAAGAACAAAAAGAAGGAATAGCTTTGGCTAGATGTGGTTAGCGAAATCAGGGCAGGCCAGAACACATCCGCCGCGTGCACGACCACGCGGAACGTGAGGCTCGACTCCGTCCAACTGCGAAGCAGAAAGATAATAGCGGCGCCGTGGGTGATGTAGAAGGTCAGAAGAGCATAAGCCCATGCCGATCGAACCTCCCTCGGGTTAATCCAAACCGCCACCAAGGCCGACATGGCCAGAAAAACCCGTGCGGTGGCCAGCCAGCGCTCCACCCGGTGCACCTCTTCTGGGGCAATTCCGCGCGCATTCCTCCAAAAAGACCGCGGACGGAGCCTTACAAACGGGATTTGTGCCAAAAAAGCCATGAAAACGCTAATGATAGGCAAGTACTCAGGCAGTCCGCAAGCTCTCTCCGCCCCCCCGAGCGACGTGCGCATCAGGCGCCTTTAAGATTACTGAAGTAACCCTTGCCTTCGAAGTTTGTCAATCTAGAATGATGAAGCTATGTCCAGGCGTGCCCAATTTTGGGGATATTGCCTTGCGGGATTGGTCTTCGCGCAGATGGCGGCCTCGCTTCTTTTAGCCAAAAGGGGGCCGGCACTCACCGCTACGAGCGACGTGGTGCAGTGCGCGCTTCTCTTGTGTGCCACCTTGTCCTGCGTCCCCGGGCTGGTGAAAGGCACCGGCCGCGTACGGCTGTTTTGGGTATTGATGTGCTTTGGACTGACGAACTGGCTGGTCTATCAGCTCCTGTGGACCTACATCGAGATCGTGCAAGGGCGGGAAGTCCCCGGACTGTTCGCCGGGGACGTGATTGTCTTCCTGCACTTTGTTCCCATGATGGCGGCCTTGGCGCTGCAGCCCAACATCCAGCAAGATGAGCGCGAGTTGCGCCTGGGATCTCTTGATTTTGCCCTGCTGCTTTTTTGGTGGGTCTACCTTTACGTGTACACCGTGATCCCCTGGCAGTACGTGCAGCAGAATGAACTGGCCTACTCTCGCAACCTGAATTCCGCGTACTTGCTGGAGAAGATCGCCTTCCTGGTGGGGCTGGCGGTGGTTTGGTATCGCAGTTCCGGTCTGTGGCGGAGCACCTACGCGCATTGGTTTGGCGCGAGCCTTCTCTATTCGAGCAGTTCCTACGTCGCGAACTGGGCGCTCAATCACAACCGGTATTACTCCGGAAGCTTTTACGACTTGCCCATGGTCGCTTCGATGGCATGGATGGCCGTGCCTGGATTGCTGGCGTTGCAGTCGCCTCCGCAGCAGCCCGTCTCGGAAAGGTCTCTGCCGCGTGGGGTGTGGACGGCTAGGCTGGGTATGGTGGCGATTTTTTCGCTGCCGATTTTCGCCTGGCTGGCCTTCTTCAATCATCAGCTTCCGGGACCGGTGAGAAACTTCCGCGTTGCCCTGACACTCGGCGCCATCATCCTGATGGGAGCCTTGGTATTCGTGAAGCAGCATTTCCTGGACGTCGAACTGATTCAGCTGCTTCGTTCTTCACGGCAGTCTTTTCAGGACCTGCAGATGCTGCAGGCGCAATTGATACAGTCGGAGAAGCTGGCCTCTCTCGGGCACCTGGTGGGGGGCGCGGCGCACGAGCTCAACAATCCGTTGACTGCGATGCTCGGCTATTCCGAGCTCCTGTCCGCAACCGAATTGTCGAACGAACAGCGCTCTCTTTCCGACAAGATTTCCCAACAAGCGAAACGCATTCGCGCCTTGGTGGCGAGCCTGCTGAGCTTCGCCAAGCAAGTTCCCGCGAGCAAGGCAGCGGTGGATGTGAACCTGGTGATTCAAACCGCGTTCAAACTCTGCCGCACCCAGTTGCAATCCGCCAATGCTCAGTACATGGCCGATCTGGAAGAGTCCCTGCCCAATATCCGCGGGGACGCGAATCAATTGTTGAAGGTATTTATCCAGGTCATCAGCAATGCCGCACATGCGTTGGCAGAAAAGCGCGGGGGGACCATTCAGGTTTCCAGCCGTTTCCTCGACGGACACGTGCGTGTCGAGTTTGCCGACAATGGCCCTGGCATCAGCGAGCCTGACCGCGTGTTCGATCCTTTTTACACGACGCGGCCGGTCGGGCAGGGGGCAGGGCTTGGCCTAAGCATGTGCTACGGAATCATGCAGGAGCACGGCGGCAAGATCAGCTGTCACAACCGCAAAGACGGCGGCGCTTGTTTCGTAGTAGAGCTGGCGGCTTCCTCAGGCCTTGAAGAGGCCAAGGCTCAAGCCCATGCCGTCAAGCTCTGAGTTCGCTGGTTCTTTTCAACTGGCCGCAAGCCGCATAGATGTCCCGCCCCCGTGGCTTTCGCAAAAAAGCCGGGATGCCGGCTGCAATCAACAGGCCCTGAAACTCCTTTACTCTTGGTTCCTGGGGAGTTTCAAACTCCAAGCCCGGTCCTGAATTCCAGGCGATCAGGTTCACCTTCGCGCGCAACCCGCGCAGCCGTTCCACCACTTCCCTTGCGTCTTTGACGGAGTCGTTCACATCGCGCAGCAAGACGTACTCGAAGGTCAGTTTCTCTCGCGTGCGCAGAGGAAATTCACGAGCAGCCGTCAATAGTTTTTCAAGATTCCACTTCCGGTTGATCGGCATGAGACGAGTGCGTAGCTCATCGTTTGCAGCCGTCAATGAAATCGCCAGCTTCGGGCGAATCGGCTCCTGGCCAAGATCATAGATTCGCGGCACAATGCCGGCGGTTGAGACCGTCATTCGTGATTCGGGAATACCAACTCCTTCAACTAGCAAACGAACCGCTTTCGTGAAGTTGTCATAGTTGAGCAAGGGTTCGCCCATTCCCATAAAAACCAGATTCACCCGCTCGAGCGGTGGCTCGACATCACGTTCACGCAAAACCGTCGCCACTTGGCCGGCAATCTCTCCGGCACTGAGGTTGCGCTTCATTCCGAGCTGGGCGGTCAAGCAGAACTGGCAATTGACGGCGCAACCTGCCTGGCTCGACACACAGATGGTCGCTCGCCGCCAGGAACCCGGCCGCGATTCCGAGTCGCTGCCGTCTCCTTCTTCGCCGTCGTCTCCTTCCGGCATCCATACGGTTTCAATGGTCTCCCGATCGTCCAGTTTCATCAGGTAGCGGATGGTTCCATCGCTTGATCGGAACTGCCGCTCGATGGCGGGTAGGCCCGGGGTGAAGCGCTCCTGGGAAAGCCAGAGGCGGAACGGTTTCGGAAGTGTGGTGATCTCGCCAGAAGAGCCGATCCGCTCCCGGTAAAGCGCCTGAAACAGCTGCTGGCCCCGATAGCTGGGCTCCCCGGAGCGTTCCGCCAATTCAGTAAGCTCTTGAAGATCAAGGCCGAAAAGAATCTTTTGAGATTGAAAATTCATGCATCTAATCGGTTCGAGAGTCACCACCCGGCAATCCGTTTCCATTCTAGTGGAACTGGAATGTTGAAAACAGCCACGCGGGGCGAGATAACTTAATTGGATTCAGTGGTTTAGGCGCATCCCGCCGACACCTCGTGGATTGTGTGAGAATAAGACAGATGGATGAAGGCCGAAACATCCGGCGCGAGGTGCTTCCGAACGGGCTCTCGGTAATTACCGAGGAGATGGAGCACATCCGTTCGGTCTCGATCGGAATTTGGGTAAAGACCGGATCACGCGACGAAGACAAACATTGGAATGGCATCTCGCATTTCGTCGAGCACATGGTCTTCAAAGGGACGCAGAACCGCTCGGCGGAAGACATTGCCCGGCAAGTTGATTCGATCGGCGGCAACATCGACGCCTTCACCGCCAAGGAATGCATCAGCTTCAGCATCAAAATGCTCGATGAGCATCTCCCCATCGCGCTCGATGTGCTCAGCGACCTGGTGCTGAATCCAATTTTTGACGACCAGGATATTTCGCGCGAGCGCGGCGTAATTCTCGAAGAGATCAAAATGGATGAGGACAATCCCGACTACCTTGTCCATGAAATCTTTACCCAAAACTTCTGGAAGGATCACCCGCTGGGCCGTCCCATCCTGGGAACCCGGGACACGGTGCGGCGCTTCGAGCGACCACCCGTTCTGGATTTCTACAGCCAACGGTTTTCCCCTGGAAACGTGATCATCACCGCGGCTGGACATCTCAACCATGAGCGCTTTGTGGACCTGGTCACCAAGTATTTTCAGCGCATGAAGCCCGTGAGCAACGGATTCCACAGCTCGCCGCCGACCATCGTGCCTCGAATTGTCTTACGGAACAAGAAGTCGCTCGAACAGGTTCAGATCTGTGTAGGGGTACCGTCGTATCCAATCACGCATGAGAAACGGCATTCTTCATACATTCTGAATACCCTGCTGGGCGGAGGTATGAGCTCCCGGCTGTTCCAGAACATTCGCGAGCGGCAAGGCTTAGCCTATGCAATCTATAGCGATCTGAATCCCTATCGTGATACCGGCTGTTTGTCGGTCTATGCAGGCACCTCGCGCGTCTCGGCAAGTAAGGTGGTCGAATCGATTGTCACCGAGTTCCGCAAGCTGAAGGCGGAAACGGTGCCGGCGGATGAGTTGCGCCGCGCTAAGGACCAACTCAAAGGCAGCCTGATGCTCTCGCTGGAATCGTCAGGAGCGCGGATGTCGAATCTGGCGCGGCAAGAAATGTATTTCGATCGCTTCTACGGGCTCGACGAATTGATTCAGAAGATCGAAGCCGTAACCGCCGAGGAGCTTCAAACCCTCGCCAACGCTTTCTTCCAAACCGAGAACATTGCAGTCACCATTCTTGGGAACCTTAACGGTCTGCGCCTCACTCGGGAACAACTGGCCTGCTGAACCCGCTCCCTAAAACTTCCGTGAGCTTGCGATAGGAGCGATGCTTCCTCCCCACCACGGTGGTTCCAAGCCCTATCTCTGCCCGAAAGAATGAGGTCTGCGGTCGGTTTCTTCGGGAGCCCGCTTCGAGAAGAGTCCTCCGGGCAGCGTGCGGAACATGCTGTAGGGCGCCTAAGGATTCGGCGGCGATTGATGGCGCTTGACTTCCTGCCCGAAGTCATTCCCCGAGATTTACGCAACGTTCTTTCCGGTCGAGGAATCCAAGTGGTTGCGCCTGCTTCGTCGCTCTCAGAAGGGCAGGTGCGCAATGGCCAAAGTCTTAATCGTTGATGCCAATCGATTCTTTCGCAAACGACTCTCCAGCATGTTCAATGGCGACCCTGATTTCGAGGTTTGTGGACAGGCGGAGAATGGCAAAGAGGCTGTCGAGAAGGCACTCAGGCTAGACCCTGATCTGGTGATTCTCGACTTGTTGATGCCGGTCATGAACGGAATCGATGCGGCTCGAGTGCTTCGATTGGTCATGCCGAGACTACCCTTGATTATGCACACGGCCAGCGAAGATCAGCTTGTCGAAAAAGAAGCCCGCCTGATCGGGGTCACCGAAATTGTGCCTAAGTCTGCGCAGGTCGTAGTTCAAACGGCACGCCGAATCCTCTGCTCAGAACAGCCGGCTGCTGCATGATCGTGAACCCCGGCGCTCGACCGTCGATTCTCGCGCAGTAGCCGGGGGATTTCCTGCGAACAATAAAACAGGCGTCCCGACTCGGTTTGAATCGGAAGACGCCTGGGCAGCCCTCCCCCAAGAACTGCTCAACTAGAAAGTACTCGGAGCGCCTTTGCTTGGGAATGGCACGAACGTGCTAGGGAACCCCCGGGATTTCCTCAACTGGCGCGGGTTTTGGCGGGATGCGCCCCCGGATACTCTCTCAGAAACCTTTACTAAAAGATCGAGCCAAAAAAACCTCTCACCTTGGCGAAGAATCCTTTGTGCTTGGGCTCGGCCGGAGGAAGTACGACGACAGCGGGAAGGGGATCCTCGGCGTGTGTGCTTAATGGCAACTTAGCGGCCTCCGTGGTGGGTGCCGCAGGAATCTTTGCATTACCCTGTCGCGCCTTGGCGGCGTCGGTGCCGCTGAAAACCAGCGAGGCCTGAGTCACTGGCTTTTCATCGGCTTTGCCAGCCTTGCTTCCGGAAGCGTTGCGCGAGGCGGAATCCCCGGCAGTCGGCCCGTCGCTTGGGGTTTCGGAGTTCTCCAACTGCAGCTTTTGTCCAGCCTCATCTTCAGAAAGCGCCTTGGCGTTATCAGCCGCCGCCCGCATGATGGGAGTGGGTGCGGTTGGACATCCGCAGCCAACGAGCGGAGCCTCGGCCGAATCAAGACGCCCCTGTCGAAACATGACCTGCTGCTCGGGCTTGATTTCGTAGGTGCCGTTTCCAAGTAATTCGGCAACCACGGCCGACGAAGTCGTGCCCCCGAGCGATCCCACGCAAGTGTTGCCTTTAGCGTCGGCGCTGATGGCGAGGTTGAATTCTCCCGGCCCGGGCATGACGATGCGGAAGTCGGGGGTCAGAACGGAATCGACTGATTCCGCAACCCCGTAGTGGGTTTCCATCGCGCCTCGGCTCATGCCTAACATCAGCTCTTCCCCGCTGGGCGAGGTTGCAACCGAGATGGTGGTGCCCGGGCACACCCGGACCTCTCCTCCACGCTGTAAACGCAAGACAGCAACCTCATCGCCAGCGGTGATGGACGAACCCGAAGCTACGCGACTGCCGGTTTCAACCAGAGTCCCAGAGGTTCCGATTGCAACCGGCACCGCCAAGGGCTTGGGTCCTACCGAAAGCCCGACTGTCGACGGCGGCTTGGCACGAGCAGCATCGTCGGGGCGAATCCGGATGTTCAACCGATTGCCGTTCGCATCCCAGGTGTATTGAACGGGTGCCGCCAGATCGAGAACGATGCGGCTGACTGGCGGTAGGCTTTGAAACTGGTTCAGGCGGACGCTCTTGATCTGTTCATTGCGGAACGGAATTCGGGTGTGCGCGGTCCCAATCGTGGAACCAGGCAGGTCGATCACCAGGCGCAGCGGGTTCTCGACTACCTGAATCTTCGGCGTCAGCGGCCGCGTGGCGAGGACCTCGATGACCGGGCCAAACTCGCCTCCAGCTACGCGCCAGAAACGCAGTTCGGCAGTTCGCGAGCCGGCATTCTGAGCAAACGCAGAAACGCCTGCCAGTCCTGCCAGAAACGCGATCCGGATGACGCGAGCGGGAAACAAAGCGATTCCTGAATTTGAGTGGATGTCTATCTCGAGAGTAGCACCAGTTGTCTCGCGCATAAAGGCTAGAAACGCCAGAGAACCACTATCCCCACTTGAGCGGGCATTCCGCCCCCGTCTCGGGCGATGCGCCGGGCGGTGGCTCGAATCCGGCGCGGCCTCAAACCAAAGGATCGTTGAAGTGGCAATACCGAGGTCGGGAGGACAGCGGGCCCTCCAAAGCTCCAGGCGGAACTGCGAGGGCTAGGCTTCGGCGAGGAACTCGTATTCGTCGATTACGGCTGCCACCGGGACTTTCGCATCGGCGAGAGTGTTGTCCACGCGAACCACCTTGCCCTTGCAGCGGACCCGGATGCTCTCGGTCAGGGTAATTTCCGGGGGTAGGGTTAAGGTGAAATCGATTTCCGAACCAACCGAAAGGGGCGCTTCCAAGTAAAAGCAAATTCCGCGGGCGCTAACGTCGCGAGTTTGGGCGGCCAGCGGTGCACCAGTGTTTGTGGCGAAGTTCACCGAGACCGGTAGACGCAGCGCAAACCGGCGGGTTGCACGTTTCTCTGCCTGCTGGACTTCGACCACCATGGGGGAGACTCCTATGTACCCTAGAAGGATAATCGCCCTATTTGCCCTGTCAAGCTGAACCTACGGCCAGGGGAGGGGGATCGGTCGGTTTCTAGCGGCCAGTTTCCGATCCCCTATTCCCGACCGAGCGCTCCTGGCCCCATCATCGGTCCTCCCATCGCAGGAGAAAGACGTGCTCAGCAACCGGAAAATGGGCAACCAGCCGCTTTGGTGTACCCTGAAGAGCAGCCGTCCATGGTCTTTGTCCTCGACAATTACGACTCGTTTACCTACAACCTCGTCCAATACCTGGGAGAACTGGGCGCTAACGTGGTTGTGCGCCGCAACGACCAGATCACGGTCGGAGGGGTCGAAGCCCTTCATCCGGAACGGATTGTCATCTCGCCGGGTCCGTGCACTCCGCTAGAGGCGGGCATCAGCATGGACTTGTTCCGCCACTTCACCGGAAAGCTGCCCATCTTGGGTGTTTGCCTGGGGCATCAATCGCTGGGTGCGGCGTTCGGTGGAAGCATCATACGGGCACCTCACCTCATGCACGGAAAGACCAGCCAAGTAACGCACGACGGGAAGACGGTCTTCAAAGAGCTAAAATCACCATTTACCGCCACCCGATATCACTCCTTGATTGTCGACGAGGAAAGCCTGCCCGTAGAGCTGGAAGTGAGCGCCTGGACTACTGAGTCCGATGGAACAAAAACCATCATGGGACTCCGCCACAAGAAGCATCCGGTAGAAGGTGTGCAGTTCCACCCGGAAAGCGTGCTGACAGGCGAAGGGAAAAAGCTGGTGGCGAACTTTCTGACTATCTAGAGGGGCAGAGAGCGAGGCGACCCCAAATCATGCTCCCCGTGCCGCTTCCACCGCGCGAATCACTGCTCGCGCCTTATTCATGCTCTCCTGATACTCGGTAGCGGGATCGGAGTCCGCTACGATTCCCGCACCTGCCTGCAAGTAAGCCTTCTTGCCTTTCATCAGCATGGTGCGGATCGCGATACAGGAGTCAAGGTTTCCGGCAAAGTCGGCATAAAGAACTGAGCCGCCATAGATGGCGCGCCGCGTGGGTTCGAGCTCTTCGATGATTTGCATGGCCCGCACTTTGGGTGCGCCGCTCAGCGTCCCTGCCGGAAAACATGCCGCGAATGCGTCGAGGGCATGCAGTTCAGGCCGCAGGGTTCCTTCCAGGGCGGAAACAATGTGCATCACGTGCGAGTAGCGTTCGACATACATCAGATCTTTCACCTTGACCGACCCATATTCGCTGACACGGCCAAGATCATTGCGCCCAAGATCGACCAACATGACGTGTTCGGCACGCTCCTTTTCGTCGTGGAGCATTTTCTCTTCGAGTTGCCGGTCTTCCGCATCGTCCCGGCCGCGCGGATGGGTGCCTGCAATGGGGCGGTATTCGAGCTTGCGGCCCGTCACCCGCACCAGCATCTCCGGTGAGGAGCCGAGAATGTGGGTGCTTCCCATCTTGAGGAAATACATGTAAGGCGAGGGATTCACGGCGCGCAGGGAGCGATAGATATCGAACGGCGGCACGTCGGGCGTAAAGCTGAGCCGCTGGGAAAGCACGACCTGAAAGACGTCGCCTGCGGCAATGTATTCCTTCCCGCTGCGGACAGAACTTTCATAGTCCTTCTGCCTCATGTTGTTCGCGATCTTGAGCTTGCCTTTTCTCCCACCGTTTGCCCGCTGCCATTGTCCGGGACGGATCGACGCCAACTTTTTCTCGATCGCAGAGATATCAGAAAGCGCGCGCTCGTATGCTTTGCGCGCACTCTCGCTGCGGACATCGGCCGTGGCAATGATATGAATCTGGTGCCGAAGGTGATCGAAGGCCAGCAGGCGGTTGAAGAACATCAGGGAGCAATCGGGAAGATCGAGATCATTCTTGGTATCCTCGCCGATATTTTCCAGCTGGCGGACAATGTCGTAGGAACAGAAGCCCACGGCTCCGGAGAGGAACGGCGGCAAGCCCGGAATGTGGGCCAACTTGTGCTCTTGCAGCAGATCCTTGGCGGCTTGAAAGATGCTGCCGCTGCGCACCTCAGACCTCCGCCCGCGCTCCACGATGATCTTCCCGCCGCTCGACCGCAGTTGCATATAGGGCCGCGACCCAAGAAACGTGTAGCGCCCGATCTGCTCTCCGCGCTCGACCGATTCCAGCAGGAATGCATCCTGCTCCCCCCTTGAGATCGCCAGGAACGCGGATACCGGGGTTAGCAGGTCCGCCATGACGGACTTTACCACCGGAACCAGTGTCGATTCCTTGGCCAGAGCCGAAAACTGCTTGTAATCAGGACGGAGCATGTTATCGAGGGACGAGAGTAGTCATTATAGGGGATGGTGGGATTCCCCGTTGGAGACCTTGCCTTCGACGATTCGATAACCACCGAGGTTAGAGAATTTTCTTTCCGAAGGCGGAAAGCGCCAGCTCCACTGCCAGATCTGCTGTCCGATTGTGCTCGTCAATCACCGGATTCACTTCGACAATCTCGAGGCTCAGCATGCGACCGTGGTCGGCAATGATCTCCATTGCCAGGTGCGCCTCGCGGTAAGTTGCACCTCCGCGGACGGGAGTGCCAACCCCGGGCGCGTCCTCGGGATCGACCCAGTCCATGTCGAGGGATACGTGATAGCCCGCCGTGCCGCGCCCCGCCATCCGCAAAGCCTCTTCCATGACCGTGCGCATGCCGCGTTCGTCGATGTCGCGCATGGTAAATACTGCAATGCCAGCCTTGCGTACGTTGGCCTTTTCGATGGCGTCAATATCCCGCACGCCCACCAGCACGCAATTTTCCGGCGGGACTTTGGGTGAGAAGCCGAAAATGTTCGTCAGGTCCGCGGGGCCCAGGCCCATCAGCGCTGCCAAGGGCATCCCATGCACGTTGCCGCTCGGAGAACTGTCGGGAGTGTTGATGTCGGTGTGGGCGTCGATCCAGATCAGGCCGATCTTTTGATTTTGCCGACGATAAAACTCGGCCACCCCGCTAACCGTTCCGGCGCCGACCGAATGATCTCCGCCGAGCACAAGCGGCACCTTGCCGGCTTCTAATGTCTTCAGAACCAGGTCAGCCTCTTTGGTGCACGTTGCGGTGATTTCTTTCAGATACTTGGCGTGCGGATCGCCGGTTTTTTTCTGTTCGGCAATTGCGACCGCGATATTTCCGGCATCTTCGACGATGTGACCGAGTTCTTCGAGTCTGGCTTCGAGCCCGGCCACGCGAACCGCCGAGGGCCCCATGTCCACACCCCGCCGCGATTGCCCCAGATCGAGAGGCACACCAATGACGCGGATCCTCTTGGGAGTGATGCTGGTGTCAGGGATAACCATACCGAACCGTTACGGACCTGAATCAAAGATCGAAACAACCACCACGCGGGCCGATTTTCTGGAACTCGGACCCAAAGGATCTGAGAACTCACTTCCCTTACGGATACAGCCGGTGCAGGGTCCTGGCAAAGGGAATGGTTTCGCGCACGTGCTCCAAGCCGCAAATCCATGCCACCGCCCGTTCAATTCCCATGCCGAAGCCGCCGTGGGGAACGCCGCCGTACTTGCGCAGATCCAGGTACCACTGGAAGGCTTCTGCCGGAAGCCCGTGTTCATGAATGCGCTTCAACAGCACTTCATGCGAGGCCAGGCGCTGCGACCCGCCGATGATTTCCCCGTATCCTTCCGGCGCGAGCACGTCCACGCAAAGCGCCAACTCCGGCCGCAGTGGATCGGGCTCCATATAGAACGCTTTCACCTGCGCAGGGTAGCGATGAACCATCACCGGCCGGTCAAACTGAGATGACAAGTAGGTCTCATCGGGCGATCCAAAGTCCCCGCCCCACTCAAAGCGCGCCTCTACGGCTCCTTTGGCATGCGCTTCCTGCAACATGTGGACGGCATCGTCGTAACTGACGCGCGGGAACGGGGCTTTCACGTTTTCGAGCTTCGTGAGATCCCGGCCGATGGTCTGTAAGTCTGCTCGCCGCTTTTCCAGGCAGCGCTCGACCAGAAAGCTGATCAGTCCCTCGGCAAGATCCATAAGATCGTCGAGAGTGGCATAGGCCAGTTCTGGTTCGACCATCCAGAATTCAGTAAGGTGACGCCGGGTTTTTGATTTCTCCGCCCGAAACGTCGGCCCAAAGGAATAGACCTTGCCGAGCGCCATGGCCGTGGCCTCGATGTAAAGTTGTCCGGACTGGGTGAGATACGCCTGCTCCTCAAAGTAGTCGACCGGAAACAGGGTGGTGGTGCCTTCGCAAGCCGCGGGCGTCAGAATGGGCGGATCGGTGAGCGTAAATCCGCGATCATCGAAAAAATCCCGGGCAGCCTTGATGATTTCGGCGCGCACCCGCAAGATCGCCGCTTGGCGCGGGGTACGGACCCAGAGATGGCGATGATCCATGAGGAAGTCGACCCCATGTTCCTTCAGCGAAATCGGGAAGGGATCGTTTTCCGGGACACGCTGCAACACCTGCACGTTGGATACGTCGAGTTCGTATCCGCCAGGAGCGCGTTTGTCGGCCCTAACTTTGCCTTCGACGATGACGCTTGACTCCTGTGTCAATCCCTTTACCGCAGCGAATACATCCTCGGGCACAGCGTTCTTTGGAACCACACCCTGGATCACGCCGCTGCCATCGCGGAAAATGGGGAATAGGAGCTTTCCGCTCTCCCGCAGGTTGTAGAGCCACCCGCGTATGGTGACGGTCTGGCCGTCATGCTTACCGATCTCGGAAATGGTTGTTACGGGATTCATGCGATTGTGGAAACCGAGTCATGGAATCATTGGGAGATCAAGCCATCCGGGAAAACACTCGCACCTGCAATTCCTACCTCTGCCATGATTCCGTGATCGCTTGACATGGTGATGCAAGTCAAAAGACGTTTACGCTGGCACCAGCTGTCCGAAAATCTCGCTCATCTTCTCTACCGGATTGATCTTCTCGTCTCCGTCGATTTCCAGCAACAGCGGCGGACGATGCGGGGCGGTGTTCAGCAGCTCCAGAGTCTCTTTCCAGTTGATCGTACCGGCGCCGGGCCACAGGTGTGAATCGCGGTCTTTGGCGTTGTCGTGAACGTGCGTGGAATGAATGTGATCTTTCAGCGACTCGAAGGTTTGCGGCACGTCGCTCACCATGTGCGCGTGGCCAGTGTCGAAACATACTCCCACGTCGCCGAAATGCGTAACCCGGATAAACTCCAGCAACCGCTCAGGAGTCGACAGATCGTTGGGAATGTTCTCGAGCAGCACGCGCACCCCGAGCGGCTTGGCAAATGCCCTCAGGTGCTCGACCGAAGTCATCGCAGCTTCGAATTTGCGTTCGCTATAGCTCTCGTTGGGGAGGCCAATGTGCTGAATCAAAAAACGGAATGGAATCTGTTCGGCCAACTCAATGGCCCGTTTGATCTCGTCCATGGCCTCGATGCGGGCCGCCCGATCGGTAGAGGCAATGTTGATCGGAGGGGACCCGGTGCGGCCCCACTCATAGTCTGCATACAAAGGCGCGTGCACCGAATGCAGGGGCACGCCGCTCGTGCGGAACCAGTCGGCGATTTCGCGCACATGCTGCTTGCGATTGGCGTAATCAAGATGCTGGCGGGCGCCGAAGATTTCGATTGCCTGCGCGCCGCCGCTCACCAGCTTGTCCAACAAGCCCGGGTGAAGCCGCTCTCTTACATAAATGTAGGTGGAAATCGCTTTCAGCATAGTTTGTATTGCTCCACCGGCCTGGCGGGGAGTACCGCGCAAAGCAGACTTTTGAGGCTAGCCCACTCAACAAGAGCGAGTCAAATGGGTTCAATCCCCGAGACCCCAGCAGCCCACAAGAACTCGCTTCATCCAACTTCTTCTATACCTGTTGCCTTGCCTCTCCCAGCGTAACCTGAATGTCCATTTTGCGCTTGCCGCGGTAAATCGTGACCTTTACGGAGTCCCCGGCACGATGGCTGTTCATCACCCGGGCGAGCTCCTGCTGGTCTTGCACCTCCTGATCGTCGATTCCCACAATCAGATCCCCACCGATGGTGATCGGTATGTTGCCCAGGTAAGCCCGCTCTGCCCCCCCTTTCAGTCCGGCCCGCGCCGCGGCGCCCCCCGGAAGCACCTGCACGATCAGCAAGCCGTAGTCCGACGCCAGCCCAAGTTCATCGGCGATATCTGGACTGATCGGGATGGTGACAACCCCGAGTGCGGGCCTGCGCACACGTCCGAGCGTCAGCAGATCATTCAGAACGGCCTTGGCGGTATTGACCGGAATGGCGAAGCCGATGCCAGCACTCTGATTGATCCCGGGATTGCCGGCAATCATCGTGTTGATACCGATCACTTCGCCGTGCGAGTTGAGCAGTGGGCCGCCCGAGTTCCCGGGGTTGATGGCCGCGTCGGTCTGGATCGCCTCGTCAATGGTGACCCCGTCTGGTTCCTGCACCTGCCGGATGGAGCTCACAATTCCGCTCGTCAACGTTCCCGACAAACCAAATGGATTCCCGATGGCATATACCTTCTGGCCAACCTGCAGGTTTCTGGAATCTCCCATGGTCATGGGGTTGAGTTCGGGTGCCTTGATCTGGACGATGGCCAGGTCGTGCGAGCGGTCAGTGCCCACGACCGTGGCCCGGTACTTTTTGCGGTTGTGCAATGTAACGTCGATCTGGCGGGCTCCATCGATCACGTGATAGTTGGTCAGGATGTGCCCCTCGCGGTCGATGATGAAGCCAGACCCTTGCCCTTCTTGGGGTACGAGGCCATAAAAGAAGTCCAAAGTTACGGCCCGAGAGGTAATGTTCACGACCGAGCCAATGTTCTTCCGGTAAACCGAGATGTTGTTTTGTTCTTCGCTGTCAAGCGGCTCAGAGCTGTTCGCAGCCTGGGTGATGTTCACTCTTGGCTCAGGCGAATTGACCAGCCGGAATTTGCCTGAGCGGTAGGTTGTGAGATAGAAAAACGCGCCCACAAGTAGAACCGCGATCACAATTGGTCGAACCAGTTTCATGCAAGCACACCTGATGAAGAACCCAAAAACGGCTTGGGCGAAATCCTATTTTACTGTCCCCTGTGGCTGTTCTCGACAGGAATACGGCAGACGGAGAGGGATGAGTTCCGGTAGAGGCAATCCATGCCCAAAGCCTGGGATTGTTCGAGAACAAACCAGTTCACTCCAAAGCGGTCCTTCAACTTTTCAAAATCGGACCGCCGGAAGTCTTTCCATCCCCGCTGGGCATCGGCCTGCTCCTGCCAGGTTTCTGCCAGAGCGGGAAACATGGTAACCGCGCCACTGTCCTTGACCGTATCGGCAAGCATCGAGCGCTCGGCAATGGCCCGAAATCCGTGCTGGTCTTCGCCCGGGAGCCGCATATGCTCGGGATTCAAGGCAAAGTAGGCGTCCACCGGGGTATTTCCTCGAACCCAGGAGAACGTCTCGACCCAGACGTTGTGCTCTCTCCGTCCGGGGAATTCAAGATGATGGGTTGCCGGAAATAACTGCCGCTGCGCATAGAACATGCCCGCGGACAGGGGAGCGAAAACCGCCACCCAGCGCCACAACTCGGCATGGAGAAGACATTCGGCGAGCAAGCCGCCGGAGCTTACCAGCAGCACCACATACACGAGCAGCAGGCCTCGCATGGTTTGCAACTCCGCAAAGCGGACGAGCGAGGGAACTAGCGTGATCACGAGCGCAGCCAACAGGCACAAGAACGAAAACGCGATTGTGGTCTTACAAAGCGTCCACAGGCTCAGCCGGCCTCTGCTTTTCGCCCACCGGGCGATACCCCAGAGAATCAGTACGGGGCCGAAAATCCCAAGCCACTCAAACCACTCCCAACGCAGGATGAAGAAGTACGAATGCGAATTGAGCGTCCTCACGTAGGCCGGTGTAAGCGGCGGAAAAAGCGAGGCGGGAACCAAGACTGCAGCCAGAGTCCGAGGAGGCCGCGCGCGCTCTACAAAGAACAGGAGCAAAATCAATGCCAGGCTGAAGACGGCCATCAGGGGGTGTATCAAAGCGGTGACCGCAATCCAAATCGCCGCCCGGAGGTATTTCCCCTCAAGCGCCGACGCTATGATCCAAATCGCTGTCGCAGTGGAAAACGACCTGGGGTTTAGGTACTGGTCCATGATGTAGAGCGCGGTACCGGCAACCGGAATGGTCAGCAGAGCCCCCACCATGAGCGAAGCTCCCCACGCCGCCCGCTCCGACTGAAAGCAGGCCTTCCCCAGCTGCCAGCAGCCCGCGAGAAGCAGCAGAATGCAGCCAAAATGCCACCCCAGTAAAACCCACTCCAGCGGAAAATGGGTCAGCCGCGCCGACCAGGCGATCAGGTTCGGATAAAGGGTCATGCTGGCGTGAGAAGCAAAAAAAACCTGGTTCAGGGGATAGAGCGCGGGGTGTAAGAGCTGCTTGATCCCGGGAACATAGATTTCGGCATCTTCCACGAACGGATGGTAGCCGTGAACCAGCACGGCGCCGGCAGCAAGAAGGAAGAGAAAGAAAATTTCCTTAGCCCTGCTTTGCCCTGCGCCGGGAGAAGAAATTCTATTCAAGAGGTTATGGTTGTGGACTGCTGGCAAGCCCGCGCGCGTAGTAACTTGGGGTACCGGTTTCTAATTTCCGGCCCTCCGCGTCGAATATCTTGTACTTCGCCAAGCCCCATTTCTGCAAAGCAAACTGCATGGTGGTGGCAAGGACCCCAAAACCATATTGCACGCTCCGCCGGAAATTGATGGACGAGGCTTCTGCGAAGTACTTGGTCGGACACGAGACCTCTCCGATGCGAAAGCCGAAAAACGCGCACTGTGCCAGCATCTGGTTGTCGAAAACAAAGTCGTCGGAGTTCTCAAGCAATGGGAGCGTGAGCAAGACATCACGGCTGAAGGCCCGGTAGCCGGTGTGATACTCGGAAACCTTGATATCCAGAAAAAGATTTTCAAACGCGGTCAGCATGCGGTTGAAAACATACTTGTAGAGCGGCATCCCGCCGCGCAGCGCCTGGCCTCCAATGATCCTCGACCCGAGCACGACATCGTAGACGCCGTAGGCCACCATGCTGGCCATGGCCGTGATCAACCGGGGTGTGTATTGGTAATCGGGATGAAGCATGATCACCACATCAGCCCCTTCCGCGAGCGCCTCGGTGTAGCAGGTCTGCTGATTGCGCCCGTATCCATAATTGCGGTCGTGAACGAAGTGCACCAGGCCAAGTTCGCGCGCAACTTCGACCGTGCGATCGCCGCTGTTGTCATCGACGAGGATGCGCATATCCACAAGATCGGGAATCTCTTCGACGGTGGTGCGTAAGGTCTTCTCCGCGTTGTAGGCGGGCATCACCACGGCGATACGTTTGCCATTGAGCATGCAAGGATGCTGAGCAACGAGCTCTTTGCGGCGAGCCACTCATGTCGGTTCCTGGTTGAACCTTCGATTCCGGTGAAGGCTCACGGGCAAGCCTCATCGCTCGCTGCTAATTTACACTCATCATAAATCATGAGTTCTGCCCAGCCGCGCGCAAGCACGTTTCCCATCACCACGGATGGCACGGTTCTTTTGCATATCGATTTCCTGCTTACGGGAATCGTGATGACCTTTCTCGGCCCGATGCTTCCCAGCCTGTCAGCGCGGTGGTCCTTGAACGATGCCCAGTCGGGGTCGCTGATCTTTACCGAATTCTTCAGTTCGATGTTGGGGATGCTGTTCTCGGGTGCTTCTGTGCAACGCCTTGGCTACCGTAAAACTCTGATGATCGGCCTGACGCTCATGCCGATTGGTGTGGCGCTATTGGCGTTTGGTCCGTGGCTTTGGGGGATCTTCTGCATTGCCATATTTGGTGTCGGATACGGACTCACCACACCTGCGGGCAACCTCCGGACCGCAGAAATCAATCCGGCGGGTAGCGCATCGGCGCTGAGCGTGATCAATGCCGTCTGGGGTGTGGGAGCGATGAGCTCCCCTTTCCTCGTCGATTTCGCCTTGCGCCTGCATCAACCAAGACTTTTCTTTTTCGGCACCGCTCTTGCGCTTGGAATTCTTTTGTCGGCATTCGCACTCTCGCGCTTCGTCCCTGATACCCAGGTAGAAATGGATCCAGCAAGGGACGAACCAAAGAGCCTGTGGCAAATTCGGATCCTGCCGCTGATTTGCGTCCTTTTCTTTCTCTATGTCGGCACCGAAACCTGCTTCGGAAACTGGGTTGCAATGTACGCGCGCCGCATGGTCCCCTCCGACCATTCCATCGGCACGCGCATGCCTGCGCTGTTCTGGGGAGCATTGCTGGCGGGGCGAGCTGTAGCTCCGTTGGCCTTGAAGTTCACCCGCGAGACCGCGGTCGCGAGCCTTGGTCTGATGCTGGCGCTAGCCGGCGGCGCTGCGCTGGTGAGCGCGCGGGGTATGGGATTCATCGCTGCGGGGTCGGTTTTCGCGGGGCTCGGACTGGCGTCGATTTATCCCATCAGCGTCTCGCTTCTGTCCGGTTGGTTTGGCAAGAGGGCGCGCCGAGCGAGTGGTGCCGTGTTCAGCAGCGGAAACATTGGCGGTGCTGTGATGCCGCTCATGGTAGGCGGCATTTCTACCCTGACGGGCAGCCTGCGGCTTGGATTTATCGTGCCACTCCTCGGGGTGGCGTTCATGCTGGGGTTTTACCTTTTGCAGGGATCCTTCGTCCTCCCCTTTGCCGACGAGGCCACGGAGGCGCCTGGGGGGGCAAGACACAGGTAAGCGACCTCGCCTGGGAAGCCCAGAGGATGCCTGCTCTTAATTCTTGGTTCATCCCTCTACCTCGTTTTTTCTGTTGCGGTTCCGCCCGCTATCCCTATGGCGCGCGGGTCGGGTTTTGGGCCCTAGGCCAGGCAAGTTGCTAAAATAGAAACCATCCATGTCGCGAACACTCTTTGAAAAAGTCTGGGATGAACACGTCGTCACGAGCCCTTCCGGCCAGACGCCGTTGATTTATGTGGATCTGCACCTGGTTCATGAAGTCACTTCTCCCCAGGCATTTGATGGCCTGCGGGCCGCCGGCCGAGGGGTGCGCACGCCGCAACGGACCATCGCCACCGTCGACCACAATATTCCCACCGAACCGCGCGGAACCCCCATTGTTGACCCGATTGCCCGCAAACAGATTGAAACCTTGCAGAAGAATTGCCGCGAGTTTGGCGTTCGCCTCTTCGACGTGAACTCACCAGAACAGGGGATCGTTCATGTCATCGGCCCAGAACTTGGATTCACGCAGCCGGGCATGACCATCGTTTGCGGCGACAGCCACACGAGCACCCATGGCGCATTTGGCGCCCTGGCATTTGGCATCGGCACATCGGAAGTGGAGCACGTGCTCGCGACCCAATGCTTGCCGCAGCGCAAGCCGAAGACCATGTTGATTCAGGTCAATGGAAAACTGGGAGAAGGAGTTTCCGCCAAGGACTTGGCTCTGGGAATCATCGGACGGATCGGCACAGACGGGGCCACCGGCCATGTCATCGAGTACGGTGGCGAAGCCGTGCGTTCGCTTTCGATGGAAGGGCGGATGACGCTCTGCAACATGAGCATTGAGGCCGGCGCCCGGGCGGGCATGGTCGCGCCCGACGAGACCACGTTCACCTACATGAAAGGCCGCCGCTACGCTCCCCAAGGCAGAGATTGGGACGAAGCGGTTGCGCACTGGCGCAGTTTGCCGAGCGATCCCGGGGCAACCTACGGGACGGTCATCGAGATCAATGCTCTGGATCTGGCACCATTCGTCACCTGGGGCACGAGTCCCGGCATGGTTGTGCCCATCACCGCCCGCGTTCCCGAACTTCCAGCCAACGGCTCGGATCGAGCGAATGCTCTGCGGATGCTCGAATATATGGATCTCCGGCCCGGCACACCCATAGAGCAGATCAAAGTGGACCGGGTGTTTATTGGCTCCTGCACCAATTCCCGCATTGAGGACCTGCGCGCAGCGGCCCGAATTGCGAAGGGGTACAGAGTGGCTTCAGGAGTTCGCGCGATGGTGGTGCCGGGATCTCAACAGATCAAGCAAGTCGCCGAACAGGAAGGGCTCAACCACATCTTCGAGGAGGCAGGCTTTGAGTGGAGGGAATCGGGCTGCTCGATGTGCTTGGGGATGAATCCCGACATTCTGAATCCAGGCGAGCGTTGCGCTTCAACCAGCAACCGAAATTTCGAAGGCCGTCAGGGACGCGGCGGGCGCACCCATTTGGTGAGTCCCATGATGGCCGCGGCGGCCGCGGTAACCGGGCATTTCACTGACATTCGGAACTGGGAGTTCCATTGAGTTCTGCCCCGGCCCCCGGGGCTCAGCTTTCGCTCGGGGCATAACCCCCTGAGGAGTTCTAAACCATGCAGAAGTTCCGCAAACATACCGGCAAGGTTTCGCCGCTCGATCGCGCAAACGTGGATACCGATCAGATCATTCCCAAACAGTTCCTGAAGCGGATCGAGAAGACCGGCTTTGGGGAATTTCTGTTTTACGACTGGCGTCGGTCTGCCTCAGACCAACCTGAACCCACGTTCGTACTGAATCAACCGCAATATTCCGGCGCGAGCATTCTAGTTGCAGGAAAGAATTTCGGCTGTGGCTCGTCGCGCGAGCATGCCGTGTGGGCACTCGCGGATTACGGGTTCCGAGCCATCCTTGCGCCATCGTTTGCCGACATCTTCGCCAACAACTGCGTGAAAAATGGCGTACTCACGGTTGCGCTGACGGAAGAAGAAACCGCAGAGATTGCCCGCAAAGCTGAGACCCCCGGATATCAGGTTACGATCGACCTCGAGAGTCGCACGGTCACGGATAACCAAGGCTTCGACGCATCCTTTGCGATCGACGAATTCACCCGCCACTGTTTGCTCGAAGGCCTCGATGACATCGGGCTTACCCTGCAGCACGAGTCTGCTATCTCCCAATTCGAATCCAAACATCCCACACCCTCTGCGTGGAAGACATAGTCGATGCAGCGCTTCTCGGTAAAGACCCGCAGGAAACGCGAAGTCCTCGACATCACCGGCCAGGTCGAGCAATTGATCGCGGCTAAGCAGCAGACCGGGACCTGCTCTGTCTTCGTGCTGCACACAACCGCGGCGCTCACCACCGCCGATCTTGATCCTGGGACTGATCTCGATATGCTCGACGCATTCGAAGCCATGGTGCCGAAGTTGCGCTATCGGCATCCGCACAACCCTGCCCACGTTGGAGATCACATTCTTTCCGCGCTCATTGGAACCTCGGTCTCGTTGCCGGTTGAAAACGGAAAGCTGCTGCTTGGGACCTGGCAGCGCGTGATCCTGTTGGAGTTCGATGGGCCGCGCGAGCGGGAACTGGCCCTCAGCATTGCCCGGGCGGGCTGAACTCTGGCCGATCGCCCCTAAGCTTGCCGCGTTGCCTTGTACGCCTGCAGGCACCGCTTCGCGGTTTCAACTTCACCAAAGCGGCTGCCCTCCTGCTCGAGCAGGTAGTATTCGGCTCCCCCGACGCTCTCGGCCGCCACAAAGATGTCCTTCCACTTGGCGTCGCCTTCGCCGAACAGAACTTGATAGCCCTTGGAGGGATCGGAGGACCAGTCCTTCAGGTGAAGAGAATGGATGCGTCCGGGATTGGAATGGATCCAAGCAACCGGGTCGGCGCCTGCCTCAAGGCAAGTCCCTACATCGAGTTGCAGCATCACCGAGGCTTTCGTCTGTTTCGCTAGGACATCCATGGGGCGAGTGCCATCCACAGCTTTCCATTCGGCCTGATGATTATGGTAGCCCGGCTTCAAGCCTGCGGGCTCAAGCCGCTCAGCAGCAAAGTTGAGCTGTTCGGCGATGGCTTTCCATCCATCCAGATTCCCTTTCGGCTCAGAATATGCCAATACCAGGTATTTCGTTCCCAGCACCAAGTTCAGATCGCGAGCGCGATTGATGTTGTCCGCACTAAAAATCTTTTGATCGTTGTGGGTGGAATAGCAGCGAACGCCCAGCTCGTCCAGCAACTTGCGCATGCCCTTGGCCTGGGCTTCGGTCCATTCGAAGTACGGCGCATAGAACTCAACACACTGATAGCCGAGACCGGCCACGGCGCGAACCGTTCCCTCAAGGTCCTGCTTCAGGGCGTCCCGCACCGAGTAAAGTTCAAGCCCAATGGGGATCGGAGATTTTTGGGCGAAGGCCTTGATCGAGAACGGCAAAGCCGCGGACAGGGCAACGAACGACCGACGGGTGATTTCCATGGGTGCAGACATGGTACTCCGGAAGCAGGAAAAATTTCATGCCGGCAAACGGAAAGATCCAGAGCGAAGAGTCCAGGGGAATTGCCGGAAACGGGAAGCAGGAGGGGTGCTTATAAAAATAGAAAGGGCCGTGACATTGGTTATGCTCTAGTTGATGGCTCCTGCGAGGGAGCAGCCAACGTGGAGACATGTACCGTCACGACCCTTGATGCGATCACTGCTTTCGCAGTTCCGAACCCCAACTGCTCCTCGCAGAATCAGTCGGCTTTTTCAGGTCCGGCCGCTAATCGAGTCGCCTCGCTCAGCGAATCACCCAGTCTAGTTCGGATCAGCAACTGTTTATTTTTGCTAACCCTTTCGACCGTCGACGATGTGAAGTTAACACGGCATGCTGAAATGTCAACGCCCGGAAATTGTGCAATGAATTTTTCTTCATCGTGGATTTGTGGAAATTTAAGGCAATGCTGCATACACATTTATCGGGCGCGGAGAGATTTGTGCCCGATTTTGCACAATCCTTCCACAAGCGCCGAAACGCGCCACTGGCGTACCAACCAACCGTCTTGACGAAAAAGTATTCTTAACGCATGTTGTACAAAGCGGAGTGCAGATGGAGTTAGTTGCCTACGTTGATGGCGGGTCGCTGGGCAATCCGGGACCTGCGGGCGTCGGGGTGGTCATCGAGGGTGCGGTGGATGGACGGGTGACTATCGCGAAATGGGTCGGGCTACAAGACAACAACGTCGCTGAATATCTGGCGCTGGTAGAGGCCTTGCAGTGCGCGCTCGCTCTCAAAGCCACGAAACTCCACGTTTATTCCGACTCGGAAGTGATCGTGCGGCAGATGCTCGGCGCATATCGCTGCCGCAGCCCGCGTCTGTATTCGCTGCACTGGATCTGCCGCAAGCTGGCGCGGTCGCTCGAGTTTTCTATCTCCCATATCGGGCGGGAACGCAACCGTGAGGCCAATCGGCTGGCAGGGTCTGCGGCTCGCAGCCGGAGAGCGAAAGTGGATTGCATCGGGGAAGCGTTCCAGATGCTGGCACCGGTCCTGCCGTGCGCGTGATTCGCTCTCGGATCCCTTCGCGAGCCTGCATCCCAACCATTACACCTCGGTAACCTCGCAGTATCTTCCCTCGCCCGGTTTCTCGGCATATGCTGTTCTCAAGCAGAGAGCCTGCTCCTGGGCCTCCTCCAAGCATATGTTTCCTTTTCGTCTCTATAGCCTGCTCGCCGGTTGCGGAGCAGCCATATTCGCTGCCTATCTTCTGTTTGGGCGTAAGAAAAAAAGCGCGGCCGAGATCGAGCGCGAGCGCCGCGATTGGCTCAACCGGATTGGCCGCATCACCGATGGCACCGTCATCGACGTTCAGGAACTCTCGCCGAACGGGCATCCCGCAGCCACCATGCTGATCTTTCAGTACGATGTCGGAGGCGTCTCTTATGAAGCCTCGCAGGATGTGACGCTGTTGCGGCAATGGATCAACCTGCACTCCTGCCGGTTGGGACTGCCAACCTCGGTTCGCTACGACCCGCAGAACCCGGGAAATTCCATCGTCGTTTCCGAGAAGTGGATGGGACTGAGACAGTAGCCAGCCGTCCATCCTTAGCGCATTCCCTATGGGCGGCGAAGAAATCGCCCGCTGATTCGAACGAGCAGAGTACTCGATCGATGCTGGGTACGTCTTGAAGGAACTTGTAGTCGTCCTTAGACTAGAACGGTGCACATGCACGTCCATGGCGGCCAGGAGCACACTTCGAGGGTGTTGCGGATCTCGCTCTTTGTCACCACCGCCTACATCGTATTGCTCGTCCTCGCGGGCATTCGTGCACATTCTCTAGCCCTGCTCTCTGAAGCCGGACACAACCTCGCGGACTTTGTTGCCCTGCTGCTCTCGCTGGTGGCGGTCTACTTGCATTCGAGGCCTCCCAATGCGACCCACACCTACGGCTATCATCGCGCGGGAGTGTTGGCGGCGCTGGTGAATGCCGCTACCCTGGTCATCGTTTCGTTCTTAATCTTCTATGAGGCATTTCAGCGGTTCGAGCAGCCGCAGCCGGTGCACGCTCGCACCATGATGTGGGTCGCGGCCACGGGCGTCTTGATGAATGGCGTCATCGCCCTCATGCTCTTCCGTACCGACCGGGACGTCAACATTCGCAGCGCGCTCCTGCACGAGATTGGCGACACACTTTCTACCGCTGCGGTGATTGCCGGGGGATGGGCCATTCTCGTGACCGGCCAGGCCTGGATTGACTCGGCATTGTCGGTAGGAATTGGCGTCCTCATTCTGTGGTCAAGTTTTGGCATCATGCGCGAGACGCTCAACATTCTGCTTGAAGGCACACCTCGTGGAATGAAGCTTTCCAAGGTGGAAGCGGCGATTCGGGCTGTGGAGGGTGTAAACGACGTTCACGACTTGCACGTGTGGAGCATCGGATCGGAAACCGCAGCTCTTTCATGTCACATTTCGATCGCCGACATACCTCCCTCGGCGAGCGAACGCATCCTTCGCGATGTGAAGGAGCGCTTGCACCATGGCTTCCGCATCGATCACACTACCATTCAGTTCGAACATGCGGTCTGCGAAGTCGCCCACGGTTGTGTGATTCCCGTACAGCAAGAGCATACCCATTGAGCACCAGCCGCCCCCTGAAGTTCGCGCCGCTCCCCCTGCTCGCCGCCTTCCTGATCCTCGCGCAATCGCAAAATCCACCTCCCCTGCGAGCTCGGAATCGTGATCAGTTCCTCAGCAAGTTCGTTGCGGCGGCCATCGAGCGCACAACTCACCATGTTCGATACCTTGCCGACTACGTTTCCATTCCTTATCCCGGCGGCGACGTCCCCGCCGACACCGGCGTTTGCACCGATGAGGTGATCCGCAGCTACCGCGCGGTCGGAGTCGATCTGCAAAAAGAAGTGCACGAGGATATGCTGGGGAACTTCGATGCTTATCCGCACACGGGCAATCGCCATCCAGACACGAACATTGATCATCGCCGCGTCCCAAACCTGATGGCCTTCTTTTCCCGCAAAGGGGAGAAATTGGCGATATCCACTCACGGCCAGGACTACGCACCCGGCGACATTGTGGCATGGAATCTGGGAGGCGGAATCACGCACATCGGAATTGTCATCGACCGGCAAGGTCCGAGCGGGCACTACATGGTTGTGCATAACATCGGACGCGGTCCTCAGATGGAAGATGTATTGTTCGAATGGAGGGTGATCGGGCACTACCGTTACTACGGCCCGTGAGCTAAGCGCGGAGGAGCGATTTCATCTCCTCTTCACTGATGACTCGAATCCCCAGCTCTTTCGCTTTGTCGAGCTTCGATCCCGCCTCGGTGCCGGCGACCACATAATCGGTCTTTTTACTCACCGATCCGGTGACTTTCCCCCCGGCATCTTCGATCATCTTCTTGGCTTCGTCGCGAGAGTAGTGCCCAAGCGTGCCGGTCAGAACAAAAATCTTTCCCGCTAGCTTTGTGCCCCGTTCCTTCTTCTTCCCCTTCATGGTCAATCCAGCGCTGCGGAGTTCCTCGACCAGTTCCCGGTTTCTTGGTTCGGAAAAGAACTCGAGGATGCTGCTCGCAATCCGCGGACCGACTTCTTCGACCTGCTGCAGCTGCTCTTCGCCGGCGTTCATTAATGCGTCGATGTCGCCGAAGTGTTCGGCGAGGAACTGCGCCGTGCGCTCGCCCACGAAGCGGATGCCAAGACCGAAGATGACCCGCTCAAGGGGAAGCTTCTTTGAATTCTCGATTTCCCTCAGGATGTTCTCTGCCGACTTGTCCCCCATGCGCTCCAGGCTCAGGAGTTTCGGTTTCGTGATTTTGTAGATATCCGCCACATCCTTGACGAAGCCTTGGTCGGTGAGCTGGCTTACCAAGACATCCCCCATTCCGTCGATGTTCATCACCCCGCGGGAAGCAAAATGCAGAATGGTTTCCCGGAGCTTGGCCGGACACTTCTGATTTACGCAGCGGTGATCGGCCTCGCCTTCGGTTCGAACCACATTGCCGCCGCAAACCGGACAGTGCTCCGGCATGACAAACTCGCGAGTCCCCCGGGGATGATCGTTGTCGTCCACCACCCGTTTAACCTTGGGTATGACATCTCCGCCCCGCTCCACCTCCACCCAATCGCCAATCTTGACGCCCAGACGCTCAATTTCATCCATATTGTGCAGCGTGGCCCGGCTGACCGTGGTTCCGCCGATCGGGACCGGCTTCAGGGCGGCTACCGGCGTGAGTTTCCCGGTGCGGCCAACCTGTACCAGGATGTCTTCGATTTTTGTGATGCCCCCGCGGGCCGCATACTTATAGGCGATTGCCCAGCGCGGGGCTTTGCCCGTGAACCCGAGCTGGCGCTGAAGGGCGATGTGATTGACCTTGATCACGACACCGTCGATCTCATAGGGCAGGGCCTCACGCTTCTCCTCCCACTGGGTTATGAATTCCCAGACCTCGTCGAAGTTCTTGGCCAGCGAGCGCCGCGGATTGACTTTGAAGCCTCCTCCATCGAGAGCATTGAGAGAGTCCCATTGACTATCGAAGACCATGGTTGCCCGGCTAGGAACGATGAGAATGTAGGCAAAAAAATCCAGCCGCCGCTGCGCCGTGATGCTTGGCTCCAACTGGCGGACGGTTCCAGCCGTGGCATTGCGCGGATTTGCAAACTGCGACAGCCCCTGCCTCTCGCGGTCTTCGTTCATCTTCTTGAACGATGCGATTGGCATGAGCATCTCGCCACGAACCTCAAAGCTTGCGGGAATGCCCGCCTTCTTCAGCCTCTCCGGCGAAACCGACAGCGGGATGGAGCGGACGGTGCGCACATTGGCGGTGACATCCTCGCCGATGGTGCCATCGCCGCGCGTAATACCCCGCACCAGCTTTTCATCTTCGTAGCGCAGCGCCAACGACATGCCGTCGAGCTTAAGTTCGCACACGAACTCAAGCGCCTTGCGGCCGCTGAGTTCGTGGACGCGGCGCTCCCAATTGCGCAGTTCGTCTTCGGTGTAGGCATTGTCGAGGGACAACATCGGCACCGAGTGGGGGACTTTTACAAAGCCTTCGCGGGGCTTGCCGCCAACCCTTTGAGTCGGAGAGTCGCGGGTGATCAACTCGGGGTGTTCGGCCTCGAGCTTTTTGAGCTCATTCACCAAGCCGTCGAATTCGGCATCGGAGATTTCTGGATCATCGAGAACGTGGTAGCGGTACTCATGATGGCGGATTTCGTCGCGCAGGCGTTCGAGTTCGCGAGTGATCTTGTTCGAGGTCATCGCAGGTTATTTCAACACATCTAGGAGGAAGGCGGGGATCTCTGAATCTCAGCCAGCGCAAAGACCGGAAACCCGTCGGCTACCTCGGCAAATGCTGCGGGCGGGGAGCCTGCCTGAACCGAGAAATATCGCTGCACCGCGGCCTTAAACCGATTCAGGTACTGTTCGAGAATGGCCAGTTTTTCAGGCACTCCGATTGGCTCGAGGTGAAATCTCTTCCGGTACCGACCTCGCTTCAAGGTGATTTCGCCGGAAGCTTCCGCATTCCTCACCCACTGGGTTTTTCCACGAGGAGCCACCAGAACCAGCTTGCCTTGCAGGTCCATCAGGTACACCGGCGTCGAGTACAACTTTCCGGTCTTACGCCCGCGTACTTGCAGGAGATAGCAATACGAGGGCCCAACCCCAAGTCCAACCATAAACCCAAATGCCCGGTTCAAGAACTGTTCCGCGGAGGAAGGCTTAAGGAATTCCCGAGAGGCGGTCATGCGGCGATTCTAACCCCTGTGGCATCCTATTGCTGGCCCGAACTACAGGTCGACGCATGGGGGAGGGATCTTATGGCGCACACTCAGGGCTTCCGGCGCGTTCTAGCAATTTGTCTGATGAGTCTTCTTGTCTCGCCAAACTGGGCCGCGACGCCCACCACCCCGCAATTGCCGAACCCAGGCACGGCACCCATGTCGCGCGAGGACCAGCAGAAGCTTGGGTTCAAAGCCATGGGCGAGGTCTACAAAGAAATGCCGGTGCTGCCCGATTCGAGCCCTATCACGCAATACGTGCAACGTTTGGGCAAGAGTCTCGTCAGGCAGATTCCCCAGCAATACACCTGGCCCTATGAATTTCATGTCATCGCCCAAAAGGAGATCAATGCTTTCGCCCTCCCTGGCGGCCCCATGTTCATCAATGTGGGCACCATCGCCGCCGCACAGAACGAGGCGCAACTTGCGGGCGTGATGGCACACGAAATGTCGCACGTCTATATGCAGCACTCGGCGAAACAGCAGAAAAAGAACACGGTACCCAGCATCATCGCCGGCATCGGCCAGGTTGCAGGCGCGATCATAGGCGGAACCGGAGGCGCAATCGCCAGCATGGGGGGCCAGCTTGGCGGGGGCATGCTGAGTATGAGGTACTCTCGGGCAGATGAAGCGCAAGCCGACGTGGTCGGCGCGATTATCATGTACAAGGCCGGTTACAACCCCGTGGAACTGGCGAACTTTTTTGAGATTCTGAACAAACAAGGCGGCAGTCCACCGCAATTCCTGAGCGATCACCCGAGCCCGGGAAACCGATCCGCCGCGATTGAGAAGCAAATCAGTTCCTGGCCCTCAAAGCAGTACATCAGCAGCAGTCCTGAATTTCAAACCGCCAAGGCGGATGCCAGCAAGACGCGCGCTTATACGGCGCAGGAGATTGCCGAAGGCGCGAAACAAGGGAGATGGCGGAGAGAAAACATCCAGAACGGGGTTGTACCCGCAAGTCTGAAGCAGATCGTCGCTGCCGGTCCCAGCCCGGGCGAAGCTCCGGCGACCGTTTCAGACGTCTCGCTCGAACAGGTCCGGCCAAACCGCGATTTCGTGCAGGCCCAGGGCAGCGGATTTTCGATTTCCTATCCTTCGAACTGGGCGCAAGCGTCGGGACAGAACTCTCTCACCATCGCTCCCAAGGCCGGCGTGGGCCAAAATGCGATTGCCTATGGCGTCGTGGTCGCCACCATGCAGGATACAAACGCCAGTTCCCTCGATCAGGCGGCGCAAGACCTGATCCAAAACCTGCAGCAATCGAATCCAGGAATGCGATCGAACAGCAGTGTTCACAGCACCTCCGTCAACGGCATCGAAGGACGAGGCCTCGATCTTTCAGCTAGCTCGCCCATTCAACAGAACGGATCCCCGCTGCCAGAACGTGACCGGCTGGTCCTTCTCCCAACCTCGAACGGCAACTATTTGTACCTGATCTTCATTGCACCGGAGCGGGATTTCAGCGCCCTCGAGCCGACATTTGAAAAGATGTTAGAAAGTTTGCGGCTCCAGTAGACGCAAAAAAACCCTTCCATTTCTGGAAGGGTTGGCAAGTGGCCGAGGCCGAACTAGCCGCGAACGACGTTCGCTGCCTGGAAGCCCTTGGGCCCCTTGAGCAGGTCGAACTCAACGGTTTCACCTTCGTTGAGCGTGCGGTAGCCGTTTTCCTGGATGGCGGAGAAGTGGACGAAGACGTCTTCGCCAGTTGACCGCTGAATAAAGCCGTAGCCCTTAGCCCCGTTAAACCACTTTACAGTACCCTTCTCTCTCACAAAAAACTCCTTTCGCCTCTGTTTGGAATTATGCTCGTCCTCCTCGTGAAGCAGTGCGCCTCAAAGCCCCCCTCAAAGAGCAGAGCATTTCGATCGGTTAGGCTTTGTTCCGCAGGTAGTGCCGTCTGCTCCAGAAAGGAAAAGGCTTCGATCCGTTCCGAGGGAGAAGTCTCAGACGGATCCAAGCCCCGATCTGTATTCGCGAGTTCGACGACGTGGCACTGCACAAAAAAGCCCAGTTGCAGACGCTCGGTGCATTTCTGACGGACACCAAGCTCGCGTCATATTATTCAGGAACTTACCTTTTGCGCAACTAAAATTTACAAAACTCTGACGTTCTCCCGGGCTTTTTCCTCGCGGGATCGGAATTTCATGAACTTGTCCTTCCGAGAGAGCCGCAAGTCTTTGATAAGATTGGTGAATCTTGCCCCCAACTTCCGAAACAAAGGCAGCATTGAGTTCTCCCGCCAAGCTGAAGTTGCGCTGGCCCAAGCTGCGCTATCTTTACAAGCTGACGGCATCGACCCTTCACTACCTCCTGCACACCGAGGTGCACACCTTCGCTTTCTCGGTGGCCGCGAACGCAATCCTGTCGTTCTTCCCGTTTGTTTTGCTGCTCATGAACCTTGTCCGCCGCGTTTTCCACTCCCGCGCCATGTACGACGTCATCGTCGAGCTGCTGCGGGACTACCTGCCGGCCGGCCAGGAGTTCGTCATCCGCAACCTGACAGCGATGTCTTCGGCACGCAACCGGGTGCAGGTGTTTTCGTTCTTCATTTTGCTAGTCACCTCAACCGGGGTATTCATGCCGCTCGAGGTCGCCCTGAACCGGGTGTGGCGTTTCCCGAGCAATCGTTCGTATCTGGGGAACCAGCTGATCTCCCTTGGGTTGGCGTTTGCCTGCGGCATCCTGGCACTCATCTCGATCGCGTTGAGCGCCGGGAACGCGGTGCTGCTGCGGACGCTGACGTTCGGACACGACTTCTTTTTGGTACAGGCGCTGGGGTTTCTGACGGCAAAAGTCTTTGCCACGATTGCGAGCATGGTCATTTTCTTTCTGATTTATTGGCTGCTGCCGAACGGGAAAGTTCCCGCCAAGGCAGTCTTACCGACAGCCGTAATCATGGGCCTGCTCTCGGAAGTCGTGAAGTATTCCTACATCATTGCCCTGCCACGGCTTAGCTTCCAAGAGGTATACGGGCCATTCGCCCTTTCTGTGAGCATGATGTTCTGGGCTTTTCTCTTAGGCTTGCTACTGTTGACAGGCGCACACCTTTCCGCGCAGAAGATCTTTCTCCGGCAGGAGTAAGGGTGGAAAAGCTGACAAATCTCAACTGGCTTTTTCGAGATCTAAATCTGATCAGGCCGGCCACTGCCCTGCGGGAAGGATTGGCCTTGGGGGCACACCGATTGAGACGGAGCCACCAGCTTACTTATAAGCATTCCCTTAATTTCCGCCTCGGTAAGGGTATGGTCGGAACTCTTGGCGCGACGGTAAATGCGATCAATGACATCGTCGGTCGCCGAAAGGCCGCGATGCTCAAGCCAGAAAATAACATTGGACCTCCCGCTCATCGGTCCAATATCGATCACCTGATGGAGGCCGAACAGATGCGAGGGCACACCCGAATACACCGCATTCGCCAGATCCCGGTCACCTTTTTTATAGGCTTTAATCACGGCAGAAGCATGAACACCGGTCGCGGTACGGAATGCGTCTTCGCCAATGACTGGATAGTTTGACGGGATTGGCACCCCGGTCGAGCGGGATACCGCTTCACAGTAGTCTTTCAGTTTGGTCAAGTCTTGTTTGTCCCAGGGTGGAATGCCCATCAACTTGAGGTTTACAAGCATCTGATCGATTTGCGTATTGCCGACGCGTTCTCCCGCCCCGAGCGCGCACCCGTGAACCGAATCCGCGCCGGCAGCAAGCGCCGCCATGGAATTCGCCACCGCAAATCCCCGATCGCAATGCCCGTGCCAATCCACCCGAACCTTCTCGCCGGAGGGTCTCACAACTTCCTCAATCAGGAACTTTGTGACCGCGTAAGCTCCTGGAGGCGTCGAGTGCCCGGCGGTGTCACACACAACCAGGGCTCGCGCTCCGCAACTGATCGCAGTCTTATACAGTCGTTTGATCATTTGCGGATCGCAGCGGCTGGTGTCCTCGGTAACGTACATCGAGTCCAATCCAAGCGAACCTGCATATCGAATCGCCCGCTCCGTGGTCTCAAGAAGAAAGTCTTCCGTCCAGCCCTCCGTATAACGACGAATCGGGCTTGATCCGATGAACATCGCAGCTTCAATCTTGAGGCCGGTACGCTGCACAATTTCCGCGATGGGCCGGATATCGTTTTCGTGCGTGCGGGCGGCACAGTTAGCGCGGATCTTCATCCGATTCTGCGCGATTTCCCGCGCGAGCGCCTCGACGTGTTCGGCGGCACGCGGCCCTGCTGCGGGGAGCCCCAGGTCAAGCGAGTCAATGCCGAGCTCCTCCATTAAATGGAGAATTTCAATCTTTTCTTGAATCGAGGGATCCCGCACCGAAGGCGACTGCAGCCCATCGCGCAAGGTCTCATCGTTCAACTCGACCGGTCCCTTTGGCACCAGCGTGGTCCCTGTGGTCTGGTTCCAGTCGTAGATGAGTTCGGAAGGCTTCATGGATGAGCCGGAGCGGGAATCATTGTACGCGATGAGAAAAACTTCTAACCGCGTACTTGGTCGGGTTTGTTATGCTCAACCCTGCCCATGCGCCTGTTTGTCGCGCTCGATATCGAGGAAACGATCCGCGAGCGAATTGCGTCCTTCGTAAAGGAGGTTTGTCCGCTCGCCCCTGGCGTGCGCTGGGTGGCTTCCGAATCCCTGCACGTAACGCTCAAGTTTATTGGAGAGTGGCCGGACCCGATGGTCGGGAATGTGAAAGAGGCGTTGCGCAAGATTTCCTCTCCGGCATTTCAGATTTCCTTTCGCGGCAGCGGTTTTTTCCCCACCGCAAAGTCGGCGCGGGTATTTTGGGTTGGGATTGAAGCAGGTAGTGCAGTAGTCCAACTGGCGAAGCAGGTTGAAGGCGAACTGGTTTTGTGCGGAATCAAGAGTGAGAATCGCCCCTTCAGTCCGCACCTGACCCTGGCACGTGCGCGAAGCGGCTCCGGAGCTCCCGGACCGCAGCCCGGCGACAAGCCGAATCGCCGCTTTCAGACGTTGCAGGCGAAATTAGCGGCGAAGCCGAGGCTCGACTTTGGCACCATGAATGCCAATGAATTCTTTCTCTATCGTAGCCAGTTGTCGAGCCGGGGCGCTCAATATTCGAAGATTGAGCGCTTTCCCCTGAGCGAAGCATGAGCAGCGAACACCCAATCGCGGCGGTCCTAGTTTCGGCTTATCTGCTCGGATCCATTCCCTTCGGGTATTTGCTGGTACGGATCATCGTCGGGAGCGATGTGCGCGAGACCGGAAGCGGCAATATCGGCGCGACCAACGTCTCCCGTACATCGCCGGTTTTAGGTCTGTTGACGTTGGTTCTCGACGCTCTCAAGGGACTCGCGGCCGTCGCCCTGGTTCTGGTGTGGCTACACGGTACCCGCCAGCTGGCCTTCGCAGCTGCCTTCGCCGCGATTGCCGGACACGTCTTTCCGGTCTGGCTCGGTTTCCGCGGAGGCAAAGGAGTTGCCACAGGGCTCGGCTCGTTTCTGCTGTTGGTGCCCAAAGCGGTTGTGATCGCAGTGGCCCTGTTTTTGGCCTTGGCTGCGGCCTTCCGCTGGATCGCACTCGGATCCATGGTGGCAAGTGCCTGCCTCCCGGTTTTCGCATATTGGCTGGGCGAGGCCGATCCAGGCCCAGGAATGGTCCATGGCGGCGCGATGGACCGGGTGCACCCGGTGGTCTGGCTCGCAGCCGGCGCAGGGCTGATCCTCGTCAAACATCAGGCCAACCTCCGCCGCATGCTGGCAGGAACGGAACCGCGTTTCCGGATAGCAAAAAAATGAGAATTGCAATCATCGGAGCCGGCGCGTGGGGAACGGCGCTTTCCATTGTTTTGGGCCGCCAGAATCGTCACGAGGTTCGGCTGTGGGCCTACGAGGAGCAGGTCCGTCAAAGTATTGGGGTCACCCGCAAGAACATGCTCTTCCTGCCCCAACACCCTATTCCGGAATGCGTTGCAATCACCGGCAAGCTCCCCGAAGCTTTGGCCGACGCCGCGATCGTGGTGGGCGCCATGCCGTCACAATTCGTCCGTACCCTATTTGAGAACGTCGCACCTTATCTGCAGCCGGAAACGATGGTCGTCAGCGCGACCAAGGGACTTGAGCAATCTACCCTGCTGCGCATGTCAGAGGTGATTTGCTTGGTCACCGGCGACCAGTGCAGCGTGGGCGCCCTCAGCGGACCGAGCTTTGCGGCGGAGGTAGCGCGTGGAGACCCAACCGCACTGGCCATCGCCTCTTGCGATCCCCATCTTACGAATTCAGTGCAACGCGAGTTCAGCGACAGCAGCTTTCGACTCTATAGGAATGACGACACCGTCGGCGTGGAACTGGCCGGGTCGCTGAAGAACGTGATCGCCATTGCCGCCGGGGTTTGCCACGGCCTCGGCCTGGGGCACAACTCGATCGCCGCGCTGATCACCCGAGGTCTGGCGGAAATGACCAGACTGGTTGTCGCCTGCGGAGGCCGCTCCGAGACCACCGCGGGTCTGGCTGGGCTGGGCGACCTGGTGCTCACTTGTACCGGCGATCTGTCACGGAACCGGTCCGTGGGCGTCGAACTCGGACGGGGCCGCAGATTGCCCGAAGTCATCGCTGCCATGCATGGCCAGGTTGCAGAAGGCGTCTTCACAACCAACGCCGCCGTGCAACTGGCCCGCTCCCGCAATGTGGAGATGCCCATTACCGAACAGATGGCAGCCATCCTTAAGGAAGGCAAGCCGCCGCGGCAGGCCATTCAGGAATTGATGGCTCGGGAATTCAAGAGCGAAGCAGCCAGCAACGAAACGGGTAATCACTAGTAACCTGAAGTTGAGGTCCCAAGATTCCCCCCGTTCCCCCTTTGGGCGAGCTTTTTTTACAGTACTTCGGTAACGCGAAGGGCCAGTACCCCCTCGGAAGCCGACCCGCACGACTTTAGAATTGATCCTTCGTAGCTCCCCTAAAAACGTTGTCCGGAGACAGACGCAGCTTGTTCTCGAAGATACTGCCGTCGCGCGTACCTATTCTCTATGTGATCTTGAGTGTGCTGGTGCTGATCAGCGTGGTGCCGATGTATTTCTACTCGGCGCAAGTGCAGTCGAGCAACCGCCAGGCCCTGATCACGAACGAGCGCATGCTGCAAAACACCCTGGCCCAGGCCATCGCCGACGATATGTCGCAGCACCAGGAATCCTTTCGGCTGATGCAGCAGAACCTGGTATCGGCCCTGCAGGTTGCCAGCGGCAACGATTTGACGGGCGATCATGTGCAGGCGCCCGAACTTCGAGCCTTGCTCGAGAACTTTGTTTCCGCCTCCACCGATTTGGATTACGCGACCCTGCTCAACTCCGACGCCAAAGGCGTTTCTGCCGGCCGCATCGAGCCGGACGCTTTCCTGCAACGCGAACTTGAGCAAGCCTATGCTGCGGCCCGCGATTCTCGTGCCTACAATGGGCAGCCGCTGGTCGTCGGTAACGGTAAGTCGCAACACACTGTCATGCTGGTAAGTACGCCAATCGTGTACAGCGGCCGCTTTCTCGGCATGATTGCCTCGGTGGTCGATCTTGGCTTCCTCATTCGTCGTCTAGAAGACATCCAGCGCGGCGGGTTGATGCCCTATGTCGTCGACAGGCAGGGCAGGCTCATCGCCGGAGCGAATTCGGAATACGCCACTGGGCAGGACATGAGCAACCTCGAAATCGTCCGCAATTTTGTGGACGAGGGCGGCAAGGCAACGAAGGTTGCGGCGACCCGCGAATTTACCGTAGGGACGGGCCGGAAGGCAGTCGTAATGCTTGGCACCTACAGTCCGGTGATCAACCTGAATTGGGCGGTCATCGTACAGAAGCCGACGGCTGAAGCCTATAGCAGCGTCTATGAAATGCAGCGAACGGCGCAGTGGCTTGCCATCGTCACCATCGGATTGAGCATCCTCGTCGGTATTTTTGCTGCCCGGCGTATCACCAATCCGCTCGAGGTCCTAACCGAGTCCAGTCATGCGATCGCACGCGGCGACTTCTCGCAGCGTCTGCATCTCAAGAGCCGCACGGAGATCGGCGAACTGGCCACAACCTTTAACTTCATGTCGGAAGAGCTCGAGCATTTTGTCGAGGACCTGAAGCGGGCCGCGGCCGAAAACCGCGAGCTATTCATGAACTCGATTCAGATGCTCGCCGGAGCGGTCGACGAAAAAGACCCTTACACCCGCGGTCACTCCGATCGGGTTACCAAGTACTCGGTGATGATCGCCAAGGAAATCGGCCAAAGCGAGGAGTTCCTGGAAATTGTCCGCGTTTCTGCTCAGCTGCACGATGTCGGCAAAATCGGCATTGAGGATCGAATTCTGAAAAAACCTGGTGCGCTTACGGCAGAAGAGTTTGAAATCATGAAGACGCACACCACCAAGGGTGCAAACATCCTGCGCTCGGTCTCCCAGCTCAAAGAGATGATTCCGGGAATCGAGCTGCACCACGAGTCGCTCGACGGGCGCGGTTATCCGCATGGCTTGAAAGGCGAAGAGATTCCGATCCTGCCTAGGATCATCGCCGTTGCCGACACCTTTGATGCCTTGACCACGAACCGGCCTTACCAACAAGCGCACGATGCCGACGATGCCCTGCGCATTATTCGTTCGGTTTCCGGCAAACGCCTCGATCCAACCGCGGTGGCCGCCCTTGAAGCCCTTTACAAACGTGGCGAGGTCCGAGTTCCACGCACTCATTTGGTGGCGGCGAAAATCGCTGCGGCGGCGGTCAGCGGCTCCTCGCCGAGCCCCGCAATCGCTGACGGCAATGCCTCCCCGATGCCGATCGAAATGGATCGCACCTAGGCCTTCGAACCATCCATCCCAAGCGGCTCCGACCGCTATAATTGAAAGGCGATATGTTTCGCTTTTCATGATCCAGTCTTTATTTGGCAGCCTAGAAGAACAGAAGAAACCCGGCCTGTTGGAACGAATGAAACAGGCTGTCAGCCGCACCCGCGAGAACCTGAGCGAGCGGATCGACGAAGCTGTTCCCTTCAGCAAGGAGATCGACCGCAACACACTCGACGACCTAGAAGCCACCCTCCTCGGTGCGGACCTGGGATCGTCGACGACTCATCAGGTGCTCGAACATCTGCGCGAGAAAGCTGATCGCAAGCAGATCGGAGACGTGAACGAACTCAAACGGCTGCTCAAACAAGAACTTCTCACAATTCTGAACGACGCAAAGATACCTCCCGTGGAACGGGAAGAGGGCATGCCGGAAGTCGTGCTGGTGGTAGGGGTAAACGGGACCGGCAAGACAACGACGATTGGAAAGCTTGCCCAGTTCTTGAGGTCCGAGGGGAAGACGGTTCTGCTGTGTGCGGGTGATACCTTCCGGGCGGCGGCGATCGAGCAACTCGAAGTCTGGGGGCAGCGCACTGGTACCGAGGTGGTTCGAACCAAGTCGGGGGGCGATCCTTCTGCCGTGCTGTTCGACGCTCTACAGGCCGCCAATGCACGCCGCATCGACTGCGTAATCGTCGACACCGCCGGCCGCCTGCACACCAAAACGAACCTCATGCAGGAATTGGAGAAGATCCGCCGCACCGCCCAGCGGATCATTCCAGGCGCCCCGCACGAAGTCTTACTGGTGATCGATGCCACCACCGGACAGAATGGACTTCAGCAAGCAAAGCTGTTCACCGATGCGGCAGCGGTCACCGGCGTCGTACTCACGAAGCTCGATGGAACCGCCAAGGGCGGAGTGGTTGTGGCCATCGCGCGCGAGTTGGGACTGCCGGTGCGCTACGTAGGGATCGGAGAAAAGGCGGTGGACCTTTTGCCGTTTGATCCGAGAGAGTTTGTAGAATCCCTGTTCTCCTGATCGCGCATTCCGTTCGCAGACTTTGAACACACACGTGGACTCATCTCCGGAAACCGACATTCGCCACTTGCGCCATGCATTGCGTCTGGCAGAAAAAGGTTTTGGGCTCGCCTCTCCGAATCCTCACGTGGGCGCGGTCGTGGTGGACGGGGAGGGAGCAGTTATTGGGGAAGGTTTCCATACTTACCTAGGGGTGAAACATGCAGAGGTACTTGCCCTAGAGCAGGCGGGAGCCAGGGCGCGTGGGGCAACCCTCTATCTGAATTTGGAGCCGTGTTCGCATCAGGGCCGGACCGGCCCGTGTGTGGACGCGCTGATTCGAGCCGGCATCAAGCGGGTTGTGGCCTCGACCCCTGACCCGAATCCGGTGGTCAGTGGCCGAGGATTCGCCAGGCTGCGACAGGCCGGGATCCTGGTAGCCTCGGGCCTGCTCGAGGAAGAGGCCCGCTCTCTCAACGACGCATTTGCCAAGTACATCCGGTATCGCATTCCCCTGGTGACGCTGAAGGCGGGCATGACCCTCGATGGAAAAATCGCGCCACCACCGGAAGGTGTGGTGCCAACTCCGCAGACCGGCGCAGGAGGCCCTACCGGCGGATGGATCACAAGCGAAGAAGCGCGTGCGCACGTGCAGTTGCTTCGCCATCAACACGACGCGATTCTGGTGGGAGTGGGTACGGTGATCGCCGACAACCCGCTGCTTACCGATCGCACAGGCCTCGCTCGACGACGGCCGCTCTTGCGGGTGATCCTCGATTCTCACTTGCGCCTGCCCCTGCACTCGCGTGTCGCGCAAACCGCCAAGGAGGATGTGCTGGTGGTGTGTTCGTTCGCGGAAGAAAAGAAGAAACAAACCTTGGTCGATCATGGCATCCAGGTAGAGCAAGTGGCGGCTTCTGGCCCCGATGGGCGCCCGGACCTCGAGGCCATCTGCCGCAAGCTCGCGGAGCGGGAAATCACGAGCCTCATGATCGAAGGCGGAGCCCTGGTGAACTGGACAGCACTTGCATCGGGTGTGGCTGATAAGGTCTTCTTCTACTACGCGCCGAGGATTTTGGCGGGTACGGGGTCTGTCCCGTTTGCTGCAGGACCGGGGTTCCGCCGCATGAGCGAGGCCGCTCACCTGAAGTGGTTCCGAGTCCACCGGTTTGGCGAAGACTTTGCGGTTGAGGGATATTTGAGGGATCCTTACCTGGATTGAGAATTTGACCGCGGATTCAGATCGATCGTCCCGGACGTCATCTGGGTTCGTGTTGATCCGCTCTGGGGATTGAAGTTTCTATGTTCACTGGGATCATTGAAGAAGTTGGCAAGATCACTGCGATTACACAGCAGGATGAAAAACGTCGCCTTACCGTCTCCTGCTCAAAGTTGCTAGGTGAACTGAAGCCCGGCGACAGCATCGCGGTGAGCGGTACATGTCTAACCGCCGTTGAGCTCGGCAATAACTTTTTTGTGGCCGACCTTGCCCAGGAAACCTGGAAGCGCACGTCTTTCTCGCGCATTCACCAAGGCGCACTCGTGAACCTCGAGCTTCCCATGCGTGCCAATGGCCGCTTTGATGGGCATATCGTGCAGGGCCATGTAGACGGGACGGGCAGCCTTGTTTCCCTAGCCCCGGTCAAAGGCGGCAACGATTACCTGCTCACTATTCATGTCCCCTCGGAGTTGTCTCGATACGTCGTCGAAAAGGGATCTCTCGCCATTGAGGGAATTAGCCTGACCGTAGCCGCAGTCGAGGAGGGAGAAGTACGGGTAGCGATCATTCCGCATACCGCCGAAATGACGAACCTGGGTTCGTTGAAGGCAGGCGATCCGGTTAACTTGGAAGTGGATGTGATTGCCAAGTATGTCGAAAAGATGATTGCCCCAAAAAGCACCTCCACTGCCTTCACCATAAAGCAGCTGGTGCGGGCAGGATTCTGAACTGCCCCCCGCGCCTCGGGATCCATGATTCCCGGGAACGCCCTACTGCATCTATATCTTTGGTACATTGACTTCCCTTCTGGTTCTACCTAGATTGGAAGCAGTTCTTTGAATGGTCGATCCCACTACTGGGGGCGTCACGGTTTCGACGGAGATGCTTGCGGCCAGAAGGCATGCCGGGGTGCACACACCCGTGATCGCGTGCAAAATGATAATTGCCAATCAACAGATGGCATACGCTGCTTAATTAGTTAAGTAGCCGTCCTCCGCGGCTTTGCCCGTGGGCTGCGGAAGGGCGTCGCACAGCGGGCTGGCTTACTCCGCTACGTCTGGGTGGAGAAGGCGAGATCTACAGGCTAGCGGCATTCGTTTCTTGTCCGTTCTGAGCGGCGGCCGCGAACGTCTCTGGGTAATGCCAGAGGCAGGAACGTGACTACGCATGTAGGCTTCTGACCAGTAACATTTTCGGACGCGGGTTCGACTCCC
>Ga0207702_10000306_pt1 | contig 56058 bp, 45 predicted proteins | sample KBSCornC62_FD_184302 | JGI IMG/M metagenome (GOLD analysis project Ga0207702, IMG submission 184302) | Corn rhizosphere microbial communities from Kellogg Biological Station, Michigan, USA - KBS Corn C6-2 (SPAdes) (version 2) | ecosystem: Host-associated > Plants > Roots > Rhizosphere > Soil ...
CCGGTGAAAATCACGCCCGCGGCCAATGCGTCCGTGGGCACTACGGTGGATCTTCAAGCCAAAGCCGATTGGCTGATGTGCTCGGACGTTTGCATGCCCGGCGGCGCCAACGTCGATCTCAAGCTCCCTATCGCCTCCGATGCGCCACCAGCGAACGAACCCTGGCATAGCCGACTCGCGCAGGTCCCGGAACCGCAAGCGACCACCGGCTGGCAGGTCACCGCCACCCGGGATGGCAAAAACATCATTCTCGTCGTCGCCCCCCCCCAAGGCACCACCTTGCACGACCCGCACTTCTTCGGCGAAGACGGCTATATTCAATACGACCAGCCTCAAACCGCGGTGTCGGAAAATTCTGGATACAAGCTGACGTTGCCCATTTCCGATTCGCCCGATGCTAAAACCACGCGCCTTGTCGGCGTGATCTCCAGTCAAAACCCTTTCGCCGGATACCGGATCGATGTCCCGATCGCTGAGCAAAACGGAGCCGTGGCCAACACCGCTTCCGCAAATGGATCTGCCAACGGCGCGAGCCAAACCAGCGCGTCGGCAGCAACCGGTGGTCGGACTTTCTTCGGCGTGCTGACGATCGCACTTGTTGGCGGTATGATCTTAAATCTGATGCCATGTGTTTTTCCTGTATTGGGAATCAAGATACTCGGTTTTGTTAACCAATCCGGTGCTGATCGCGCGAAAGTGACGCTGCACGGCCTGACTTTCACGGCCGGCGTGGTGCTGTCGTTTTGGACCCTGGCCGGTCTGCTCACGATTCTGCGCGCGAGCGGCGCTCAGCTTGGTTGGGGTTTTCAACTCCAATCGGCTCCCTTCGTCTTCGCGCTTGCCGTGGTCATGCTCGTGTTCGCGCTCAGCATGAGCGGCGTTTTTGAATTCGGCCTCGGTGCGACCGGCTTCGGCGCGCAGCTCCAATCGAAGACAGGATTCGCCGGTTCGTTTTTCACCGGTGTGCTCGCGACGGTCGTGGCAACTCCATGCAGCGCTCCGTTCCTCGCGCCCGCGCTCGGGGCCGCGCTCGCGCTTGCGCCCGTGCAATCGTTTGCCGTCTTCACGGCAATTGCCGTCGGACTGTCGCTGCCCTACTTGCTGCTCTCGATTTTTCCGAGCGCGGTGAAGCTCCTCCCGCGCCCCGGCGCTTGGATGGAAACGTTCAAGCAAGTCATGGCGTTTCCGCTCTACGCGACGGTTGCCTACTTGATCTGGGTGTTAGCGGGCCAGGCTTCGGAAAACGGTTTCTTGATGGCGTTGTTTGGCCTGACGTTGATCGCGATGGCGGCTTGGCTCTATGGACGTTTCGGGCTGCAATTGACCAAGCCGAAAGTGGCTCGTTTCGGACTAGTTGGCGGGCTTCTTCTCTTTATCGCCGGTGCGGCGCTGGGGTGGCCCAAAAAACCATCGCCTGATGATATTGTTTGGCAGGCTTGGAGTCCCGAGGCGGTGGCGAAAGCTCGCAGCGAAGGCCACATCGTCTACGTGGATTTTACGGCGCGCTGGTGCGCAACGTGCCAGGCGAACAAAAAATTGGTTTTCAGCGCCTCATCGATCAAAGACCTTTTCAAAAAGAAAAACGTCACGACTCTCGAAGCCGATTGGACCAATCGAGATGCGCGGATCACCGCCGAACTCGCGAAATGGAATCGGAGTGCCGTGCCGTTCAACTTGGTTTATAAACCCGGCCACGATGCGCCGGAAGTGCTTCCGGAATTGCTGACGCCCAACGTCGTTCAACAAGCGGTGCAATAAACCTTGAAGGGATTGGGCTGGGTCAGGGGTTGAATCGATGTCCGACCCCGCGTTTTTTGCGCGCGATTCGCTCCTGTCTGTCGCGCACCGCTGCCAGAGGCCGTGCAGGGCGTTTCATCAGCGGCAGTCATCGGACGAAATTTCCTATGACCAAAACCGCGAAAGCAAAATTCAAGAATACCTCGTACAATCCCAGCGCTTACGGTTCAGCTCCCGGGCCGAGCCTCGGCCGCGTCGCAATCGAACGCGATTTTGAAGGAGAAATGATCGGCAAGAGCACCGCCGAGTTGCTGACCTGCCAATCCCCTTCCGCCGTCGCTTACGTCGGTTCGGATCAGTTCATTGGTATGCTCCAAGGCCGGTCCGGCAGTTTCGTTTTCCAACACACCGGAATCCTCGAAGGCGGCCGACTCATTCCCGCTGGCTATATCGTGCCCGGATCAGGAACGGCAGGACTTACCGGTATCCGCGGAACGGTTACGATTTCCGTAACAGCCGACAGTCAACACTGGATCACACTGGATTACACTCTCGCTGCGGCGGAGTAGGCCACACCTTAAGCGAGCGTCTTGAGTAACGAACCGTAGGTTTCGTCCTCGGAGCGAGCGGCCAGCGCGTTCGCTTTCGCGAGGATCGCGGCTTGGCTGAGGGTCACGACCTGGTCTGCATCGACATCGCCGTCAGCGATGTTCTTCGCCGCCTTGTTCATGGTTTTGACTGCGTTCTGCACGCCGCCGAGCGAGGTCTGAAACGCACTGCGCAAGCTGGAGGATGTCGTGACGTTCATGATGCATCGAGTATCACGCAAACCGTTGTCCTTCGACATAGGGAATATGCCTGGGAAACGGAAGTTTGTATAACCAGTCCGCGGAGCCGCGGCGAGAAGAATGCGGGCCTTGTGCCCCGTATGCATTGCCCGCGCTCCACACCAGGTGCCAACGCTGCTCGGCGGTCGTTCCACCCCAAGACATGCGTAATTGGTTTCTTAATACAGCGAGCTCGGCGAAAAAATGCGCAATGCGTTTGGCTTGCGTGCGTCCGACCGAGGGGAACTCCCTATGATGCAGCGAATAATTTGTTAAGCTCTTCACCCATGTCGTTGCCTTCTCGCTTCCCAATGAAGTCGCACTACCTAAAAGCCGAAAAATTCCTGTGCGATTTCGGCTCAAGCATCTCTCAACCACATTCCTTCGCTACAGCGCGGTCGCACTCGCAGGTCTGGTCGGCAGCTCTTGCTTGAAAGCAGAGGGCATTCTGCTGTCCAAAAGTGCCTCAGCGGGCGGCGCGATCACGCACGCGGCCGCCTTGGCCTCGGACGGCACGCTTTATTTTGGCACTCGAAACGCGAGCTACGGATCCGGTGCCAATTTATACAGTTTTAAAGGAGCCTCCCTCGCTTCGATCGCAAACGCCCAAGACGATGCCGACGGAACACCGAGCATCGCTGCCGATGGGACAATCTATTTCGGATCTTGGGACGGGACATTACGCGCAGTCAAAAGTGACGGCAGCGCACGATGGACCTACCATGTTGGAGCCATCGTTACATCGACCCCTGCCATCGCCGCCGATGGAACCGTGTATTTCGGCGCGGCAGACAATCGCCTCCACGCTTTAACGTCCGCTGGAGTGCAGACGTGGAGTTTCGCCGCGGGCGACTGGATCGAATCTTCCCCCGCGCTCTGTACGGACGGCACAATCGTTTTTGGAAGTTGGGACGGTTATGTGTACGCGCTCACGACGGCGGGCACGCAAGCGTGGCGCTACAATGCTTCGGCACCGGTTGTTTCGTCTCCCGCAATCGGCAGCACGGGGAATATTTACTTCGCAACCCGGGACGGTCGTCTCGTGGGCCTGCAAAGCAACGGGTCCAAGCTCTATGAAATCAGCACCGGATCTTCGATCGAATCGAGCCCGGTGATTGCACCCGGCGCTGTTTATATTACGACCGTCGGCGGGGAGATCATCGCCACCGGGAACGGAGCCATCACGTGGCGCACGTCGATCGGTTCCGCAATTTATAGTAGTCCCACCCTTCGCCAAGATGGATCGCTCTTAGTTTCCTCGGGCAGTCAGGTGGTTTGCGTCAGCTCCACGGGATCGATTCTCTGGCGAACAACGCTCGACGCCGTCGCGGAGGGTTCTCCGACGATCGACGCGACTGGTAAAATCTACGTCGGTGGGATGGACGGCTGCGTCTATACTATTTCGGGGTCTTCGATCCTCGGAACATCCGTTTGGCCAGAATTTCATCGGGATGCACACCGCACCGGATTAGCCGCAGCACCGGTTTCATCGACCGGTCTAGGGTTTGAACCGGACCACAACGCCGTGCCGGTCAACACTATCAATTCCAGTAGTACGTCTTCGAATACGAGCAGTGTCACCCCAACACCGACGCCGACTCCTATCCCCACGTCTCACCCGACGCCCACGCCCACGCCTCTGCCAATACCTTCACCCACTCCGAGTTCCGATCCTACCACACCGACGCAGTCAACGGCTGGCGCCAGTTCCGGTGGGCGGATTATGAATCTCTCTGCGCGTGCCTACGTCGGAACCGGCGACAGCGTGGCGATCGCGGGATTTATCACGTCGGGCAGCGAAAACAAAACGCTCCTCGTGCGCGGTCTCGGGCCGACGCTTGGCACGCTTGGAGTCAACGCCGTTCTCGCGAAACCACAGCTTCAATTATATAGCGGCAGCACGCAGCTTCAGCGGTTCGCCGCCTGGACAAACGATTCCACCCTATCATCGGTCTCGGCCCAAGTCGGGGCGCTTGCTTTCGCCGCAAACAGTCAGGACGCCGCCGGCGTGCTCCAGGTCGCTCCGGGTGGCTACTCCGTCGTGACGTCAGGCATCGGCACCACGACCGGTATTGTTTTGCTGGAAGTTTTTGACGCGGATTCAAACCCGACGCCGTCGTCGAAACTATATAACATTTCGTGTCGCGCGTTCGTCGGGACCGGAGAAAAGGCTTTGATCGGCGGCGTGATCATCGGCGGAGACGGTCCGGTGACGCTTCTCGTCCGAGTGATCGGGCCGACTTTAACCCGATATGGTGTTCAAGGAGCCCTCGCGAATCCGATCGCTCAGATCCACCAGACGGTCAATGGCGCCGACCAAGTGATCGCGACAAATGACAACTGGAACGACTCGTCCAACGCCAACGAAATTCGGTCCTCCAGTAGCGCAGCCAATATTCCCGCTCTGCCGGAGGGCAGTTTGGATTCCGCATTCTTGATCACGTTGAATCCTGGAGGCTACACCGTCACCACCAGTGGCGCCGACGGTGGCACGGGCGTTGCGTTGATCGAACTTTTCCGCGTCGACTAACCGAATTTATGTTTTCTTTTTCGATGCGCACACTTGCCCGCGTCTTTCTTCGGCCGCCATACGTGCTGGCCGGATGCGCGTTCGCGCTCGCACCATCCTCCGCGCTGGCAACCGGAGTCGTCTCCGATTTTCAGGACTCGAGCCAGATCTCAAACTGGGCTTTTGACAACGGGCCGGAATATCCAGGCGCACAGGGGTCGCTCGCGGCGACCACCGCCTACGGCTCATCCTGCGCTTCGCTGCTCTACGATTTCACGCCGCCGACGAACGGCACGGGCACATTCAATCCCGCGTACGTCGAAGCGACCTCCAACGTGTCGACTGCGCTGGCCACAAACGCCACGCGGCTCCGGATCAAATTTCAGTTGAGCAACAGCCTGATTCACGGACGTATTCGCATTCACGATACGTCCGGACAGACGCTGCAGTACACCTTGGTTGGCGCGTATCCGATGACCAACAGCTCGACCAATTCATGGATGACCGCCGTGATTAACCTCAACGCTTCCTCGTCGCATTGGGGCGGATCGAACGACGGGGTGGTTCACGGACCAATTAAACAGATCGGCGTCGTGCTCGACGCCACCGGCCAGCGCAACACCGGTTGGATGCGCTTTGACGATGTCGAGCTCCTCGGGGATGTCAGCGCCGCGAACGTGAACCTCGCCGACTTGACCCTAACCGCGCCGGGATCGAGTGCCGGGGCGCTCGCCGATCGCATGGGCGTGTGCATCCACTCGACCAGTGACAACCGCACGCTCGATCTCATCAAGAACGCCGGATTCCGCTGGATTCGAAACGATCTATTCTGGGACGCGACCGAGACAACGGCGGGACAATATACATTCACGTCGTACGACGCACTCGTCACGGCCGCGGAGAGTCGGAACCTGCATCTCCTTTTCGTGCTCGATTACGGCAACCCGCTATATACTGGAACGGCGTCCGCACCGCCGATCACGACCAGCGCGACCACGGCGTATGCCAATTTCTGCCAGGCCGCAGCCGCTCATTTCGCCGGACACGATGTTGCTTTTGAAATCTGGAACGAGCCGGACGCGAGTTTGTTCTGGGGCGGGACCCCTAACGCCGATCAATACGCCACGGTTCTGCGCGCGGGGATCGACGCCGTCAAACGCGGCAATGCCGGCGCGCGCGTGATCACGGGCGGACTAAGCGCCACCAATACAATCACCTACGCCTATTGGGACGAACTTCAGGCCCAAGGCGCGCTGGTGGGAGCAGGCGGCCTCGGGGCTCACCTTTACGGAACGACTGCGCCAGAGAGCCGTTGGAACGACATCGTCCTGACCCGCGCGCGACTCGCCTCCGCGTTACCCGGCCAAGATATCTGGTGCACCGAGTGGGGTTATTCCTCGACGAGTCTCAGCGCGAACACGAACGGCCACGATGCCGTCGCGCAAAATTTGCAGGCCGGCAAGATTGCCCGCGAAATGCTGGTCGCCTGGTGGGGTAATTTGCCGTTGGAAATGTTGTACGACATGCACGACGACGGCACCAATCTCGCGGAGCCGGAAAACAATTTTGGACTGATTAACAACGACTACACGGATAAGCCCGCGATCATTGCGGCGCGCGCTCTTTTCAAAATTGGAAACAACCACACCATCGACGGACTGCTCACTGGCGCGGCGCTCCCGTCGGACGCACACGTGATGCGGCTGAGCAATACCTCCGAGAAAATCTATATCGCTTGGGTCGAGGAAACAGCGCCAACGGTCACGCTCCAAATCAGCGATCGGAACGCGCGCGTTTGGGATATGTTTGGAAAGCGTTATCCGCTTCACACCGGGGCGAGCACGCAATCGATCACATTGTCGGTGAGCGGCGGTCCAATTTTTATCGAATCTCCGAATTGAGAAAGGGTGCGCGTTCATTTGGAGTGTTTCCGTTTGGAGTCCTTCCGTATGGAGTGCGGTGACTCGTCACCGCCTTTCTAAGGCGAAATTTATTTCGCCTTCGGAAACGAGAATCTGCCGGCTCAGTGCGGGCGAATAAATTCGCCCTTCCAAAGCGGTGACAAGTCACCGCACTCCAGGAGGAGCCATCCCACTCCCGAGATGCTATCGCGCTCAATCTACCTCCGCACCCGCGCCACGATTCGTTTCACTTCCGCGATATGTGATCCGATCCGCAGCGGAAACAAAAAAGCCGCCCACAGCTCCTTGGTCCCGTCTCGCACCGCGGGGATCAGTAGTGCCGGAATAAATACGCCCGCCCATTGCGCGCAGCTCATCGCCCAAGCTGCGCCAACCGCGCCGTGGGTCGGCGTCCAATAAAAAAGCAGACTTATAGCGACGGTCATAGAGATGAGCGCGCTCGGCACTTCCAGCAGGAGTCGACTCTTCATCGCAAAAATTTGCCCGCGCATCACGCCCGCGTAAATCGCCGGCGCACCCCAGAAGAGCGCCACGAGCGCCGGCACGGTATCGCGATACTTGTCGCCCAATACCAGCGGCACGACCCAGGGGGAGAGCACGGTCACAATCAACGCCACCACCACCGGCACAACCAAACTCGCGTCCGCATAGAGTTGAACCTGCCGTTTGAAGGTCTCTGGCTCACTCTCCTGCTTCGAGGCCAATTTTGGGAGCGCCAGCGACGCAGTGACGAAAGCCAGATAGACCCAGACCTCAAAGATGCGAAGCCCGGCACCGAGGTGCCCAGCTTCTTGATTCGTCGTCAACGACTGAACCCAAAGCAGCAGCGTGCGGTCCAGACTGATGCCCGAAATCAATAGCACAAACGCAGGCCATCCCTCGCGAAGCCAACTGAGTATCAGGGTTCTCGATACATGAAATCGCAACCGCGCGGGATGTTCCCGACGAAAGGCCAGAGCAATACCGCTGTAAGTGACGAACGCTTCCACCAACGCCACCACCGCCATGCCTAGCGCAGTGATGCCCGACCACATCAGGAAGAGTCGAACGAGTTGGCCCACCAGCCAGACGCTATTCCGCGCCAAGACCGCCGGACGCGGATAGCAACGCGCTTCAAACCATAATTCCGCGCCGGCAAAGCTCTGCGGCAGCGCCATCCACACCGCGAAATAGATCATGCGGCGGGTAGGCATGTCCTCGATTGTCGTATGCGCCAGAATGGCCAAACCACCCGCGATAGCGCAGGCCGTGATCAGCCCAAGCAGCATGTAGGAACCGAGAATCGTCGGGGAGTCCTTCGGTCGAAGCGCCAGATCTCGGCGCACCAAGCGGTCCAAGCCGAGTGTCGTCACTTCCTTCGCCAGCATGGCCAGACCCATCGCCACGCCATAACGGCCGTAGTTGTCCGGTCCAAGGTAACGCGCAATGGCCACTCCCATCGCAAAGCCGCCCGCGCAGCGCAAGGCCCGTTCGGCAAAAAGCCAACTGATGCCATGCACGAAAAACCCCTGCTGTGGCGTCGACACATCGGACGCCATCGGCGGGACCACCGCGCTTTCTTCGAGCGAAAAGGGAGCGTTGCTCATGGCCGATGAAGCGCCTTACGCGCGAACCGTCTCCATTTGCGGTAGTGGCGTCGGCACTACCTTCGATTTCTTGTTCCAACCATAAACGATCGGAATGAAGCGCTCCACCAACAAAGCTGCCACCATCGAGACGGCTAAGTTAACCATACTATCGAGCGTTCCGACCCAGGGAATATAGCGCACCGTCAAAGGCAGGTGGAACACGAAAACATAAACACCGGCGATCCCGGAAAAAACGAGGATATGGCAGGGATTGATGATAATCGCCTGGCGCGCAAGCAGTGTGGTGAGCTTTAGAGACGGGATTTTTTCCGCCATCAACGCCGCAGCTAAAAAGAGGAGTGTCGCCGCCAGAATATATAATACGGGATTGCCAAACTGATTCGAGCGAAGATCCGACAAGGGATTGATCAAAGCGAATGCGACGCCCGACGGCAAAAGAACGGCGAGGCTAAGCCAACGAAAGCGAGAGAGCTTCGCTATCAATTCCGCTCGCCGCATTTCCAATCCAAACCAGGCAAAGATCACGGCAACCGTCGCCGACTCCAATTCGAGAGGCAAGATGAGGTCACGCAACGGATAAGTCCCGAGCCAAACCAGCGCCAGCGCGACCAAAGCCCGACTCCAAAGCGCGCGCAGCCGCATGATCCAATAAAGCAGGATTTGCGTGGTGAAATAACACGGAAGAAACCAGAGTTGGATCGGTTTCAGTCCTTCCGTCTCAGAGGTCCCGCTGCCATAAAAAATCGCCCAAAACGGTTTCCAAGCCGAAGTCGGATTCGCCGCGTCGTCGCCGAAATGCCGCAGGACAAAAAGCCAACTGAGATAGCCGCCCAGCGCGAAAAGCAAATAGGCGGGAAGCAAGCTGAGCGCGACCCGTTTCGCGTACGCGCCGAATTTTTCCTCGAGATGCCGGTCCTTCAGCAAGAAGCCCGACGCGATCAAAAACGCGGGGACGTTGAAGGCATGAGCAATTTGTAGAAACCGATCGGGCGCCACCCCGCTGTGATCAAAAATAATGGCCGCAATACTAAACGCCTTCACGTGATCGACCCAATGAATTCGTTTCACGCTGACCCTTTCACTAAGGCGTTATGGTAAACAGCCAGCAATCCGGCGACATGGCTTTCCGTCATGGGTGGAGCGCTCCAAAAACGTCGATACGCTTCCGCCCCGAGTTTTGCCGCAACGCCCGGAACGCACATCAAATCGATCTTTCTCTGCAAATCGTCGACCGACCCCTGATCAAAAAGGAATCCATTTTCCCCATCCGAAATATATTCTTCTGCCGCCGTGCCGCGCGACGCGATCACGGGAACGCCCCGAGCGAGCGCCTCGACTGCGGCAAGACCGTAGCCTTCCGGCCACAGAGAAGGAAAGACCACGGCGCGCGCCTGGGCCAGCTCGCGATCGAGCTGGCTCGACGTCAACCAGCCCGTGAATCGGCTTTTTGGATACAATCTTTTCCAATCGGCTTCCGCAGGACCAGCTCCAGCAAAGACCGCCTCCACTCCACTCCGAGCCGCCGCTGCCGCGAAGATATGACCGCCTTTGAAGCGTTCGAGTCTGCCAGAAAACAAAAAGACCGTATTGGCTTCCACCTGCGCCGGAGAGCCAGCAGCCACATTGACCGGATTCGGGACCAGATAGATCGGCAACGAACTCGGAACGTGGGGCCGAACGCGAGCACGAGAAAGTTCGGAGATTGCGATGAGCGCCGACAATCTTGCTGGCATCGCGGCGAGATACTTTTTAACCCAGGCGCGCGCCACCCGAAGCAGTTTATGGCTGTGCTTGCGCGCATCACATCGGCAACTGACGCAATCCCAGCTCAAAGGCTTTCGATGACAGATCTTTTCTGTCGGATATTCAAAGAACGCGCCGTTCGGACAGACTAAAAAATAATCGTGAAGCGTGAGGACGGTTTTGTATCCGGCCCGGGTCGCTGCGGCCAACACGGACGGCGAGAGCGTTTGCGTATAGCAATGCGCATGAACGACGGTGCGCGCTGGATCCAAACCTTTGAGCACGGCCTTCAACCGCTGGCTAGCGGTGCGATTCCAAAGAACTCGCATGGCTCCCGACAACACCGCGCCCTCTTCCAAAGCATTCGCTTGGCCTAAACAAACGATCTCGATCCCGGGAATATTCGCCAGTTCCGCGTCGACCGGCCCGCGACCGGCAAACACGATCACGCGGTGACCCAGCGCGCGCAGTCCGCGAGCGGAAGCGAACAGCACACGCTCGACGCCCCCGCGCATCTGCGCCGCATCGTTCAACAATACGACGGTCAACGGTGTATTGGTCTGGTTCATACAGACGCTGCCTCAGGACCGACCCAGCGCAGTCGATTGAGCCAAGACCACAGGCGGTCTGCGCGCTCTTCCCAAATCAGTTCACGAATCGGCAAAGGCGCGGCAGCCGTTAGCCCGGGCTGAAGCGCGCGGTCCACCGCGTCTTGAAAATCGTCGACGTTGTTCTCCTCAAAGTAATGCGCCCGATCTCCGAAGAGTCGCGCCACCTCGCCCACTCGATTGGTCACGAGAGGTCGCCCGGAAGCCGCGTAGTAAAACGCTTTAGTGGGGCACCGCGCGCGATTCTGCGCCGTATCGGGAAACGGAAACAGCAGAGCGTCCGCCGCGCGCATATGCGTGCAAAGGAGCGCCCGCTCGACGTGGCCATCGAGGCAAATGATTTGGCTCAGCCCCACATCCTGAATTTGTTGGCGATAAAAGTCAGCGTCGGGTCCACCGCCCAAAATCTTGATCCGAATTTTCCACGAGGTCGCCCGGGCCCGTTTCGCCAGCTCGATCAACATTTGCAATTGTTGATCATAGGGTTTCCAAAGCGTGCCAACATAGAGCAACGTTGGCGTCCCCTGAGTTTCGCTGCGTAGCTTACGGACTAAACCATCATCGATGCGCAACGACGCCTCGTCCGCAGCCACAGGCAGATAGAGAATCTCGTTTTTCAACTCAGGACGCCGCGCCCGTATCCAGTTTTCCAATTCAGCACTCGCGACGGTCAGTCCATTGGCGCGGCGTGCCATCGCGCGTTCGACACCTTTGAGATACCAACGGCGCAAGAACGGCATGCCGTGCATCGTCGACGGCAGTTCGTCGAAATCGTGGATAATCTTCGGTCCCGTCGCGCTCCGCCGATCGCCGACCATCATACGAACGCCAATCCCCGCGGTATAGATACAAGACCAACGCTGCTGGCCGAGAATCGCTTTTTTGCGCGCGACTTCCACGGCAGTCGTTCCCGGTGGAACAAAATAGAGCCTTCGGTTAACCGACCCAGCCATCGTCATCGCGCGATTTTCCGGAAAATCCGGCACCATCAGGCCGACAGGAATACCGCGTCGCGCCAACGCGTCGGAGAGAAAATACAGTTTATCCTGCGTTGCGTTTTCCCGACACGTGGCAGTCCCGACAAAGAGAATTTCTCCCTGTTTCGACAGCAATGAACCGGGAGTCGAACGGCGGTCCGACTCCGATTGGCTCGCAGGACTAGCCATCAGACTCATTCGAGATAGCCTCCGTTACGCCAAGCGCGACGCTCTTGCCAGAGGAGCAGTCCGAGCGCGACGTACAACGCGATCCAAATTCGGACCGCACCAGAAAACGGGCTCATCATGAAATTCCACGCGCCATCCAGAACCAAGAGCATGATGAAGGCGCGGCGTGGCGTCGGATCGCCCCAAGCGAGCCAGAAGGTCATGACCAAAATAAATCCGTAAACGAAAAAGAACGCGCCGCCGAGAATTCCGCCCTCCGCCAGCGTGACGAGAATTTGCGAGTGAATCGAGAGCTTATCAATTTGCTCGGGAGTATATTGCGTGAAGGTCTCGTCGAGCTTGGCTCGGTGCGCTTCGATCTTGCTGATTTGCCGCGTTGTGAACCACGAACCCTGTCCGATGAAGGGCGAATCGAGAAACAAATCGACCGACGTTTCGATCATGCTCTGCCGTTCGATATTGGAACTCTTGTGCGCATCTTCGTCCTCAAAATGGCCTCGCACTAAGACGACGAGCGCCGCACTGATCGCAAAAAGCACAACGCCGATCGGAATCCGCCAACGTCCGCCGATTTCGCGGACGATCAGGATCGAACCGAGGAGCAAACAAACGCCGCCCATGCTGCGAAAACCAAGGGCGATGTGAACGAGGCCCAGAAGAAAAGCCACCGCCGCAGGCCAGCCGAAACGCAGATTCGAGGTTAAGAAAATCGCCACGACCGTAATCGGAAACCCGACGCCAAACTTCCAATATTCATCGGCCAACGGTCCGGTGATCAAAGCGGAAGCCGCCTGCCCGAGCGCGGCGCAAACCAGAAAGATCCAAAGATTTCTCCAACCACCGCCGACGAGATACGTGACCGCGATCAAGTCGATGCCAAGAAAGGCCACCCGCGACCAACCGCGCACCAAATTTCCGGTCGGAGACCCCCGATATAAATCGGAAATAATATAACCGAGCGCCATCACCGCGATCGCGATCAAACAAATTCGAAACCAGCGGGTTCTCTGCGCTACTCCCGACCAACGGCGCTTCATCACCCGCGCGATGACCGCGATCGGAAAGACCGCCAAGAGCACGATTTCGCCCACCGGCAACGCACCGACAAAACCGACGGTGAACTCAGCGAGGAAACCAGCAAGCGCGCAGAGAAACGGCGCGGTGTAGCGGGCAAAGACCGAAGAATTCTCCTCGGCGAAACTGGAATAGAAGTCCGAGCTCATCGGGAAGCACCGCTTCGTACCGCGTTGGCTTTCGAGGCCAGCAGCTCCTTGTTTACTCCAACCTTGCGAGGCGCCAACGTGACTTTCGATTTCGGATCGCCCGCTTTCGCCAGCATCGAACGATATAAACCTAACACCGCGCCGAAGCAGACTTCTGGCACGAAATGCGTCAGTGTATATTCGCGATGGTTCGAAGCCCTGGTGAGCGTTCTGTCTTCCAACCACCGCTCAATCGCTTCTTCGCACGCCGTTTTATTTTCCGGTACGAAAGCGTAAGTATGAGAAAGGCCCGCGGTTCCAAAGTCGGCCATGCCGGAGCACGTCGAGGCCATGACCGGCAGATCACACGCCATCGCCTCCAACAACACAAAAGGCCAGCCAGCTTCATAGCGCGACGTCATCAAGAGGCCGTCGATCGCGTGGTAAAACTGCATCGGATCACCCATGTAGTCGACGATTTGAACATGCTTCTCCAACCCACGCTCACGGACGAGACCCAAGAGGTATTCTTTCCAATTTCCCCAACCGAGATGCAGAAACCGAACCCGCGGGTGGCGCGAGATCACCGAAAGAATCGCGTGGTAAGCGGTCTCGGGATCTTTCTGCCAGCACATGCGACCGACGAAACCGATGACGATCTCATCGTTGCCGAGTTCAAAGCGTTGGCGAGCTTCACGCCGCTGCGCGGCTGTCGGCGGTTGAAATCTCTGCGCGTCCACTGGGTTCGGAACGATATGCTGACGCGCGCTCGATACTCGTAGCGTTTTCCGTGCGAAGCGCGCCTCGTCTTCCGATATATTGATCGTTTGACCAAAACACCCGAGCACGGCTTCCACCGAATTGTAGGTCAGCTTATGATCGTTCAACTCCCGCGACATTCCGTAGTAAGCATGCGGCGTATAGACAATCGCTCGACCGAAACCGAAGCGCGCAGCCATGCGCGACAAGACGCCGGCTTTCGAACTGTGGCCGTGGACGACCTGCGGCTTCACCCGATTGATGAAACGGCGGAGTTTGATCAATGCGATCGCATCGCGCGGGTGTGGGGCATTGAGCACACGCAGGTTGACCACTTCGCCTCCGGAGCGACGGACCTTTTCGGCCAGAGTGACGAGAGGACGGCTACCACGGCGGTCCGAATACGCCAGATGCACCCGGACGCCGCTCGCGAGGAGAAAATTAACCAAGCCTTCGACGTGCCGAAAGACGCCGCCATTCCCAGGCTCGACGACTTGCAACACGCTCAACGGCTTCTGATCCACGGCGACGATCGCGGCCTTTGAATCTTTCTCTTCCGGAGTTGGCTGTATCACCGCTGGCAATACAGTCTGCCGATAGGTCGGTGAGAGTTCACCGCTATGCGCGACTTCCTTCGGCCACGTATGATCGTCGAAATAGTTCGGGTACTCGCAGCTTAAAAAATCCCGGATTTCCGAGCGGAAACGCGTCGCGTTGAGATGGAGGACATTCGAGCGGCAAACCGTCGGGTCAAACCCCGGCATTTCTTCGAAGCGGCGAATCGCGGCGACCAGCGCCTCCGTGGTCTGATCGTGAAAGAAGACACCACTGACCTCATCCGCTACGGTTTCAAGCGCTCCGCCTTCGCCATAGGCAATGACCGGCGCGCCGGAAGCCTGCGCTTCACATGGCGTGATTCCAAAATCTTCGATCCCTGGGAAAAGGAAGGCGCGACAACGCTCGTAGTGATCCTGGACCGAAGCGTTGCTTTGCCAGCCAAGGAACGTCACGCAACTGCCCGCGCGTTTGCGCAAATCGGCTTCTTCAGGACCCGTGCCGATCACGATCAATCGCCGGTTCAAACGCGTGCACGCATCGACCGCGATCTGCACGCATTTGTACGGCACCAACGCCGATACGATGAGATAAAAATCTTCACGGGGCCGGAGATGATTAAAACGCTCCAGGGAAACCGGCGGGTGAATGACGACCGATTCACGCCCGTAGCAGCGCTCGATCCGATCCTGCACGCATCGCGAATTCGCGATGAAGCGATCCACGCGCTGCGCCATCCGCCAGTCGAACGCCCGCAAGCGCGGAAGCGCCGCAGAGAAGAGAATTTTTCCGAGTCGATTGCTGTGCGACGACGACTCCAGATACGCCTCTTCCAAACCCCACAAATAGCGCGGCGGCGAATGACAGTAGCAAACATGCGGCACGCCCTCGGGAATCCGGATGCCCTTAATCATCGCGGCGTCCGTGCTGAGCACAAATCGCGCGTTCTTCGGCACCGACAAGCTGCGAATAATTTCCGGGAAGAGCGGCAGTAGCTTGCGGAAATGCGGTTTGATCAGCGGCAGATGCTGAAGAAAACTCGAATGATATTCGTGCTTCTTCAGTGAATCCGAGAGGTTCTTCTCGTTGTAGACTAAAATCGAAATCGGCGATTCGGGAAATAATAGTCCGAACTGCTCGAGGACCGCTTCGCCGCCGCGGAAAAACTCCATCCAGTGATGAACGAGCGAGATTTGTGTGACTTCTTTCATACGATCGTTCATGCAACCTGTTTCTCTGACTTCGAGGAGCGGATAACCGAGCGGTAAACGGCCAGAGTATCCCGAGCCATTCGGTCGACGGAAAATTCTCGCACGATCCGAGCGCGCGAGCGTTCGGACAACTGCTTCAACACCGCAGCGTTCTGAGCCAGTTCGATCAAGTGGTCGGCCGCGGTCGCGGGATCATTGAGGTTGAACAACCGGCCCACGTCGTGGTCGACGACGTCCACATTTCCCGGAGTTGCGGAGGCAACGACGGGCACGGCCATCGCCATCGCTTCGAGGACAGCGAGCGGCAGGCCTTCCCAACGTGACGTGGTCAAAAAAACCGACGCGTTTTTCAAATACGGCTGAATCGCAGGACGTGCACCGTGAAAAACGAGGCTCTCGCTCAGTCCGCGTTGCGCCGCTTGCTGCTCGAGTTCGGCGCGTCCTGGGCCATCGCCGAGCATGTCGACTTTAAACAAGTCCAACGCCCCTTTTTTCCTCACCTCGTCCAAAATATCCAAAACCATTTCCGAGTTCTTCTGCGTGACGAAGCGTGTTACATGAACGATCCGAAACGGTTTTTGCGCAAAAATCTCCGGAGCCACGGGTTCGCTCGGGATCTGCACGCCATTCGTGATCTCGGTCATGCCGTTCCAACGCAGGAGCTGGCGCTGCAGTATCCGTTTTTCGGATGCAGAGACCGCAATGATACGATCCGTCCACAGCGACATGGTGAAATCGCCGGCCCAAAAAGCGGGTGACTTCAACGACCCAAAAATCAACGGCCCGTGGGGAGTGTGAACGACCGGACGACGCGAGGCCGCCGCCGCGATGCGACCATAGAGACCGGCTGCGCGACCATGGCTATGAATCACCTCGATGTCCTTCGCTCGCACCAGATCGGCCAAGGTCCACGTCTCACTCCACGAAAAACGGCGATGCGGAATCTCGATCATGTGGTCGAGACCGACCAGAGCGACGAAACGCTCCCAGTAGGGCTGTTCCCGTGGAGATGCGATATACACGTCACATTCGCCGACCAGTTGCCTCGACAATTGGAGCAAATGTTCGGGACCGCCGCCGGGATCGGCGCGGCCTGTGATCATGAGGACTTTGACCGGAAATGCAATCATGTTCACGTGGTCGCGACCGTGTACTCCGGATAATATTCTTCTTCGACCACCGGTTCCGGCTCCCGGGTGATCTCACGCGCTGCGGCTTCGAGGAGCGCAAACAACGAGAGAAAGAAAAACGTTTCGACCACGCTGACGTAGGCCGCGGCGGCTGAAGTGAGCGCGAGTACGATAAACACCTGGGTGGTGGTGCAGCGGCGCTTGCGACGGAGATTGATCGCGCGCGCGGCCGGCGTGAGCAAAATGAGCAACGATGCGATAATACCAGGCCAGCCAGTCAGGGTAGCGATATCGGCTGACGCGTTCATCATCCCATACACGTCCGCGGGAATACGCATTTGCATTTCATAATTTGGCGTGAACGTGTGCGGCTCCAAAAACACCTGTTTGATACCCGTATGGCCCGCCCCCAGCGGATAGCGGTCCAGCACTTCGCGCGTCATGGTCCAGTGCACTTTGCGCGAACTCGAGCCACTGGACCCCTGCTCCTCTGTCGCGGCATCCTGTGCATTCGCGATTTCCGTGCGGACGTAATCCGTGACACGACGGTTGATTTTGCTCGAACCAAAGAAAACTCCCGCGGCGACCGCTAAGCCGGCGAATCCGATCACGGAGGCGACTGCGAGTTTACGATCCAACAAGACCCAGATGAATCCGGCCGGAACCGCGGCAAGAAGAACGAGCGCGCCCGCCTTGCTCAACGGCAACACGACCGCGAGCAGCAGGCTGAGTCCAAAGAACCCCAACGCGAATTTATAGAGAACGCTCCGCGCCGAGATTCTCGTTTTCTGCGAGACGAGCAAACCGATCGCGACGAGATTGAAATAAACCACTGTCCCGGAGAACGAACTGGCTTCGCCGAAGAAGCCGCGAAAGCGCCGCTCGTCTCCATACTCCATGAAGCCTTCGCTCAGACCCGTGACGTCGGCGTTTTTATAGGATGGCAAGAGCGAGTGCAGATCGACGCCGACCGCATCGAAAAACAAAAACAACAGCGCACCGGCGATCGTTAAGAGCAGAATATTCATCGCTGCGGTCGCGCTATATTTTCGCAAAGCCACGCGGGCCGCCAAATAGATCGAGAGCTGCGGCAACCAGAATCCGAGAATCGGGATCAACCGAGATTTCGAATGCGAGACGTGGAACTCCGCGATACAGGCGAGGAGCGGTAACAGAAAAGCCAATACGGCGGGATACTCGAAGGAGCCCTTGATATCGACCATGATCAGCATGCCGATAATCGCGACGTGGAACCACCACGGCAGCGGAAAGCTCGGCGCACACCACAGGACGACCAGCATCGCAGCGATCACTTTACGGACGGACAACAGTTCTTTCATGCTTCAACTCTCCTCGACGAAAACAGGTTCTTCGTGCGCGTGGCGGTGCGGATCGACGCCGTGTAGGTCGATGGAAAAAATGCTTTTGCACTTAAGCGCGCGAGCGACGTGAGCGGGAATTTCGCCGCGCGCCAATTTTTCAGCAAAAGAGAGAAGGCCTCACCGCGCCGATCCAGATTCACCAGTTGCGGCATGACGACGCGGATCATGAAAGCGGCCCGGGTCGACGCCGTCGCGCCTGCGAGGTTTTTGATCCAAGCTGCGCTAAACGCAGGATCGTCGTTTCTCGAAATGCGATTGCTCGCGTTGACGTTGATATAGCGTGCGAGAGCTTTGTTCGTGTAGAGCAGCGGCACGCCGGCAAAGGCGATCCGCAAAATCAAATCCCAATCCTGATGACGCTTGAGTTCGGGGCGAAAACCCAATTTCCGAAAGAGCCGAGTCGGTCCAAACAAACTCGACGTCTGCAAGTTCTGACCCGAGACAAAAAGATATTCGCCGATCGGCTCCTGCGCGCGCGGGGCGCGGGTGGGATTTTCGCGGCGAGGCCCCCCATCGACGATTTCCAACGCATGCGCAGCGAGAAAGTCTTTCGTATCACCGAACCCGCGAGCCGCCTCGACCTGCGCCGCGAGCTTTTCGGAAAACCATTCGTCATCCGAATCGAGAAACGCAATGTACAATCCGTTCGCCTCGGCGATCCCGCGGTTGCGCGCAACCGCCGCGCCGGAACGACCGGGCAACTGGATCAGGCGAATGCGTTCGTCATGAAACTCCGCGATCAAACTCGCTACGTCGATCGACGAGCCATCATCGACAATAATGATTTCAAAATGGGAGTAGGTCTGGCCGAGCACACTTTTGATCGCGCGGCGCAATTCTTCATCCCGATTATAATTCGGGATAACCACGCTGACCAAGGGAGGCATGTCTCCGGTCGGCCAGGACGGCGTCGACGCGTTTAGCTCAGTTGGCATTTGTCCTCCAACTCAACAGCGGGCCTTTAACGTAAACGCGAAACAGGCAGCGCAGGACTAGGTAGTTGAGTTTCACCACATCACGGAGCGTCATGCGCTGGGTGCCATTCACGCGGCGAAGGACATAGCGGATGATCACCTGATGGATGGCCCAACGTTTCGAGCCACTGCGGCCACCTTGATAAAACTTGGCGATGGGAAAGCCGAGGTGCACGAACTGCCGGTGGCGGACCAAGCGCAGCCAAAGATCGTAGTCCATTCCGACGAGCAGACGCTCATCGTAGGGGTGATTGAGCGCGAGTGCGCGGCCGATCACGACGGACTGATGATTGATCGAGTTATTGCGGTCGAGTTCGCGGTAGTCGGCGCGCTTCGAAAAGGTCCGCGTTTTTCCAATCTCGAGAAAATCTCCGTAGAGGACCGAATCGGCCGGATTATTTTGGGGTAGCACTTTCTTGATCCGCGCGAGGACGTCCGAGGAAGCCAAAGCGTCTCCACCATTCAAATACATCAGCCAGATTCCGCGACTTACCCGAGTACCCGCGTTGAGCGCGGCCGAAATCCCATTGTCGCAATCGATCACGGTCCTCGCCACACCGGCAACCTCTGGGACGACGTCGCCCGGCGAGCGCACGACCACCCACTCCACCCCGGCCAAATCCTGTTCGCGCAAAGCCGCGGCAGTGCGCTCGAGGCCGTCCCGATCCTGTTTGGTGATCGAGATTATAGATAAGATAGGTCCGGAAGCGGCGGTCATGACTGAACGCGATCAAGCGCCTCCAGATCGAACGGCGTCGGCGCCCCGACGGCGTTTTTGCCGCGTTTACCAAGCGAACTACCCACGACCTGTGCGGGATTGCCGGCGACGATCGAATACTCCGGCACATTTTTCGTCACCACCGCACAAGCACCAACGACGGCGCCTTTGCCGACGGTGACACCTTTGAGAATGAAAGCGCGGGCGCCGATGAAAACGTCGTCTTCAATTCTCACCGCCGCCTTAGCGATCTTACTGTCGTCTAAGCGAAAATCGGGATGGATCGGATGGGCGTCATTGTCGGTAATGACAACGCCGGTTCCGATCAGCACGCGATTGCCGATGCGGATCTCCTGCTTGCACGCGACCGAACAACCGCTCATTCCGACATCGTCGCCGATCGTGAGCGTCGCGTCTTTGCTGATATTGAGGTAGACAGGCTGCAGCACGCCGATGGTGTTCGCCGCGAAAGAGCTGATCGCCTTCCAGCGTCGACCGATCGTCAACGTCGCAGACGAGGATTTTCTGAAGACGGGCCAGCCGTGCAGTTCCCAGCCGTGATTATATTTCACACCGCGCAACGAACAATAGAGCGCATCGATCGGTTGATGGCAGCGCCGTCCAGCCCGGATGAGACTTTGCCACAACCGCGGAGAAATGAGCTGACGGGCGATCGCTTTAAGCATGAGCCAGCCCTCCCTCATTCACTGCGGTTCGACAGTATTTGCGCAGATGATACAGGCACCACGGCACATAGAAACCCAAAACCGGAATCGTGAACGCCAGCCACAGCCCGACGTAGCCACCAGCCGCTCCGAAAAGATAAGCCAGGCCGCAAATCGCGAGCGCCGTGCCGACACCGGCCGTGGTTTGGGGTTGAAGCAAACCGACCCCGTTCATCGGATAAGAAATCGCCTGCAAGCACGAGATCGCCAAAATGTAACTGCCCAGGGCGGCGCACTGGAGGTGATTGGACGCCGAAGCCAAAGAAGGCGTCCAAAGATGAAGGACGAACGGTCCGAAAAGACCCAAGCCGACAAGGGCCAACCCGCTGATCGCACCGGTCAATCCGAGCGCGCGTCTCATGATCGACATCACGGTCTTATAGTCGCGACGCGCCGCGGCCCGAGCGCATTCGGGCCAAAGCGGATACACGACCTGCGTCCGAATTTGGCCGAAAACGTTAAAGAACCGCATATAGACACTCGCCAAAGCCGCGCCGCTCAAGCCGAACAAGCGCGCCGCGATGGCCGTCGGTGCGACGGTGAAAAACTGCCCGACGAGCTGCGGAAGCAGAAAGCGAATGCCGTCAGTCAACAACGTACGCCCCACTTTGCCGTCCCAAGAAAAGTGACAACCGAGGCCGCGATCCGCGCGCGTCACACTGAACCAGACATACGTTAAAAGGATAATTTGCGGTAGCGGCGTGATCGCGATCAAAGCTGCGCCCGGTAGGTGCCCCAGCCAAAAAGTCAGCGCCAAAACGAGCTGCAATACACTGATGAGCAGATTCGAGCGTCCCTGCCATTCGCTGCGGCCGCTGCCATGCGCGATTTTCAGCGCGAGCGTGAATGGAGCCGTCAGCACCGCTAGAATCAAATGCACGATCGCTGCGATCTGCAGGGTCGGCGAGAGATGATCCAAGCCAGTGGCGTGAGAAATAAAATGATAAGAAACTCCGCCGATCAAAATCACCGCGCCGGCGGTGAGCGTTGTCATGCTGGTGGCGATCCCAACTTCTTTGGCGACGGACTCGCCTAAGCTGTAGGCACGGCTTACGCGGTTTTGGAGGGTGAAGCCAACGCCCAAATCCAAGAGCGTCGCCGAAGAAGCGATCGCCACCAACGTCGCCCACAGACCAAAAACTTCTGCGCCTAGATAGTGCAGCAAAATCGGCACCTGCCCCAGCATGACCACGGCCGAGCACATTTGCGCGACCGCGTTCCGCGTGCCGGGAAAGGCCCACGCTTTTTTGATCGAAGCGGACGGATTGCGCAGCGAGTAGCCATGCGGCACGAACTTCCGGGCGTGACGGTTCGACGGACGTTCCGGTGTCGCGAGGGAATTTTGCTTCATGGCGATGAGCTAGTCGTATTAACGCTTTCGATACGCCGGCGTGACACGCCAGGCGCGGCGACGCGGAGCGGCGCTGAAGCCAGGTTGGACTTCAGTTGGCTCGCGCGTCGCATCGTGTATGATCTCAGGCGACTTTACCGATCGTGAGGCGGCTCACGTCCAATTCGTGTTTCGCCAAGGCCAGATCGTGGTCGACCATGATCTTGACCAGTTCTTTGAACTTCACTTTCGGCTCCCAGCCCAATTGCTTGCGCGCCTTGGCGGGATTTCCGATCAGCAGTTCGACTTCGGCAGGACGCTCATAGCGGGCATCGTACTTGACGTACTTTTCCCAATCGAGGCCGAGGTGCTGGAAGGTTTCTTTACAGAAATCGCGAACGGTGTGGGTCTCGTTTGTCGCGACGACATAGTCATCGGGATTATCCTGCTGGAGCATGAGCCACATCATCTCGACGTATTCCTTCGCATAGCCCCAATCGCGCTTGGAATCGATATTGCCCAAGTAGAGCGAGTCTTGCAGCCCCATCTTGATCCGGGTCGCAGCGCGCGTGATCTTGCGGGTCACGAACGTTTCGCCGCGGCGAGGAGACTCGTGATTGAAGAGAATGCCGTTGCTCGCGTGCAGATTGTAGGACTCGCGATAATTGACGGTCAGCCAATAGGCATAAACTTTCGCGCAGGCATACGGGGAACGCGGCCAGAATGGCGTCGTCTCCACCTGCGGCACTTCTTGAACCTTGCCGAACATTTCGGATGAAGAGGCCTGGTAGTAACGGACCTTTTTAACCAAACCCGCTTCCCGAATCGCTTCGAGAATGCGTTGCGCACCCAAGCCGTCGACATCGCCCGTGTATTCCGGAACGTCGAAAGACACGCGGACGTGGCTTTGCGCGCCGAGATTATAAATTTCGTCGGGCTGGAGTGAATACAGCAGCTTCACCATCTGCACCGAGTCAGCGAGATCGCCGTAGTGGAGGAACAAGCGGACGCCATTCAGGTGCGGATCACGATAAAGATGATCGATGCGGCTGGTGTTGAACGTAGAGGAACGACGGATGACTCCGTGCACTTCGTATCCCTTTTCGAGCAGGAGCTCGGCGAGATATGATCCGTCTTGGCCGGTGATGCCGGTGATGAGTGCTTTCTTTGGCATAGAGATAAGTGTCCTAATATTATTTAACAGCGACCGGCTTCTTCGCCTTGGTCTTTGGCTTCTTGTGGTAGCCGTATCCGTCCTTGTGATACCCGTAGGCAATTTTCTTGTGCGCCACGCTCGGGTTGAAACCATTCACGATCGTGCCGGTGAAGGATGTGCCGGCTTTGTCGAAGTCAGCGATGAGCTTCTTCACCTGTTCGACGGGAGCTTTCTGATCGCGGGCGATCAGCACCCGTTCCTGCGCGTGACGCGCGAGAACCACCGCGTCCTGGAAAACACCGCCAGGAGGCGTGTCGATCAAGACGACGTCATAGTGCTTCTTCAATTCCTGGATCAGGGCGACCAACCGCTTTGAAATCAGGAAGTGACTGGGTTGCGCTTCGTCACCACCGGCCGGAATCAAATGAGTTCCGTCGGGAAGCACACGCAGACCGAGCGGCGTGTCCGCCTTGACCATATTCTCGGTCGTATATTCGCCGCGAATCCACGGCAGGAAGCCGCCTTCGCCCACAACGCCGTGCAAGCGCTGCTGCGACGGACGACGCAAGTCGAGATCGAGAATGACCACTTTCTTGCCGAGCTGAGTGTAAGCCGCGGCCAAGTTCGAAGCGACGGTTGACTTGCCTTCACCCGGCAGCGTGCTGGTGACCAACACGCACTTCGGATAGCCATTCGGCGAAAGCAGATCGAGTTGGGCCGAAACGCCGACGAAGGCTTCGGAGCACGGGATATCCGTGCGGTCGCGAACAACGTGCGCGCGATCTTCCTCGCGGAAACGCAGCGTCGGGATCGCACCGAGGAGAGGACGCCCCAACACCGCTTCGAGATCGGTCGTGCCCTTGACCCGTTCGTCGAGGAGGTTAACCGCGAGAGGCGTGACGAAAAACGAACCCACCGCGATCACACCGACGAAGAACATATAAATCAGTTGGCGCGGAATATGGTGTTTAACAATGAAGGCCTGATCGACGACCTGCATGAAATCGGTCGGCAACTGGCTGGAGAGACCGGCCGCACCGATTCTCTTTTGGAGCTGGGCGAGCGTGTCGCGCTTCGCGTCCACATCGGTGCCCAAGATTTCATAACGGCTCGCAAGTTTTTCGATCTCGATCGAACTGGCGAAAGCAGCGTCGAATTCAGCCTGAAGCTGCTTCTCGGTCTTCACCATTTCATCGAGCTGTGATTCCAAATCATGCACGGCGACGTCGAAATTCCGTTTGATACTATCGCGGATACCTTGAATGAGCGCTTCGACTTCACGCATTTTCGTGTGGTTCGGACCATAACGACCGGCGAGCACGGAGCGCTGAGCAACCTGCTGATCGAGCTGCTGACGGAGTAGTTCGTTATTCGCGAAGCTCGCGAGATAGGGATTATCCCAAGGAAATTCCGACTTGGCCCGATCGGTGCGAGCGGCTGAGGCCTGCGTCTCCAACTGCACGCGCTTGACGCGAACATCGGTCAAGTTCGCATCGAGGCGCTTGAGACGTTCGGTCAATAGACTCTGGTTATCGACGCGCGAAATGATGCCGTGCGTTTTTCGAAACTCGAGACGCTGTTCTTCGATCTTTGCGATATCTTCGGCCAGGGCTTCCGCTTGTTTACGGAGCAGTTCGAAACCGGCCTTGTTGGCATCGCGAAACTCATCCTGCACCGAAGCCATGTAGGTCGCGGTGAAACGGTCCGCCAACATCATCGCGACATCCGCGTTTGGATGCTTCACGTCGATGGTGAAAAACTCGCGGCCGCGTTCGCGATCGATGTTGATAATACGGTCGAAAAGTTGATCCCAGAACTCATCATCAACCGTGTCGCCCGGTTGGACGAAGGGCGCGATGATACTCTTGCGCTCGTCTTCGGTCAGAGCGTTTTTGAGTTTCAGACGAAACTTCCGGCTGGCCATCACCGAGAGGTGATTGCGCAGACTGTTTTCGCGGATCTGCACGTCAGTCGGTTGGACTTCCTGTGTGCTGATCACTTTATCCAAGGAGTTTTGCGCAAGGAGTGTGGTTTCCGCGGTGAACGGAGGTGGCTTGCGGAAAATCGCAAAGCCACCGAGACCGCCAATAATGACGGCCGCGAGCAAACCCCAGTACCATTTCGCGCGGACGATGAGAAGCGCTTGGCCGGCGTATTCGACCAGATCCTTGACCGTTATATCATCGGGGCGGTTGTGCGGAGCAGCACCGTTTAGCGAAGGACGCGGCGCAAGCGGAGCGGATGTGCCATTGCCGTTGACCGAGTGCGTCGTCGTAGCGCCGTTGGCGTGGACGCCATTGGTCAGACTCTCGGGAATTCGTGAGTGATTATTCGTCTGCATGGCGTTCGATTAAAATACGCGCTCCGGAACGTAGACGATATCGTCGGGACGAAGCATGAATTGGTTACTGTTCTTAGAGTCGAGATAGTCGGTCACGTTGACCGTGAACTGCTGTTCTTTGCCGTCGACCGAGCGGATCACGCGGATGCCATCGGTCTTCGCAACGCGGGTGAATCCGCCAGCCAGAGTGATGGCTTGCACGAGATTGATCACGTCACGCTCGACCGGCATATCGATCTGCTCGGGATGGTTCACCTGCCCGAGGACGGAGACATTGCGCGGAGCGTAGGTTTGCACGGAAAGGATGACCTGCGCCTTGACGAAGAAGCCGCCTTGAACGTACGCCTTCGCGAGCATTTCCTCGGCGCCTTGGAGCGTGTGACCACCGACCTTCACATTGCCCAGCATCGGCACGCTGATTTCGCCGGTCGTGGAGACCCGCTGCAGCGTGAGTGTGTCGGGCTCTTCGCAGATTTGGAACTGCACGAAATCGCGCGGCGCGAGTTGGTAATCGCCGGCACCCGTGTTGATTTCGGGAACGGGCAGAGCCTCGTTTTTATCGGCGGCATTGAGCGCGCCAACTGCACCGGCAAAGATTGCGACAGACAGCAGGCAATATCTCGGAAGAGATGAGCACAGGACGGGAACGACTTTCATAAATCAGAAATGATACTCCGTACTGAAGTACGTGAGGTGACGGTTGAAGTTGGCGTAATCGACGGAAGACCCCTGAAAGGTTCCGGTATAACTAAAAGAGACGGTGAACCGATCCGACGGTTGATAATCGATCGAGCTGCCAATCGTGATGTCGCGATCGCTCCGTGTATGAACGTCTTGATGATATGAACGCCATTCCGGACCGCTGCTGACTTCCCATGCCCATGCACCAAAAATCGTCTGGTGATAAATGAGCGTCAGCTTGGTGATATCACGCACCTCGCCGTCGGGCGTATAATCGACGCCGATGGAAGGAGCGGCTTTGATATAGCCGCGCTGCGTCACATTCCAAATCACTTCGCCGCCCGCGACTGGAATCAACTCGGTGCGGCGATAATCGCCACGAAATCGCGCCATCTCTGCCCCGACGAAGAGCGAGCCGGTGGTCTTGGAAGCGAGATCCGTCTGCGCCTTAAACGTGATCTCTTCTTCGATATTATTAACGCGATCGTTTCCCACGATGGTCGGGACCGTGTCGCCAACGCCGGAAACCACGTTGATGGAATACTCCGTCACGGGCGAAGGATTGAAAGCCAAGCTGAGCGTCAATTCGCCATCTTGGCTGGTATTGAAAATACTCGCGGCGTATTGCGTGCGATTATACGAGAGCGAAGCATCGATGCCCCATTTTCCACTCGAGTAAACCCGTCCGCCCGAGGTCAGCGTATAGACTTCCGAGGTGATGCGCTTACCGACCGTCGGATCGGCAATCGTGCTGCGATGGAAACGCGCATAACCAGTTAAACGCGGCAACTGCTCGTCGTTGTAAGGATAGGCGTAGTCGACACTCGTATCGACGTCGATTTGGCTGGGACTCCGGCCATCGAAGAACGTGGTGCCGACCAACCCGCCGGAGAACTCGAATTTGCTGTCGGAGTCGTAGCGTTTGACGATCACGCCCGGCTCGAACGTAGCGAAACCATCGCCGGGGCCCCCGGCGCTCGCAGTCAAATTCGAATCGTAACCAACCGAACCACCTACTTTTCCGACGACGGCCCAATCCGACGATTGGTAGAGAGCGGCCTTCGTGGAATTCACGCTCATGGTCAATCCGACGATAATCGGAAAAACGGCGGCGCGGGAATACACACGACGGGTGTAGTCCGTGCGGGCCTGACAAATGCTAAAGCGTGAAAACATGAAGGGAATAGATACGTGATAAATTTTGTCCTATTCACGTATCGCGTCGGTTTATCTTAGTACGCGTTTTTGACTTTGAAGAACGTCGCGAAGATGCAGTAGAGATCCAGCATCACGCTCCAGTTCTCCAGATAGTAGATATCTGCCTCGATGCGCTGGCGGAGGTCAGTATCTCCACGGAGTCCATTGATTTGAGCCCAGCCGGTGAGACCGGCGCGGACTTCGTGGCGAACATTATAATTCGGGATCTCGTCTTTGAAGCGCTCGATCAATTCGGGGCGTTCTGGGCGAGGGCCAACGAGACTCATGTCGCCTTTCAGCACGTTCCAAAATTGCGGAAGTTCATCGACGTTGGTTTTCCGCATGAAGGTGCCGATCTTAAGGCGGCGTGGATCTTCTTGCTTTGCCCAGACGGCTCCCGTGCCGGTTTCCGCGTTCAACTTCATGCTGCGGATTTTATAAATGTAGAAATCGCGGCCCGAGCGGCTGGTGCGGCGTTGGCGAAAGATGACGGGGCCGGGCGATTCAAGCCAGACGATGATGGAGAAGAACGGCACGATCAGGGCGCAGATCGTCAAACCGATGAGTGCGCCGACGATGTCGATGCCGCGCTTGATCACACGATTCAACGTGCGGTCGAGCGGCAGTTGATTCACGCCGAGAAGCGGCACGCCGCTCACTGGTTGAACCTGCAGACCGGAATTCAGCGCCGGGAAATACTGCGGGATCATTTGGAAACCGATCAGTTCGCGCTGGCAAAAAGCGATCAGCGATTCGATCTGTGAGGCGCTGCAAGAAACGTCGGCCAAAACGATCGAGGTCGCTTTGCACTCCTTAATCAGTTTCGGCAGCGCTTCGAACTCACCGAGGATCGCAACTTCCGCCGGAGGGCGAGTGCTCAAGTGGCCACCTGGCACCGGCACGCAACCGATGATTTCGCGCAACTGAGCGAGATCGGCGCGCATCGCGTGGCGAAGATGTTCCGCTTTCGTGTTCCAACCCACGACGATGGTGCGAGAGCTGACCGACTCCTTGACCCTCGGTTGAATGAGAAAAGCGAAGGCGACCAAGCGCCACAGCGCCATCGACGTTATCAACGTGACGATGCAATAAGCGGTGCCGACGCGCGGAGTGAAACCTTCGAGACGGAACAGCCCGACGCATGCCCAGATGGCGATGGCCCAGAGAACCGCGGACTTGAGCAGATTCTTATAGGACTTCTGCAAGCGATAGAGATTCGCCGTTTCGTAAGTGCGAAACAGCATCATCAACCACATGAACAGGACCGTCCCTCCGATGCTCCAGGCGCCGAGCACCGGGAGCAGCATCGCGCGGACATCGCTGAAGTGGTTCCAGCCAAAGCGCTGCCATTCGCGAACGAAGAGTCCGACAAAAATCGCGATGGCCGCGATCGTCGCGTCGCCGATCAAAAGCGTGGAGGCGATGCGATAGCCAGCCTCCCGCGGATTCGCGCGATCTTTGGTTTTACGAAAAACGCTTTCCGAAATCTTCGCCGGTGGCACCGTGTGGGAGCGTTCCGGGGAAGGAGCGATTGGAGCCGTAAGGCCTCCAAACGCGGGAGAAACGTCGGCTTCGGAGCGGAGTGTCGGATTTGCCCTCATTATGATGTGATGCTGAAATTAGCTGACCTGACCGGCTTACGTCCGAGCTCCGCTCGAGGGGCAAAAGGCGAGCGGAGACCACACGTAAACAACGTGGAAAGTGGAAAAGATAATCCACCGCGACTACGGAGCTGGAAGGAATCGAAAAAGCAGATTCCATTCCACCGTCGGGTGATGAAGAGACGAGCACGGAGGAGATTCGCCGCGGAACCACGGAGGCGCTCGAGTTAAGTTCCTCAACCATGGTTCCCCTCGCGAGAGGGGCCTCAGTTGCGTTGGGTATAACCGCAAACTCCGTCACCTGCCGAAAAAGATTTTTCAGCAGTTCATGAAAACTTTGATTGTGAACGGGACGGAACATGAACGTATCGATGACAAGGATGCCTGACCAACCTAACGCCCTCCATCATGTCACGCTTCCGTGAACCAAGAGGAGGGCTGCGATGAGCCGGTATCCGAGACGCAAATACAGTACCATAGGCACTTCCCCCGCGTAAACAGGTACGAGCCTGGCACCCTTATAAGGTGTTCCCGTACAAAAATTGACAGATTGGAAAATTTTTTGAATTCGTGACGATCCCACTTGCGCCGGCAGAAATTTTCCTGTTTCAACTGAACCCTTTTGCCCGAAAAAGAGGCCTCCGCAAAACTCGTATTGGGTTACAGAATACGCACAACACGGTCACGGAAGCGTTGCAGCGCCATTGCGTTATTTTCGATGGCTTGGCGTTAAACTTGCGGTAGACGAGACGGGCCAAGCAGTTGGCCAGGCAAAGATCGAAATGACACCACGCCTGACGGAACTTCGCCTCAGCTCATCGGACTTCAATCTCACCATGCCCGCCCTTCGCGCCTTCTTTTCGAACTCAGCTCCCAGGCAACTCGCCCTGAGCGTAACGCTCTTTCTCGCTGGGGTTCTCAGTGCGCAATCCTCGACCCATGAGATTCCGTTAGATGAGGGGCAAAGTCAGAAAGCGTGGACCTTTTCGCCTGGCGCTGAGTTTCCCGGCGCGCGCGGGAAACTCCATTTCAAGCACGACGAGGAAAAGGCCTTCGGCGAAATTGAATTCGATTTCACTCCGCACGAGACGGTATCCGGAAAATTCAACCCACAGTACGTGTTCGCCGAAGTTCCGGTTCAACCGACCGCGATGGTCGCGCCGGCCCGCATCACGCTGAACCTTCAGCTCAGCGGGGAGTACATCAAACCGCGATTGCGCGTCGTCGACTCCACCGGACAGACGCTCCAATACAATATTTCCCTCTCTTCGCCGCTGACGAGTTTTTCAACGGACGATTGGCAGGTGGGGAACGTAAATCTGAACGAACCGAAAGCCAGTTGGGGCGGCGCGCATAACCGAATGTTCAATCCCCCCATTCAAACGCTTTCGATTGTCGCCGACGCTTCGAATTTCCGCGGTAAAGGATGGCTTCGCTTTGCGCACATCGCCCTGCTCGATCGGCACGAAACTGCCGCGATCACACTGGAGGCGGGAACCCTCGTGCCACCGAGTCAGCCCACGCCGTTCGCCGAGCATACCGGAATCAATATCCATTTCACGAAAGACGAACGTTCGATGCGAGCCATCACCACCGTAGGCTTTAAATGGATACGGACGGATTTGACCTGGGAAGACGTTGAGAAGACGCGCGGTCACTATGATTTTTCGGCCTACGACGAGCTGGTCGCCACCGCCCAAGCGCACCATTTACACGTGCTTGGTATTCTCGACTACGGGAACCCTCTCTACACCGGCGGCGCGATGAAGCCGCCAGTAAACGACGCGGAGCTGGAAGCCTTCAAAGCCTACTGCCAAGCCGCCGCCGCTCATTTTGCGAAACAAGACGTGGTGTTTGAAATCTGGAACGAACCCGACGTTGGCGGTTTTTGGGACAAAAGTCCAAACGCGGCCCAGTTCGCTAAACTCCTCCGCGCCGGGATCAGCGGCGTAAAAGCAGGAAATCCCGCCGCGCGCGTTTTAACCGCTGGGCTGAGCCAACCCTATTCGGTTACCTATAAATTTTGGGATACTGTTTCCCGTTCAGGGGCGATGGAGGGTGCCGATGGCTGGGGCACACATCTCTACATCGACGAGCGTCCCGAGCAGCGCTGGACCGACATCTTGAAACTCCGCGAGCGCGCCGCGCATGTTTTGCCAGGCAAAGATGTTTGGTGCACCGAATGGGGATTTTCTTCCGCGAAACTGAGCGCCACTCATAACGGACATGAAGAATTGGCTCTGAAGAAACAGGCTGTTCTCGACGCCCGCGAACTCCTTCTGGGCTGGTGGGCGCATCTCCCTCTCACCGTCGTCTATGATATTCGAGACGACGGTCTGCTGGCAAATGAGACGGAGCACAATTTCGGACTCCTCACCAAAGATTATCGCGAGAAGCCCGCGTTTGTCGCCCTTCGCACCCTCTTCAAAATGACGCAGGACCGCACGATTGCCGGTCTGATGAAGTACCCAGAGATTCCGGCAGGCTTTCACGCGATGAAACTGAATGGAGGAGAAAGTCCGCTATATATTATTTGGGCCGATGAGGACGCTCCCCGCGTTAACGTCACCTTGCCGGGAAGAGCGGCGCACGTGTGGAACACATGGGGTGAAACCGTTGAAACGAACGGGACGACTCTCGACGTCGGACCCGATGACGGAATTTTCTACGCAAGCTTCGCCAATTAAATTTCGGCTAAAACACCGCCGCTTGGCATTCGCCTTTGATCGAAACTTTACCGCCCGCTGACGAAGGCGAAGGCCCCTCAATCGTGCGGCTTTTTTCCAAAGGTCGCTCACCAGGCTCGCTCCAAATTCGCCCTGATAAAAACGCCGCCCGTAACCCCGCCTCTCGCAGTCACTTCAAAATCCGACAGAAATCTCCAAGCAGGCTCTCATATATAGAAAGATTTCTTTGTCTTTTTTTCTATACTCCATCGTCAACCGCGCCGCCGCACCGGTTGTGTCGATTAGCGAAAATTTTCAGCCATAGGGAATTTTAGAGTTTAAATACCGTTAATTTTCCTACGAGGGTCTCCGATTTATTTTGGATCCTCGTATGTTATTTCGATTCCCCCGCTTCGTTCCCCTTTTCACTGCTCGGTTAAAGTCGGTTTTATTCAGTTCCGTTCTCTCGCTTGCCATCGCTCCGCTCTCGCGCGCCATCACGACGCTGAATTTCGAGAGCGCCGCCAACCAAACCGGTTGGACGTTTTCAACCGGTCCCGAATACCCCGGAGCTCGCGGGTCGCTGAGTTTTCCGTCAGCGAGCGGAAACACGTGTGGAGAGATGGATCTGGATTTCACTCCGTTCAGCCCGCTTCCTGCCAATTTCAATCCGTGTTACGTCATGGCAACCCGCACCTTGTCCTCGGCCGAGGCGGCCAACGTGACCCGACTGCAAATGCGCCTCATGGGAAGCACGAGCGCGATTATTCCGCGTATTCGCATTTTGGATAGCAGCGGGCAAACCCTGCAATACAGCCTGACCCTGAGTCTCCCAATGACATCGCTGAGCTCGACGGGCTGGCTTTGGGAAAGCGCGAATCTATCCACATCCGCTTCTCACTGGGGCGGGGCGAATGACGGCGTGATGCATGCGCCGATGAAGGCGATCTCCCTGATTGCCGAAGCGAATGGTTACCGTTCGACCGGAAGCCTTCAGTTCGATGATCTCTCGTTGCTCGGCTCCGGTGGAACACTCACCGTCAATCTCGCTGATGGCGTTCTCAATACGCCTTTTGCCAAGACCGCGTTTGCCGACCATACCGGCGTGGTGCTTCACGTGATCGGCGACACCGTTGCACTGAATACAATCGCGAGCACGGGTTTCCGGTGGGTCCGCACCGATCTCACCTGGTCGAGTATCGAGAAGGTGGCAGGCGTTTATGATTTCAGCGCATTCGACGCGTTTGTCTCCTCGGCGGAAGCGAAAAATCTACGCGTGATCGCAATCTTAGCGTACGGAAACCCTCTTTATACCGGCACATCGACCACGCCGCCATTGACCACGGCCGGCATCAATGCCTTCGGCAACTTCTGTCGAGCCGCCGCGGCGCATTACGCCAGTCACAACGTCACCTTTGAAATCTGGAATGAACCCAACACCACCTCGTACTGGGGCGGTGCGCCGAATGCGACGCAGTACGCGCCGGTTCTACAAAAGGGCATCCAATCGGTGAAGAGCGGCAACGTGAATGCTACCGCGCTGACCGGGGGTCTGAGCCAGCCCACCACGACGGCGTATGCATTTTGGGATACATTGATGAGCTTAGACGCGATGGATGGCGCCGACGGCTGGGGCACGCATCTTTATACACCGGGAACGCCGGAAGTACGTTGGCCGGATGTTCTTAATTTGAACTATCGCACCTCGGTTTCTCTCCCAGGCAAACAAGTCTGGTGCACGGAATGGGGCTATTCTTCGCAGGCTCTCAGTCCGACCGCCAACGGCCACGAACCCGTGGGCCGAGCGGTGCAGGCCATCATGGACGTGCGCGAACTCCTCGTCGGCTGGGTGGCGAATTTACCCGCCGTAGTCCTTTACGACATTCGGGACGACGGCGACAACGCGAGCGACCTCGAACAAAATTTCGGTCTGCTGGCGCGCGATTATTCGGTGAAGCCTGTGCTCAATGCCGTGAAAAATCTTTTCACTCTGACCAGCGGTCGCACTCTCGCCGGTTTGATCACGCTGCCCACGCTGCCGCAGAACGTGCACATCCTGCGCATGGACGGACCAAGCCATATTTACGCCATTTGGTCCGAAGAAGGCGGACCGGCTTGGACGTTTGTCACCCTGCCGGCGACGACACTGCGCGCTGTCGATATCTACGGGCACGCCGTCAGCCTTTCGCAATATTCCTCGACGCCAACGGTGGCAGTTGGCGCAGGCCAAGGTGTTACCTACGTCGAAGTCCCGAATTGATCGAGAGGCACTCGCCGACTTCCGTCATTTCGAGTCGTCCCCCGTCTCACCACAACTCGGGCGACACGACTGTATTAGCGGACATATTGTCTTTGGGAAACCTGACGTAACCGCTCGCGGTTTGATATCCTTCGTCAAAAAAGATTCGCCGCAACCGGGCGTGCGCTTCGTGATGGTGGAGTTTGTCCATGATCCAGCTTCCTGAATCGCTTTGGCGCCTACAGTGGCGATGGCGTTGCCGTCAATATCGGCCACGCCCCGCTCCGCCGTGTATTTTGCTGTATCACCGAATTGGAGACACGTCGTGCGATCCACTTCGACTCGGTGTCTCACCCGAGGTTTTCGAGCGGCACCTGACATTGATCAACCGATTCGGCATGGCATTGTCGGTCGAAGAATTCTCGCGTCGCATTCAAGACGGCACCCTGCCGCGCAACGCCATCGCCGTCAGTTTCGACGACGGCTACAAAGACAACCTAACCGTCGCCGCACCCTTGCTTCAACGTCATCAAATTCCCGCGATGATTTTCGTCGCGAGCGGATTGGTCGAAGATCAAACCGAAGGTGGCTGGGACGTATTGAGCGAAATTTTTTTCGAACTCCCCCCCGAGCGCACTCAAAAGGAGGTGGAATTTTCCGTCGGCCGGGAAAGCTGGAATTTTCCTGCGCTGTCTCAACCGCGTCCCATCTCTTGGAAAATCGGCGACTCGACGAACGATCCTTCTGTGCGAATTTTTCTCGATTGGGGAAGTCGTTACAGTCGGCTCCCCTCTGACTTGCAGAAAGATCTGCTTCGACAACTGAAGGAAACGTTCGGCCTTTCGACCAAGCCGCGCCCGGGCAGAGCATTTATGACCCCTTCCGAAGTGGCCGCATGCCTTGGCACGGGAGTCTTGTCGATTGGAGCCCACACCCGGACTCATCCCTGTCTGAGTTCGCTTTCCATCGATCGCCAACGCGATGAGATCGGATCGAGTCGGCGGAAGATTGCCGAATGGACGGGACGGCTTCCGGAGCTTTTTGCGTATCCGTATGGGACTTACACCGATTTTGGTCCGGCGACGATGCGCGCGGTCCGCGACGCGGGTTTTTCCTTCGGCTTGGCGAATCTACCGGCGGCGCCGATTCGTGGTCATCGCTGGGACATTCCGCGTGTGCTCGTCGGTGAATGGGATGATGACGAATTTTGCCGTCGGATCGGTCTCGGGTGAACGCGCAACACGGAAGTCTATGCGTATTTTAATTATCAATACGCTCGAAAGCGGCGGCGGATCGGCGCGGATCGCTCGCTGGTTGGCGGCAGGGCTTCATAGCCGGGGTCACCAAGTCGCTTTTGTGGTGCGCGAGAAAACGTCCTCGGAGGATTTTGTTCTCGAACTGCCATCGTGCGGCGTGAACTCGGTTTTCGGAAAAATCGGCCGAAGTCTCATTGGGAGAATGATTCATCAACCCTCCGAGTCTGCGCGGACCCGCCATTATTGGCGCCGCGTGGTGCAGAAGATGAATCCCGTTTCTCAGTACAACCAACTGATCGGTCGCGAAGACTTCTCGCTCCCTGGTTGTCGCGGATTGCTGGCAAAACTCCCGTTTGAGCCGGAGGTGATCAATCTGCAAAATCTCCACGCGTTCAATGGGCTGACGCACTTCGACCTGCGAGTTCTGCCGGAACTCGCGCGCCAACGCGGGTTGGTTTTGAGTCTCAACGATACCTGGTTCATGACCGGACACTGCGCGCATCCGTTCACCTGCGAAAAGTGGCGCCAGAGCTGCGGTGAATGCCCCCTTCTCTCGATGTACCCGGCCCTACGCCGCGACGGCACAACGGCAAACTTGCAGTTCAAAGCCTCGATCTACCGACAGTTGAAAATGCATGTCGCGGGCCCGAGCGACTGGATTGTCGACATGGCGAAGCAGTCGATTTTGCGGGGGAGCCTGCTTGGTGCGCACGTCATTCGCCATGGCGTCGACCTCACTTTGTTCACGCCCGCTCCCGACCGCGAAACGGCGCGGCGCAACATCGGCGTTAGGCCAGGCGAACGGGTGATCACGTACATCGCCGATCGCGGGCGGGCCAGTCCGTATCGAGATTATGGATTCGTCGAGCGAACGATTCAAAGACTCGTCACCGATCCCAAGGCCCATCCATTGGTCTTGTTCGAAATCGGCGGAGCAAAGTCCGAACAGACAAAAGGCAGCGTGCGCACCATCGGCACGGGCCATCTTGGTTACCCCCAGATCGCGCAAATCATGCAGGCGAGTGACGCCATTCTGCATCCGGCCCTCGGCGACACGTATCCCACAGTCGTGATGGAAGCCATGGCTTGCGGAACACCTGCGGTGACCACGACCGTTTGCGGTATTCCGGAGCAGATCATCGATGGCGTGGATGGTTTCCTGCACGACGTCGGCGATCTCGATCGCGCGGTCGAGGCGTTGAAGATTCTTTTCGCGCGAGATCAAACCTCGGAGGCGATTCGTGCCGCCGCGCGCGCGCGCGCGGAAAAGCAATTTCAAGAGCAGCCCTATTTGGATGCGTACGAAACGCTGTTGGCGCAGGCAGCGGCAGGACGATAAGTGAATCCCAAGGAACTCTGTGTCGTCGCCCATCTCCTTCTCGTGGCGTCTTCGCTCGTAGCTGCGCGTTTTAACACGCGGACTTGAGCGTCAAGAAGTCCGCATGCAAGCGTCCCACTCGGAAGGAGGTTAGTCCGCGCGTTAAGACGCGCAGCTACGGAAGAGAGTGCGATCGATCCAAGGGGTCGCGCTCGAAAGCGCGGCGACGCTCCGAACCTTGCGTCTGCTTGCCCATTGCTCGAGGTAACAACTTATCCGTTCCCTCGGAGGTAACGCGTATCCATTTCCCTCTGAGATAAACGCCTGTCGATGTTTCTCCTCACGTAAACGCTGATCGATTTCGCTGAGATAAACGTTTATCGACTTTCCCCTGAGTTACTCGTCTCTCGATTTTTCCTTCGGGTAAACCGCAACTCCCGCGCGCCCGTCACGGCATATACATCCGGAAAACCGGCCCGGGGCGCGCGCTGCCCCAGGATGAAACTCTTCTCGCGCGCCAAACGCGTTTCGACGCCGTTGGTGAATCGTGCGCCGACGATTCGCACGCGACCGACTCCGCGGCAGACCACGCGCAGCGCACCGACCTCATCATCCAACGCCGCTGAAAAAAAGCGTTCGATTTGGGCTTTCGGTTGCGCGGCCTCCGCTCGGAATTCGATCGTGTGTCGCCCCCGGATTTCGCGCCATGAACCATCGAGTTGTTGTTGCTCGAGCGAGATGCGCTGCGCGGCCGGTTCGAAATTCACCACCGTGAAAATGCATTGCCACGCTCCGCACACCGGTGTGCGCCCGAAGAGAACCGAAGAGTCTTTCAGCGCCGTGCGGAGCCATCCTTGCCACTCGCGCACTCGCTTCAAATCCTCCGTTAAGATGCCCTCATTCTGGCCGCGGCGATGCGGATCACGCGTCACCTTCCACATTTGACGGCCCGCCTCCCTACCCTCGCGCCACCGCGCAAGGAACGCATGCGTTGCTTGGGCGAGATCGTTTAAAATACACCTCACCCCCGCCGCCGAGCTTTTCGCTTTTCGCGCGGCGAAAACACCGTCTGCCATGCTCTGGACAAATAAGGCGCGTTCTTCCCAATAGGCGCGCAATGCCACACTCGCCCTCAGCGCGGCGGGAAAGGCGCGCTGATTTGCGAGCCGCGTCAACGTCTGCAACGCCGTCGTCGATTTCTCCAACGCCTTCCGCGATGGTAAACCCGCTCGCACGGTGAAGTCTGCGTGCAATTCCCAAGCGGCGTAGCCGCTAAACGGATACGCATCGAGCCTTTGCGCCAACTTCGCCGCCGCCCGCGCGGAAGCTTTGCGCAATCTGAACGTACGTTCGAAGCCTTTCGCGAGCCAGGCTTGATCCGAAATCCGTTCGTTGTCTTTCCACAGACTCGCGGCGCCCGCGTCGATCACGGTCGTCAGTGGCAGCGCGAGTCGATAGGCCTCCCACGACGTGATGAGAAATCCATCCGCTTCGACATTTTCACAGCGCCGCCACCACGCGCGCACGTTGGCCACACGGTCCCGAAAAATCGGAATCGGTTCGTAGCGGAATGCTCCGTTCATCGGGCAGCCCCAATACTCGATCCCCCGCGCTTTCAGCGGGCCCGCCAAATCGACCGCTTTGAAATTGAACAATTCGACCCGAGGATGCTGCTCGAACGGGTAGTAATACCAGTCATACGCGATCACGTCGGTCGGCAGTTGCTCGATTGCCTCGGGAATGAAATAGAGCATGTCCGCCCAAAGCCCCATCCGCAGGCCGCGGTCGGCGACGAGGTCTCTCAGTTTTCCCGCGTAGTGCGCAAAATGATACGCAAGTCCACGCGCAGCGATTTCGGCGCGGCACTTCGGGCAATGGCCAAGTTGAAAGGACTCGTCCAATCCGACGTGCAGTTTACCCGCGGTACAGAATGGCTTCACGTCGTCCATCAATGCCGCCGCGACCGGCAACGTGCGCGCATGTAAGGGGCAGATTTGGCCACGCTCTTGCGGCGATCCATCTTCGTCCCGCAGCTCATTCAAATCCCGTAGCTCCGGAGTCTTGATCAGATACTGGGTGTGACCCAGCAGATTCACGATCGGCACGACTCCGATGCCAACCTCGCTCGCTGTCTCGACCAATTTCCTCAATTCGCCGTAGCGATAGGCGTCGTCGCGGGCGATCGAGGGAAAACTCGGATAGGCCACGGCGTCTTCCAGATGCAGGTAGAGCTCTTGGTATCCCCAGCTCGCATACAACGGCAGCAGCTCGAGCAAGACGTCAAGCCGTTCGACTTGTCGCGCCAAGTCCCACTGGAAGGCGCGAATCGGCCGCGACGCTTTCTCCGGTGCAGTTAATCGTCTCACGACCATTTCAATGTTCGTCGCGGCGATTGTCGCCGAAGCTAAAGCGCGGCCTTCAACGCGCGGGCCGCCTCGAGCGCGACCTCGGCGCGGTCGGCGGCGACGGTGAAGTGCCCCATTTTACGGCCGATGCGCGGATCGCGTTTGCCGTAAAGGTGCAGCTTGGTCCGGGGCGCGCGGAGCAAGGCATCCCAGTTCGGCTCCCCGATCACGGAGCCGTCGCGCCATTTCCAAGCATCGCCTAAAATGTTCACCATCGTGCTCGCGGAGGTCAGCGTCACGTCGCCCAAGGGCAAGTCACAAACTGCCCGGACGTGCTGCTCAAACTGCGAAGTCACGCACGTATCCAAAGTGTAATGACCCGAATTATGGGGGCGCGGGGCCAATTCATTCACGAGCAATTCGCCACGGTCGGTCAGGAACAGCTCAACGGCGAGCAGCCCCACGACCTCGAGCTTGGTCGCGATCGCCTTCGCTAGATTCTCCGCTTCGACCCGGACATGGTCGACGACCCGCGCAGGCGCGATCGAAAAATCCAGGATGTGCTTCGTGTGGATGTTTTCCGCGACGGGAAAGGTTCGCACTTCTCCGCTCACCGAGCGCGCGACGACGACAGACAGCTCGCATTTGAAGTCGATGAATTTCTCCACCACCGCGCGCTGCTGCGAGAATGACTCAACGGCGCGGCGCGACGATGCATCGTCCGTCACCTTGATCTGCCCCTTGCCATCATAGCCGAAATCCGCGGTTTTCACCACGCACGGCGTACCCACGCGCCGGATACCGGCGGCGAGATCGTCGCCGATTTCGACTTCAGTGAATGGGACGTGAGGGAAACCGTTTTTGCGCAGCCAATTTTTTTCGCGCAGACGATTCTGACAGGTCTCCAAAACGCTCCAGTGCGGTCGCAGCGGAACGAGATTCTCAATTTTCCAGAGCGGCTCGACTGGAATGTTTTCGAATTCGTACGTGACGACGTCGCAGGTCTTCGCGAAAGCGGTGAGCTTTTCGACATCGGTGTACTCGGCGTTCACCTCCACCGCGGCGACTTCGCCCGCCGGCGAGTTGCGCGCGGGTTCATAAATGTGAACGCGATAGCCCAAGCGTTCCGCCGCTTGCGCGAACATGCGGCCAAGCTGGCCGCCGCCGAGAACTCCAATGGTTTTTCCGGGCAAAATCATGTATTCGGAATCAAATTACGGCAGTTTCGCTTCGAGCACTTTCGCCGTTTGCGCCGCGCGGTAGGCAGCGTGCGCTCGCTTGATCGCCGCATCGCTGTGCGCCAAAATCGAGGCGGCAAACAGCGCCGCGTTGATCGCGCCCGCTTTGCCGATGGCGAACGTCGCCGTCGGCACGCCGCCCGGCATTTGCACGATCGAAAGGAGCGAGTCCATGCCTTTGAGAGAATGCGATTCAACCGGCACACCGAGAACCGGAAGCGTGGTCAACGCCGCCGTCATTCCGGGCAAATGCGCCGCGCCGCCGGCGCCGGCAATGATGACTTTCAGTCCGCGTTTTTCCGCTGTCTTGGCATATTCCACCATCAGCTCCGGCGTGCGGTGAGCGCTGACGACACGTTTTTCGTAAGCGACCCCGAGCTGGTCGAGCGTTTGTGCAGCGTGCTCCATGGTCGTCCAATCGGAGGTGCTGCCCATGATGATTCCAACCTGCGGAGATGACATAGTGGCGAGCCCGCCACAAAGCAGACTCGGCAGAAAGGTAAAACAGGGGAACGCCGGGTGGGAAGCGGTTTCTGTGGGCTCCTCAAAAGCCTTCGGGACGAATCGCGGTCTCCTGGAGCGCGGCCATTCTGTCCATCATCTCACGCATCGTCAGCGAAGCTGATGCTCACGTCTCTTTCGCCGTGAGCTTCGCTTGCATTCAAAGGTTGGCGGATAGGACCTCCGCGGCTCCCAGGAGAGGCATGTCTAAGCCGGATATGGCGAGGTTTCGCTACACCAACGAATGCCCTTTCGGCATCCGCACGATTGTCGTTCCGGCGATCTTATCGTGCCAAGACTGACATTCGTCGTCGAAATTGACCCACAAGAATCCTAGGCCGACGACAATCAGGGAGAGAAAGGCGCCCAAAGCTCGAATCAGTGCGATCGTCCAGTCGATGGGCCGATCATCGAGCCGCACCAGTTTAAGTCCGCAGATGATTCCTCCGATCGTGGTTCCTTTTAGGGTCCAGAGAGTCACGCAGTAAGCGGTGTAAAGGAGCAGGAACAATCCACCCAAATGCAGCATATGCGCGAAGAATCCGACGAGGACCACGTCGAGGAGAGCCGCGAGTAAGCGCGGTCCAAACGTCGCTCGCGGTAGTGTCACGGCGGATACAAAAGGAGTTGGCCTCGGAGCGGCCGAAACAGGCGGAAGCCCCGGCGTGCCCGGGATCGGAGGAACATGCGCCGTTGGCGGGATGGGGATGGTCGCACTGCCGGTCGCGGTCGACACCGGAGGAAAATTCGGATCGACCGGTGTGACGGGAGAGACGGGAGTGGAAGGAGCAACGGAGGTCTGGGCCACTCCCGTAACGATCCCCGGAGCGCTGGTGACAGCTCCAGCGCCCGGGACACTGATAGGAGCCACTGGCCACACGGGAGGAGGCGGTAGCGTTGGCGTGACACCAGCCGGTTTGCGCATCGAGAGGACCAACGTGTACACCACCAGTCCCAGACCAAGCGTGCCGCTAGCGATCCAAGCCAAGAAGCCAACGACCGGTACGGTGAAGAGGAGGAGGAAAATCACTCCGCCAATCAACACGGCCAAAGCGGTTCCCAACGGACTCGACTCACGATAGATGCGGCGGCCCAGCCACGCATACAGCGCGGCTTTGCCGAAGAACGCAGCAATCAGCACCGCGATGGAGAGAAAGACGCCGCCGAAAACGGTGAACATCAGGATGAACACCAATAACGGCGTGAGCACCACGGTCAGCAACGTCGCCAAAATCGTCCAGCCAGGACGCTGCTCGAGGGTTTCCGCACAGCGGCGAACGCCGTTGCTGAAAACTAATCCAAAGAGAATATAGGCGGCCAAAAAGACGAGTGCCGGAATCCAGGCCCACGCCACGTCGTGACGAAACGCGAGAAGACGCCCCTGGAAAAGACAGACCTGAAACCATGACGGCATTTGGTTAAACGGCAGATGCCCTGAGCCCACGATCGGCGTGGTCATGGTGCGATGACCGTGAATGATCGCGCCTGGCGCGGCGTTTACTTTTCCGCCGACGCTGACGACGTCGCCGTCGATTTCCGCATGCGGCCCCAGATCGATATTACCGAGTACCGCCACAATATTTTGGTGAACGTGGCCGTTGGCCGACGCGTTGCCTAAGACGGCGACGACGCTTTGACCGACTTCGCCTTCGGCGTGCGAGTTTCCGAGTACTGCGACGACCGCATCGCTCACGTTTTTCCGAGCATCGCTGTTGCCGAACACGGCGACGACCGCTCCTTCAACGTCAACATCGGCGGTCGAGTTGCCAAAAATAGATACAACATCGTGGGCTGGGTCGCCGCTGACGTGATGATCACCAGGCCCCGACGTGACCTCAGCCGGCTGAACAAAGCCGCGCGCCGGAGCCTGAACAGGGGTGGGCGGGGCGTCCGGGGAAACCGGTTGCGGTGTCGCGACAATCGTGGGTGACGTATTGTCCGGCGAAGGCGCGGAAGGAGCGGCCTCGTCTGGAGCTGGTGGCGTTTTTGCAGAATCGGGTTTCTGCTCCGGCTTGGCCGTGGGCGCCGGCGTCGGCTCCGTGGTACTATCCGCTGGATCGGACGTGTTGACCAACGCATGACTGACGGGCCCGAGGGCAAGAAAGGCGCTCAGCAAAAGCCAGGTGAAACGTGGAAAATTAACTTTCATTGCGGGAAATTGTTAGATGGAACGGGCCAACATTCGGTAGGAGCCGAAAAGCAGGAGAATGACTACGCTATACAAAGCGGCCGCACTCAGCGCCCAATCACGCGGCACGAGCGAAGGCAGCGCATCGCCGACGAGGCGGAGCGCGTGGCCAATGGTCGCAAATGTGTGGCCCGCCGAAAGCGTTTCCACCCAGGGACCGAAATGGAACGAGGCAAAGAGATGACCCGGTCCTGCCTTATGCAGCGCCAAGAAACCGGCCACAGTAGCCGCGCCAATGAGCACCGAGACGACAAGGAAGAGCGCACGCCAAAACGCCGGCCATTGCATGAAGGGACGCTGCCACCACGCGAGCGACTCGCGTGCGGCGATCGCGGCCATGACACGTGCTTCGAGCGTCTCCGGCGCGGGACGGTCGGGCTGATTGCGCAGAAGAGAGTGAACGGATTTTTCGAGCGGATCGTGGGACATGGCGGCTATGCGATAAATTTTTCGTGAGCGGTTCCCGCACACGTGAGCGCTTGGGCGAGCGCGGCACGGCCGCGCATGATATCGATTTTGACTTTGGAAAGAGAGATGTGAAGGCGGCGGGCGATTTCGTCGTACGGCAGATCTTCGAAATGGAATAACACCAGCGGGACGCGTTGATGTTCGGGCAACTTCATGAGTTCGTCCTCCACCCATGCTTTGCGCTCAGCGCTGTCGAGAGCAGCCAGATCGTTAACGCCCGACGCGAATTCGACCTCGGGTTGGTCGGACGAGGCGCCGTCATCGTCCGATCGGCGCAGTTCGGAAAAGAAACTCCAGCGACGCCGGTAACGTTGGAGGTGATTGAGAGAAAGGTTAGTTGCGACGGTCTTGAGCCAGCCCCCGGCGGTGGGGCTGCTTTGCAGTTGATCGTAGCGCTCATAGGCTTTGAGGAACACTTCCTGCGAAATGTCCTCGGCTTGAGCGGTGTTGTTGACCAAGCGCACCGCAGTGGAAAAAACCATGTTCTGGTAGTTGCGCATGAAGGTCGCAAAATCGACCGGGGTCATGGGCCCCGCGGGTTCACTCGGCACGTTGGAGACATCGTTCATGCACAGAACACACCAGCGCGGTGAATTGTTACATAAACGGGGCTTGCAAACCAGCTCTCTCCGAATGGCGCAAAACGCTCAGGAACCCCAGAGGTTTTCGGGGTAAAGGCCGGCGTGCACCAGGGTGCGAATCGAAGCAGCCACGGCTGGCTTATCTTCTCGGTAAGTTACTCCAAACCAACTACTTTCCGTCGGCAACACAGTGGCGAGCAAACGGCCGCGACCGATCAGTTCGGAGACAGCAGCGGGCAAGTAGAATTCAGCTTTAGCCGGATTCGCGGGAAGAGCGTGCAGAACAAACCCACGAAGCTCCTGTTCGAGGGAGGCGAAAATCGCAGGCGAGAAGCCCCAACAATTCATCGAAACGGTGGTGTTCGGCTCATACTTCTTGCCGGCGCCGACGTCATTGGCCGCGATGCCGGTGGCCTCGGTCACGCGGAGCAGACGGCCTGCCGTATCCGTTTCGCAGATACCGCGGGAGACGGTCCCGGCTTCCGAAAGCGTGTTCTGCAAACGAAAACCAACCATCGCCGCTTCGTTGGGCGCGGACTTGGCAAGGAAGGTCGAGAGCGCGCGAAACGAGTCGGCGCCGTAAAAATCGTCCGCGTTGATCACGGCAAAAGGTTCGCGCACGACGTCGCGGGCGCACCACGTGGCGTGCCCAGTGCCCAGCGGTTTTTCGCGGACGGCGGGCAGAGCGCAACCTGCGGGAAGCACATCGAGCGATTGGAAAACAAAATCAACCGCGATCCGGCCGGCATATTTCGACGCGATTTGCGCCCGAAAAAGTTCGGCGAAGTCCTGGCGGATAACAAAGACGACGCGGTCAAAGCCTGCTCGAATGGCATCAAAAACCGAGTAGTCCAGCATCGTCTCACCGCTCGGACCGACGGGATCGATTTGCTTAAGACCACCGTAACGCGAACCCATACCGGCGGCGAGGACGAGAAGCGTAGGCTGCATGCGAGCATTAACCAAGAGGATAGCGCGGTGTGGGCGCAAGATTGCCGTTACGTCCCCCCTGGAAGCGCGGAGATGCTTGTCCGCCTCCTCAAGCTGCGAGCGAAAGCTCGCGCATTATAATGCAGTCCGTGCGCGCTGCGCGGAGTGCGGAAGGCGGAAGGCGGACAAGCAGTCCGCGTTCCGAGGCACGAAAGTCAGACCTTTGGCGAAAAAAAAGCCGGCTCGCTTTCGCGAACCGGCTTTTAGCTAGGTGGAACCTGAATGTTTACACATCCTTGAAAAACTTATCGTCAGCCGCGGCGGCGGGAGCGTGACCATTGCGATTCGGGATCGCGTTGCCTTCGCTTTTCGTCGCCTGGGCGCGAGGGGCATGCGCGGCAGCGCGCTGGCGGACAGGCAACATGCGGGCTGGCTTTTCCGAACGAGCCGCGGGAGCAGCAGCAGGAGCCACGACAGGCGCGGCGTCATGCTCGGTTTGAGTCGAAGCCTCGGCATTGTCTTCGGTATTACCGTTCACCATGGAGGTGAGCTCTTCGATGATACCCTTCAATTGGACAGCCTGATTGTTGAGCTCGGCCGCCGCAGCGCTGGTCTGCTGAGCGGTCGCGGCGTTGGCCTGCGTGACGCTGTCCATGTCTGACACGGCGCGGGTCACTTGGTCGATGCCTTGGCTCTGTTCCTGCGAGGCGACGGCGATCTCGGCGATCAGTTCATCGACTTGGCGGGCCTTCGAAGTGATTTCGTCGAGGCTCTTGGCAACCTTTTCGGAAATCTTCGCGCCCTGTTCGCTCTTGGCGGTGGCGTCGGAAATTTTCTGAGCGGTTTCACGAGCGGCCTGGACGCTGCGTTGAGCGAGAGAACGAACTTCGTCAGCGACGACGGCGAAACCGAGGCCGGCTTCACCAGCGCGGGCGGCTTCAACGGCGGCGTTGAGAGCGAGCAAGTTGGTTTGGAACGCGATTTCGTCGATCGTCTTGATGATCTTCGAGATTTCGGAAGAGGAAGCCTGAATGGCGCTCATCGCGGCCTTCATTTCCTTCATGTCTTCGGCGCCACCATCGGCCGCCGCGCGAGTCTGATTCGCGAGGGCTTTGGCAGACTGAGCGTTTTCGGCGTTCTTGCGGGTCATGCCGGCCATTTCTTCGAGAGAAGCGGAGCTCTCTTCGAGCGAAGCAGCTTGGCGAGACGAGCCATCAGCCATCGTCTGGCTAGCGGCGGTGACCTGCGCGGCCGCGGCGGAGGTGTGTTCCGCACCACTCGTGAGACGCTTGGTCAAACGGGTGATCGGACCGGTCACGCTGCGAACAATGATCCAGGCGAAAATGATTCCGGCAATGAGCCCACCGATGCTCACGCCTTCAACCAGGCGTTCGTTGAGCTTTTGGGTCGAGTGCGTCTCTTGATCGATTTGGTCCTGCAGCTCACGCAGCTTGGCGCGAACATTGGAAACTTTTTGGCTGAAGAGCGGAGCGAGACGGTCGAGTTCGTCCCTTTCCAGCGCAGAGCGTTCATCGGCGAGGGCGACGACCTTTTCGAAACCAGCGATGTAAGCAGCGCTGTTTTCTTGAATCTGCGCGAGCAGCTTCTTCTTTGCCGGATCAGCTAAGCTCGCATCGAGGGCTTCAGCTTCTTTCAATTCTTTTTCGATCGTCGCGACCTGCTTCTGCAGCGCGGCGAACGATTCACGAACCTTGGCGGCGTGAGGGGCGTCGTGAGAAAGCAAGAAACTATTAACCGAGGCTTCGCCTTCGAAGAAATTCTGAAGCGCGTTCGAGGTTTTGAAGGAAGCGCTTTGGTCGCCACTCTGACGAGCTGCGACGAGCATGCCCTTCAACGCTTCGGCAATCGCTGCGGCGCGAGGGTCGAGCGTCGTGGCAATTTCCTGTTGGCGCTGGTGAAGGAGGTCGATCGATTTCTGGAAGGCGGCTTCGTAGTCGGCCAGCAACTTCTTTGCTTCGACGATTTCCTTGGCGCGAGTCGGATCGACAATGGTTTGGGACGCTTTGGTCAAAGCGACCTCGAGGGCCTTTTGATTTTGCGTGTAGTTCGCGATGCTTTCGTCGCTGCCACTAACCAAAAATTCGCTCACGCTCTTTCCGAGCGAAAGCATGGCGGATTCGAGATTCGTCGCGACGTTCGTCTCGGCGGTGGTCGAAGAATAGGCGGTCAGTCCGCGGCCGGCTTGGCGAGAGGCGAAGCCCGCGATCACAGCGACGATGACGAGAAGAGCAAAGACCAGCGCGAAACCCGCGATGATCTTTTGCCCGATGGTGCGGGAAAACAGTGACAATTTCACGATGTTAAAGCGATTGAGGAGATGTGGTTTAGTCGTCGATGTTGAAACGGAGCGGGATCGTCACGCGGACTTTCACGGCATTGCCGTCCTTCTTGGCCGGCTTGAATTTCCAGTTCTTTACCGCATCCATGGCGGGTTTTTCGAACTCGGGGTGGGAAGACTTGGCGACGCTCACGCTGTCGATCAGCCCTTTTTCATCGATCACGATGATCAGAGCGACGACGCCGGTAATGCCATCGTGCTTCAGCGCGTCCGGATACTTCGGAGGCGGTGTTTTAATCGGTACAGGATTTTCGTCGACCTTGGTATAGATCGTATCGTCGGCGAGGGCGATGGACGCGCAGAACGCGGAGAACAGAAGGAATAGTGGAAGGATACGCTGCAAAAATCTCATGGGGGGAAGCGATTTACTGTTGTTATCGGCCCCTGCCCAAAAGACTTGAGCATTCCGTCCTCAAAAACCCGCTAAAGCCCCGCATTCTCCTCAGAAAACGGGGAGAATAAAACCTTAGACTACCGCCGCCCGATGGGGCGCGCGAGATCCGTCAGGCCTCAATCGCCTCTCAAACGACGTGACGCGGTGAGCTGCTACACTCCAAAATGGAGCCAGGGCTACTGGATCGGAGTCGCGGGATGGACCGCGAGGATCTCGATCGTGAAAACGAGCGTCGCCTCACGAGGGATGCGTGGCGGATTTCCCCGCGAACCGTAGCCGAGTTCGTACGGGACGATCAAAATCCGCTTTTCGCCTGGTCTCATCAGTTGAAGGCCTTCTTCCCAACCGTCGATGAGACCATCGCGGCCGACCTTGAATGAAAACGGGTGCGCTGGATCGAGGGCGCTTTCAAAGACTTTCCCGCGGAGAAGTTTTCCTTCGTAGAGCGCCTCAACGGTGTCGCCCGGATGGATCAAATTCCCCTTCCCTTCTTTCAGCAAAATCGTACGCAGACCGGTCGAAGTCCGTTTTGCCTCCGGGTATTTCTCTTGGACATATGCCAAGTCGTCGGGATTTAACTTCTCGCGCTGCGCGCGAACGACGAGGGGAAAACACGCGATGACCAGCAGGAGAAAGGCTTTCCAAAAACGCATGAAACTAACTTGAGAACGGCTGCTTCTCGCGCAAGGGCAGAAATGCTCAAACTGCTCGGGGAATGGATTTCTGATTGGCCTGCGCAACCGCCGGATGAACCGCGATCAATTTGAGTGCTCGCCGAAGCAACGTGACGCCGGGCTCAATGCGATGCCAGGGCGAAGCGCCCGAGGGATGGGGCAAAGGAATGACATCGATCGGCCGGCCGCCATGCTCGATCGTGAACGTGCGTCCGATCAGATCGGTGAGCGGAGCGAGAGGCAGCAGTTGTCCGATGGCGAGTTTGCCGACGGGAAGAATCAATTCGGGCTCGAGGAGTTTGAATTCGCGGTCGAGCCAGCTTTTGCAGTTTGAGATTTCGCTTTCGTCCGGAACACGATCTCCACCGGTTGGATTTTTTCCCGGGAAACAGCGGCAGACTGCCGCGAAGTAGAGCCGTTCACGCGTTTCGTCTTCGGACCACCCGAGCACGGAGTGGAACCATTTGAACAACGTCTTGCCGGCGGTCCAGGCAAAGGGCCGCCCCATGATAGGCTCCTTATCGCCGGGAGCCTGGCCGATCAGGATGATCTTGCTGGCAACGGGCCGGCCGACAACGACCGGCTTTTGCATGCGCGGGCAGCGAGTGCAGGCACGCAAATCGCGAAGGTGTCGTTCGATCGAAACAGGCATGAGGAAAAATCGTCGTAGTGCTTTGCGCACTACAAAAAAAAGACGAGGCCCGAAAGCCTCGTCTGGGAAAATCAACTGAGTAAAGTCGATTAGTAACGACGATCGCCGCCGCGGCCACCGCCGCCGCCGCCACCGCCGAAGCCACGGCGTTCGCCGCCGCCGCCGCCGAAACCACGGCCACCGCCGCCGCCGCCGCCGAAGCCGCGACCGCCACCGTTTTCTTCCTTCGGACGAGCTTCATTGACCGTCAAAGCACGGCCACCGAGGTCAGCACCGTTCAGCTTTTCAGCCGCGGCCTTCGCCTCTTCAGGCGTGCCCATGGTGACGAAAGCGAAGCCACGCGGGCGATTGGTCATCTTGTCCATCGCGATATAAACGTCAGAAACTGTACCGAACTGACCGAAAGCCGAGCGCAGCTCGTCTTCAGACGTTTTGAAGGACATGTTACCCACGTAGAGTTTGGAGTTACCCATCTTAGATTTCGTAGATCCAGCCTAGCTTCCAGTCCGTTCCCGACCATCGGGTTTCGAAATCATCACGTGAACTCCAGAGCTCGCCTGACGACTCACCAGTGCCTGTCACTTAACTTTCTCTAACGAGGGCTATGAAAACAGACATTTGCCTGGGGATTGGCAAGTAAAAAATAGACTGCGGCCCCCGCAAGCAGCTTAATCACAATAGGTAACGTCGATTAACACTCAAAATACGATAAAGCCGAAAACGCCTCGTCACGCCTCCAGCGCCCTCTGTATCCGCAAAACCACTACTCCGACTCGCCAAAAACACGCTCGAGATCCCGGCGCTCTCGCTTCGTCGGCCGCCCCTGCCCGCGCGCCCGCGCGAGGAACTGCTGGACCGGCTTCTCGCGAGCTTTTGCCAGCTCTTCCGGGGGCGTCTGATCTTCGCAAAAATTAGGAACGAGTTTCGCCCCAACGCGGCTTGGCGGCACGCCGAGGACGCGAAGGGTCCGCTGGATCAAACCGACCTTGGCCAAGACAATTTCACCTCCGCGCAAGTCGCGCGACGGTTTTGCAACGATTCCATTTACCGTGACTCCGCCGCCTCGGCAAGCTGCCGAGGCTTGCGAACGCGTTTTGAAAACACGCACGCTCCATAACCATTTATCGAGCCGGCTCGCATCCGACTGCGCCGCCGCGGTCATTTCTTTTTCTTCGGCGCTTTCAACGTGTCGTGAAACCAGTCGTTCAGCATGTGTTTCTCATAGCGCAAGGGCTCACTCGAATCGACCGTGATCGGCATATCGTCTTGAAAATTGAGATCGGTCAAGTTGGCTTGGCCTTCCTTCACGACGGCGCCAGTCGCGTCAGTGATCTGATACTTGAATTTCAGCCGAGGAATGTAGATCGACTTGATGATCCGCGTGTCTTGCCGGCTTGGACCGCGCCAAGGCTCAAAGTCACCAGCGAGGTCGATATCCGTAAACGTTACGTTCAATTTTTGGCCTTCCGGCAAAAATTTGACGGCTTTTGCTTCGATGAATCGGCGAAAATCATCGAGGTAAGGACTCGACGCGCTGTCACTGTTGAAGCTCGTCTTCACGTCCGTGAAGTTTTCGGGGTGGTCAAAGTTAACGGTCACGCGACCGGTGTCGGGGCTCGCAGCCCAGGCCGAAGCGCCGAGGGCGCACGCAGCGGTCAAAGCAAAGAGAAGTTTGGAGTTCATCGTCGTAGCTCTTTAGACGGGTACCGAGAGGGATTGTTTCCTCTACCTTTGCGCCCAACCGTTCCGATTTCAAACTCCGTTGCTTGCTGACAGAAGAACGGACGCCTGCCGCGTCGGTCCAAGCGGGCGATCAATCCAGAATCCCCCGTCAATTCGGATAGAGACAGTCGATCTCGATTTTCTCACCGCAGGTGCAAGTCACGATCAGGCGCACGATTTGGTCGCCTTGCTTAATACACTGAACGGTCGCTCCTGGCGAAGCAGCGGCATCCTTGCCATGCGTGTGGTTGGGGAGACCCGAGCCGCCCGGTTTGGCGGTCGCGTTGGCCAACGGTTGCAGAGAACTGCCGGAAATTTGCGCTCGGCCAGAAAGAAACGATTTCATGGGGTCAAAAGGCTAAAAGGTTGCGGCGTGAAGTCAGGAGCTATTCCGCGCTGGTGGTTTGTTTCTCCGGCGCCGGAGCGGGGATATTGTTCGCTGAAGTCTTACTCAACTTTTCATGAGGAACCTTGCGCATCATGGTCAGGCTAAGCGTGACACGTTGATTTGTCTCGGACTCCGGAGGTTGAAACGGGACTGGCCGCGTATCGGCGTAGCCGGTCACGCGCTCGATCAAGGCATTGTCCACCGCGTAAAATGTGAGGGCGCGACGAGCGGCATTCGCGCGATCCGCGGAAAGCTCCCAGGGAGTGTATTCCGGCTTCGGCAATTTCAGACCCGTGCGAGTGTGGCCTTCGATGACTACGCGAAATTGATTGCGATCGATCAGCCAGGCCAAGCTCTGCATAACGAAGTGGCCCCACTCCGTGAATTCGGCGGAGTTTTCCTGAAAAAGCGGGCGGCGCGCGCGATCGTAAAGCGTGATGCGCAAGCCGTCACTGGTCACTTGAATGTCGATTGGCTTATCCGCCAAATCCTCGTCCACGTGCATCAAACGAAAAAAATCCTTCGCGAGCGAGTTGAGGAATTGCAGATCGATTTCGCGCGAACTGGATTCCGTGCGATCCTGGCCGGAATCTTCGCCGCTATGCTTCGTCGGCTTATTTGTATCGAAAGGCAGGATACCGGAAGAGGCGTTCATCGGCGAGTTGAACGGCGTCTGAAAATAGCGCGAGGTCGCGATGAGGATTTTTTGATCCTGCGAAGAAATCCAAAGCACCATGAACAGCGCCATCATCGCCGTCACGAAGTCCGCGTAAGCCACCTTCCAAGCACCGCCGTGGTGCGCGTCCTTTTTCTTACGGGCCATGGAAGGAAAGGGCTGAAGGCTGAAGGGCTGAAGGGCTGAAGTCGGAGAGGAATCGTGGTTCCTGGCTCGAGGTCGCGCCTAACCGAAAAGATGAGCCACGGCAGAGGTTGAAGGAAACAATACGCGAAAAATCATGGAGTACCCGCTGTGCGCTCACCTTCAGTCTTTCAGCTTTCAGTCTTTCAGCTTTTTCCATCTTCAGCCGGGCTGAAAGCGGAAAGGCTAAAGGCTGAAGGGCTGAAGGGCTGAAGTCGGAGGGGAAACGTGGTTCCTGGCTCGAGGTCGCGCCTAACCGAAAAGATGAGCCGCGGAAGAGGTTGAAGGAAACAATACGCGAAAAATCATGGAGTACCCGCTCTGCGCTTACCTTCAGTTTTTCAGCTTTCAGTCTTTCAGCTTTTTTCAACTTCAGCCGAGCTGAAAACGGAAAGGCTGAAGGCTGAAGGGTTGAAGGGCTGAAATCGGAGGGGAAACGTGGTTCCCGGCCCGAGGTCGCACCTAACCGAAAAGATGCGCCACGGAAGAGGTTGAAGGAAACAATACGCGAAAAATCATGGAGAACAGGCTGTGCTCTCCCTTTCAGCTTTTCAGCGTCCAGTCTTTCAGCTTTTTCCATCTTCAGCCTTCAGTCCTTCAGCCTTCAGCCTTTGCTATTTACCCGGCGACGGCATGCTCTTGAGCGTATTTTCCAGCTCGTCGGCGGCAGGTTGGACGCCGCTATCGAGCGCGCGCCGAGCCACTTCAACGGCGGTGAGGGGTGCAAGGCCTTTGGCAAAGCCAGAAACAGCGGCCAGAATGCATTTGAAGTACATCTGTTGCGCACCGTTGTTGAACTTCACCCGATTGACCATCGGGCCGACAAAACCGTAAGCGATAAAGATGCCGAGCAACGTTCCGGTGAGCGCCGCAGCGACGCGTTCGCCGACCACTTCAGGACCATCGGCGATAGCGGCCATCGTGTTGATGATACCCAACACCGCGGCGACGATACCGACGCCAGGAAGCGAATCGGCGACAAGCTGTAAAATGTGGACCGGATGATCGGCCTCTTCGGCTTTTTGATCGAGCTCCGCGACCATGAGGCTCTCGAGCTGGTCGGGTTTTATCTTTCCGTCGATGACGGGTTTCATGCCGTTCAGCAAAAATTGCATGCGCTCATGCTTGGACGTAAACGACGGGTACTTTTTGAAAATGGCGCTGTTGCCAGGGTTCATCACGTGCTCTTCGAGCGCGATCAGACCGTTGCGGCGTCCCACCATGAAGATCTCGTAGAGCATCTTCAGCAGGTCGAAATACTCTGCCTTCGTCGTTTCTTTACCGAGGAGCGCTTCCTTCACCTTGTGAATGACCTCCTTCAAAACGTGCGCGGGACTCGCGATGATCAACATCCCCAACACCACGCCCAAGATGACGACAAACTCTGACACCTGGACAAGCACGCCGAGCTTTCCGCCCTCCATCATGAAGCCGCCGAGGGTCGCGGCCATAACGATAAAAGCTCCAACAAAAATCAGCATAAATACAGGTGTAATCCCCTAACGGCTCGCCGGGATTCCCGCTTTAACCGCGGGCAAATCAAAAGATTCTGGCGCCGGTGGTTTACAGCGTTTTCGCGGCCACGGAGCACCTCGCGTAGCTGGCTTGTTCCAACAACAAACAGCCTAGATGCACACGACTTGTAGTCGGCAAATTTCTCCACCTCCTGGAGGTGTCGCAAGGAACCTAAGAGCCCTGAAAATCAGTCCGTCTTAACGATTGCGCACGCGGCTGATGTAGGCGCGGAGGCCAATCACCGTCTGGGCGTGGATCTGACAGATGCGAGACTCGGTCAGGCTGAACACGGCGGCAATTTCTGCCAGGCGCATGTTTTCGAAGTAGTACATCGCCAGGATCTTCTTCGGGATCTCCGGCAGCTCGCTGATGCGTTGAGCGACCAACTGCATCAATTCTTCCTTCTCCATCCGATCGCGAACGGAAACGTCGGATTCATCGGCGATAAGTTCATGCAGAGAAGCGCCTTCGGAATCTTCGTTTTCAGCGGTCTGATCGATGGCAACGAAGCAAACGGGCTTCGCTTCTTCCATCCACTTAGCGTATTCTTTGTGACTGAGGCCGAGGTTGTTACGAACTTCCTCTTCGGTCGCGGCGCGGCCGAGTTTCTGTTCGAGTTCGTTGATCGACTCCTTGAGTTTTTTCGCCTTCGCGCGAGCGCGGCGTGGGCACCAGTCGAGGCGGCGAAGCTCATCGAGAATGGCCCCGCGGATGCGGGTGGTCGCGTAACCGGCGAAAGTGTGGCCCTGCTCCGGATCGTACTTGCGAACGGCAGCGATCAAGCCCGTGACTCCGACGCTATAGAGATCTTCAACGTCGACGTGAGGAGGGAGATTCAACTTGATGCGGTCCACAACGTTACGAACGAGAGGGAGGTAGCGTTCAATCAGCTCTTTTTCGTCGATCTTCTCGGACTGAGCACCCTGGTAAACGCGCCAGGCGGTGCCAGTGGCGGGGGCGGCGGGAGTGTCCTGAACAAGAGCTGCAGAAGCGTTTTTCATTTTGGGGCTAGTGATTGGTAACAGATTCGCGGGCGATGACCTCAGAAACACTGAGGCTTTTCGTTGTGTGAACCTCCTAACGCATCTCTGATGCCAACCTTTTCGACGCTGCTTTAACTCGTTACCAATACGCAGCTTCCAAGTTCTTTTTTCGCCGTGGCTCCCAAATCCGGCTTCCGATTTCTCAATCGGGAAAAACCTCCGGCAAACTTTGCCGTCTTCCGCCCAACCACCGTTCTATGCAGCCGTTGTTAACCTCTACACGCTCTATTACGGCACGACCCGGCAGAAGTTGAGTAGAAGCCGTAAAGTACGTTGTGAGTGGAGAATAACCACCCCACGAGATCTTCGACCGCTCTGGAAGCCTTCCTGGGAGCGCGGGCATCCTGCCCGCCAACTTCCCTACCGAGCGAAGCTCGCGACTAAAATCATAAAAGCGTGAGCTTCGCTTACGAAATAGTTGGCGGACAGGGATGTCCGCGCTCCCCGGAAGATCCTTGGATACCGTGGTTTTAACACAGGCCGTGCATGCGTGCGTGTGACTACGAGCACCTGCGAACCAACGCGCAGAGCCGCGTTCCCGCGAACGCCTCGCCTATTTACCCTTAACGGCGATCACCGGCGCTGCGGCTTTCGCGGCGGCGGCTTCCGCTTCTTCTGCGGCTTTCATGGCAGCGCGCTTGGCTTTTACCGTCACGCCGAAAGCAGCAACGATCTGAGTCCAAAACCAGCGGAAAAGGAATCCTCCGACGAGGCAGGCGATGGCGCTATCGAGCAAGATGCGGTTCCCCGAATAACCGGCCTGCATTTCCGAGGCCGCGATGACCGCGAAACCAACAAAGCCACCAAGAAGGAAAATCGAGCGCATGGGGAGGGACGAAAGGCAGCAACGACTGAAAGCGGGAAAAGTTGAGGGAACGAATTGAGCGGTTCTCAGGCGCCAGGGAGCGTTTTCCGAAGCACGGCTTCGAAAACGTTTTCTTCGCAATCACCGGCTAAGCTCGGCCCGGTGGCCAAAAACAAAGGCGAGAGCTGGCCTTCAATTAGGAAATCCCACAAGCGGCCCCAGTGCTCGACTTCATCGAGATGAGTGAAAACCACGTGCGTGCAGCCAAGATCTACGCCGGCAGCATAGGCGCGACGCATGAGAGAGAGATCGTACGCGGCATTGAGCACGAGCACGCGGCCCGCGAATTTTTCGCGATCCAAAAACTTCCGCAACTGCGTATTGTCCTCGGCACTACGCAGAGACAATCCGGGCAAATCCGCGTAGAGAAACTCACCGGCAGGTCCGCCAAAGGTTTCCGGAGCAGCCGCATTATCGGGCGCATAATATTCCACCGTCAAACCAAGTGCTTCGCAGAAAACGGTCAGTCCTTCCGCGGGATTAGGGCGATCGAACTCAGCCTTGAGCACCCGGCCGACTCGCTGGCGCGAAAACACTTCCTTGCCCAGCCATTTGCAAAGTGCCGTCGTGCGGCCAACGCCGGATGTACCCAGAAAGGCACTACGGGCGGGCAATGGACGCGGTTTGCGCGCCGAGGCGAGCTTGCGCAACTGTTGACCCACTTCGGCCAAACCTCGATGCAACGGCTGCACTGCGCTGTCGGCAAAGGCAGGATTCGCGGCGAGCCGCTGGAGCATCCCTTCGGAAAAGCCAGAACGCTTGAGGAGCTGCGGCAACTGCGTGGGCGCATCGCG
>Ga0207702_10000308_pt1 | contig 55913 bp, 38 predicted proteins | sample KBSCornC62_FD_184302 | JGI IMG/M metagenome (GOLD analysis project Ga0207702, IMG submission 184302) | Corn rhizosphere microbial communities from Kellogg Biological Station, Michigan, USA - KBS Corn C6-2 (SPAdes) (version 2) | ecosystem: Host-associated > Plants > Roots > Rhizosphere > Soil ...
AAACATTGCCAGCCAACGACGCGCCGGTTTCACCGAAGTCGTACCCGTCCCCGGAGCCACCTGTATAGACAAGTCCTCCGATGCGGTCGTTGCCGGCCAGCAAGCCGGTACGCGTGCCGTTGAGGCGACCCACGGCCTCCGCGCCGTCCGCATAAGTGACGGGCTGGGTCTCGTTGATGGCATAGCCGGTGCTGTCCGAAGGCAGCACGCCGTCGAACAGGTACTGGCCATCGGGTCCCGTGGTCGCGGTGACGTTCACCGGCAGGCCACCGGCGCTCGTGCCGGTGAGCGTCAGCGTGACGCCGGAGATCGGCGGTTCGCCCGCGTCTCGCTGGCCGTTGCCGTTGCTGTCGACGTACACGTGCCCGGTGAGCTGGCCACCTCGCTCGCCGAAGTCGAAGTCCACGCCGGCTTCCTCCGACACCAGGACGATCCCGCCGAAGCGGTCGTTCACGCCGCCAGGATTCGCGGTGCCGCGAGCACTGCCGCTCACGGTACCCAAGTGCTCCGGGCCATCGCCGGTACCGGCAGGCTGCGTTTCGTCGAGCTGGTAGCTGCCGGGCAGCAGGCCGGTCGCGCTGAAGCTGCCGTCCGCCGCGGTGGTAAGCACGGTCGACACGCTGCGGCCCAGGAAGTCGGTGCCGATGAGCGTGATCTTCACGCCGGGGATAGGCGGTTCACCGGGGTCGCGCTGACCGTTGGCCGGGCCGACGTCGGCATAGACGTGACCAGCGAGCGAGGCTGCGCGCACGGAAGCGAAGGTGTTGTTGCTGGAGCTGGAGCCAGGCGTACCGAGGTGGATGTTCTGCACCACCGGCGCGTTGGAGCCGTTCGTGCCGGCACCCACTGCCGTGCCGCTGGTGGGCACGTTGCCCGCCGTGGAGCCGCTGCCGGTCACGGTACCTGCGCGCGTCAAGCCAGGCAGGTAGCCGGTCGGGCGCGTCTCGGTCACGCTGTAGCTGCCGGGCGCCACGTTGTTGAACACGTAGTCACCGTTGGCGTCAGTCGTCGTGGCCACCGTGACGGCGTTACCGTTGTCGTCGGTGCCGGTCAGGGTGATGGCCACGCCCGCGATACCCGGTTCGTTGACAAGCGCTCCCTGAGTCCCGTCGCCATCGCGGTCGTAGTAGGTACGGCCACGGATCTGGCTGCTGGTTAGTTCGCCGAACAGGTAGTCGCCCACCGCGGCCGGCGTGCCGTTCGTCGGGATCACCACGCCCTGGATGACGTTGCCGTTGGCCTGCGCGGTGCCGGGTTGCCCGTTGGCGTTCGCCTTGCCCGGTGCATAGGTGGCCGGTTGCGTCTCGGTGATGGCATAGCCCCCGCCTGCCGAAGGCGGCACGTTGAGGAACTCGTAGCGTCCGGGCTGCCCGGCGATCGGTGTCGCGACGATGTCCACCGGCGTGCCGGAGCTCGAGGTACCGGTCAGGTGCAGGGTCACACCGGTGATGCCGGCGTCGCCCGTCGCGGGAACGCCGTCGTTGTCGGCATCCTCGAACACACGCACGGTCACGCGGGTCAGGCGCTCGCCGAAGTTGTAGCCGCTGGCACTCGTGTTGGAGTTCAACGCGATGCCGCTGATGCGGTCGTTCGTCGCGGCGCTGCCGCCGGCCGTACCCACCGTCTCGGTGCCATCCGCGAAGCCGGTCGGCTGAGCAGGTTCGACGATCGTGTAGCCGCCGGGCAGCAGACCGGCGAAGTTGTAAGTGCCGTCCGCCGCGGTCGTCGTGCTCGCATTCACGGCGTTGCCGAACAGGTCGTTCCCGGTGATCTGCAGCGCGACACCCGCGATGCCGGGTTCGCCCGACGTGAAGGCGTTGTTGTAGTCGGTGTCCTGGTACACACGACCCGACAGCGAAGCGGCACGCACCTCGCCGAACAGGTTGTTGGTCGAACTGCCGCCGGTGCCCAGCACCACGTTCTGCACGACGTTCGCGTTCGAGCCGTTGGAGCCGCTCGTGACGCCCGCGCCGCTGGCGGGCACGGTGCCGGCGCTGCTGCCCGCGCCGCTGGCGCTGCCGGCGCGGGTGATACCCGGCAGGAATGCGCCGGGCTGCGTTTCCGTGACGGTGTAGTTGCCCGCCGGAACCGTGAAGCTCCAGTTGCCGCTTGCATCGCTGGTGGTCGTCCGCGTGACGGCGTTGCCCAGGCTGTCGGTGCCGGCGAGCGTGAACGTCACGCCGGGCAGACCGGGCTCGCCCGCGTCGGCCTGGCCGTTGCCGTTGACGTCTTCATAGACATGCCCTGACAGCACCGAGGTCTGCACGACGACGTTGCCGCTGCCGAAGTTGTTGCCGGCGCTCGGATCGGCGCCCCCGTTGGTGTCGCCGGAACCGGTGGTCACGACGGTCGCCGTGTTGGTCAGGACCGTGCCATTGACCAGGTTGCTGACCAGTTGAACCGGAATTCGAACGGTCGCCGTGCCGCCGGAAGGCATGCTCGCGATGGCGCAATTGGTGCTGGTGCCGCCGGCGCTGCCGGTGCAGGTGGGCGCAGCGGGCGTGAAGCTGCCCGAGGTCACGGTGAACACCGGCGTGCCGGTGAGCTGCAAGCCCGCGGGCAGCGTGTCGCCGAAGCTGGTGGTCTCGGCGGCCTGCGGACCGTTGTTGCGCAGGTGCACCAGCCAATCGAAACCTTGGCCCTGGGCCACGGAGCCCAACGGTGTGCTGGTACCGCTGATCACGGCGGCCTTGTCCACGACCTGCACGTCGGCCTTGAAGCGGAAGGTCGTCGGCTCGGTCGTGCTGTTGTTCGGCTGCGGATCGAACGCGTCCTGCGCCGGGTTGACGAAGCGCACGGAGGCCGCGTTGGAGAAGGTGCCCTTGTCGGCGCCCTGCAGGCGCACGCGCACCTGCACCGAATTGACTTCGCCGGTGGCGCCGCTGCCGGTGCCGCCGAGGCTGGCGATGGTGCAGCTGATGCTGCCGCCCGCGGCGCCGACGGTGACGCCCGAGGTGTTGCAGCTCACGCCGGAGGGCAGCGCGCCCACGAGGCCGACGAAAGTCGGGGCGCCCGCGGCCGACGGCAGCGTGTCGGTCAGCAGCACGTTCTCCGCGGTGGACGCGCCATTGTTGGTGGCGGTGAGCGTGTAGGTGACGTTGTCGCCCACGTTCACCGGATCCACGTCGTCGGTCTTGTTGACGATCAGGTCGTACGACGGCGCGTTGATCGCGGTGGCCTGCGTTGCCGTGTTGTTGGCCGCACCGCCGCTGATCTCCGGCGTGGTCGTCGAGACGGTCGCCGTGTTCGAGATCGAGCCGCTGCCACCGAGCGCCGCCGACAGGGCCGCGGTGGCCCGCACGCGCACGGTGACGGTCTGCTGGGAGCCACGGGCGATCGAGCCCCAGCCACAGGTCAGCGTGTCGTTTCCAGGGCCGGTGGTGCCGCCCACCGCGGGCGTGACGCTGCAGCTGCCGCCGCCGCTGGCCGCGGCCGACAGGAACACGAGTCCTGGAGGCAGCGCGTCGTTGACGCTCACGTTAAAGGCGCGGCTCGCGCTCGTGGCCGAAGGGTTGCTCGCGGTGATGGTGTAGGTGAGCAACTGGCCCGCGGACACCGGGTCCGGGTTGTCGGTCTTGGTCACCGCCACGTCCGCGCGCGCCATGAAGAAGGCGCTGGCCGGAACGTTGTTGTTCGCGTTGTTGTTGGTCAGGTTCGGGTCGGCCTCGTTCGGCGCGAGCGCGAACGCGGTATTCGTCACCGTGAACTGGTCGTTCGATGACGTGCCGTCGCCGAAGTGGCGCACCGTCACCTGGTACTTCGGGCAATCGACGCCGGCCGTGCACACCGGCAGGTTGGCGATCGAGCAGTTGTTCAGCGATACGGCGGAGCCCGAGGGCGAGAGGCCGCAGCTGCCGAGCGTGGCGCTGCCGGCGACGGTGTTCAACGCATATTGACCGGCATTCGCATTGAACACGTTGTTGAAGGTATCTGTCACCGCCACGTTGGTGGCGGGCTGCGGACCGGCGTTGACGACCTCGATCTCCCACACGATGGGCGAGCCGGCCTCCTGCCGGTTCCCCGACGAGTCGCCCAGGCCGATCACCCGCTTGAGCACCGACACGTCGGCTTGTGCAGCGTTTGCCTGCGGGTTCACGCCCACGCTGGCGCAGTCGTTTGCAGGAACGTTGTCGGCGGGCGCATTGGCCGAGCTCACGCACATCTGGTTGGTGAGCGTGCCACCGGAGGCGGTTGCCTGCGCGTTGATGGTGACGTTGCTGGTCGTGGCGGAGACGGCCAATGCGACGTTGGTGCTGCTGCACGTGATCGTCACGGGCCCGGCCTGCGGGAACGTGCTGCCGCCGGAGGACGAACAGCTGAAGCCCGCGGGCGGCGTGACGGCATTGACCTGCAGGTTGGCCGGCACCGTGTCGGTCAGCGTGATGGTGCCCGTGGAGGGAATGGCACTCGGGCCGAGGTTGGTCGTCGAGATCGTGTAGTTGAACGCCTGGTTCACGGGAACCGCGGCCTGCGGCCAGCTCTTGGCCTTGTTGGCACGCAGATCCGAGGCGGGGTCGATCACCGTCGTGTTCACGGCGCCGTTGACCGGACTCACGCCGGTTGCGCTGGCCGTGACCGTATTGACGATCCCCGCGCCGCTGGTCAGCGCCTGCACGGGCGCGCTGATGGTGCCGAGCGAGACGTTGCTGCCGGCACTGCCCGTGCCGCTCCGAGTGCACGTGAACGTGCCGCCTGCGGATGGGCACGTGCTCGATGCCGTGCAGGTCCATGCGCCGCTGGTGAATGTGGCCGGCGCCGCAGCGCAGAAGTTCGAAGGCAGGTTGTCCTGCACCTGCACGCTGCTGGGGAAATCGCCGCTGTAGCGCACCGCGAACTGATAGTTGAAGCTCTGTCCGACCTGCACGGGGTCGGCCACGGACTTGGTCTTCGTGACCGACAGGCTGCTGCCCGCGGTGACTGCCGTGTTGGCGTTGACCACGTTGTTGCTCGTGTCGCCGTCACCCACGCCGCCAGTGGCGGTGATGTCGGCGGAATGCGTGAGCGTGGAATTGCCGCCGGCGCCAATCACACCCGTGACGGTGACGGTCGCCGTGCTGCCGTTGGCGATGGAGCCGAGGCCGCAAGTGAGCGAGTTGCTCGCCAGCGAGCAGCCGCCCGGCGTGGCACTGAGCGCGAAACCAGGAGGAACGCTGTAGGTGAGCGTGGACGATGGCGAGGTGTTGGGGCCACCGTTGGTCACCGTGAGCACGACGCTCTGCGTGCTGCCCGCCGTGGCGGTGGCCGGCGCATTGATCGCCAGCTGCAGATCCGCGCCAGTGTTGACTGTTGTGGTTTCGCTTTGCGAACTTCCACCAACGAGGGAAGCCGTGACTGTGATGGTGCCCGCCGCCTGCGTGCGCACGCGAACCGGCACCTGCACCGTGGTCTGGGCCGGCACGTCGATGCCGGTGCAGGTCACCGTGCCCGGGCCGGCTTGGCCCGGCACCATGCCGCTGCACGCCACGCCCGTCGGAAGCGTGCCCGTGCCGGCATAGGAGCCGCCGGCCGGGATGGCGAAGTTCAGCGTGACGCTGCTGCGCGCAACCCCCAGGGCGTCGCCGATGCCGACGGTGTAGGTCACGGTGCCTCCCGCCGCCACCGGGTCAGGGCTGTCCGGCACACCGGTGACCACCAGCTGCGCCTGAGCGGCGCCAGCGAATGTCAGCCCCAGCGCCAGCGGCGCAACGCCACGGCAGAAGGCGGAGACCGCGCGGTGGGCAAGACGCTGCAACAGGTGATCGAAGGTCATCGTGTGTTTTCCAGGACAAAGCGATCCCCTGCCCTGCAACGGGCACGTCGAAAACGCGAGGGGGAGATTCGGTCGACCGGTGGGACCGGACTTGTTATCGATGCCGATCGCTGGCGCGATTCGGCGGCAGATGGACTTTACGTGCGAGCAATGACAGCGCTGCCATCCGCTGACGATTGTTGACAATCAGAAGCGTGCAGATTCCTCATCAAGGACGCTTCGGTACAACAACGCGCCGAGCACCCCGCCGACGATGGGCGCAACCCAGAACAGCCAAAGCTGATCGATCGCCCAGCCACCCACGAACAGAGCGACGCCCGTGCTGCGCGCCGGGTTCACCGAAGTGTTGGTGACCGGAATGCTGATCAGGTGGATCAGCGTGAGCGCCAAGCCGATCGCCATCGGGGCCAGCGAAGGCGTGGCGCGCGCCGCGGTCGCACCGAGGATGATGACGACGAACAGCGCCGTGAGTACCACTTCCGTCACCAGCGCAGCGAGCATCGAGTAGCCGCCCGGGGAGTGTTGGCCGAAGCCATTGGCGGCGAAGCCGCTGCCCGCGAGATCGAAGCCGGGCTTTCCCGTAGCAATGAGCGCAAGCACGGCCGCCGCAGCAACAGCGCCCAGCACCTGAATCACGATGTAGGGAAGCAGCCGCGATGCGGGAATGCGCCCACCCACCCAGAGTCCCACCGAGACGGCAGGATTGAAGTGGGCACCGGAGATCGGGCCAAGCGCACAGGCCATCGTCAGCACGGACAGGCCGAAGGCGAGTGACACGCCCAGCAGACCGATGCCCAATTGCGGGAATGCCGCGGTCAGAACGGCACTGCCGCAGCCTCCCAGCACGAGCCAAAACGTGCCGACGAATTCGGCCGCCAGTTCTTTCCTCATGATTTCTTCCTCGTGGTGATGGGCCGGCATGATGCGGCCTCACCTCGCGTCCGAGGAGACGCGCTGACATTTGTTGACTTTCGGGGACGTGTCAGCGCGCCGGCATCTCGATGAAGAACACGTTGCCGCGGGCCGCGTGAGACCAGCCAGCGCGTCCTCCGTGGTGTTGCGCAACGGCCTGGACGAAGGCCAGTCCCAGGCCAGCGCCGCTTGCGTTCGTCCGCCCGCGACGGAAACGCGCAAACAGTTCGCGCGCGACGTCAGGTTGGAGCGGCACGCCCGCGTCGATCACGTCGATGCGCCAGCCAGCCTCGCAGGCGCGCAGCCGGCACTGCACCCGCGCGTCCGCGCCGCCGCCGTGCTTGAGCGCGTTGTCGACCAGGTTGACCAGCGCCCGCGTGAGCATCGAGCGATCTCCCCACGCCAGGCACTCGTGCTCCGGCACATCGCTTCCCAGCTCGATCGCGTCGACCCGTGACCGAGGCCAGCAGGTGTCGACTGCCTCCACCACCGGATCGCGCAAGTCCAGCAATTCCATCCTGTAGCCCTGCGGCGACTCCGCGCGCGCAAGTTGCACGAAGCCATCGGCCAGCGCGAGTGCCCGGCGCGCGTGCACTTCGATCTCGGCCAGCGGCGCCGCCTCGCGCGGCGCGCCCTGCAACTCGATCAGCGCCAGCGTCGCCGAGAGCGGCGCGCGCAGGTCGTGCGAGAGGAAGTTCAGCGCCTCCTTGCGTTGCCGCTCCAGTGAACGCACGTGCGCGGCCGCCATGGACAGTGCGGCCATGCGGCGGTCGAGCAGGTCGCCGCCTGCCACGAGCGCCTCGCGGTGCTGTTCCGGCGGAAGTTGTCGTCGAGTGCGCTCGAATTCGCGTGCGAGATAGGTCAGCGCCGTCTGAAGTCGCTGCCAACTCCACAGCGGATACAGAAGGAGCAGACCCAGCAGCGCCGCTGCGGGGCTCCATTGAACGCCTGCCTGCAGCAGGCCCCATGCGGAGCACAAGGTCAGTGGCAGGAGGGCCAGCACGAGGACAGCCGCCCCCTTAGGGCGCGCGAAGCGAAGCGCCGCGGCGGCGAGCAACAAGGCCACCAGGGTCAACGACGCGGCCTCCCACGAAGTCGCCGCGCGCAGAGTGCGGCCTTCGCGCAGCGCGATCAGCGCCTGCGCCGTGATCTCGACGCCCGGCATCAGCGCATCCTGGCCGGACACGGGCGTGGGATACGCGTCCATCAACCCTGGCGCGGTCGCACCGACGAGCACGATGGCCCCGTGCAGGGAAGCCGCCGGCACGCGACCTTCGAGCACGTCGAGGTACGACAGGCGCCGCACGTGACCAGGCGGCCCGGAGTAAGGAATCGGGTAGGGCTGCGAGCGTCTCCACCAACCCGGCGCGCTGCCGCCAGGCAAGTCCGGCGCAGCGGGGGTTGCGCCCGCTTCACCAGCGACCTGCAGCATCGTCAGCGCGAAGTGGTCCCACATCACGTTGCCGAAACCCTCGCGCAGGAAGATGCTGCGAGCCACTCCGTCCGCGTCCAGCTCGACGTGCAGGTGGCCGACGCCTGCGGCAGCCTGGGCCAACGGGGGCACCGGGAGCGAGACCATCGCATCGCCCGACTGCAATGGCGCCATGCGCAATGGCAGCGCCACCCGTCCATTGCGCCGCATAGAACTCGCCAGCGCCCCGTCACCCGAAGGATCGGGCTCCGAGAACATCAGGTCCAGGCCCACGGCGCGCGGGCCGGCCGCCGTGAGGATGTCCAGCATGCGGGCATGAACCGCGCGCGGCCAGGGCCAGCGTCCAAGCGCGGCGAGGGTGGCATCGTCGATTCCCACTACCACGATGTCGCGGGGTGCGGCATGCTCACTGAGGCCCAGCAGGCGGTCAGCCATCACCGCATCGATGCGCCCGAGCCCGTTGAACGAGCCCAGCGCCGCATCCAGCGCGACGAACAGCAACAGCGCCAACTGCGCCCGCCGCCGGCCATAAAGGCGGCGTAGCCGCCGCAGGCGCAACAGGCGCGCCATCAATGCCCCAACTGGACCCGCTCGCCCGTCGACAGCTGCAGCGGGCTGCCATCGCTGCTGCAGATGCTGGCGTCCGTGTTGACCAAGCGCGGTGGCGAGAACGCGGACCGTCGACCAAGCGCATCGATCGCCTGCAGGCGCAGCGCATAGGGTGCGCATCGAGGGGGCAGCTTCAGCGGCACCCGATCGCCGCTCGCTTCGTCGTCCTGTACGACCGTGCCGAAGCCGATGTCGACAGCCACCTGCACCCGGTACCGATACCCCTCCTGCGCGATCCAGTGCACCTGCTGGCCGTCAGCAACGATGTCGTCGGCACGCGGCACGGGCGGCAGCGGGACCACCCTGAAGCGGCTGGGATCACCGAAGGGGCCGCGCTCGAGGCGACCGTCCTTCTCGGGCGCAAGCGACGCGACGCGCCAGTAGACCTCCCCGACGGGCAGTTCCCGCAACTCGAAGCGGCAGCGCTCACGAGCCTGCTCGACACGCAACAACGGTTCGAAGCGCGCGTTGGCCGCCACCTGCAACAGATACCCCTGCGCTTGCGGCACATCCGTGCATCCGATCTGCACATGGTCCGGCCCGACGACTTCTCCGGACTCCGGCGCCTGCGCCAGAGGCGACGCGGGCGTGGTCTTGATCCACAGGTTGCCGAAGGCCTCCTTGCCCAGAAGCCCATCCACGTCGATCGCCCGGGCTCGCATACGGTAGTGCCCATCCGGCAGTGCGGCGACCACCGCCGGCAGCGGCCCCTCGGCGGACCAGAGCACCCGCGTGAACGCGTCGTCGTCCGCAAGTTCCACGCGAAACTGCGCGGCCCCGGCCATCGGCACCAGCGGCAGGTCGGCCGGCATTCGCTCCACACGGTCTGCCAGTCTCGAGAGATCGGGCGCTGGCAACAGCGGCCTGGACACCGGCATCGCCCCCTGTCGAACAACCGCCCCCTCACCGGCGCCGATCTTCAGCGGCGCCTCGACGCCTCGGGCCGTGGCCTGGACATCGACCCGTCCTTCGACCACATCGGCCGTGGTACGCGCCGCCTCTACGGGCACCGACACGCCGAAGCGCGTGCCCCGCACGCCGGTCGTCGCCAAAGGCGTCTTCACCTGGAAGCGCGAACCGGGCGGCTGGGGCGTGACCGTGGCGTCGACGCGCCCCTGATCCAGCTCGATCAGCGTGTTGCGGCGCTGCGCGGCCGGCAAATCGCGCAGGCGCAGCAGCCTGGAGCGACTGTTCGCCTGCAACTGCAGCAACGAACCGTCATGCAGACGCAGGCTCACGAAGCCTTGCGCGCCTACCTCCAATGCTGCGCCCTCGGTCACCACGTCGCCGATGTGCACCGCAACGCCGTCCGCGCGCACGAGCCCTCGCACATATTCCGCCCGAGCAGGCATGACCGTGCCCTTGAGCAGCGACGCGGGCAGCAACAGCCGCTGCCCGGGTCGCAGTCGCGACGGGCGCTGCAGGCGATTGAGCCGCGCGACCTCCGGCCACTGGCGAGCGTCTTCCAACAGACGTTCGGCGATGACGTACAACGACTCGCCACGCTGCACTTCGTAGGGCACCATCTCCTCCGACCTGGCCGTACCCGTCGCAAGCAGGGCCGCTACCGCAGCGCTCAGCCACGGCATCTTCATGGCAAGGCCTCCGTGGCCGAAGGGCCTGGGGCGATAGCCTCCAGTCGATACCCATGCCCGTACACCGCGCTCAGGCGGTACCCGCGCTCCGGACGCAAGCCCAGCTTGCTGCGAACAGCGGAGACGTGCGTGTCGAGCGTCCGGGTCGGCAGGTCCGCATTGCGGCCCCAGACTGCCTGCATCAGGTAGTCGCGTGACAGAACCTGTCCGAGGCGCATGAACAGGCAATGCGCGACTTCGAACTCGCGCTGCTTCAGCACGACCGGATGCCCCTGGTAGTACACCGAGTGCGAGGACGGTTGCAGCAGGAAGTCGCCGTGTCGCAGTCCGGTCGCCGCATCGCTTGGATAAGCGCGCCGCAGCAGCGCCAGCACGCGCGCCTTCAGCTCGGCGCTGCGTACCGGTTTGACGACATAGTCATCGGCCCCGGCGCTCAGGGCCTGCACGACGTCGCGCTCATCGTCCCGTTGCGTGACGAAGATCACCGGACTCTGCGTCCGGTGACCCAGGCGAAGCGTGCGCAGCACGTCCAGGCCCGGCATGTCCGGCAGCTCCCAATCGATCAGGAACAGGTCGAACGAAGCCTGCTGCAGGGCGTGGAGCAGCCCCGCTCCGGTGCTGAAGCGATGGCAGGCATATCCGAGCGCCTGCACTGCATGGGACAAAAGGTCGAGCTGGTGGATATCGTCGTCGAGGACTGCGACCTGCATAGGCTGTGGATTTCAGGAAAGGGCACCGCGAGCTCTGCTCGGGAGCCGAAAGGCATCCCCGGCGCACCGCCACTGGCGAGCTCGCGCGTCCTCGTTTGCTCGATTTCGAGGCGAATTTGCGTTCGCTGGGGAGGCGGGAACCGGGCATGGTAGCCGAGCGGCGAGTTTCACACATGACGAAAGAGTGACCCGCTCGAGCATCTGGATCTACGAGATTCGGGGCGGGCGGTATGACCTTCGGATACTCAGCGTGATCGACCGCTTTGAGCTGGCGCCAATAGTGGGAGCAAACTGAGAGTCGCGCTCGCCGAGATTCTGCGAGACATGGAATGAGACGACGTCTACGTGGGAGGAACGGATGACCAGATCGCGCGCATGATCTCGAGGGAATTGCGGTTCGCGCATCGCTCTCGAATTGACCTGGCCACCCCAACGTTGCTCTAATCAGCTGTGGCGACCAGGGAAGGAAAATGCATGAGCGTCAAAACGCCATCCGCCGACGAGAACGGCGCTGTTGACCAAGCGGCTTCCGAGCCGGGAGATGCGACGCCGCCTGACGACCCGCAATGGATCGACTGGCTTTTTCGTGATTCGCTGCGCCGCCAGCAGCGCTCCCCTTTGATGGAGCTGATGCGTCTCTATCGGAAAAGGGACGAGTCATGAAGACCGATCGAAAGGCGCTTCACGTTGATCGACTTCGCGAACTGCCCTCGCTTCCGCAAGCCGTGCTGGACTTGCAAACAGCCTTCGCAAAAGAAGACGTTTCGCTGGACGCTCTCGCCGAGACGGTGTCGCACGACCAGGCGCTCGCGGCAAAGACCTTGCGCATTGCCAACTGCTCCTTTTATGGTGTGTCGACCAGAGTCGTCTCCATTCGTCAAGCCATCGGCATTCTGGGCCTTCGTGGCGTATCCACGCTCGTCACGGCAGCCGCTGTCAGCGACCGTTTCACGCGCACTTCATGCGCTGGATTCGACTTGAGTTGCTATTGGCGCCATTCTGTCGCCGTGGCTCTGTGCGCGCGGGAAATCGCGAAGCGGGCTCGGCTCGACATGGATGTTGCCTTCACAGCCGGACTTCTGCATGACTTGGGCCGCTTGGTGCTGGCGAGCGAGATGCCTCAGTCGCTTGAACGCGCTTATGAACTTCGCAGTGCGTGCGATAGCACCATGTTGGAGGCAGAGCGCAGACAACTCGCAACCGATCACGCCCATATCGGCGCGGAGGTCGCGCTGTCCTGGCATTTCGGCAGTGAAGTCGTCGAAGCCATGCGCCTGCATCACGACCCTCCGGCCACCTCAGCAATCACGCTTGTCGATGTGGTTCATGCAGCAGACAACATCGCCCACGCCCTGACCGTCGCCAAGGATCCGGTAGACATGGTTCCTCCGTTGAACTTGGCGGCCTGGAACAGAATCGGACTCACTCAGACGCAATGGTTCGCCGTCTTCGAGGTCATAGAAGGCGACCTGGATGCACTTTGCACAGCGCTGCAGGTATGACAAGCGACATCCCTTCTAGTTTGGCGAGTGCTTACTAACCGCGAGCCAGGCGCGGCAATGAGCCCCAATTCGGAACTGTCAAAGCGATGGCGTCCTTGTGCGGGCTGCCCCTCGCGCCGATCCCTACTGTTGTTGATGCGCAGGCAGGCGGTGCCAGGGGCTGGCCGGAGCGCAATTCGGAATACACAATCGGCGTATGTTCCCAAATGGCTGGCGACTTGGCCCAAGCGCTTGGGTACAGAATTTGCCAAGGGCCCGCAAACCGAACAGCTACGCCATGCCCGACAACGCGACCGGCGACCCCGGATCTCATTTGCCGCCCTCCGCATGGCGCCAGATCGTGGACGGGGCCGTAGAGACCGCCATCATCAGCACGGATCTGGCCGGCTGCGTCACAAGCTGGAACGAGGGTGCGCACAGAATATTCGGGTGGTCCGAGGCGGAGATGCGGGGCCAAGCCCTCGATCGGATCTTCGTCGAGGCGGATCGCGACGCCGGCGTCCTTGCCGCCGAGATTGCAGATGCGCTCGCGCAAGGTCGCGGCGGCGGCGAAGAAGGCTGGCGTGTTCGCAAGGATGGCAGCCACTTCTGGGCTGTCGGCGAGCTTGCTCCGATCCGCGACGCATCGGGCCGAGCACAAGGATTCGTCAAGATCGTTCGTGACCGGACCGCGCAACGGCAGGCCGAGGACGAGCTCACCGAGGAACGGCGCGCGCTCGAGATTCTCAACCGCGCAGGCTCCGCACTGGCCCTGGAGAGCGACCTGCATCGGCTTGTTCAAATCGTCACTGACGCGGGAGTCGAACTCTCTGGCGCCGGATTTGGTGCGTTCTTCTACAACGTGCTGGATGACGCAGGCGAGAGCTACATGCTCTACACGTTGTCCGGAGCGCCTCACGAGGCGTTCGCGGATTTCCCGATGCCCCGCAACACAGACGTTTTCGGCCCGACATTCAGTGGTGCCGGCATCGTGCGCTCCGACGACATCACGCGAGATCCACGCTACGGCCACAACGCTCCGCGGCACGGCATGCCCGAGGGCCATCTGCCTGTGCGCAGCTACCTGGCGGTGCCGGTCGTTTCACGCCGCGGCGGCGTCATCGGGGGACTCTTTTTCGGTCACGAGGAAGCAGGCGTTTTCACGGCACGCTCGGAACAACGCCTCATCGGCCTTGCTGCGGAGGCCGCCGTGGCGATCGACAACGCTCGTCTGGCGCAGCAGAGCGCGCGCGAGCTCGCCGAGCGACGCCGCGCCGAGGAAGCGCTGCTCGAATTGAATGCGACCCTGGAGCAACAGGTGGCGGAGCGCACCGCTCAATTGCACAAGAACGCAGAGGCGCTGCGACAAGCCCAGAAGATGGAGGCCGTTGGCCAGTTGACTGGCGGCATCGCCCACGATTTCAACAACCTGCTGCAGACAATCATGGGCAATCTCGAGGTGGTCCGCCGCGCGGCAGCGGACCCGAACCGCGTCGCGTGGGCGGCCAACAATGCCATGAATGGCGCGCGACGCGCCGCCTCGCTCACACAGCGGCTACTGGCCTTCGCTCGACGCCAGCCTCTCGAGCCGAAGCCACTGGACGTCAACGCGCTCGTGAGCGGGATGTCCGACCTGCTTCATCGTACGCTCGGCGAGACGATCGCCATCGAAACGGTGCTTGGCGCCGGCCTCTGGCGCGTGGAAGCGGATGCCAACGAGCTCGAGAGCGCCGTCCTCAATCTCGCCGTGAACGCACGGGATGCGATGCCCGACGGCGGCAGGCTCACGATCGAAACGGCCAACACCCACATCGACGAAACCTACGTCGCGAGCCACGTTGAGGTGGCGGTCGGCCAATATGTGCTGCTCTCCGTATCCGATACCGGCGCCGGCATGGACGCCTCGGTACTGCAGCAGGCTTTCGAACCATTCTTCACCACCAAGCCGCCTGGAAAGGGAACGGGCCTGGGCCTCAGTCAGGTGTACGGCTACGTCAAGCAGTCGGGCGGCCACGTGAAGCTGTACTCGGAGCCCGGGCTCGGCACCACCGTTCGCATCTATCTGCCACGTCTGCAGGCAGAGACAACGGTCGATGAGCCGGAACAAGGTCACGATCCCCTGCCCGACGCGGCGCCGCAGGAGACGATCCTGGTTGTCGAGGACGACGAGGATGTCCGCGCGATCACCGTCGACAGCCTGCGCGAACTCGGCTACCGCGTGCTCGAGGTCGCGGATGGCCCTGCTGCCCTCACGGTGCTGCGTCGCGAGTCACGGATTGACTTGCTGTTCACGGATGTCGTCCTGCCCGGGGGCATGACGGGCGCGCAAGTCGCCGCGCAGGCGCGAGGCATGCGACCCGGGCTCCGCGTGTTGTTCACGACGGGCTATGCACGCAACGCTATCGTGCATCAAGGGCGATTGGACAGTGGCGTGCATCTCCTGACCAAGCCCTTCACCCACGCCGAGCTCGCCAACAAGGTGCGCCTTCTCCTGGATACCGAAGAGGAGGCAGGCTGACCGTTCTCACGCGGCTTCGTTGACGGTGCCTCGCATGGTGTCGAGGAGAACGTCCACGTCGACGGGCTTGACCAGATGTCCGTCGAAGCCGCTGGCCTCGCTGCGCTTCCTGTCCGATTCCTGTCCATAGCCAGTCAGCGCGATGAGCCGGCAAGTCTCCTGTGTCTTCGCGCGAAGGCGCCTTGCCAGTTCGTAGCCGTCCATCACCGGCAGCCCGATGTCAAGCAATGCGACCTGTGGGTCGAAGGATTCGGCCTGTCGCAGTGCCTCAAGTGGATCGTGGGCGATCAGCACGGAGTGGCCGCTGGAGCGCAGCAGCATCCCGAGCAGTTCCGCCGCATCGGCGTTGTCGTCCACGATCAGGATGCGACGTTGGTCGCAATCGCTCGGCCGCGCGTCGTTCGACGGCACGGTGTGTGCAAGTTCAGCGTCCGCGTGGAGCCTCGGCAGCCTGACGATGAACTCGCTCCCGCAGTTCGGCCCGTCGCTCTTCGCCTCGACCGTTCCGCCGTGCAGTTCCACCAGGTTCTTAACCAGCGCCAAGCCGATGCCGAGCCCGCCCTCAGCGCGCTCCACGCCCTGATGTCCTTGAAAGAAGAGCTGGAACACGCGAGGCAGCAGATCCGGAGCCATTCCCCTGCCGTTATCGGCGACAGAGATCACGATGTCGGGCCCCTCGAGATATGCGCGCAGCCTGACCTGTCCTCCTGGAGCGGTGTAACGTGCCGCGTTGGTAAGCAGGTTGCAAACGACCTGGGCCAGACGGGTCGGATCGCCGCGCCAACGCATGCCGGCCGGCGGCACGTCGATCGTCAGGTGATGGCGGCGCTGTTCAATGAGCACGCTGGCCATCTCGACGGACTTCGCGAGGACCTGCGCAATCTCCACGGATTCGACACGCAGCTCCACCTTTCCGCGAGTGATTCGCGACACGTCAAGCAAGTCGTCAACCAGTCGGATCAGGTGGTCGACCTGCCGCTGGATGATGGCCTGTTCCTTCGCGCCTCGCGGGTCGCCGCGGGCCTTCAGCAGCTGGAGCGCCGTCACGATGGGCGACAGAGGATTGCGCAATTCGTGCCCCAGCATCGCCAGGAATTCGTCCTTCGCGCGAGAAGCGATTTGCAGCGCGTCGAGCAATCTTGACCGCTCCGCATGCGACTCCTCCAGGACCTGCCGCCCGAAGACCAGCTCGGAAACGTCGACCGCGATGATCATCACGCCGTACACCGCACCGTCGAGCATGCGGAGCGGTTCGACGTTGAGCTTGACAAAGCCATCCTGGAGAGCGCCACTTCCATTCCTGTCGATCCGCACGCGGAACTCGCTGGCGACGAACGGTTGCCCCGTCTCGAAAACCTGGTCGAGGATGGCCGCCAAGTCAGAGTCTCGGAGCTCCGGGAATGCCTCGAGATAGGGTTTCCCGATCAGATCCGTGCGCTGCACCATCTCGCAATAAAGCGGATTTGCCAATCGGAACACGTGGTCGGGCCCGGTCAGGAGCGCCGCAGAGACCGGGGCTCGCATCAGCAGGCTGTCGCGCTCGTATTCCGCCTGCCTCTGATGCCACTTGTCCGAAATGTCACGCGTGAAGCAGCGCGTATAGACGAGGCGACCGTCTTCGAAGAACGCGTTCGACGTGATCTGCACGTGCCTTCGTCCGCCGTCCTTGCAGCGCAAAGTCGCGGGTTGGCTGCGCAGAGTCTCGCCGTTCCTGAGTCTTTGCAGGATCTGGCCGATCAGCTGTTGGTCGACATAGAAATTGGCGATGTGGTGGCCGATATATTCGTCCGGGGTGTAGCCGAGCATGTCGAGCTCGGCCTGGTTCGCCCAGAGGATCGTGCCATCGGCGCCGACGCGGTGGAGGCCTTCGGCCGCGTTGTTCAGGAAGTCAGACAACTCCTCCTCGCGTCGCCGCAACGTTTGCTCCGCTGCCATGCGCCGGGCAACCTCGGATTCGAGAGCCAGGGCCTTTTGCTGCAATGCCGCCACCGTGGCCGCTACGTCAGATGAGTCGAGCTTCGAGGTGAAACTCTCCACCGGACGCACGCTAGAGTGCGCAGCACAAACGTGGCGAAACGTCTCGGCGTGGTCGACGCTCGCGAACAACTTCATCGGATAGGCACACAACAAAGAGAAAGAGTGCCGTTGCGCCAGACGATTCCACAGGTCTTCCAGCTGGATCGCCGCATCGGGCTTTCCGTCCGCGCAAAGCAGGGCAACCATCTCGCCGAAGGCACGCACCGCACGCGTCCCGCCGTTTGATGCACGCGCAACGACGGATCCGACCGCTGCCAGAAAGAGCGCCTCGTCGGGCAGGCCATCGACCATGAACGACGCGAGCGTTTCGCGAGCGTCGAGGGCGATCAATTCGCCGGAGTACCACGGTCGCTGGCTTCCGGCTCCTCCGAATCCCTGAAGCCGATGCTTCAACACGAGCCGGTGCTCGGGCGTCGCGATGAGGATGGCCGCATCGCCTGCGCGCAACGCAGCGTCGAGGAACTCGGCGACTTCCTCGACCAAGAATTGGTCGTCTTCGTAGAACTGGACCAGGTGCGAGCCCGCGACGCAGGAACGAGGAACGGCATCAGCAGCTAGCACGGCAGATCTCCAGTCGCCGCGGTGCCCAGGATCAGGCCACGGCAGTATTTGCCAGCCTTCTTACCAGGTCCCGGCAATTTCTGACGTGGCAGTCCCGTCTCAGCTGGGATGCAGCCTTCTCAGCAAGTGTCGTGCCAGATGAGCACCGCCTCAGTCGTGTACCAGCGGCGCACAGGCCTTTCCGGTGAGAACCGCTCGATCACCTGTCGATAGTCGGCCTCCATCTCCGGCAGGGAATTGGCGCGCCACGCATGCGCGGTGTCAAAACGCGGCAACGTGAAGCACACCAGAGCGGTAGCGGTCGCGCAGTGCTGCCATCTCGGCATCGCGAGTCCAACGGCTGCAAGGGCCAACGCCCTGGACGATTAATGGAGGATGCATCCAGGATTGGCGGCGTCGTCGTCCGCGCCATCACTTTCCCCGGCAGCCATTGGCGAGTCGCGCTCCAAGACGCAACTCGCTGTCTAGATTTTCCCGACCCCGGCCTGTGCTCGCACGGTGGTGGGCACGTCTGCCGTCGGGTAAGGCCTGATGAGGTGAGCTGCCTCGCTCGCCATTGCATTGATGGCTTCGCCATCCTGCACGAGGTAGTCTGTCCGTGGCGCCGGCACCGCAACATTCGAGCTGCACTCGCGCCCGATCGCAGCGCTGCACGCTGCGCGCGTTGCGGCAGTCTGGTTGTAGAAGCCGAACAGCTTGCCACGGTGTACAGGATCGCTCGAACCGGCGACTGGCTGAGGAACGCTCAGGAACAGATTGCCTTCGAGCAGCAACAGGGTCGGATCCCCTTCATAGTCGAGGGCATGGCCTGCGCTACTTTCGAAGAGATTGTTCACGACCTGCACGGCTGCTCCGGTGCCTTTCGAAATGATCTTGGGAGCACGCCCATCGAAGTCGTGCAGCCAGTTGCCGACCATCGTGACCCTGCCGTTTCCGTACAGGAGGATGTTCCAGCAGTGGTGATCGTTGCAATCGATCGAGTAGCTGGTGCGTCCGTCGAATTCGTTGTTCGAGATGGTCAGGTTGTCAACTTTTGCCGTCGCGGTGCCGTCGCCGGTGACGAGCAGCTGCCGCCCAATGGGCGCAAAGCGGTTGTGATCGATCCACACGCCGCTCGCATCGTTGATCGTCAGGGCATCACCGCCCCAAACCTTGCCCTCGTTGATGTCCGTGATGGCGATATTGCGCACGATGACGTTGGTCACGCCGTGCTTCAACAAGAGGCCACGTCCCTTGATTCCCGCGTTTGCGCCCACGCCGATAAGCGTCTTGTTCGAGCCGACCTGGACGCCTCCCGTACCCACAGGGTCGTAGCCATAAGTGGACTTGGGCTGCCCGTCACAGTAAGGCATTTGCCAATCCTGGATGGTCAGCATGACTTCGCGCTGACTCGGCGCCGAGCAGACCTTCGCGGGAGCTGCCGTATTGGGAGTCAGGCAACCGGAGACCTGTGTGAGGGAGGCGCTCGTGAAGTCAATCGTCAGCGAAAGTTTGATCGTTCGCGCCGCATTGTCAGTGCAGCCTGCTGCCCCTGTCGTGCGGCACAACTCGTGCACCAACTGATCAGCGGTGCTCACGGTGACCACCTCGCCCCCGGCACCTCCGGTGACACCGGAGGCAAATCCCATTGGTGAAGCAGACGGGGTTGGCGTACCACCTTGCGCCGAGCCGTTCGGGCTCCCTGCAGAACCTGAAGCTGCGCCACCCGAATCCGCGTCGAGCCGCCTGTGTTCTGCCCGGATCCGCCGGCGCCTTGCGCCGGTTCACCCGTTCCTTGTGGCGCTGTGCCGCCATCGCTTTGCTGCGAGCGCCCACCGCCGCAGGCCGCTATCGATGTCACGAAAACGAAGGTAACGAGTGCGACCGCTGTGGCCCGCTTCCTGGATTGCATGCTTATTTCAGGTATCAGGCGGCGACCAGGCTGGCAAAACGGGCCAGGTCGACGTTGCCGCCACTGACGAGGATGCCGATCCGCTTGCCTTTGAGTTCAGCCTTGCGTTGTCGGGCGGCGGCGAATCCGAGGCAGCCGGTCGGTTCGACAAAGGTCTTCATGCGAGTGGCGAAGAAGCCCATGCAGTCGACCAATTCCGCATCCGTGGCGGTGACGACATCGGTCACGTCGCGGTGGATGATCGGGAATGTGATGTCGCCCAGGTGCCGGGTCTGCGCCCCGTCGGCGATGGTCTTGGGCGTGTCGATGTGGACGATGCTGCCGCTGCGGAACGAACGCTGGCCATCGTTGCCCGCTTCAGGCTCGACGCCGAAGAGCTGGCAGGCCCGCGACAGCGCACGCGTGCTCAGGGCCGAACCCGACAGGAGTCCGCCGCCGCCGAGCGGCACAAAGAAGGCATCCTGAGGGCCGACCTCTTCGAACAGTTCCTTTGCCGCCGTGCCCTGTCCGGTCAGGACGTCCGGATGGTCATAGGGCGGGATCAGCGTCAGGCCGTGCTTTTCGGCCAGGGCGCGGCCGATCTGCTCGCGGTCTTCCTTGTAGCGGTCGTAGATGACCACGTTGCCGCCATAACCCTTGGTCGCGGCGACCTTGGCGGCGGGTGCGTCGTGCGGCATCACGATCGTCGCGGGAATGCCCAGCAGCCTGGCAGACAGCGCGATGGCCTGTGCATGGTTGCCGGACGAGAAAGCCACCACGCCGGCCTTGCGCTGCTCGGGGCTGAACTTCGACAGCGCGTTGAACGCGCCGCGAAACTTGAAGGCGCCCATGCGCTGGTAGTTCTCGCACGTGAAGAAGACCGTGGCGCCGAACTCGTCGTCGACCGTTCGGCTGGTCAGGACGGGAGTCTTGTGCGCGTGGCCGGCGATTCGAGCCGCCGCCGCAACGACGTCGTCATAGGTAGGAAGGGTGGGCATGGGAAAACTTTCGAGAGGTGTTACCAGGGCCAGGGCACGGAAGTTCCGATGCCCTGGTTTATGGCGCGGCAAACGTGCTAGCGGCCGCAGACATCGAAGGCACCGGCGCGGCCTTCCGGTTCATCGCCGATTTCATGAGCGAACACAAGGCGGTTCTGGACGCGCTGTTGCCCCGCAACGTGATGTTCACGAAGGCGGGCCAGCTTTGCTTGGCCGACCCGGTCACTTTCGTGCCGCTAACGTCGGAGCACGCGATGACCGTCTTTCCGGGCACCGTCATCCATGTGAACAAGGAAGCGCGCAGCGCCCAACTCTGCGGATGCGGCATCAGGGACGCGCTGTATGACGAGGGCGACGACGAAGATGGCCGCGGCGAGGTCGCTGTCGATGCCGTCGAGTCGGTGCTGCTTGCACTCGCCGCGGCCGGCTTCGACCTTGGGACACCCGAGGCGCGTGAGGCCATCGAGACCGCGCTCGGAGCCATCGCGCAGAACCTGTGAGGTGCGCGATGCACGGCCGCTGTGAGCCATCGTAGGAACCAACTGTTGCCGCGGGCGCCCCACACAGATGGGGCGCCCGAGGCATTTCGTCAGATGATCGGCGTGATCACCGAGGCGAGAAGGTGGCTGGCGACGCCGGCCGCGATCGCTTCCCAAACTCGATCACGAAGGGGCTTGCGGTGTGCCAACCAGGTGTGCCAAACTGCGTGCTCGCGGCACGCCTAACCCATTGATTTTCTTGAGTTTTCGAAGGTGTGAGCTCAGTTCTCACCGCTTCCGCCGGTTGATCGCCTTCGCGATCGATCAGGCTCGGGCTGATATGACGGCGATGAAGCCTCGTCCTGCTCGCGTGATCCGGCCGGCCAAGGGAATCGTGAAACACAGCTTCTTTTCTTGCTCAAGATGAGCAACAAGTCCCGAGTGTTGATTTTGAACACACATTCGGTCTGGCTATTTTTCCACGATCGATATGGACACGCGATCTTGCGGAGGCGGGGTGGGGGTTGCAGGCTGTATCGCGGCGCGAAGGGCGTCGACGTCGGGAATGCGCGGGAAGCGCACGACCCGGTATCCGGCCGTCTCCAGCAGCGCCGCTCGCTTTGCGTCTGCATCCTCCCTGCCCTTGTGCGTCGAGTCGTCCAGCTCGATAACCGCAATTACGCGGGTTGATCGATCGAGCAGCACGAAGTCAGCAACTTTCTGGCTGTATCTGTTGCGGTGTTCGCGTGCGCTCGTGATGAGCGCCGAGAACGCAACCTGCGCGAGGACCACCGAGTCTGGAAATGTCTCGCGCAGCCGCCAGTACATGGCCTGCTCGTTCTTCGACAGCACAGCCCGGGCCTTTGTCTTGACGCCGCCTGCCGCCCCTGCTCTGGCTTTGATGGCGGCAGCGACCACGGCGATGAGCGTCATCGCGACGACGAATAGGACGGTCTTGAACACTGGGGAGGTCAATGGTGGCTGGATCCTTCGATTCTGCCCGGGCTCCTGAATCCGGCTCTGTGTTGACGCACTACAGCGACTCGCTCTATTGCTCGCGCGTCGCGCTTGAGCGGCAGCAAGTTGCAAAGGTCTTCGTACAGTGCGCGACCCAGGCCGGAACGCTCTGCGGCCTGGTCAAACGTTGCGACGAGTTCGCCGGACGCGAGTTCTTCAAGGTCGACACCGTCGGTTGTCAGCGATGGGCTACGGGCTTCGCCTTCTCGAGCGATCGGCCCGCTGATGCGTCAGATCTGGTGTCGGCGGCCGGCCACGACCAGACGGTCGCGACCGGCAGGTTTCGGGTACGCCAGCGTTCGTCATGGCTCACTACGAAACCATCGAAACGTGCCCGCGCTGCAAATCAGCCAAGTCCGCCAAACCCAAGCAGCAATTACCATTCATGGGTTCATGGAACGTCGAAGGCTATTGTCCAGGCGCCACGCCGACGACGCCACGGAGACCGGCGACCAAGCATCCGATGACAAGTGCCCGACAGGCGCCGACCCTGACGTGCACCATTGGCGCAGCAGCTGCCGTTGGCCGACGGCTGCTGTCGAGCAGCCCCCGCACGGGCGAATGCCAGCCCCGAAGTTCGGAGCAGTACGAATGAAGCGAGTGAAGGCAGCCCTCGTCAACCTCATCGGGTGCGTTCGGACGCGAGATTCCTTTGACGGTCGGGCCGGGTGCGCTGCCGGCGCTGACTGGCGTCACACGAGAAGTCACCCATGAGAAGGTCGCTAATCAGCTTGGCGACTCGCTAGAGGCATTGGCCGCCGCACGCCACGAGCCCCGCTGGAAAGGAGAGCAGCCCGCTCGCCGGATGCTGTTTGTGTCGGGCTGACCCGGCATGAGGGCTTGGTACGCCATTCGTGTCGCCTGCCGCGGCTCGGCCTGCCGCGTCGCGCACAGAATTTGCCGCGCGGGTGCCGAAAGGATCGGCTCATGAAGATCGCCCAGGTCGCGCCGTTGATCGAAAGTGTCCCGCCTCGCGGCTACGGCGGCACGGAGCGCGTCGTCTCCTACCTGACCGAGGCCCTGGTCGACCTCGGGCACGACGTGACGCTGTACGCCAGCGGCGACTCACGAACCCGCGCGCGGTTGGTTTCGATCGTCGAGCGCAGCCTGCGCCTCGATTCGCACCAGCCGGACTGGCTCGTGTGGCATACGCTGATGCTCGACCGCGTGTTCACGGACGCGCCCGACTTCGACGTCATGCACTTCCATGTGGACTTCCTGCACTATCCCCTGGTGCGCCGCTGCCCGGTCCCCTGCCTGACCACGCTTCATGGCCGGCTGGACCTGCCCGATCTGGGCCGGCTGCACCGCCACTTCCGCGAGCAGGGTCTCGTCAGCATCTCGAACAGCCAGCGCGTACCGCTCGCCGGCTCGCGCATGCTGGCCACGGTGCACCACGGGTTGCCCCAAGAGCTCTACCGCTTCCATCCGTGCGTCGGTGACTACTTCGCATTTGTGGGGCGCATCTCGCCGGAAAAGCGCGTCGACCGCGCCATCCGCATCGCGCAGGCAGCCGGGGTACCGCTACGCATCGCGGCCAAGGTCGACCGCGCCGATCAGGCTTACTTCGAGCAAGAGATCCGGCCGCTGCTCGCCCACCCGCTCATCCATTTCGAGGGCGAACTGGACGAGCGCTGCAAGGATGAGTTCATCGGCAATGCCCGCGCACTCCTGTTCCCGATAGACTGGCCGGAACCATTCGGCCTCGTGATGATCGAGGCCCTGGCCTGCGGCACACCGGTGATCGCCTGGCGCCACGGCTCGGTGCCCGAGGTTCTTGACCAGGGTGTCACCGGATGGATCGTGAGCGACCTGGACCAGGCTATCGCCGCGGCACGCTGCATCGACCGGATCGACCGCGCGAACTGCCGGCGGGCCTTCGAACAGCGCTTCACGGCACGCCGAATGGCCCAACAGTATGTCGAGGTCTACACGGCCCTCAGCGCCGCGGGCCGCGGCGAATGCGACGATGACGAGGCGGAGAGCGAAAGCTTGCCCGAACCGCGATGACCCACAGCCCCATCCAGATCGACGGTCGCTGGTACGTTCTGGCCACTGGCGCCCCAGCCGAGGAAAAGCCGCAGACACTCAAAAGAGACGCGTTGTTCGGCTGTTTCGACCGACACGGCGACATCGTGCCCTGGGAAGGCGCCGACCAGGGCCTTTACGCCGAGGACACCCGTTACCTCTCCCGCCTCGAGCTGCGTCTCGACGGCACGCGTCCGCTCTGCCTCAACACCGCGGTGCGCGACGACGGCAGCGTGCTGGCGGTCGAACTGATGAACCCTGACCTCCAGCGCGGCGACCGCATCGCCGTGCCCAAGGGCAGCGTCCACCTGTTGCGCCGCAAACTCGTGCGCGACGGCACCTGCCATGAGCAGGTGCGTCTCGCGAACCACGGGCTCGAGCCGGTCGAGCTGACGCTGGAGCTGAGCTTCGACGCCGACTTCGCCGACCTCTTCGAGGTGCGCGGGACGCCGCGCCAGTGCCGCGGCGTCCGCCTGCCGCCCGCGGTCGAGGCCGGTGCGCTGGTCTTCGCCTACGACGGCGTGGACGGCCACGCCCGGGTCACCCGCGTGCGCTTCGACGATCCGCCCGCCGTGATCGAGCCAGGCCGCGTCAGCTACCGCGTGCGCCTCGCGCCGGCCGAGTCCCTGGCGCTGCAGTGGGAGATCGCCCTGCAACGCCCGGGTGTCATGCCGACCTCCTCGCTGACCTACGACGACGCGCGCCGCCTCCACGAGGAACGCCTGGTCGTTGGAAGCAATGGCTGCCGGGTCACGAGTTCCAACCCCATGCTGGACCGGTGGCTGCAGCGCTCCGCGTCCGATCTCGACATGCTGACCACCGCGCTGCCCACCGGCCCCTACCCGTATGCGGGCGTGCCCTGGTACTGCACGACTTTCGGCCGCGACGGCCTCATCACCGCGCACCAGTGCCTGTGGTTGCGGCCGGAGCTGGCGCGTGGCACGCTCGCCTTTCTCGCCTCGACACAGGCGACAGAGCGCGACCCGGCCAGCGACGCCGAGCCGGGGAAGATCCTGCACGAGGCACGCGCGAGCGAGATGGCACTGACGCGCGAGGTGCCGTTCGCGCGCTACTACGGCTCGGTGGACGCGACCCCGCTGTTCGTCATGCTCGCGGCCGCATACTGGCGCCGCAGTGCGGACGACGAGTTCATGCGAGGCCTCTGGCCGCATGTCGTCGCTGCGATGCGATGGGTCGAAGAGTACGGCGACCGCGACGGCGACGGCTTCCTCGAGTACGCGCGCGAGAGCGGTGACGGCCTGATACAGCAAGGCTGGAAGGATTCGCACGACTCGGTCTTCCATTCGGACGGCCGCATGGCTGCGCCCCCGATAGCGCTGTGCGAGGTGCAGGGGTACGCCTACGCGGCGCGGATCGGCGCGGCAGATCTGGCCCAGGCGATGGGCGAGGAGGCGGCGGCGTCGCGCTGGCGGGCCCAGGCCCAGGCGCTGCGGGCTCAGTTCCTGCAGCGTTTCTGGAGCGAGGATCTCGGCCTGTACGCGTTGGCGCTTGACGGCGGCAAGCAGCGGTGCGGTGTCGCGTCGTCGAATGCCGGCCACGCGCTGTGGACCGGCATCGCCGCACCGGAGCACGCTGCGCGCATCGCAGCGCGGCTCCTGGAGCCCGACATGTTCTCCGGCTGGGGGGTGCGCACGCTCGGCACGGGCGAGGTCCGATACAACCCTATGTCGTACCACAACGGTTCGATCTGGCCGCACGACAATGCGCTCATATGCGAGGGCCTCGCGCGCTACGGCCAGGTCGACGCGGCACTCTCGCTGCTTGGGGCCGCCTTCGACACCAGCGTGCATTTCGACGACGCGCGCCTGCCGGAGCTCTTCTGCGGCTTCCCCCGCCGCGCAGGCGAAGGACCAACGCGATATCCGGTGGCGTGCTCGCCGCAGGCCTGGGCCGCCGGCGCGGTTTTCGGCATGCTCGCGGGTTGCCTGGGACTGACGATCGACGCGCGCGAGCGCCGCATCCAACTGCGCTCACCACGCCTGCCCGCCTTCGTCGATCGGTTGAGGGTCGAGCGCCTCGCCGTCGCCGGAGGTGGCGTCGACCTGCTGCTGCAGCGCTACAAGGACAGCGTCGGCGTCGAGGTCACCCGACGCGAAGGCGAGGTCGAAGTCTCGGTGGTTGTTTGATCCGAAGGTCGAGAACGGTGCGGCCGCCTGCGACCTCCGAACGGCAGGATGACGTGGATCTTCGATCCGGATGGCAACATGATTGAGCACTGGTAACTGGAACCTCCGGCGCTCCAGATGGGAAAGACGTCCAAGGTCGCAGTTCGGCCAGAAGCTGTGGGTCATCAACGACCGCTTAGGGACGAACTAAGCACCCTTTCCAACGCCGAATGCTACAGGCCCACGTCCATAGGCATGGTCAATGCAAATTCTCGCAACACGCACTCTGCAGAGTCACAACAGATATTCGAACGCGTGCCGGACATCGTTGAATGGCCAGTCGAGGCGATATCAAGCTACGAATGTCGTTGTTAAGGCTCCTTCTTTCTCTTTGTTGGCCAGTTGACGAAATAGATCAGGATCGTCGCCAGCGCCGGCCCGTATACGAGCAGGTAGGCCTGTATTTGGGAGGCTAGCCCTGCCCAATTGAACTTGTCGTCAGGAGGTGTGGGAAAAGTTCGGGCTATGAACAGAAAGGCATCTGAGGAATACTTGGCCCACCAAAGTGCACCTACGAGCAGCACTACCTTGGTTACGATGAAAAGGCGCTTCACTTCTTAGCTCCTTCGCAAAGCAGCTTCTTCAGGGCAGCGCGATCAGCTTGCGGAAGGCGATCGATGAACTTTGCCGCCGCCTTCATTTGCGACTCAGTCAACGGCTTGCCGCTCTGCAGGGAATCCACAATCGATTTCGCGAGACCGAGGTCTGTCCAACCAACTTCTTCGGTGATATCGGTCGCGACCTGCTTTGCCAGCGATGGCTCGGTCCCCGCCTGTTGAAGCGACCGCTGGAGATCCGAAATCACCTGGGCTTGGCTTGGGACATGGACTCCCTTAAAGTCGAATCCCGATCTTGGGGCGCCGAACGGCCAGAGTCCGAACGAATCCGTGAAGGAGGTCGGATTGCCGTCGACGTATGCGTAAGTGTTGGTGCCTGCGAGCAGGCCAGCCGAGTCGCTCTGCAGATAGCGCCCGGTGCCTGGATCGTAGTAGCGGGTCGCGTTGTACCAATAGCCGGACTCGGCATCGTAATACTGGCCGGGAAAGCCCATGTTCAGGCCGCCCACCGTGTCCACGATTGCCGTGGAGCGGTCGAACGCGTTGTTGACGACGCGCCAGGACACCGCACCGCTCGCGTTCGTAAGTGCCTCCGGCCGGCCCAGGTGGTCGTCGTGGCTGGCGTAGAACGATCCGCCGCGGGCGATGCCTAGCAATTCGCCGTTGAACCAAACGTATGCGGTCGGGGTCGCGCCCCCTTCGTAGAGCAGCTCGCCGTCGTGACCGTAGGTGAACGGCGTCTGCACGCCAAGCGCAACCTTCAGCACCCGCTGGCCGAGCGCGTTCGACTTGTAGCTACCCACCGTGCTGCCATTCGCGGTGGCGCTAGTCATCCGGCCGAAGCTGTCGTAGCCATATGACCAGGGCGTGCCAGCGCGCACCTCGCTGTTGCGGTTGCCCGCACCGTCGTAGCCATAGGACCAGGTGGTGGTGCTGGCGACGTTCAGCAGGCGGTTGCTGTTCGTGTCCGTCGAATACGTGGCGGTTGCGCCGGCACGCATCTGCTGTGTGCGGTTGCCGCTGGCGTCGACCGTGAAGGCCTGCGCGTCGTTCGACTTGGAGACCGTCTTGAGCCGCCGCGCGCCGTCGAATGTGAACGTCGAGCTGAGGTTCCAGACGCTGTCGGTGATCGCCTGTAACGTGTTGTCCAGGTTGTAGGCGAGGCCCAGCCCCTGCACGCCCGGACTGGCGATCGAGTTGGTGCGCCCGTCGAGGTCGAAGCCAACGCCGCGTGCGAGGCCGTTGCCAAACAGCCAGGCATACGGCGTGTCGGTCGCGGGCTGATACAGGAAATTAGACGCAATGGTGGCCCAGGTGCCGCCCAGGTTGCTGGAGATCGAACTAAGTCGTCCGTAGCCGTCGTAGGCGTACGTCAGAGTGAACCCGTTTGGGTAGGCAAGCGAGCTTAGCCGGCCCGCGGCATCGTAGGTCCAGGTCGTCGTGAAGATGCTGCCGGCGATGGTCGCCACCTGTTGGGTCAGTTGGCCAGCACCGTTGTAAGCGAAGGTCGTCTGGCCGGATGCATCATTGATGCGGGTCAAGTGGCCTTTGCCGTAGCTTCCCTCGTCATAGGTCAAGGACTCCGTCACGCCGGCGGAGGTGCGCGAGGTCATGCGGCCCAGGGCATCCCACCCATACGTAATCGCCAGCCCGTTGGCTCGCGTTTCCGATTGCGGCCGGCCCCAGTTGTCGTTCGAGAACGTGGTCAAGCCCGAGTCGGGGCTGGCTCGCCGCACGAGGCCTCCGAATCCGTCGTAGGTATACGAAGTCGTGAGATTGCGCGCGTCGGTGACGGACATCGGTGCATCTTGGACGTCATACGAATACACAACGGTGCCTGCGCTGGGCTGCACGACGGTGGTCAGGCGATTGCGCCCGTCGAAGGACCTTGAAACGGTCCCGCTAACCGGATCCTGTACCGCCGTGACATTGCCGTTGCCGTCGTAGGAGTTCTGCAAGACGACGGTCCCGGCTGCGTTCATCACCCTCCAGTCCCGGCCCAAGCTGTCGACCTGGACGCTCGACTGGTATTGACCGGAGAGCGACGCCGTGGGGGTACCGCTGCCCACAGTGGCCACCGCCCGGTTCGACCGGGTCGTGCGGACGCCGCTCGAGACGTTGAAATCGTAGTACTCGCAGTTCGATGAAGCATCGCACCGCGCGGTGAGCCGACCCGCGGAGTTGTACTGACGGAGGATGGCCGTCCCGTCCGGGTAATAGGTGTTCAGGGGCTGGCCGTCGCCGAGGTAGGACTGCCTCGTGACACGATTGCCGGTCGGCAGCCGCACGGTCTTGGTCAGCATACTGCCGCGGGCGTCGTATGCAAGGTCGGTTTCGACGCCATTGCTGTCGACGATCACCTGCGGCCGACCGCCGGGACCGATGCTGGAGAAGGACGTCACGCGCCCGAGTTCGTCGGTCCGGGAAGCCAGCATGCCGTTGGTGTCGTAGACGCTCGATCGCGTCGCCGCGCCGCTCGGAAGATTCCGGGTCACAGACATGCCGCTCAGCGCCCCATTTCCGAAGAAGGCGTAGCCGTACGCGGTCTGCCGGTAGACGCCGGTCGCCATGTCGGTTTCCGTGTCCGAGGCGGGCAAGCCGCTCGCGAATCCCGACGCGTTGTACGTGCTGGATAGACTGTCATAGGTGGCGAAGGCGCTGCCGTTCCAGCGCTGGAGGTTCTTCGTAACTATCTGGTAGTCGTTCCACACCTGCGTTATCTGGGTTGTTGCACTCGTGTTCGAGGCGATTGTCTGCGCCAATAGCTGGCCGGCCAGTGAGTAGCTGAACAGCGTCTTGTTGCCGTTGAAGTCTGTTTCGGACGACGGGAATCCGTTGGTGTCGTAGGTCTGGGCTTGGGCAGTCGCGGCGCAGGATGTCGAAGACGCGCGGCTCGTGTTGGTCAGGAGCCGCGACGCCGCACCTTGCGAGTACGTGTAGGTGATCGACTGGCCGAGTTCGTTGGTGACCGTCGGCGACAAGGTACCAACGTTGGTGAAGGTGTCGACCGCCTCCCCGTTGGTGAAGCCGCTCTGGGAGACCCACGTCGAGGACGGGCGGTATGCATAGGTCGTCTGCCGGAGGCCGTCGATCGCATAGCCGGTGAGATTGCTACTGATAGCGTCTTCGTAGAAGTACGAGAATACGCCGCTGGTGCCTGCGGGCGGTGTGACGCTCGTCAGCATGCCATTGGCGTTGTACGCATAGGTCCAGCTGGACCCGTCGGCCCCCGTGACCGAGCTCACGCGCGCGAAGCCAGAATACTGCGTCCAGTTGAACTGGATGGATCGACCATAGGCGTTAGTGACGCTCAACAGCCGATTCGCTGGCGTGGTCGCGTAGTTGAACGTGTATTCGACCGAGCCGCCGATACGCTGAATCGACGTGATGAAGCCGCTGGCGTTGAAGTAGTAGATCTTGTCGCGGATGTGATAGCTGAACGGGGAGTTAATGACGCCCGAAGGTATCCCTGCGATGTATCCGGTAGACAGCGGATTGCTCGCGTCGTAGTTCCCCGGCACGCTGAGGGACGTGCCCGGCTTGTCGGTGAAGTACCGCAGTTCGCCGCCCGGTACTGCAGCGTGATCCGATAGTGGCTGGCGCAGCCCGCGCTGAAGCAGGTCGTGGCCGATGTGACGGCAGGCCAATCGAAATTGGACGCCCAATGGGGCCCGAACATGACCCCGGCCGGCTGGACGCTGCGAAAGGTTCGCACGAGGCTCAAGGGCGTGAGGGTGTCCCAGACGGAATCAGACTGGTCGAGGATCTTCTCACCCGTGGCGATGATGACCGGGTGGCAGGTGCTGGGATTGTCCTTCGTGGACTTGCTCGAATTCGAGGGGGCCGGCTGCGGCAACGGCGCATTCTGGCCGCCCGCGTAGCCCCCTCCCGCCTGGACGCTGATGATGCTGCCGCCCTGATTCGACAAGGTCGGTGGCGGCGGCGTCGGATCCGGATGGCCAGTTACTTCGACGGTCTGAGTGTCCTGCGCGTGAGCGAACCCAGTGACTATCAGCGAAAGCGCCGACAACGAATAACGCCGGAAATGCTTCAATTGATTCCTCTTTGGTCTTGTCCCTGGAGGCGTCAGCCGTGCACGCCAAGTGCATTCTGTCTTTCTCATCCAGTCAAGGCAACCTGCATTGCCCGGGCGTTCTTCAGCATTTACCCGTGAAAGAGAAACGTTCGGACGGCTCCTCCTTGAAGCGCCACATTGAATAAAACACCGTACGCAGACACCGATCTGCCAAGCTAAAAATATTATTTTGTGTCAAGCATGAAGATGGCTTCAGGGTGAAGATTTGGCGCGCTGGCGGCGCTGAAAATCTTCCTGCCTGTGTCGCTGCACATAGTCGCCTGAAGCTGTTATCTACGTCTGCCTTGGGGCAGGCGAATTCCGCCGTCACATGTCGGCAACGGGGTCGTTAGCGGAAGCGAAGCGCAGGTGCCCGCATTCCCATCCGAGCGGCGATCGCAAGTGCCCGGCGCAAGCTCGAAAGCGACCGCCTCCGCCAGTTGATCGCCTTCGCGATTTCGCAGCGCCGATCCTCCGGCACTCGCATCACCGTCATTTCGTCCTGCGAATCCATTGCATTGGCCAATTGATCCGACGCCATTTCCTGCCGGTCGCACGCGACCGGCTTCGACAGGCCACCGGTTCACCGGGCGCGGGTTATGCTCTTCGCATGTCGACGCTTTCGTACTGAAGATGCAGCTCGCCAGAGACGGCTTCGCCCTTGTCCGGAGCTTGTTGAGCGAGGCGGAATGCGATGAGGTTGCGCGGTCGCTTGGCGCAGCGGACGGGCGCGGCGCGGGCTCACGGCGACTGCTGCACGAGCCCTGGTGCGCGGACCTGGCACGCAAGGTGATGGCTCACGCGGCGGTGCGCGGGGCCCTGCCTCCGGATTCCCGGGTTGTTCAATGCACCTTCTTCGAGAAGTCCGCCGCCAGGAACTGGCTCGTTCCCATCCACCAGGATCTGAGCATTCCGGTCGCATGCCGGGTCGATCATCCGGCGCTTTCGGGCTGGAGCGAGAAGGAAGGGACAGTCTTCGTCCAAGCGCCTGACAGCGTTCTCGCCCAGCTGCTCGCCGTGCGAGTTCACGTGGACCCCTGTTCTCCTGAAGACGGGCCGCTGCGGCTCGTTCCCGGGTCGCACCAATCCGGACGCGTCGCACCGGCACCGGCTGCACTCGCAGGGCGGGCGGCGGGCGTTGCCGTGCCGGCCAATCGCGGCGATGCACTGCTCATGCGACCGCTGGTGCTGCATGCCTCGTCCAAATCGTCCGGTTCCAGCCTGCGCCGGGTCCTGCACTTCGTCTTCGGCCCCGAGGCGCTGCCGTACGGCCTGGCCTGGTGAGGTTCGCGATGCGTTGTCGCAAGTCACGCACTCGCTTCAGCCCGGATACGCTGCTTCGGAATAGCGTTGCGCGGCGCGACTCAGCAGCGACTCGAGCCGCGCCCGGTCGTACCACCGTCCGCCGGCCATCACTCCCAGCGGCGCGCGCAGCGTTGCAAGGTCGTCCAGTGGGTTCTTCTCACTCAGGACCAGGTCGGCGCGGGCGCCGGGCGTCACGGTGCCGAACGGCACCTGATCGGGATGTGCGCGTTCGATCATGAGGCCCGGCGTGGATGACGGTGCCGTCCGCCGGGATGCGAGCCTGCCTGCCGACAGCGCTGATCCTGCCATCGACGATGACGACGGTCTGGTCGGCCAGCACGCCTTCGGTGGCAAGCGGCACCACATTGACGTGCACGAATACCAAGGGTGGGGAAGCGGCGACGGCGCTGGCCAGCGTGGCCAGGCCGAGCGCGAGGGTGACGAACAAACGGGTCATGGTCATGCGCTGCTGCCGCTGGAGGGCCGTGGTGTGGGAAGGCTGCCGCGGATGTTCGGGCCAACCCTTCTTGGCCGCAACGGCCGGCCGGCGACTCGCAGACTCGAGGCCGCCAATTGCGGCTGGCGAGCACCGACATACGGTCAGGTCCTGCTGCTCGACGACTTCGTCGCCCACCGGGCGGAGGGCCCCAGGCTCGAGTTGCCGCGCTGCAAGCATCCCGGGCCGCCAGCGCGCCCCTGGCGCCGCGAGGCTGGGCCGCCCACGCCAAGGGCGGATCAGCCTTGCCCCGGCCGGATCCAGCGAGCGAGGGTCCCGAACAGCGCGACGACGTCGATGGGCTTGGCCACGTGGTCGTTCATCCCTGCGGCCAGGGCCCGGTCCCGATCGGCGACGAGCGCGTTCGCCGTCATGGCGATCACGGGCAGCGCGTGCCACTTCGGCAGCGCGCGAAGCGCGCGCGTCGTCGCATAGCCGTCCATTCCGGGCATCTGGCAATCCATCAAGACGCCGTCGAACGCCTGCTGGTGAAGCACCTCGAGCGCGTCGTGACCGCTGGTGGCGCAGACGACGACCACTCCGGCGCGGCGCAGGATCGCCGATGCGATCTCGAGATTGATGGCGTTGTCGTCCACCAGGAGCAGGCGGGCGCCGCGCAGGGCCGCCTGGCTGGCAGCCAAGGTGTCGTCGCCGCTCGCGGAAGCGCCCGCCGACGGCACGGCGATATCGAGCAGTCCGCCGCACGACTCCAGAAGGGTCGCTGGAGTCAGCGGCTTCGTGAGGACCGATATCGCGCGCAGGCCGTGTCGACCGAGGCGTTGAAGCACGTCATCGCGGTCGAGTGCGGTGGCCATCAGAACGATCGCAGGGACGGCGTCGACGGGCCTGCTTTCGTGCAGCCGGCAGGCGCATTCGACGCCGTCGACTCCCGGCATCTTCGAGTCGATCAGCACGAGATCGAAGGGCTTGCCGCGCGCCGCCGTTGCTGCCATCTCGCGTGCAGCGTCCTGGCAGTTGTCCGCCGCGACGGCATGGAGGCCCGCGGCGGTGGCCATCCGGACCAGCACTTCGCGCGCATGGGCGTTGTCGTCGACGATCATCAGCCTGCGCTCGCGCAACGCCTGCCATCGTGCCGTGGCCTGCGGCGGCGCCTCATCCTGAAGCCCGAACGGGAGTTCGAAGCAGAAGCGGCTGCCGGTGCCGGGCGTGCTCTGGACCTGGATCTCGCCACCCATCATTCGTACGAGATGGCGGCAGATCGACAGTCCCAGTCCGGTTCCTCCAAAGCGGCGGCTCGTCGACGAATCGACCTGGGTGAACGGCCGGAACAGCCGAAGCTGTTCCTGCGCCGTCATTCCGATACCGGTGTCACGGACCTCGAACCGCAACCGGACCTTGTCCGCCTCCTGGTGCACCACCTCGATCGACATGTCGATCTCGCCTCGTTCGGTGAACTTCACGGCGTTGCTGCCGAGATTGAGCAGCACCTGGCGCAGGCGCGAAGGATCTCCGACCAGCGCGACCGGAAGGTCAAGCGGCTGCACGAACAGCAGTTCCAGTCCCTTTTCCGCCGCGCCCATCCCGAGCAGATGGCCCAGGCCGTCCATCACATGGGCCAGATTGAACGGGATGCGTTCGATGTCGAGCTTGCCCGCCTCGATTTTCGATAGGTCCAGGATGTCGTTGATGATGCCCAGCAGGGACTCGGCGGCGCCATGGATCTTCTGGACGTAGTTGAGCTGATGCGCATCGAGCCCGCTCTGCAGGGCCAGGTAGGACATGCCAAGGATCGCGTTCATCGGCGTTCGAATCTCATGGCTCATGTTGGCGAGGAACTCGCTCTTGGCCTGGTTCGCTGCCTCGGCAGCGTGCCTCGCCTCGCGATCGGCCTGCGCCTGGCGCCGGGCCGTCACGTCGCGCGCGATGCCGACCGTTCCCACGACACGGCCGTCGCGGTCGCGCAGCGCGGTCTTGACCGTCTCGACGAGCGAGATGCTGCCATCGGCATTGACATGGTCCTCCTCGATGAGCCTGCTTGCTCGCGACGACATCACGGCGAGGTCGTCGGCCCGATAGGCGTTCGCCCTCTCCTCGGGTTGGACGTCGTGATCGGTCAGTCCGATCATCTGCGCCGGCTCGTCGAACCCCTTGGCCGCAGCGAGCGCCCGGTTGACGGCCACGAAGCGGCCATCGGCATCCTTGACCCAGGCCAGCTCGGGAATGTTGTCGAGGATGGTGGACATGCGCGTGTTGGCGTCACCCAGTTCTGCGGCATGCAGCCGAAGCCGTTCGCGCATGGCATTGAGTGCCTCCACGAGTTGGTCCAGTTCATCGCCCTTGCCCGGCGGCCGCCGCAGTCGAAGGGGCTCGGCCTGGCCGTCCAGCTCGACCCGTGCCAACGACGCGGCGATGTCGAGCATGTGCCTCGTCGCCAGTCGATGCACGACAAAGAGAATGAAGAGCGCGACCAGGAACGTCCTGGCCGCGTTGCTCAGGAGAATGACGATGGCCTGCGCAGCCAGGTCACGGTAGATGTCGGTCAGCGTGGCCTCGATGCGCAGGACGCCGATCTGTCGCGGCTGGGTCCCGCAGCACGCGAGGGGGAACTCCTTGCTCACGGCGTTCGCCGCCTGGTGCTGACCGCGGAAGACGGTCAGGGCCCGGGCGGACGAGGAGTTCTCCCGCACCGCCACCGCCCGAATGGATGGCAGCCGCAGGATGCCTTCGAGTTGTTCCTCGATCTGCCGGGAATCGAGGGCCCATAGGCTCTCGCCGAGGCTGCGCGAGGTCGCCTCGTCGATCTCCGTGAATCGACTGTCGAGGCGAGCCCGCTCGCTGCGATAGCTCAACGTCAGTTGCAGCACGGTGAGCACCAGCGTGACCAGCGTGCTGAAGATCAACACGCGCACCAGCAACGCCATGGCGATCCCGCCTGCAGGCACGCGCAGCGCCGATGCAAGCCATCCATGCCACGCGACGGGTGTTGCGGTAGGCGGCTCCGGCTGGGTCATCGACGGACTCCTGGGCTCCCGCAACTCCGGATGCGGGCGAATCTGCCGAGGATATGCCAAGACGAGGCGGCGACACACCCGCCAGGCGCGAGCTCGGGCGGCCCGCCGAGCGTCGCCGGACGCACTAGCTTTCGCTCGCGCTGATCATCCGCGTCGTGACTTCTTCACGCAGCCTTTCAAGTTCACCGCTGGCCGCCATGGCCTGGATGATCCGGCCCACGCGGGGAACCAGTTCGCGATGGCGCTCGTTCAGGAAGTGATACAGCGGGATGTGTTCCAACACGGGCGCGAGCGTCCGGATCTTCGTCTCGAGATGGCGGCGCTTGACGACGAGCAGTCCGCTGAACCGGTCGCTGACCGCAACGTCGATGCGATCGTTCGCGAGAATCTCCATGAGCTGATCGATCGAGGTGACCGCCTCCACCCGGGCCATCCCACGCGTGCCGCGTTCCGACGATCCGACGCCCCGCACGATTCCGATCGAGAACGGCGCCAGGGAATTCCAGCCCGTGACAGGGAAATCGACCCGCTTCACGAACACCGCGGGCTCGATGTAGTTGATGGCCGGCTGCACCGCGAGCAGCGAGGGGTACTCCCTGCCGACGTCCAGCACGCGCTGCACCTCGCCGTCCACCCGGCCCTGGCTGGATTCGGCCAGCGCCCGCTTTGCAGGCATGTCGACGAATTCGACGGCCAGATCGAGGCGCCTGTAGATGATCTCGAGGATGGCGGCTCCGACCGCCTGGTCGGGAATGTTCTCGATCCGGGCCAGCCGCAACGGCGCCTGCGCCTGCGCCCGCGCGCCGGCGAGGCCCAGCAGTGTGAGGCCTGTTCCGGCGACACAACTCCCGAGCAAGCGCCGTCTCTCGATGGCGCCCGCGAGCTTCGCCGGGAGGCAGGTCATGATGCGCGACCTCGCGATGGGTGTGACTGGAACCGAGACTGACCCGGGGATTCCAGAAGGCTACGCCCGGTCCTGCCGGGACGCAAATACTTCCTTCCGGACCGTCCGGCCCGGCGCAGTGGCTCAGGCCGTTCCACGCTCCGTGCGCAGTTGCCGCCCTAGCGCAACTTGATGACGACCTTGCCCTTGGCGCGGCCGGCTTCGACGTAGGCCATCGCCTCGTTGGTCTGTTCGAACGGGACGACTCTGTCCAGCACCGGTCGCACGGCGCCGGCATCGAAGAGGCGCGCGATCTCGCGCAGCTGGGTCCCGTTCGCCTTCATGAAGAGGAACGAATAGAGGACGCCGCGGGCCTTCGATCGGCGCCGGATGCCGGCGCTCAAGAGCCGCATCACCAGCCTGACGAATCCGGGGGCACCGCCGGACTCGGCGAATGCCGGGTCGGGCGGCCCCGAGATGGAGATCAGCTGTCCGCCCGCCTTCAACACCCGGAGGGATTTCTCCAGCGTCATGCCGTCCTGGCTGTTCAGGACGACGTCGTAGTCACGCAGGATCTTCTCGAAGTCCTGCGTCTTGTAGTCGATGACGATGTCGGCGCCCAGACCCTTCACGAATTCGATGTTGCCCGCGCTGGTCGTCGTCGCGACGGTCGCTCCCAGATGCTTGGCCAGTTGGATCGCGAACGTGCCGACGCCGCCGGAACCCGCCTGGATGAAGACCTTCTGGCCCTTCTTCAGCTTCGCCCGCTCGACGAGGGCCTGCCAGGCCGTCAAGGCCACCAGCGGGACCGATGCCGCCTCTTCCATCGAGAGGCTCTTCGGCTTGAGCGCCAGCGAGGCTTCCCTGACGGGCACGAACTCCGCGAACGTTCCGATACGCAGGTCGTCCAAGCGCGCGTGGACCTCGTCTCCCACCTTGAACTGCCGCACTCGCGGCCCGGCTTTCACGACCACGCCGGCCACGTCGTGACCCAGCACGAGCGGAAGCTCGTAGGGGAGGATGAGCTTGAACTCGCCATCGCGAATCTTGGAGTCGAGCAGGTTGACGCTGGCGGCGTGCACCTCCACCAGGACCTCGTCCTCGCGCAACTCCGGCATCGGTACATCGGCCAGCTTCAGCGCTCGCTTCTTTCCGTAGCGCTCGAGTACAAATGCTTCCATGGTCGTCCTGTTACCGGCATGTCCGGCGTTGCTGTCGATCGTTCTTCGGAGGCAGGTCGGCGCCGGTCGATCCGGTGGGACTGTCTTGCGCGAGGCGGCGGTCGGACCAAGTCGGGTTCCTGGCAGGGCCGCTCGTTCGCTTGAATGTCGTATGATGTTCGTCATTTGTGATGGCAAAAAAATCCGATTCCAGCGAGCGCGGACACAGCCGCGGCCGCGCCGCTTCGCTCAGGCCTGCACTTTTCTTGAATGATGACTATCATATGAATTGTCTAAAACCTTCCGTTTCGAACGGCCATTGGCGGCGCCCATCGGCGAGCCTGGTCAGCACGCCCAGGTGATCCACCTTTCGCGAATGCGCCTCGTCGACTTCACGGCGCAGGCGCCAATCGGGAGGGCGTCAAATCGGCACGTGTCAACGTCAGGCCAGGCGCCGCTCTGCGTCTGGGCCTGGATCGGCAAGATCCCGCCGCCTCGCCTCGGCGCCGTCGAAAACCGGTAGTAAGCTCGCGTTCCAGGGTGATCGGCCCGTTGTTCGGCCGACCAGGCATTTGAGCAACCGCGGAGCTTCTTCATGCGATCCTTGCCCGACGTTTCCCTGCTCGAGCTGTCCTTCGGCGCCGCCGATCGCGGCTTTCCGTTGCCTGACCGATTGCGGTGGCCGATGGAGCAGTTGTTCGGGACGAGCTTCGAGGCGGTGCGGGTGCACGTTGGGCCGCAGGCGGCGGCACTCGGCGTCCCGGCGATCAACCACGGCAGCGACGTCTACTTCGCGCCGGGCGCCTTCGACCCGGATTCCCCAGACGGTCTGCGCCTGATCGCCCACGAGCTCACCCACGTCCGCCAGCAGCAGCAAGGGCGCGTGGCCGCCGGTGCGCGCGCGGCGTGCGTGCAGTGGCTGGTCGATCCGCGGCTCGAGGCCGAGGCCGACCGAATGGGCCGGCTTGCCGCGGGACAATGCCTTGACGATGCCGTTCCCCGCGCTGCGCATGTCAGCGCCGCGCCCTACCAGTGGCAGGCGCTGCAGGCCTCGCTGAAGTACCGTGGCGCGAACGGCGAGGTGCGCGAGTTCAGGAATGCCGAAGAGGCCTATGGCGAGATCCTGGCGAACGTGCAGGGTGGCTTCCACACCTTCTTCGTGCACGTCAAGCGCGACATCATTCCGATCCTCAAGGAATGGATAAGCGCCCAGGGGGGCGACGACCAGAATGCCTGGCGCATCCGCAAGGAGATGGGCCAGCAGCGCCACATCCTGGAGTTCGGTGACTACACGAACATGGCGCGCGCGGTGATGGGCGAGTTCCTGGCGCGCGAGGCCCTCGATGGCAGCGAGGCCCGGCTCGCGCGCGCCACGGTGCAGTCGCGCTACATCGCCACCCAGCTCGCCGCGCTGCTGGACAAGGTGCGCATGAACATCTCCGGCCCGGGGAGCCCCAAGGTTCTGGCGCCGCTGCTCGACGAGGGCGCCAACCTCAAGCTGCCCTACCAACCGCTTTACAAGAAGGCAGGCGCGAACATCGCGCGCGTGCTCAAGCAGCCCGACGCGTTCTACTTCGAGGATCGCGTCGTCACCCTGCACGACGTCACCGAGTTCCTGAAGAAGAACCTGAAGTCCGCAGTGGAAGTGCCCCCCGAGAAGAGCACGGGCACCTATTTCCGAATCAACGATTTCGGCACGCCCGAGTACACCCGCCGGCCCATCCAGGGCACTGCCGACTTCCGCTACAAGACCGAGCCCGACGAGCCCGACCGCTACACCCTCAAGGAAAACAGCGGCTACGTGATGGCGGCCCGCGTGATGGGCATGCCGATCTGGGCCGGCCCATCGTTCACCACCGGCCGGCTGATGCGCATGGCCGAATGGGCGGGCGCCACGGCCCAGGAATACGAAGCCCTGGCCTGGGCCATCTTCGCGTTCTGGAACCAGTGCTATCCGACCTCATCGACCTGGGTGCATCGCTACCACGAGGTGATGGACATGGCCGCCAACTGGGGCGTGCCCTTCACCCCCTTCGCCTATCCCAGCGACATCCCGCCCAACGCCGGCATCATCCGGTCGAAGCTGTAGCCGGAGGCTGGCAGCGCGAGTTCGGCGCTGAAGTTCGAGTGCGTTCACATCGCCAAATGGCTGGCGCGGTTCGGCTTTCGGCCAGAAGCCGACGTTCACCAATGACCGCTTCCCGACGGCCCTCGCGCGTATGCGCGTCCGATTGCCGGCGCATGGCGACCGATGCTACGAAGTGTCATCCGACGCTGCGCGGCGGGTGACTATGACTCGAAGCCAGCGTCTCGGGCGCGGAACCTGCACTTTCGTCAGGCGCGAGAAACTCTCGCATCAGCATCCTCGCCCGGTGCAGTCGACTCTTCGTCGCTGCGCGTGTCAACTGAAGAACTTCGGCCATTTCGGCGATAGTCATTTCCTCGAAGTCACGCAGCAGGACGATCTGGGCGATGCGGCTCGGACAGCGACTCCAGTGCGCGCATTAGATCGATACGCAGATCCTGGGTTGACATTCGCGAGAACCGAAGGGAGTCGTCAATGCTCCGCAACTCGTCGACGCCCTTGATGAACATCAGGGCCGGCAGCAAACACAGGCGGGCCACGATCGTCGCAAGCCAGGCACCGAGCGTTGCGAGGTTTCGAACCGTGTGAATGCGTCGGTGCAGGATGATGAGTGCCTCCTGCACGACGTCGTCGATGGCTGTTGACGCTTGGCACTTGTAGGCCGCGTAACGGCGGATGTTGGGCTTGAGGTCGCGCAGTAGAAGTTCCAGCGACCTGGGATCGCCGGCTTGAGCGGCCGCGAAAATCGGTTCCGGGATGAGCATGGGGTGCATGTGAAGGTAAGAAAACTCGGGGCGTAGGTTTCAATGCTCCACATCGAGCAGCGCTTGAACCACTGCATCGGGCTGGCTGATGAACGGACTGTGGGCGCTCTGGAGATGCTCCACCTTTCGAACAGGCGTTGCCGCCAGCATCGCGCGTTGCGCAGACGGGCTGATCACGCGGTCGGCGTCTGTCGCCAGGTAGACCTTGTCGCCCTTCCCGTAGCGCTCATCGGTCAGGTGAACTGGCGTGCGCAGCGGCTCGATTGGCTCCGGGATCAAGCTATCTTTGAAGCGCTGGGCCTGCGACTCGTTGCAGTCGGAACAGAACAGGGCTAGCTGCCCTGCGGGATTGGACGGCAACATGCGGCCCCAGCGATGGTCAGCCGACAACACCAGGCTTCCCGGAACGATGCCGTTGGACTTATCAGCGTGGGACAGCGACATCGCGCTGTCACCGTCCTTTGGCAAAAGTGCAGCAATGTACACGAGCGTTCGCACTTGTTCAGGATGCTGCTGCGCCAGGTTGGAGATCGTGATCCCGCCGAAGCTGTGTCCAACGAGGATGACCGGCGTTTTTAGTCCGGCGACGCGCGACTCGAGGTCGTCGCGATAGCGATCAAGCGTCAGTGCGTCAGCCGCATCGTCGCCTTCAGCGCGGCCCGGCAGGTCGACCGTGACGACCTGCTGGCCTGCTGCGCGCAGGCCTGCGGCGACTGAGTCCCAGATCGAATGGTTTTCGAACGCACCATGGACAAGAACATACGTCGAGCTTGTTGGCGCGAGGAATGGTGGCGAATGCTCCGCGCAACCCCCGAGCGCGGCGAATGCGACAACCGCGCTTGCAAGAACGAATGCGGCGGAAGAATGAAGGGAAAAAGAATGCATCGGGGACCTCTGATAGGGAGCCGGGGGCCGGCGGAAGGCGGCCCGCCTGCAGATCTCACAAAGGCAGCGGCCGCTGTCAGAGGTAAAGAGGGTCAATGGATCGAAAAGGATTCGACACATGAAAACTTTTTCTGCAACCGGCAGTTGACGACTGGATCGGCCCTTGACCCAATTGCCTTCCGGCACTGCGAGTTCGGTGGCTCTTCCGCATTCGGGCCAGGAGCCGACGGTCGCGGCCGTTTGCTACCGGGTAAGCTGGATCCCATGAAGGACTTCAGCCCCCTCAACGAAGCACATGTCGCAGACGCGCGAGCCGCCGTTGCTGAGGCGGTCATCGGACTTCGATCGGGCAAGATGACGTTTGTCGACGCCGTTCGTACGATCTCGGCGTGCCGGTTCCGTCTACCCGGGGCGCGGGACAACCCGGACTTCTTGTTGTTCGCGGCGATAGATTCGGAGACCGCCCACGTGCCGGCCGCTCACATGAGGGCGCAGTGCTCGCCATCCTGGCTCGAAGCATGCGATCGTGAACAATCGAAGCTGTCTACGGTGCACGCCGAAGCGCTCATCGGAGCGTGCGAGAGTATCCTGCTGCTGGTGGACGGACAGGCATGTTGCGGCGTCGAGGTTCGGCCATCGGCGGACAATTCCAACGGCGACTTTCGGCTTCTTGCCAATCGCTGCAGTCAACTCCCTTCCGGAACATAAGATCTATGACGGAGGACGATGAGTACCAACCTGATGAGATCCGAAGCGCGTCAGAAATTGCGACTCGTGCACTCGCATTGTTCGCAGTAGTAGGAACCGCGCTCGGAGCGCCGAGGACGGATGTGGTTGAGTGGCTCCGGCGTGAGTCCCTTTGGGAGGCATTGTCACCTCAAGAGATGGTCTTCCTTTCGCAAGATTCGCCGTCAGAGCGCGAACTAATCAACGCGACGTGGCGCAGTGAAGCGCTTCTGATGCTGTTATGGTCGATCGGTCTGATTGACGATCTGCCGAAGTTGAACGATCAGTGCGACGCTGGCGCGTTTCAAGCAGTTCTTCCGCCGTTTGCCGGCGTTACTGCGGGGGAGTTCGTTGCCGGTGCGCGACGCAGGGAAGACGCGGAATTGCTAGAGATGGCCGATTCGCTAATGAACGCGCACTGGGAAGCGCGCGAAGCAAAGTGCAATGGCCGGCCAGTACCCGAGCGTCTCCATCTAGGGATAGTCCAAGAGCGTCACTACGGCATCAACTGGGCTACGGGCTATGGGGGCCTTCCTTGGAATGACGTGACGACAGACACATAGTAGATCGTCCGTTGGCCCGGAATCTGCCACATGCCGACTCTCAGGTTAGCCTGCTTTCGGTTGGGAATTCTTGGCAATGTGCAAGGACGAGGAAGTCGCCTTCGCGCAGCGAAGGCGCAAAGTACTCCCATGAATGCTGCGACGCCAATCACGGAACCGCCACTCACTCGCGCTCGGCCTTGGGTGAGATCCCGCGCGGCTGTTGCCGTTGTTTCCACGGCGTGCTTCGCGCTAGTGCTACTCGGTTCCCGAGTGGCCGCGCGAGCGCGTGATAGAACTGTTCGTGCCAGACTCGGCGCCCTTGGCGCCGGGGGGGCATCGCACTTCTCAGGACGATCCCGCAGGTGTCGCAAGCCCCATGGAATCTGCTGGAACCGTTGTTGGGTCGGCGGGTCGCCGATTCGGCCCGAACGCGCTAGGACCTCGGCGCCCGCGACTGGCAGCAAGCGGCCATGAGCCGTCCTTCGCCAGCGACAGCTCCAGGGCAATACGATCACGTTTGCACAGCCCACTGCGAGACGTTGTGCGCGACGCCGCCGAGCTGGCTGAGACAGGAGCCGGCGACGACGGTGACAGATTCGTCCGCGCCATCGAATCGCCTGATCCAATCCTTCAACGCGTGAACGAAGTGCGCGTTCATCTCGTGCCAGCGCCAAGCCGTCTCTTAGCTGAACGTCTGGATGGCGCGGATCTGCTTGCCGCCGATGTGGCAACCCGTCGCTTCCGTCTGAGCACGGGAACTGCTGCGCCCCAGCGCCAGCGCGACGTCAGGCCGTGTGCGGAACTAAGCGCCGTAGGCCGCCATGAACACCCGTACGGCCTCGCGCAGAAGAGCACTGTTTTCCCGGGCATCCGGCATCTCGAGTTTCAGCAGTCCGCGGATGTGCCCGGAGCCCAGGAACATCGACAGGAACAGGTCCGCTGCCTGACGCGGGTTTCGCACCTTGAGCGTGCCCGCCGAGTGGGCATGGCGCAGGTATGCAGCCAGCTCGCCGTTCACACGCTCCGGGCCTTCCTTGTATAGCGCACGGCAGACCTCCGGCTGCGTCCCCGCCACGCCATAGACAGCGCGCAACGCGCCCACGGCGTCCCCGCGCACCAGTGCGAGAAATCGGGCGCCGATCGCCAGCAGCACCTTCTCCGGCTGCCCGGGGTCGAGCGCCCCGGCGCCAGGGAAGCCAGCCATCACCGCCGTCGTCCTGTCGCGCACGACCGCCTGGAACAGCCCCTCCTTGGAGCCGAAGTTGCTGTACACGGTCATCTTGGAGACGCCTGCGTCCGCGGCGATGGCATCCACGCTGGCGCGCTCCAGGCCGTGCTCGTTGAAGTGCGTTTGCGCCGCTTCCAGGATGCGCCGGACGCGCTCGGGATCGCGTGGCCGCCCGCGTTGGGGCTTGGGAGCGGGAACTGTAGAGCTGGCCATGGGCATATTTAGTGGACTTGACAGTTCACTATAGCTTACACGCCTTAGCGGACGTCCCCGTTCAGTACAGATGGCAGCCCGAGATGCTCCCGTAACGCAACAGACGCCGGGGCCCATCCGCGGAAGCGCGGACACAGCCAGCGACCCCGCAGCGATGGCGTCCCACGGTGGACAGGGCGAGCCGCGCGCGCTGGGGCAGGCGGCGGGCCATCGAGCACGGCGGACTCGATGACTATTTAGCGTACTTGACAGTCCGCTAAAGCTGGCGCACATTACTGTACGTAGAAGTCCACTAAACGATAGCCCCATGACCTCCTCCTCCTGGCGAAGCCGCGGGTCGCCCCCCTGGGCGATCCGCTTCCTGCCGCTCGCGGCATGGGCCGTGCTGTCGGCGTGCTCGACACCCCCCGTGCAGGCTCCCGTACCGTCGGTGCCTCTCGCGGCCGCCTTTGCCAACAGCCCTGCGCCGCAGGCGGAAAGCGCAGCCGCGGATGCCGCGTGGTGGGCCGGCTGGGGGGACTCCACTCTCACCGCGCTGGTCGAGGAAGCGCTTGGCGCCAACCAGGACATCGCCATCGCGCTCAAGCGCGTCGCCCAGGCCCGCGCGGGCGCGGATGCCCAAGCCTCTCGTCTGTGGCCGGCCGTGGGCGTGCAGGCTTCGGCATCGCGCAGCAGCAGCGGCTTGCCGGCGCCTGTGAAGCAAGGCATGCCCGACACGCGAGCGCTGAGCGCCGGCGTCGACGTCACCTGGGAAATCGACCTTGCGGGCGGCGTTCGTGCGGCGCGGGACGCGGCGCAGGCCGATGCGCAGGCTGCTGCGGCCGGTGTGAACGGAGCGCGCCTGCTCGTGGCCAGCGAGGTAGCCCGCCAATACTTCGTGCTGCGCAGCGCCCAGGAGCGGTTGCGCATCGTGCTGGCCCTGGCCGATGCGCAGCGCCAGACCGCCGCACGGGTGGAAAGCCGCCTGCGCGAAGGCGAAGCCAGTGCGTTCGACCACGATCGTGCGCGTGCCGAAGCGGATTCGCTGGATGCCCAGGTGCCGGAGCTGCGGATGCTGGTCGGCACCACGCAGACCAAGCTGGCCGTGCTGCTCGGTCGTAATCCGTCGGCCCGCATCCTCGACACTGACAACGGGTTCACATGGCCGGCGGCGCGTGCAATCGCAGTGGGCCAGCCCAGTGAGCTTCTGAGGCGCCGCCCGGACCTGCTCGCCGCCGAGGCACGCGTTGGTGCCGAGGCGCTGCGTACTGCCGAAGCACGCGACCAGTGGTGGCCCAAGCTGTTCCTGAGCGCGTTGATCGGTCGCGAAGACTTGAAGCTGAACGCGCTCGACCTCGCGCCGGTTCACTTCTCCAACGTCGCACTGGCGTTTGCCATGCCGATCTTCAATGCCGGCCGGATCGATGCCGGCGTTCGCGTGCAGTCCGCGCGCGCCGACGAGTCCTTGCTGGCCTGGCAGAAGGCGGTGCTGGTCGCCGTCCAGGAGGTGGAGGACAGCCTGCTCGTGCGCTCGCAGGAGGCCGAGCGGAATGCGGCGCTCGCGCTCACCGTCGAGCACCGCCGCCGTTCGCTGCAGCGCGCCGAGTCGCTGCAGCGCGAAGGACAGATCGACCTGCTGGTCTTGCTGGACGTGCAGCGCTCGGTGCTGGCCAGCGAACTGGCCTTGTCGGAGAGCCGCCTGCAGCAGGCGCTGGCCGACGTGCAGCTCTACAAGGCCCTGGGCGGTGGGTTCCCCATGACGCAGCCGGGCACCGACATGACTTCACTGGCTGCAAGGACGCCGCGATGAACGACTCATTGAAACAATTTACCCCCGTCCTCTCGCTCTCGAGCATCGCGCTCGCCGGCCTGCTGCTGACGGCCTGCAGCAAACCGCCCGCGCCGGCTGCCATCGTGAGACCGGTCTTCGTGACGACCGTGACATCGTCCAACTCCGCGCAGAGTCGCAGCTTCACGTCGGTGGTCCACGCCCGCGTGGAAACGGAGCTCGGATTCCGGACCGGAGGCAAGGTGGTCGAGCGGCTCGTGGAAGTCGGTGACAGCGTCAAGGCCGGCCAGGTGCTGGCCCGTCTGGATCCGGCCGACTACCAACTGGCCGTGAAGTCGGCCGCCGACCAGGTGCAGGCCGCATCCGTGGACGCGCAGCAGGCCGCTTCCGACGAGGCGCGCTTTCGCCGGCTCCTGGCCGACGGATCGGTAGGCTCCGCGGACCACGAGCGGCAGAAGGCGCGTGCCGACGCCGCCGCAGCGCGCCTGGATCAAGCGAATCGTCAGCTCGAGCTGGCTCGCAATCGCGAGGCCTACGCGACGCTGGTCGCCCCCTACGCGGGCGTCGTCACGACTCTGCGCTTCGAGCGCGGCCAGGTTGTGGCAGAAGGCCAGCCCGTGCTGTCGCTGGCGCGTGACGGCGAACGCGAGATCGTCGCCGAACTGCCTGAGGACTGGGTCGGGCGGGCGCGCAGCCTGGTCGCCACGGCGGCCCCCTGGAATGAACCGAAATCGCAAGTCCGCCTCGTGTTGCGTGAACTCGCGCCGCAGGCCAGCGTGCAAGGCCGGACCTACCGCGCGCGGTATTCAGCCGCTCCCGATTCGCGTGCACCCGTCGATGCGCTGCCGCTGGGCAGCACGATGCAGTTGACGCTGTCGGGACCCCAGGCCGGACCCGCGACCGCGGTGCTGCCCGCGAGTGCATTGCTCAAGGGCAGCGGCCCGGCCGGCGTATGGACTTTGAATTCCAAGGGTTCGGGCCTCGTGTTCACGCCGGTCCAGGTGGTGTCCATCGACGATGCCACGGTTCAGGTCACGGGTCTGGCCACCGGCAGCAAGGTCGTCAGCGTGGGCGCTCAGAAGCTCGATGCGGGCATTGCCGTGCGCGCCATCGAGCGCGCTCCCGATACCGCGGCGGCCACTGTTTCGAAGAGCAGCTCATGAAACGCTTCAATCTCTCCGAATGGGCCGTCACGCATCGGCCGATGGTGCTGTTCCTGATCATCGCGACGCTCATCGTCGGTGGCCTCTCCTTCAGTCGGCTGGGCCGCCTGGAGGATCCCAACTTCGACGTGCCGCAGATGACGGCCATCGTCGTGTGGCCCGGCGCCACCGCGCAGGACGTGCAGGACCAGGTGCTCAACCGCATGGAGCGCCGCCTGCAGGAGCTCGATCACTTCGACTACGTGCGCAGCTTCTCGCGCCAGGGCTACGGCGGCATCACGCTGTGGATGAAGGGCGGCAGCAGCAAGGCGGAGCTGGAGCGCGCCTGGTACGAGGCGCGCAAGAAGATCGGTGACGTGCGCCAGGAGTTTCCCGAAGGCGTGCGCGGGCCGTTCTTCAACGACGAGTACAACGATCGCTACAGCGTGCTGTATGCGTTGAGCGCACCCGATCTTTCGATGGCCGAACTGGTGACGCTCGCCGAGGACGTGAAACGCCGCTTCCAGAGCGTGGAGGGTGCCGCCAAGGTCGACGTGCTGGGCAAGCCGGCCGAGCGGGTGTATGTGGAGTTGTCGACCCGACGCCTGGCGTCGCTCGGCATCGCGCCGACGGCTGTGTTCGACGCGCTGGCGCGGCAGAACCTGGTGACGCCCGCCGGTTCGGCCGACGCCACGTACGACCGTGTGCAGGTGCGCGTGGACGGTGGGCTCAAGAGCGTGGCCGACGTCGCCAACGTGAAGCTGGAAGTCGGGGGTCATCCGCTGCGGCTGGCGGACATCGCCAACGTGCGCGCCGGCTACGAGGACCCGCCCAGCTTCACCATCCGCCACAACGGCGTGCCGGTCCTGGCCATCGGCGTGACCATGCAGCAAAACGGCAACGTGCTGGAACTCGGCAAGGCGCTGGAGCAACGGCTGGCCCAGATCCGGAAGGAGATCCCGGCCGGGGTCGAGATCCAGCAGTACGCAGACCAGCCGCGCGTGGTCTCGGAATCGGTCTGGGAGTTCGAGCGCTCGTTCCTGGAGGCTCTCGCGATCGTGCTGGCGGTGTCCTTCGTGTTCCTCGGCTGGCGCACCGGCATCGTGGTCGCCACGTCGGTGCCGCTGGTGCTCGCGCTGGTCGCGGCGCTGATGTATGCCGCCGGCTGGAACCTCGATCGCATTTCGCTCGGGGCGCTGATCATCGCACTCGGCCTGCTGGTGGACGACGCCATCATCGCCGTGGAGATGATGGTGGTGAAGCTGGAGGAAGGCTGGGATCGGCTGCGCGCGGCCACCTACGCCTATACGTCCACCGCGTTTCCGATGCTGACGGGCACGCTGGTCACGGCCGCCGGGTTCATGCCGGTCGGCTTTGCGAAGTCGCTCGCCGGGGAGTATGCGGGCGGCATCTTCTGGGTCGTGGGCGTGGCGCTGATCCTGTCGTGGGTCGTGGCCGTGGTGCTCACGCCGTACCTGGGCGTGCTGCTGCTGCCGAAGAATCTCGAGGGCCGGGCCGCAGGCACGCACCATGACGCCTACGACCGTCCCGTCTACCACCGGCTGAGACGCGTCGTCGACTGGGCCGTGCAGCGTCGGGCGTGGGTCCTGGCCCTCACGGTGTTGATCTTCGGAATCGCCGGCGCCGGCATGCTGAAGGTGCAGCAGCAGTTCTTCCCGACCGCGTCGCGGCCGGAATTGCTGGTCGACATGCGGCTGCGTGAAGGCTCCTCCTTCGCCGCCACGGAGCGGCAGGTAAAGCTGCTCGAGGCTCAGCTCGCGAAGGACCCGGACATCGAGTTCTTCACCGCGTACACCGGTGCCGGCACGCCCCGTTTCTATCTGTCGATCCAGCCGGAACTGCCGAATCCGGGGTTCGCCCAGTTCGTGATCAAGACGGCGGGGACCGAACAGCGCGAGCGCGTACGTGCCCGCTTGATGAACCTGTTCGCGCGCGACGAACTCCTGCCCGACGTCAGCGCGCGCGTCACCCGCCTCGAGTTCGGCCCGCCAGTGGGCTTTCCGGTGCAGTTCCGCGTGATCGGCCCGGACAAGGCGCAGGTGCGCGAGATCGCCTACCGCGTGCGAGACACGGTGCGCCAGAGCGCGCTGGTGCGCGACACGCAACTGGACTGGAACGAGCAGGTCCGCTCGATGCAGGTGCACGTCGACCAGGACAAGGCGCGGCAGCTGGGCCTGTCCACCGCGGACGTCCAGGGCCTGGCACAGACCGCGCTGGACGGTGCACCGGTGACGCAGATTCGCCGCGGCGAGGAACTCGTCGACGTGGTCGTGCGGGCGACGCCCGACGAGCGCAAGCGCATCGGGCAACTGGGCGATCTGCAGCTGTTCACGCCCGGCGGCGTGACCGTGCCTCTCTCACAGGTGGCCCGCCTCGAGCCGAGCTTCGAAGAGCCGGTGCTGTGGCGGCGCAACCGCGACATGGCGTTGACCGTGCGCGCCGACGTCGTCGACGGGGTGCAAGGACCGGACGCCACCACGAAGATCCGGCCATCGCTGCAACCCATCATCGAAAGCCTGCCCGCGGGCTACCGCATCGAGGAAGGGGGCGCCATCGAGGAGAGCGACAAGGCCAACAAGGCCCTGTTCGCGGTGTTCCCGGCGATGTTCGCCGTGATGCTGACGCTGCTGATGATCCAGTTGCAGAGCTTCTCGCGGATGTTCATGGTCTTCATAACAGCACCGCTGGCGCTGATCGGCGTGGTGCCGGCACTGTTGATCTTCCAGGCCCCGTTCGGCTTCGTCGCATTGCTGGGCGTGATCGCACTCGGCGGCATGATCATGCGCAACTCGATCATCCTCGTCGACCAGATCGACCAGGACATCCGGCGCGGCGTTGCGCCGTGGACGGCCATCGTCGATGCCACTGTCAGACGCTCACGGCCCGTCGTGCTGACGGCCGCCGCTGCGGTGCTGGCGATGATCCCGCTCACGCACAGCGTGTTCTGGGGACCCATGGCCATCGCGATCATGGGCGGCCTGGTGGTGGCCACCGCGCTGACCCTCGTCTTCGTGCCTGCGCTGTATGCCGCCTGGTTCCGCATCCGGCGCGACAGCGCCGCCCAGGCACCTGCAGAGGCGACGCCAGCGCTCAGTGCACGAATTGCGGACGAAGGATCCCATGCTTGAGCCCTTCAAAGGACGATTTCGACTCTCAAGCGTCACCTTGCGCCGAGCCTGATTCCGCATAACGACAACATCGAACCGACTGCCAACAAGCCTCTGCGCGAGCCGCTGGACCATATTGCGCGCCAGGCCCAGCCCACCCTCTCCATCCACAACACGGAGCCCATCACCATGGAAGACGTCATCATCATCGGCGGAAGCTTTGCCGGCCTCGCCGCCGCCCTGCAACTCGGCCGTGCCCGTCGCAAGGTCACCGTTCTCGATACCGGCCTTCCGCGCAATCGCTTCGCCGGCCACTCGCATGGCCTGCTCGGCCATGACCACAAGCCGCCGCTGGACATCCTGGCCGAGGCGCGGCAGCAGCTGGGGCGTTATCCCACGATCAAATTGGTCAATGCCCGAGCCGAGAGCGTCTCTGGCGCCATCGACGATTTCTCCGTCCTCACCGGCGACGGCGCAAGCCTTGGGGCGCGCCGCCTGATCCTGAGCTATGGCGTGGCCGACCAGATGCCGGATGTTCCGGGCTTTACCGAGAGCTGGGGCACGTCCATCGTGCCCTGCCCCTATTGCGACGGCTTTGAAGTCGCCGGCCGGCATTGGGGCCTCGTCTGGTCCGGCCCGCAATCGCACAATCAGGTCAGGCTGTTCCTCGACTGGACCGACAAGCTGACTGTCTTCGCCGATGGTCACGACATTCCCGCCGATATCCAGGCCGATCTGGCGCGCCGCAAGATACCTGTCGTGGATGGCCGGATCGTCGAGATCGCCCATCGCGACGGCCATATCGCCACCGTCAATCTCGATACCCGCCGCAATGTCGCGGTCGACGTCCTGTTCGCCCATCCGCGCAACAAGCCGTCCGCGAGCCTGCATGAATCACTGGGCCTTGCCACCGTGGATACGCCAAATGGCATTGTCCTCAAGGTCGATGAGCGCCGCCAAACCAGCATGCCCGGCATCTACGCCGCCGGCGACCTCACCACGACCTTCTTGCCCTCGGTCACCCAGGCATCGTCGCAGGGCGCGATGGCGGGCATCTTCGCCCAGCAATCGATGTTGGCTTGAGAAGACACACGTGGAGTTCGAACACGTCACCTTCGACCTGCCGCACGGCACCTTTCACGCATTGCAGGGGGGTGATCCCGATGGCCAACCGACCGTCGTCTTGCACGGCTTCCCGGACCATCCCCCGACCGCGAAGCCCTTCCTTGCCGAACTCGGCCGCCGCGGACGTCACGTCGTCGCACCCTGGCTCCGCGGCTACGCGCCGTCCCCGACTGCGGGGCCGTTCGACTTCGCTGCCCTCACCAGCGACGTGATCGCCCTGATCGACCGCTGGTCTCCGGGGCGGCCCGTGGAGTTGATCGGCCATGACTGGGGCGCCCTGGTCACCTACGATACCTGCGTCATCGCGCCGGAGCGGATCGAACGCGCGGTCACGCTCGCAATCCCCCATCCACTCACGTTCATGCGCCAGCTAGCGCGCCCCGCTCAGCTAAGCCGGAGCTGGTACATGGGACTCTTCCAACTGCCGGGAAGCGGCTGGATGGCCACTGCTCGCGATCTCGCCCTCATCGACCACCTCTGGCGTCAGTGGTCGCCCGGCCTCTCGCTAGCTCCTGCTCTTCAGGCTGAGCTTCACGAGCACCTGCGGGCGAGCATGCCCGCGCCTCTCAAGTACTACCGGGCGATGCTGCGCCCCGCCATGCTTGGAGCGACGCGCCGCCTGTCTCGGCCGATCGCGGTGCCCCTATTGCAGCTTCACGGTGCCGACGACGGCTGCATCCTCCCCCAGCAGGTCGACGACCGACATCGGTTCGCCGCTCCGCACGCGCTGGAAGTCATCCCCGGGGTCGGTCACTTCCTGCACATCGAGGCCCCCGAGGCGATCGCGAAGCGGATCGCGGCATGGGCCGAGTAGCGTCATTTCCCCCTGCCTCGATAAAAGGGTAGCTAGTTAGGAACGAATCAGAACAGGAAGATGGCATGACAGAGAAGAATGCCTATCAGGTCTCCGACTGGAATGGCCAAAGCGGAGAGCGCTGGGTCGCCAACCAGGCCCGGCTCGACGCCATGGTGGCAGTGTTCGGCCAGGCCGCGATCGAAGCCGTCGCGCCCGCGACGGGCGAGCGCGTGCTGGACGTCGGCTGCGGCGCGGGCGCGTCGAGTCTGGCTCTGGCCGCCCGCGTTGGCCCGGTGGGCCAAGTGCTGGGAGGGACATATCCGAAGCGCTGATCGACCGAGCGCGCGCGCTTGCGCCACAGGATACGCCGGCCCTGTTCCGGGTGGCCGACGCCAGCAGGGCCGAGCTGCCCGAGGGCGCGTTCGACATCCTGTTTTCGCGTTTCGGGGTGATGTTCTTCGACGATCCGACAGGGGCGTTCGCCCACTTGCGACGCGCGCTGCGGCCGGGCGGGCGGGTCGCCTTCGTCTGCTGGCGCGGTGTGGCCGAGAACGATTGGGTGCGCCTGCCGATGGGCGCGCTCAAGAGCATCGTCCCGTTGACCGCGCTGCCCGATCCCGAAGCGCCCGGCCCATTTTCGTTCGGCGACCGGGGACGAGTGGCGCGCATCCTGGCGGCAGCCGGCCTCACCGATATCGCTATCGCGCCCTTCGATGCTTCCGTCCCGTTCGGCGAGGGCGGGACGCGGGACGCTGCGATCGACGACGCGGTGAAGATGGCGCTCGAGGTCGGCGCTGTCGCGCGCGCTCGCTGATCAGCCCCACGACATCCGCGCCCGCGCCTCGGCCGCGGTTCGTGCCGTCTTCGCGGGCCTCCCCGGCGAGCGTTCGGTGATGATCGACGGCGCAGCGTGGATCGTCATGGCACGCAATCCGATCAGACCTGCCTCCCTACACAACTGATCCTCCGCACTCCACATCCTCTACACATAGGAACTGCCATGTCGAATTCCAAAGTTGTCCTCGTCACCGGCGTGTCGTCAGGCATCGGGTGCGCCACCGCCACAAAGTTTGCCGAACAAGGCTGCCGGGTCTTCGGCACCGTGCGCAACACCGCAAAGGCCCAAGCCATGCCTGGCGTCACGCTCATTGAGATGGACATCCGCGACGATGTTTCCGTTGATCGAGGCATTCAGGCCATCATCGCGCAGGCCAAGCACATCGATGTGCTGGTCAACAATGCGGGTGTGACCCTGCTGGGCGCGACTGAAGAAACCTCGATTGCCGAAGCCCAGGCGCTGTTCGAAACCAACCTTTTCGGCCTCTTGCGCGTGATCAAGGCCGTGCTGCCGCACATGCGTCAGCAGCGTTCCGGTCGTATCGTCAATGTCAGCTCGGTGGTGGGCTTTCTGTGTTCGCCGTACATGGCCTTGTATGCGGCCTCCAAGTACGCTGTTGAAGGGCTGTCCGAGTCACTGGATCATGAAGTACGCCAATTCGGCATCCGCGTGTCGCTGGTCGAACCCTCCTTCACCAAGACCAACCTTGATCTCAACGCGCCTCAGACCGCTGCCAGAATCCCGGACTACAGCAAAGAGCTTGCCATCGTCACCAAAGCCTTCCAGAACAACGTGCAAAAGGCGCCCACGCCTGAAGGCGTTGTGGCGACGATGGTCAGCGCGGCACTTGGTCCGTGGAAGATGCGCCACACACCCAAGGGCGAAGCGTCCCTTCTGGCCAGGTTGCGCCGCTTCATGCCCGCTGGCCCGGTCGAAAAGGGCCTGCGCAAGACGTTCGGACTGGGCTGAAATCACAGCTGTGTCCAGGGCCGGGTGCTAGACCTCATGGAGCGATATGGGCGTGCTTGAACTGAAGGTTCCTCCCCCCATCGTGGCGCTTGTCCTGGCGCTTCTCATGTGGCTGACGCCAGCCGTCACGGGCCTTGTGCAGATTCCCTATCCGGCCCGCGTGCTCTGCGCCGTCGTTTTGGTGTGCATCGGCCAAAGCATCAGCATCGCCGGAATGGTTGCGTTTCGGCGCGCCAAGACCACTGTGAACCCCGTCAAGGCAAACTTGGCGTCCGCGTTGGTCATCCGAGGCGTGTTCCGGTATACGCGCAACCCCATGTATGTCGGGCTCTTGCTTACCCTTTTGGCGTGGGCAGTGCTTCTGGCGAATCCGCTCGCTGTCCTATGGGTTGTCGTGTACGTGCTTTACATCACTCGGTTCCAAATCATTCCGGAGGAACGTGTGTTGACGTCTCTATTTGGGGCAGAGTACGAGGCTTACAAAGGCAGGGTACGCAGATGGGTGTGAGGCCTGACTGGTCTGCACAGGCTTCTCCTAAGTCGACCGCCTGACTTTCTGCCCGCACTTCGCCCACCAGCGCCGGCAGGCGCTCGTGCGCCAACTGGTCGAGCAGCGCCTTGGCGGTCGTCGACTTCCGGCCACGCGAATTGAGTTGAATGTGGTCCGCAACGGGTCGGCAGCGCTACGATCGGCGCGGCCGCTCTCCGGCAGCCGCCGGCCCGGAGCGGACGTTCGTGGACGGCGGCTATGAGGTAGGCTGGACTACCTGCGATGTGACGGCCAAGACGAAGGCGCGGCCGGGGAATTGCTGCGCTCTGCCCTGCCCAACCTTCTGCCGAGGTGCCTGCGAATGGCAGAACGGTACAGTGGCGTCGAGCAAGTCGCTGCGGACGGAGAAGCGACGCGAGTCACTTTGACGTGATGGGCGGTGGACGGCCACAACCGGTCGGCCGCGAGGGGCGGCTTTGCGGTATCCCGATCTCCATGGAAACGAGGTAGACCCATGCTTTACTCGATTCTGACTTCGCTCGGAGTCTTCGCAACGATCGTCGGCGTCGTCGCGTGGATCGTCGGCTTCTCGGCCGCCGTTCGCGCCATCGGGTACCGTGGCTCTCAACTGCTTTCGACACATGTCAAGGCGCTGGAGTCCCCGGATGTCGTCACTGGCGTCGAGCAGGCAGAAAAATCGGTCGGAGAACTCAAGCGGAGAATGCTGAAATCGATGCTGGTCTTCTTGATTGCAGTCGCCTCTGCTGCCGGTCTCGTCCTCTTGCGGGATTGGGCCACAGGCAGAGGGGGTTGAGCGAAGGCTTGGCCAATGACGACTCCGGCGATGCAAATCAACGTCGGGAGGGGCGGCCTCGGCGCCGCTGGCCAAGGCACCTGCAGATGGAAGGACCACTGCTGTGGATGGGTGTGAAAACTTTCTTGAGGCGTCCATCGCCCAGGGCTTCCTCAGGGAATGGCCGTCGTCGTTCGAGGAAGGTTGCGGGCGGATCATCCGGTACGCGAAGAATGACGCCTGAGCCTGCAGTCGGCCATTGCCGGCCGGTCGCCGAGGACGGCTTTCCGGTCGCCCAGCGAGCAAGGCATCATCTACACCGTCACTCGACAAGCCTCAAATGGCCTCGGTGGGGATGCGACCCGACGCTCCTCGCGACGTCGCTCATCTCGAGGCACTGAACCAGACCATCGGGAGTTTGCAATGGAAAGCATCGGCCGCGATCTGACTGAAATGCAGCGCACGCCATTGGCAGAAGCGCACGTCAGGGCCTTGCGAGGAGCGGGCACGGAAGTGGACTACCGCGCGGGAATGCTCCTCGCACGACACGGCGATCCGATGGATCGTTTCACGTATGTCGTGGACGGAGAGGTCGAAGTGGTCAATCCGTTCACCGACGAGCGCTTCATGCCGTTCACCCTCGGCCCGACGCAGTTCATGGGCGGGATCGGCTTCCTGAGCGGTGGCTCCTGGTCGATGCCCATGCGCGCGGTCTGCGATACCCGGGTGATCGAGGTGCCCCGGGGCGCGATGCTCCGTCTGATGTCAGAAATCCCCAAGAGCCACC
>Ga0207702_10000309_pt1 | contig 55612 bp, 63 predicted proteins | sample KBSCornC62_FD_184302 | JGI IMG/M metagenome (GOLD analysis project Ga0207702, IMG submission 184302) | Corn rhizosphere microbial communities from Kellogg Biological Station, Michigan, USA - KBS Corn C6-2 (SPAdes) (version 2) | ecosystem: Host-associated > Plants > Roots > Rhizosphere > Soil ...
AGGGTTTTCTGCTCCAGGTCGAAATATCCGAGATCATAGTGCATGAAGCTGACGAGCCAAATGCCGTCGTCGACTTTCCTTGATGCCGAGTTTCTGGCCAGCCAGCACGGTAGAGATGTTGATCCGCTTGCGATGCAGGCAGAGCCGTCCACAAGCGGCGACGAGCAGTTCGCGATCGTGGAATGGATAGGTCAGCTCGGGCAGACCGAAGGCGTTCTTCCATAACCGAACTCGCTTTCCGCGGCATCCACACCTCCTGCTTGCAAAAAAGCGAAAAGTGTAACCCATGTGTCCGGTACGAATTGTCACCTATGTCTCGGGCCGCTCAGGTTTTGTTTTACGTCGGACCTCCGGATTAACCCTCTGTCGGAGTCAGGCCGGGTGAGGTGAGGCGCGCGCAGGCCGCGACGCCAACAAGAGTTTGCTGCGAAAGGTATCGATCGTCTGTGGACCCGGTGGCCGTAGCGCGACAATGCCTACGGACTTCTTATTGGTGGCCAGCGCCTTCGCTAGCCCAGGAAATCGTGGTCCCCACGTTCCGTCTTTAGGAAATGTTAAATTCTGTAAGCAATTTTGGACCTTATTTGCGTAATTTTACGGGCTTGCCAACCGGGAATAGGCAGATGGTCGAGACTAGGGTGGCGCCTCGTTATCGGGTCGCGAAGCCGGCAACTATCGAAGTCGGAGGCGCGAAAATTCCCTGTACGATATTTGATTTGTCGATCACGGGCGCCGCGCTGGACGTATCCAATTTGGTGCATATCCCGGCGAACTTCACGCTCGTCGTAAAGGAAGATGGATTGCGGCTGCATTGTCACGTCGTTTGGCGCCGACCGTTTCGCATAGGCGTGGCATTCGATCAATGATCCTGGGTAAATCCGCCTGGCTACAAACGAAGCGAACCGACCAATTATGGTTGCGGGAACGCCGCCTCTGGAAACACTTAGCAGCTACCCGGATGGGATTTCTGGACGATGGCAGTTTCGGAACGTTCGGAGATTTGCGTGATCTCGCGCTGTCTAAACCCGCGATTCAAGCGATCTTCCGTAGTGATCTAAACAAAGCTGCCACTCGATTTACTCGAAACGCGCCGATGTTTCGTCGCGATGCAATTCATCGCATCCCGATCATCGGCGAACTGCACCGTTGATTAATCGACTCAGCGGACGATTAGCCCTTTTAAATCAATCCGAAAATCGAAAGGCCGAGGAGCATCTGCGGAAGATTATCGCCCCCGCGATCGAAAGGGTCGAGCATTGCTTTGCAGGGGGCAGATCTCCCATCGTTGCCAGCTTCGCTGACGTCGGTTGAAGCAAAATGGGTAATCCCTTGAGTAAATCGGGGTTGCGAAAAGAACGGGATCACGCTTTCTCTTCGAAGAGCTTTCTTGCGAACGTAACAACTAGGATTCCGAACGCTCCCCCGGATATCTTCTGGAGCGCATCGATAACGGTGCCATGCCGGTCCGGGGTTAATGTTTGAGCAAGCTCGAGCGCGATCGCCATCCCGAAAACAAAGCAAAAAACCGTCACGACGTGGTTGGGATAGGCGACGGAAAACAGTGCTCCAAATATCGCGAACGCAACAAAATGTTCGGCGGCGGCATACTTGCTCATTCCAATGTGCATCAGGTACGGCGCGAGTTTAAGATAGATCGAATAAACGAAACCAACGCGTGTCAACGTGGCGTAGGCGATCACCACGATCGACACCCAGGCGACCAATTGGATTAGGTGGCTGAAATCTCTTTTTGGCATGGATGGACCGCGTAGCACGGAAGTTCATCATGTTCGAGCAGTGCCTGGCGTTCAGGTTAATCGCGCTCCTCCAATAAAAGCCACCCAGCCGGGATGACTTGGCGATTCGGCAGATTAGAACGTTGAGTGCGCTCACTAATGCTCGTCGTCGGCTGGGAGGCGCCGTCCGGCACTTTCGGGCATTGAAGGGACTGCGGCCTTCGCCATTCCGGCAGCGATCTGTTCTGCGTAGTGGTTTTCGGGTGGCGGCGCAAAGGCGTCAACGGATTCTGCGCGTGCCTTCGACGCCAGCAGATTGCGGCTGAAGTCCGCAAGACTGAGGCGTCGATACGTTATCATCTATTGATCGAAATCGATGGCCGCGGCGTTCGCAATGGTGAGCGAGATCAGTCCTGGTACGATGGCCAAAATACAAGGCAGCGTAAAATTCATGTGCTCTCCCGTTTGACGAAATAAGTATCTCAAGCGTGCGACATTGTGTCAATCTTGGAACCTGAGCACCTCAACTTTTGCCGTCAATGAAATTCAGCCGCACCGGCGAACGGAGTCCCGTTTCCCGGGCATTCTTCGGCAAACCACGCCAACCCAAACCTGCGGTGGAAAATAGTTCGGGCCTGTTTAGGCTCGAGGCGCGCGACCGCTTTTATTTAATCCCGCATCTGCGGGCGGGGTACCAAGTGGCCTAGCTTCCGATAAGAAAGACCCGACCTATGCCTTTTCGCGGCCGAGCTAGGCAGGAGATCGACAAGTTCCCGCCGGCAGCCGAGTTTCCCGGATCTCTCATCAAATCGAACGACTAGTCATTCTTCGCCAGCGCCAAAATGTATCGTGCGTAATCACTCTTACCCAGGGACACGCCCAGCTTCTCCAATTGATCGCGAGTGATGAAGCCCTTCACAAAAGCAACCTCTTCCGGGCAAGCTATCCGAAAACCTTGCCTTTTCTCCAGCGTTGCGACGAATTCCGATGCTTCAAGCAGACTGTCCGGTGTTCCTGTATCAAACCAGGCGTACCCACGGCCCATTCTCTCAACTGAAAGCTCACCCATTTCCAAATAAGCCCGATTGAGGTCGGAGATTTCTAGCTCACCTCGTGCCGAAGGTCGAATATCGGCCGCGAGATCAATTGCTCGTTGATCGTAGAAATACAGTCCGGTGACGGCGAGATTCGACTTTGGTGCTACCGGCTTTTCTTCAATTGAGTTAGCTTCGCCGTTTTTGTCGAACCCCACGACTCCGTATCGCGTCGGGTTTGAAACATTATAAGCGAAGATCGTCGCTCCCGATCGCCGCGCTACGGCCTTCGAGAGCAACTCCGGAAGTCCATGGCCAAAGAAAATGTTGTCGCCCAGAATGAGCGCCGATCGCGAACCTTTTACAAAGTTGGCGCCAATAATGAATGCCTGCGCCAGGCCTTCGGGTTTTGGCTGTTTTGCATAAGATAGGGAAATTCCCCATTGTGCACCATCACCGAGCAACGATTGGAAGAGCGGCAAATCGTGAGGCGTCGAAATGATCAGGATCTCGCGAATGCCGGCCAGCATAAGAGTCGTCAGCGGATAGTAGATCATTGGCTTGTCGTAAACAGGAAGCAACTGTTTCGACGTGACGATAGTCATCGGCGAGAGCCGTGTTCCGCTTCCTCCGGCTAAAATGATACCTTTCAAGATTGCCTTCCTTGCTGCGAGTTAGAGATATGGACGAGACAGTCTGTCAGGGAGCTGTCGAAGGAAGGGAGAGAGATACCGAATTCGGACTTCAGCCGCGCGGTTGAAAGACAAGAATTTGCCGGCCGAGTAGCGATAGTCGGAAAGTCTGGCGTTGTAATCGGTTCCACTGTAATATTGCGATTACTCTGCATCTTTGATGCGGCAAAAATGTTTCGTGCGAACGTGTACCACGTCATGGCATCAGGGCCAGCCAGATGCGTGATACCCTTCAAACGATCTTGGCAGCCTTCCATATGTAGGTTCCGCGCAACGCGAATGACTGCATGCGCAATGTCCAGAGCATATGTCGGGCACCCTATTTGATCGTTGACGACGCGCAACGTATCCCGTTCCCCGGCAAGCCGCAGCATCGTTCGTACAAAATTGTGCCCGAACGGGGCATAAACCCAGGAAGTACGCAAGATTACATGGCACGGATTGGACGCTGCAACGGCGTGCTCTCCTTCAAGTTTGGATCGACCATATACGCCCAGCGGTGCGGGAGGGTCGGCTTCGACGTAGCTGGTCGGTTTTCGGCCGTCGAAGACATAGTCGGTCGATAAATGAATGATCGGGGCGCCGATTCGTTCGGCCGCAGTTGCAACGGTCCGTGCCCCGTCGCGGTTGATCGCAAAGGCCAATTCCGGTTCGATTTCGGCCTTGTCGACCGCAGTGTAGGCTGCGGGATTAACGACGATATCAGGGGAGAAATCTGCAAGCGCACGTGCGACGGAATCTGGCTTTAGCAAGTCGACGAGTGGACGCGTGCCGAAACCGAATACAATGTCGGGCATTGCAGCTGCCACGTCCCGTAGCGAGCGCGAAACTTGTCCCTCTGATCCGATGACATATAGCCGCATGATACGTCAGGCGTTTCCCAGTCCCAATCGTTCGCCACGATAAACTTTCTGACGTAGCGGCAGCCACCAATCTGATCGTTCAAGGTACCACTGAACTGTTCTCTTGATCCCGCTTTCGAAGGTCTCCTGGGCGCGCCAGCCCAGCTCGGTCTCGATCTTGCCGGCGTCGATAGCATAGCGCTGGTCGTGGCCCGGGCGATCCGCAACATATGTGATGAGACGGTCGTGGCGAGCATTTTCCGATCGCAATTCGTCGAGGCAGGCGCAGATCGCGTGAACGACATCGATATTGCGCTGTTCGTTCCGGCCGCCGATATTATAAGTTTCGCCAGGAAGGCCTCTCTGAAGAACCAGGCCCAGCGCGCGCGCGTGATCGTCCACATAAAGCCAGTCACGCACATTAGAGCCGTTGCCATAGACTGGCAGCGATTGGCGTTCCATTGCGTTGATAACCGTCAAGGGGATCAGCTTTTCCGGGAATTGGTAAGGCCCGTAGTTGTTTGAGCAGTTGGTGATGATAACCGGTACGCCATACGTACGGTGCCAGGCCTTTGCCAGGTGATCCGACGCAGCCTTGGTCGCCGAGTAGGGAGAACTAGGATCGTACCGACTGGTCTCGGCGAATAGACCTTCTTCGCCGAGGGAGCCATATACCTCGTCCGTGGAGACATGTACGAAACGAAAATGCTGCTGTCGCGGATTGTTGACGAGGTATTCGCGGGTAGCCTCCAGGAGCGTGAAAGTTCCGACGACGTTGGTTTGAAGGAAAGCCGCCGAACCGGAAATCGATCGATCGACGTGACTCTCGGCCGCAAGGTGAACAACGGCGTCGGGCTCATACCTTTTAAAGATGCTTTTAATCCCTTCGGCGTCGCAAATATCCAGCTTTTCAAACGCGTAATTTTGATGAGAAGCAATCGGTGCGAGCGATGTGAGGTTCCCTGCATAGGTCAGCTTATCCACCACGACAACGTCGTGGCCCAGTTCTGCAATGAAGTGTCGGCAGACAGCGGAGCCTATGAAGCCTGCTCCGCCGGTCACAACTACGCGCATCGCGTTGGTTATCCTTCAAGTGAAGTGAAACGGGGAGTCAACTTGCGAAAGACGCGGTTGCTGACGATCTTTCGACGATAGGAGTATTTCGTTGGGGGCCAATTGCCAATCGATTCCCAGAGCAGGGTCATCCCATGCAATGCCACGGTCACACTCGGGGTTATAGTAGTCAGTTACTTTATAGATGACTTCGCAATCCTCTTTCATGGTGACATAGCCATGAGCAAAACCGGGGGGAATCCAAAGCTGATGCCAGTTGGATGCGGAAAGCTCTACCGCCACGTGGCGACCAAAACTAGGCGATCCCTTACGTATATCGACTGCAACGTCCAGGATTGCACCTTTGACACAGCGCACGAGCTTGCCTTGAGCCCGTGGCGGGACCTGATAGTGCAATCCGCGAAGAATTCCTCGCTCGGTGGATCGGACGTGGTTGTCCTGGACAAATTGCACATCAACGCCGCGTGCCTTGAGGGTGTCGCTGCGGAAGGTTTCGGAAAAAAAGCCCCGTTCGTCAGCGTGTTTGCTCGGGCATAAAATCAAAATCTCCGGAATTTCGGATGGCATGATTTGCATCGGTATTCTCGGACGAATCAAGGTTAAGTAACGAAACGACGTTCGATACGCCGATCATTTATTGAGGCCGTCGTTGCCAAGTCAATCAATGCTGATGGCGCTGGTTAATTCGTGCGCTGCTCCGAAGCTCTTAGTGGAGTTTGCAACCGGGAAAACGCCGTCTCTTCGGCTCTATCGAAACTCATTCGACCGGGCTTTCGAAAGTAATTTCTAGCCCTTTTCGACGAAGACCGGGGCGTCCAACGAACCGTGAGAAGCCTCGGTGGCGATCAGTAAAAAAGCAGCAGCTCGCGACAATGGCCCGATCTCGCGATCCGGGGGGCCCTTTAGCGATTCGACGCGACGCGTCACGTCGAAGAGGTATTTTAGCACCTCCAATTACGTCCGACTCAGCAATAGTATGACGGATATTAAAGGGTATGATATTATGCGAATCAAATAAAATGGGTAATCCTAAAAATGAAGCGATCGGACCTAGAGGGAATGTCGCTTGACGAGCTATGGTCGCTACATGAGCACATTGGCAACCTGCTGTCGGCACGGATCATTTCCGAAAAGCGAGAGCTCGAGCACCGCCTAGTTCAGCTTAATCGTGGGAAGACCTCTCACGAAACTGCTGTTGGCGAGCCAGGCCCAGGCGCGAGCTCCCCGCGGCAAAGGCGAGCATATCCACGAGTTTTACCCAAATACAGAAACCCCGCCGAGCCGGCCGAGACTTGGTCTGGACGTGGCAAGCAACCGCGGTGGTTGGTGTTTGCGTTGAAGGCCGGCGGAAAGATTGAGGATTTCGTTATCCCTGAGGTCGCCAAGGAGGCTCGCGGACGGCGATAGCCCTACGCTGCAAATATTCTGCAAGGCGCCGCGTTTTTGACCAGTTTAAAAGTCGCACGCATGCGCCCACAACAACTGGTCTTGGGTGTTTGCGAGACCGAGCAAGCCAGGGCCACGCTGGATCGCGTGTGTGAATAGCCGGCCGCTCAAATGGTATCGCAACGAAGGACCTCATTTTTCCCGACAAGCCTGCGCTCACTGCTGGTTGGGTTGCAGACGCGCGGATAGGGTCTTCGGAAGATCTGCACGCAAAACGGACTGCCACTGTGGGTACTGCGATCAAACCGCGCGTCTTGAAAATTCCAGGATTCCGCTGGTCAGACTCTGCAACCCTTACTCAAAGTCAAGAAAGAGCTTGCTGCACAGCTTGTTCCGCAGCAATACCGCATAGTGGATTCGGCCGTAAGCTTTCGGCTTCTTTCACTATCTTCCTAAGTCGCAAAAGCTCCTGGTATCTGGCGCGTACTGATTTCTGTTTGGTGGTCTGCCTTGGTTTCAAGTTTCGGCGATGGCTTATGCCGATATGTTTAACGACTGCCGGCAAAGGTTCAATGACAACCGTCTCTGGACGGGCCTGCCGTCCCGAATCCGCTGATGGAGCTTCAGTCGAACTGAAAAAGCCGCCAAACTCGGCGGCTTTCCTAGTTCAAATCTCTCTTGACGATCAAACGAGGCGAACCGCCAGCCTTTGTTTCCTGCGGAATGTCATAAAGCCGATGCCAGCAAAGCCCATGACCATCATGGCCCAAGTTGAGGGTTCAGGGACCGCGCTAATCGTAAAGTCCAATTCGGACTCAACCGAGTATCGATCGGCGAAGAAAATCTCCAGCTGATGGTCCGCGGCTCCGGTGTTAAAGCTCACGGTTGTGAACTGCCCCTCTTGGTGTACGCCACCATCCTGGCTTATCACCTGGCCGTTGAAACCCAGGAAAACGTCGTCGTCGCCGCTGTAGGAGATGGTGTAGGTCGTATTGGCGAGCAAATTGGTGGTGGTCAGGATCGCAGTTTGGAAATTCGAACTATCGTTATGTCCAGTTCCATTGGGCGTGAAGAGATGCTGGTCATAAAGGCCGGCGCTGTTCGTCGAAAAAGTTCCCGAGCCGGTGAACTGACGCGGATTCCACCAATTCAGCTGGTTACCAGTCGTAAGGTCAGTGATGGCCGGTCCCGTGTAGCTCGGATTGAGAACGGGCAACCCGTTCGGTCCCAAGGTTGTCTTCACTTCGTTCGTGTAGTGCTGGCCACAAGGATTACAGAAAATGGGATTTCCAAAATCGTGAACTCCGAACTCCGGCTGTGAAAAGTACTCGATCGTTCCGGTAATGGTCGACGCGTTTGCGGGCGCCAGCACGAGCAAAGAGCTGATGAAGACGGCGGTTCCCACAAGTCTTTTCATATGTTTTACTCCTCAGTTAATATTGTTTCTATTCGGTAACAATTGACAGATCAATCGCAAAAAATATTAACACTAATGAAATTAAATCAATTTTCGCTTTTCGCAACCGACAAGCCAAACATCAACTTCGGTCCGACCGCCAGTAAAATCCAGCTTGGCTTGTCTCGGCTTTGAGCTCGAGCGGTCGATGTTGGTCCCCATCGGGGCAAATAGGCCGCATCGACGGCGGTTCGATATGGCGATTGGCTTGGTTCTGCCGGTACCCATGGCCAGACCTGAAGTTGGATGGCGCAGCCGGCGCGCTCGGAATCGAATTGCGCTGGATGGACAAATGAAGAAAAGCGTCGCGCTGGCGAGGGCTCGAACCGTGAGCCGACAAAGGAAAGCCGCCCGAAGGCGGCTCACCGAAATCGAAAATGCGACAGGTCAGGCGATCCTAAGCGACGAGCCGTTCTGCCTGCGGCGGTAGGCCATGAAGCCCACACCAATGAAACCCAGGATCATCATCGCCCAAGTTGCGGGTTCCGGTACCGCAGCAATCGTAATGTTATCGATCGCGAAATCCGCACCCGTCACCCCAAGGCCAGTGAAGCTGATTGTGAGAAAATCCGGCGTAGCACTGTTCGCCACGAAAGTTGCGCTTTCCTCAACCCAGCCGGCTCCGAATCCCTTGGCGTTAAACGGCCCCAGTGTATTGCCATCCAAGGTCGAGGATAGCGTAGCGTTGAAAGGGTTGGCTTGTCCGTTGCTCGGCGAATACAAATCGTAACTAAGCGTGTAGGTCACTCCCGCCGTCAGGGGAGTGGAAAGCTGCTGTGTTAGCGTTTGGGTTCCGGTGTCCGTCGAAAAGTAAGCGATCCAATTGCCGCCGGCAGCGGCCGGAATCGGCTCCCCAAAGGCACCAAGTGGGTAACCGGCACTGCTGTTATTTTGGATCACAACGGGAGCCGAAGTGCCGGGAAGATTCCCGCCGAGGGTCCAACCAGCAAAAGTGCCGGTTTCGAAATCTCCATTGTTTACGATTGTTGCTGCGTTCGCGGCACCTTCCGACAGAAGAACGGCCGAAAGGACAAATCCAATAAGCTTCGGGGTCATAATTTTACTCCCTACTAAAATGAAACCATTTAATATTTGAAATTGGATTCGGTGTCAATAAAGTCCAAATTTTAGGCAGTAAACCCTTGGAATCTCAATTAATTGCGGCGCGAACCAAAGCGCCATATCGTGCTAGCTATTGGTGGCCCAAGGTAAAATGCGTTTCGGTAGCAGCGCGAAATTCCACTACAAGGAGCCAAGCATAGGTGAAATCGCCGCGCTGTGATGGGTAAACGGCAAAGAAAAAATCTGATCCAACGCCAACATAAAATTCGGCTATAATAACTAGCCACAAAGTATTAAATGAGCCCACTGGATCAATTCGGCTGCTCGACTTTTTGCTTCTTTCGAGGAACTCTATTGATCTCAGCCCAGTTTGGTTGTAAGTTGATTTAAACAACGGCTGTATTTAATAGGGGGGTGTTCTGTGGTTCTGAAAAATGGGTTTGCAGTTTTATTGTGTGCGGCGGCTATTTCAGCTGCGTCTGCGGCAAATGCGGACGTCGTGGAGTATGTCGTTGCCGGGACCGATCAAAACTCTCTCGCATATAGTGCGGACGTCTTTCTGAATGTTACCGGCGGCGTGGCGACAAGCGGAACCGGCACCCTTACCGGCGCAATTACTGGTCTGACCGGTGGGCAGCCCGAGACCCTGACCTTGGTCACAGCTTCGACGCCCGGGGCGGAGAACCCGCTGGGTTATCGCTCGAGCACCGGTACCGATCTTTTCGGCGTTGATACAGTCGTTCCGCCCGATAACAATGGCTTACTGTTCATTATCGGATCGGGACCCTTTGGGCCGGGCCTCAATTCGCTGTTCGCTTTCTGGTCAGACCCAGGTGCAGGAGCCATTTTCTCGGGCACTCCGTTCGGTGCCACCGATTTTGGGTCTGCCAACATCACCGCGGTCCCCGAGCCGTCCACTTGGGCGATGATGATGCTGGGCTTTTTTGGCCTCGGTTTCATGGCCTATCGCCGTTCGCGCAAGACGGCTCCGCTGGCGCTGGCTACCGCCTGATCAACGTCGCCAGCCACGAATACAAAGACCGCCTTCGGGCGGTCTTTTTGTTGGAAAAGCGGTTTGTCAAAAATCGTCCGCAAAAAGCGGCTCCGCGGTCAAGACGTCGCGCCATGCGCTCCGAATCCGGAGCTGTCAGCTTTGGACCGTCCGGCCATAGAGCCGTCCGGCCATCGCTCCAGTGAGATCATCAGTGCCACTGCCGAACACCTCGCCAAGCCGCAGGCGAGCTCTCCGGCGAGAAAAATGTCCGATCGCCGGTTGTCCCGCTTCCCGTTCATCCACAAGCAGGACCGGGTCTCTCCGCCATGCCGCGACGCCACCGACAGCTCATCGTCTCGACCATGAGACGGCACGGCGGACCAACTTCCTCCGAAAGTCTCAAATTTCTCTGGATCCAGATTCACCGTAGCAGATTGGCCTTGATGTCTCCGACGCGGCCGGGACGGCGCGTCCATCCCGAAGTGACGACCGAGGGCATTCCGTGCGAAACCAGCGCTCGAATGTGGTCCGGACCGGCGTTTTGGGCTAGGGTTACGAGGTCCTCCAGCATTACCCGGAGTTTCCGCATGAAACTGGCATTGAGCGCCGCGCTTGTTCTGTTACTTTCTGGTTTGGCGTTTGCCGACGGCGATCACGGAATGCGGCGCCGGACGCAGATTGCGGACTCTTCTGCCGCTTGTCTTGCCAACTGCGACAGTCAAAACGCTTCCTGCAAGCGAGCCTGTCCCGCGACGCTCAGCACCCCTTGTTTGAGCGCGTGTGACAGCCAGGCACAGACATGCAGGCGGAGTTGCCAGAGCCAATAATGTGCGCATCGGGTTGGATGGCCATCCCTAGAACCTCACTTTTGGAAGCTTGGCCTAACCTTGCCGTTCACTGACGTCGCGCGGCCTTAGACGTTCGTCAAACATGGGCTTTTTATGAACGAAATAAGCGCCGACGTACCGGATTGGAGTCGTGAAGCTCCCCAAGCTTTCTGGGAGCCAGGTAAGAAGTTGTTACGTTCGATACGCGACTACCAATTCTGGAAAGTCAAACCTGGTTTCATCGCCCGTCTGATTTCCAAGTATGCTGTTTTTCGTCACCGCTTTTGGAGTGTCATCGCCGGTGCAGATATTCCCCTTACTTGCTCCATTGGGGGAGGGCTGCTTATTCCTCATCCAAATGGAATAGTAATTCATCCGGATGCTAGAATCGGAGTGAATTGCTTGATATTTCAACAAGTCACAATTGGCTACAGGAATGAGGGATGTCCGGAAATCGGAGGGCATGTCGACATCGGAGCCGGAGCGAAGGTGCTTGGTCCAATTTCGGTGGGCGAGCACGCAAAAATAGGCGCAAATGCCGTTGTTACGAAGTCTGTGCCAAGTCGGAGCACGGCGGTCGGCTTTTGCTAAACCTGGGGCGCGATGTTGTCCGATTTCGGCAAGATTTCGGCAAGCGGGACGCCTTTGCGAACGTTGAATTTTGATCGGAAGGCTCATGGCGGTCCAGCTAGGCTCGTTGTTCACAATGTACTGCGTTAATTCAGAGGCGCCGAGCCACACGTTCTTTTCGCTCAATAGCTTTATGTGCGGCGAGAACCTTTCTACGCATATGATCGTGCCAAACTGTGAAAGCTCACTTCGGCGACCCAATCTGGCTGAAGCGATTCCGCAGTGGTTAAAACCGCTCTGCTATCGCCTTCCCTCGGCCCCGAGATCGATCACAGAAGCGAAGTTTCTGCGCGGCATCGATGGTTTTGATGCCGTATATCTTTTCCCCGACTCTTCGCAAAAGCTTCTGAGAGAGGCCAAGAGGAGAGGAAAGCCGGTATTCGCCGAACGCATAAACTGTCATACCGGGAAGGCCAAACAAATTCTGGACGATGCGTATGACCGGTTGGGTTTGCAACCGAATCACTCGATCACCGCGGCAATGATAGAGCGCGAGAGCGAAGACATGGAAATGTCTGACTTCGTCTTTTGTCCGAGTCCCGAAGTTAAAACGTCTTTCTTGCAAGCTGGTGTTCCCGAAAGAAAGTTAATCTCTGCCAGCTACGGATGGAGTACCCAGCGGTTTTCCAGCTCTCCTCCTCAAAAGCAATTTCACGAGCCTCAAGCAAGCCAGATTGTGGTACTCTTTGTCGGTACGCTGAGCGTCAGAAAGGGGGCTCATTTACTTCTGCAGGCGTGGGAAAAAGCGGGAATTGCCGGTCGCCTGATGCTCTGCGGCAGGATGGAGCCAGTCATTGCTGCCCGGTGCGCTCATATTCTGTCTCGTCCGGATGTGGTTTGGAGGGAACACAATCCGAACATTGGTGAAGTCTACGCTTCGGCCGATATTTTCGCATTCCCCAGCCTGGAGGAAGGAGGGCCACTGGTGACCTATGAGGCAATGGCTCATGGCATGCCCGTTGTAGTCTCTCAGATGGGGGCAGGAGCTGTCGTTCGCCCTGATCTGGACGGCATCGTTATCTCCCCTTACGATGAGGATGCTTGGATCGACGCATTGCGCCGGCTTGCGACAAGTGCGGATCTTCGACGTCACCTTGGAAATGCCGCCCGTCTTCGGGCCCAGGAGTTCACCTGGGAGAAAGCTGCAGTTCGCCGCGCGAACTCAATCCTGGAGCGGCTGAACCACAAAGTGTGAGGAAAGGCGCGTATCTTAACGCCGCGCGCGGCGCCGAGTATGATACGCATTGCGCAATGGTATCGTCGGTCGAGGATGTCAAAAAAACCGGATGGAAGGAACCCCAAACCTTTTCGCCTATGTCGCTCTTCTGTCATGGCCTTTGGTGGCGCTGGTGCTTTACCGCACCCGCCCGATGGTCGAGGCTACGATATGGACGATACTTGGTGGTTTCCTGCTGCTACCGGTCGACGTCAGCATCAAGATTCCGATGATTCCGGTGTTCGACAAAAATTCGATCCCCAACATTTGTGCGCTGATCGGATGTACCGCGGTTTCGCGGCGTGCACCGCAGCCCCGCCGCTTCGGCTCGATCGAATTTCTGATCGCCATCTACATTGCGAGCCCGATCATTACGTCCCTTTTGAACGCCGACCCGATTGTCATCGATACGCTGACTTTGCCGGGGGTTGGCAGCTATGACGGAATTTCCGCCGCGATCGGAGAGTTCGTGTTTCTTCTTTCCTTCCTGATCGGCCGCCGTTTCCTGCGAAATGCCGCGGACCATGAGCAAATCCTGCGCGCTTTGGTGATCTCCGGACTGGCTTATTCCCTGCCGATGCTGTTCGAAATGCGCTTCAGCCCGCAACTTCACAATTGGGTTTACGGATTCCATCCCAGTCAATTTGTGCAGTCGCTGCGCGAAGACGGTTATCGGCCGATGGTTTTCACCGGTCATGGCCTCATTGCCGCGTTTTTTCTGATGACAACGGTGGTTGCAGCAACGACGCTTTGGCGAATAAGGGTGCGTGTGTTCAACCTGCCGCCGGCGGGTGTCACAATTTATCTCGCCGGAATTCTGGTGCTGTGCAGAAGTGCCGGCGCCCTGGTTTATGGCATGATACTGACGCCGCTGGTTCGATTCGCCTCGGTCAGGCTGCAACTTCGGATAGCCGTTCTATTGGTGGCCGTCGCAGTGGCATTCCCCATTCTTCGTACCGCGGATCTTTTTCCGACGACGACGCTGGTGGATATTGCCGCCACGCTCAACCGTGAGCGTGCTGAGTCGCTGCAATATCGCTTCGATCATGAGAAATCGCTGCTGGCGCGGGCCAATGAGAGGTTTTGGTTTGGTTGGGGGCGATATGGCCGGAGCCGGGTCTATGACGAGTACGGTATCGATCGAAGCGTCACGGACGGTTATTGGATAATAACGCTTGGGCAGTATGGGTTTATCGGCTTTATGATCCAGTTCCTCTTGCTGACGCTTCCGGTTTTTTTGGCGGTTTTCGCTTTGAAATATGTGGCCTCGTTGCGCGAAGGCCTTACCCTCGCTGCGCTCTCGCTGATCGTGGCGATAGGCGTGGTTGACCAGTTGCCAAATTCGTCGGTCGGCACCTGGACGCTGCTGTTGACGGGAGCGCTGTGTGGAAGGGCAGAACTTCTGCTCGCTTCGCGAGGCCGGGTGAAAAGCCGTCAGCCAACAAAACTGGCCAACGTTCGTATTGGACAATAGGCAACGAATCATTCCGGAGCGGGAAAATTCTTCGCCATATCGACCTCGCTAAGTCCAAATCTCGACTGACTATAGCGGTTTGCGAATGCAGACACGTTGCATGTCACGCACGTTGATCGTGAAATTGATCTTGTTGAACCGCAGCGATCGCGACAATGACTGGATGACGCGGGCTATCGCGGGAGCCTTGATCATGACGCCGATATTGTAAACCAGACGGTCCAGCGTCAGCGATCGGCCGACATATTCAAATTTCTCGAGGACGAACCCCGCTTTTTCATAGGTTTTTCGCAGTGTGTCGGTCGTAAAAAAGTAGATGTGTCCGTCACAACTGATGCTGCGCTCGCGTCTACCGAAGAGCTTGAACATCAGGGTGTCGTATCGCGGTGTTTCGACGATCAGATATCCCCCGGGCTTCAGGACGCGGTGGATTTCCGTCAGGGTGCCGACGGGGTCGGGAACGTGCTCGATCACGTGCAGCATGACGACGACATCCGCCGAGTGGTCGGGGATTCCCGCGCGCTCGAGGATTGTATTGGTGGTTTCGACGCCGAATTTGGCTTTGGCATATCTGGCGGCGTTGCGATCGGGTTCGACACCCAGGACACGCCAGCCGTCGTTTCGGAAAGTTTCCAGCAGGGAACCGCTGCTGCTTCCCACTTCAATCAAAAGTCCGCGCTGGGGGCAGAGACGATTTAGCAGGGCACGGGTATTGGCGTAGTCTCTCGTTTGCAGACGTTCCTTTTCGAACCGCAGCGGGTTCGCCAGTTCGAAATCCCAGTTCGGATCCTCATCCCACGTTTCGATCCTGACATGATCCGCATCAATGCGGGGATTCGCGTACATCAGGCCACACCGGCTGCATTTCACGACCTGATTGACCTGAGCCAATCCCGGGCCGTAAACGATGGAATAATCCGCCGAACCGCAGATGTTGCAGGAGACAGTCGTGGTGGGCGCGTTTGTGTTGAGCAATGTAGCTTCTCCGGGGCGTTGCCAAATCCAGCGGGACCGAAGTAGACGCCCACAATCCAAAACAGAATGCCTTTTTTCGGTGTTGGCAGCAAGTTAACACCCGGTCGATGGACTGCAACGATGACGGATCGCAGCCCTGCTCGTGTCTTAACCTAACCGGTCAACCTTACCGACGTGGGCTCGATCGGCTCTCTTCCTCGCGTTGGTCGAAGTCCCGCAGGTGTGCTAGGCCTTCGCCGAAGTTCCCTTAAGCCCACCAAGGCAGAAAGTAATCGCCTGATTCAGATGACCGACATTGGTGTACCCGCCCAGCCCTCCGGCCAAGTTCCGTTAAGACGCCGTGTTCTCAACGCCGGCGCCTGGACTTTTGCCGGCTACGGACTGAGCCTGGCGATCCGCTTCGGAAGCAACCTTTTGCTGACGCGCTTGTTGGCTCCCGAGATGTTCGGCGTTACGGCGATTGCGGTGATCGTTATGGTGGGGCTGGCGATGTTTTCGGACGTAGGGCTCCACCAGAGCATCGTTCGAAGCTCACGAGGTGATGACACCTTCTTCCTAAATACCGTGTGGGCTGTTCAGATCCTTCGCGGGCTGGTGCTGTTTTTGTCCGGCTGCGGGATCGGTGTTCTTGTCGCGCTTGCCGGCAAGGTCGGTATCCTGCCGCAAGACAGCGTTTACGCGAATCCGCTGCTTCCCTGGGTCGTATCCGCCATTTCATTAAGCGCCTTCATCGACGGACTTATGTCGACGAAAGGTGCCTCGGCGCGACGAGATCTAAAATTGGGCCGTATCACGCTGATGGAGATTATCAGTCAGGTCGTCGGCCTGTGCTGCATGTTTCTCTGGATCGTGTTCGATCGCTCAATCTGGGCTCTGATCGCCGCCGTTTTGGGTGCGAGCCTTGCGAGAGTTGCGCTAAGTCATCTTTGGCTCTCAGGAAGTCCAAACAGATTGCAATGGGATGCGCGAGCCTTCGACGAAATCTTCCATTTCGGAAAATGGATATTTCTATCTTCTATTCTTGGCTTCCTGGTGGCCAACGGCGATCGGCTGCTATTGGGCGGATTGGTTGATGCGCGTGTGTTGGGTATCTACGCCATCGCCTTTACGATTTTCAGTTCGGTCGAACAATTGACGTCCAGGGTGGTCGCTGTCGTCGCACTTCCAGCGCTCAGCGAGGTAGTGCGGGAACGGCGAGATGACCTCAAAGCGACCTACTACAAGTTTCACCGCGCCATAGCCGCTTCGGCCTACTTTTGTTCCGGTTTACTGGTCATATCCGCTCCAGCGATAATCGGAGTTCTATATGATCATCGGTATGCAGACGCGGGCTGGATGCTACGAGTGCTGGCATTCGGCCTGTTGGCCGTACCGTTTCAGGTGGCGGTCGAGTGTTTTCTGGCGCTTGGTTTGCCGCAGCTTCTATCCAGAGTCCTGATCATACGCTTGGTGGTGCTCTTCGTTTGTTTGCCGGCCGGCTTTCATTATGATGGCTTTGTCGGCGCTCTATGGGGGGTTGTCGCCAGCCAGCTCTTTCCTGTTATTTTCATTATTTTCAAAGCGAGAAAGCTCGGATTTTTCGACCCGAGGAAGGAGCTGGTAATTCTACCGATGATCTTCGCCGGCCTGGGAGCGGGAGAGCTTATAGCGAAATCGATCGCGCTTTGGCACGGCTAACTGATACGATGGTGCTTGCGATGGCGAGCCTCCAGTAGCGCGTACACTTTGAGACTTGGGATAGCGTATCTTATGACGTTGGAATTGGCAGATATTCTTAGTTGTCCCGACTGCAAGAGCGATCTCGTCTCGCTTCATTCTTGTAGGGCATGCGGAATACTATTCTCGGAAGAAAATGGTACGCCAATGCTTTTTCCGCAGCGCGCCAAAACAAAGGTAACGTTCGATTTCACGCCCGACCGCTCCGTATTGGGCGATAGTTTTCTCAAAGCGTTCAATTATCCCGAGCGTTGTGGGGCTGCGCAGACCACGGTTCATCTTGACCTCGCTCACGTCGATGTTTTCGCAAAACTTCCCAAAGGATCGAGCGTCCTGGAGATTGGATGCGGGGGTGGCCAAATGCGGAAATGGGTAACAGATCGAGGCCACGCGTATATCGGGACTGACATCTCCAAGGCCCGCGTGCTGGAGAATCTGAGGGAGCATGGTGGCCCGGATATTCTTTGTGACGCACATTTCCTGCCGTTCAGAGACAAAAGATTTGATCTTGTTTACTCCGCTGCGGTGACAGAGCACTTGGCTTGCCCCCTCCTTGTCATGCAGGAAGTCTCGCGCGTTCTGAAACCGGGCGGTCAATATCTGGGTAACGTCTCGTTCCTCGAACCGTGGCATGACGATAGTTTCTTCCATATGTCGCCTCTCGGCGTCTTCGAGATACTTACGCAGGCTGGCTTTGTTGCGAATAACATCTGGCCTGGAAGCGGCTATAGCGGATATCGGGCAATTTTTGCCATGGGCAACAAGATAACGATTCCGCTTACCTTTGTCGGCGATGCCGTATTTTTCGCTTACAGGATGGGCAACAAGTTAAAGCATCTCGTGGCGCGGTCGCCGAATTGGCCGATAGACCGAATCGATGAAATCGCACGAGTGGCGGGCGCGACCGATTGGATTGCGACTAAGCCAGAATAATTTCAATTATAAGACTGAGGGAGGCTGTATGTTACGACCATTCGACCTCGATAAGTTAAGACTGGAATTTTCTTCCGCAAAGCCGGTCCGATATATAAAGATCGACAATTTCATTGATCCAGAAAAAGCTAGAGCTATCGTTACGGCCTATCCGTCTTTTGATGTAGCGCAAGGGCAGGGAAGAACATTCACCTCCGTGAACGAGCGCAAAAAGGTTCAGATCACGGATTATCGAAAGTTCAACGCCCCGGTCCAGGAATTGAACGAGGCGTTGGCGTCACCGCGATTTCTTGCCGACTTGGCTTATATTACGGGCATCCCGAATGTACTCGCTGACGAACAACTCGCTGGCGGAGGCATTCATGTAACCGGGCCGGGTGGCCGGCTGGACGTGCACGTTGACTTCAACTACATCGAAGACCGGCAACTACATCGCCGTCTGAATCTGCTGCTCTATTTGAACGAGCCTTGGCCGGATGCCTGGGGCGGGCAGTTCCAGCTATGGGATAAGGATGTGAAGAAGTGCGAGGTTACGTTCGCGCCGATTTTCAATCGCTGCGTGATATTCGAAACAAACGAGATCAGCTTTCACGGCGTGATACCGGTCTCGCATGAAGCTCGAGACCCAAGAAAGTCATTTGCGACTTATTACTACACGAAAGAAGCGCCAGCACATTGGAACGGCGTCAGTCACAGCACAATTTTCAAAGCGCGGCCCGAAGAAAGGATGAAGGGCTTGGTATTGATGCCCATTCAAGCCGCAAGAGGCAGAGTGAACGGAGGGATCAGGAGACTCAAGGGTGGAATAAAATCTTTGATCGGCCGGGATCAAGGATCGTGACGCGCGGAAGTACTACATCAAGCTAGCAGGTTTGTTTATCGCGGGCGAGCAAAGCGATTCAAGGCTTGGGCTTTTTTGAAATTACGAATGCCAGGATGAAGAACGATTGGTTCAAGGTAACCAGCGAACGTTGATGCCGCAAAAGCCTTCGTTGTTGGCGAAACATGGCGAGGGTTGCGCAAATATCCCAAATTCCACCGAACCCACATCACTTTTTCGATCCCGTGAATCAAAACGAGGCTCGTGCCTTGACACCTGAATGTGCGGCCGGGACAGTCTCTGTTTCTGTCGCAAGCGCCGGCCGGCTAGCGAAGAATTTCTTAAGCGAGAGCGTCGGTTTCTCGATCAGATGCCACGACATGACTGCAAAAAGAAAAGTGAGGGAACCTGCCGTGCATAGCACCCACCACCCGTGCCCAATCATATTCGGGAATAAACAGATCACGGACTGTACAATTGGGAAACCATACAAGTAGACCCCATACGAGTAATCTCCGCGCTGGATCAACTCTATTCGGGGGAATTTTATCATTCCAATATAGATGATGATATACGACACAAAAAGAGGAGCAATATAGACAAGTTTTGCAACATAAAGAAAATACGACAACGCGCAGGAAATTGCGAACAGTCCGCCATGAAACGGAACTCGGTCCTTCCAGTGATAAATCAGGCAACCGCAGAAAAAATAATAGACCAACAAGGTCTTGGACAGACCGAATCCCAGCGAAATTTCCTGAATGCTTGGGCTGTCCGCCAGGTTCAATGTGACGAGGCATACGGTAGAAATTGCAAACACAAAGCTGAAAATTGCCCGACGCGCGAGTAAACCCGTAACCAGGAGGACAGCGATAATGAGATAACAATAAAATTCGGATGGCAGCGTCCAAAGGTTGACGTTTACCGCGCCGGCGGCCGGGTTAGTCATAAAGACACCAGGCAGCAGCATCCACACTCGACCAGCGATATTTCCGAAGTACTTAAAAAACCAGGGGTCGGAAAAATAATCGTGCAGTGAAACTGTTGTAAGTATCGGGCCGAGTATCAGCGCGGATAGAAAAACTTCTGTCGTAAGCGCCGGCAGAATTCTCAAGAGACGAAATATCAAAAATGTTTTAAGCGACTGGGTCCGAAAGGCGCTGCCTGTGACGAGAAACCCGCTCACCGCGAAAAACATCGGCACGAGCATATATTTTAGCTGGGTCTGTCCTGACCAAACGAGCGGCACCCAATGTCGCTGCTGCACGCCGCCGACAACGGGCGCGGTCGTATGATGAGACGACCCTGCCGCCCAAAATGTGTGTCCGAAAAAGATTAACGCTGCCAGTCCGATGCGGACCAGGTCAAATCCGGGACCGGTTCCCCTATGGCGCTGTAAAACCTGATCTAAAGTTATCAAAAACGTCTGCCAACTATATAGCTAACCCGACTTTCCATTGAATAGAAATTCGGTCTTTCGGTCAAACTTAATTCGATTGCAGATGCGTGCGGGTTTCAAACTTTAGGCTATCAGCTCACGGAAACAATGTTCTGAAAGAGCGTTGCTGACGCAAATGAGGATCTTATTACCTGCGACTTGAATGAAGCTAGTAGCTTGGCCGTGGAGAATTCCTCGAAATCATTTCCGAAGCTCCCAGTTCGAAGTAAGCTAGCGATGATCAGGGAAATTGATACACCTTCAGCGCATCGTACGAAGTGAATGGCGTTCCGTAGATGTCGAAGGGATACAGCGACCAATTGTCCGGCACGGCCAATTCATACCATGCCGCCAAATAGGAATGCGCTTGTTCGAAGAACTGATCGAATTGAAACTTTACGGTCGCCTGGAACGTCGCGCTGGTCTTGTAGCCGTTCAGCAGGTTATCTAACCCATTGGTGTCGGCTGTGACGGTCACCGTTCCCGATTGCCTGCCCGTCAGTGTGATTGCAACCTGGTTGTAATAGGACGACGAGACGTCGTAGCTGTCTGTCGCCGCATTCATCACGAAGTAATCGACATTAGGGTTTATCTGACCGCCGCTAGGTAGCGAGCCGGACGATGCGAACCTGATCCGGAAGCCATTCCGATAACCGTGCGCCGTCTGCGTGACCGCAGGAGTTGAGCCGATGTTGAGTGTGCAGATGGCGCTGGCGGTGCGTCCCAATTGCGTCAGCGTGGGAATCTGCGGTATCAGCCCCTGCATCCCGCCTTCGTAGCAGACGACTTGCAGTTTTGGCATCCCGGCGCTCTCGCGAGCCGCATCATAACTTTTCGCGACGCTCTCCCATAGCGGGTAGATTCCGTGGCCGCCATTTGCGGTACTGTTCAGACTCGAAAGGGTCTCGCTGGCGACGTTGCCGTTGAGAAGCGGGCCGGCACGAATGTCGCTATCCATCCAGGCGATCGCTTTGTTCATCAATGTCGGGTCGCCGCTGGCGTAGTTGCGACCCGCAGCAACGAAGTCGCTCATGATGTCGGCGTAACGACTTACATCCCCGCCATTCGAGGAATAGGCCGAAGCGAAGCCGGAGGTGTCGACGGGGACGGTGAAATGTGTGGCATCAACGGCCGTCACAAATGCAGATTGGCCATTGAGAGAAACCCACGCGCCGGTAAAATCGTTGAATTGAACCCGCTGGCCGGTCGAGTAACCATGAGCGCGCGACGTTTGAATAGCGCAGGTATTTGCGCGCGTAGCCGCGTTTATAGCGATGCTTCTTTCCATCGTCAGATATCCATTGTCGCCGCCAGTATTACCCTCGATCCAGCGAAGCTGCGCGCCGTAATAATAGGTTGCATACGAAAGTGCATCGCACCAATCGACCGGCCGATTCGGGAACGCCGTGTAATCGATGCCACCAGCGGCGCCGTAAAGCGTCTGCGATGATCCCGAAGAGAATGTTCCGCCCGCTGTGCTTATAGGGGTGAACTTTGGGTACGGCGTGGATGAAAGCAAGAATCGATTTCCGCTCGGACTGGAAACATAGACTGTCATCCCATTGAGCGCGCCGATAGCGCCTGTCCCGGAGACAGCCAGAACAACCTGCTGTCCATCGACATATTTCACGATGCTGGAAGCCGTGACGGTGGGCGTCGTGGCGCTTGCGGATATGCCGGTTAACGTCAACGCCATCGACCCAAGCGCCGATCCATTCAAAAGATAGTTATTGATGTTGCCGTCACCGAACGCCTGAAAATTCAGAAGCCGCTTGAAGTTCGTCTGCGAGCCGTAGGCCATCTTGATGAGCTCCGACCATTGACGAAACTTCAAGGCGTAGAAACTGAACATTCCCTGGCTGTTGGATGTGTATGCCCATCCCCGCTTGGCCCCGGACTGCCTAAACCACGACGTCGAGGAATAGCCAAAATTCCATATCTCATCCGAGATTTCATACCAGCAGGTCAATCTTGGGTTGAGCGTATCTTTGATCGTCGTCGCCCATGACGTAATGAGTGCGTCGGTCGCATGAGGCGGAAGATTAAGATAAAGATCGATGTTGAGTTCGTTGCAAAGTGCGATCTGAACCGAGAGCGGGACGCCGGTTTGAATACCGTCACGGTTGCCGCGCCCGCCGTATACGCCCAGCCACGCTCTAAGACCTGCGTCGTAGATCAATGTCCAGGGCAAATTGGCCTGGATCGCGTTGCCCGCCAAAGCGCCGCCACCAATGTCCAGGATTGGAATGTCTATCGTGCCGAACGGGTCCATCAACCCGTTAACAGCCATCGTAACCCCGGAGATCGAATTGGCATTTACGATCACACACTGAATCGTTGTGCCATCGACAATAGCCGTAATGCCGGCACCCCGAGCGACGGTGTAAGCATTCGTTCCGGTTGCGTTGCCGCACCAGAATCCCGGGACAAATCTTGACCAATAAGATAGTGCTGTCGTGGGCATTTGGCCGGCAAGTTGCGTCAGATTTGATCCGGCGGCGCTGTTTACAGCAGTCCAGTTGGTTGTCCTAAGCCCCCGTGGATTGAGGGCTCGCATGGAGGCAAGGTACTGGGGATTAAACAGCTCCCCCGCATCGTGCGCGGCTTCTAGCTCCAGTGGGCAGAGGACGATGTCGCTTAGAGTTCCATTCACGACCATCCCGGCGTTCATTTTGAACGCTTGGCCAACCGTCGAGCTCTGATGGAATGTGAATACTATGCGACCATTCCTGCCTACGAAATTTAAGGATGTTGCGGTGGATCCCACAACAAAGCCGCGCCCCACACTTACGCTTCCTCCAATGGTCGTGAACGCCAGCCCCTGATTGTTCGATGAGTCTCCTGCTTTGCCTTTCCACTTAAAAACCCAGGTTGTGCCGGGTCCAGTTAGACTTGGAGGGATAAGAACAACTCCCCCATAGTCCGCTTGAAGAGCGGATTGCGGATAACCGTCATCATTTAGCGTGCTGACGAACGCATAGCTGCCGCCGGTGGGTTGGGTATAGGCCCAATTCTTCATGAAGTTAATGAAGGGGTATTCTTGTCCCGTAACCGATCCGGCCGCTGAGGCTACCTGGATAAACTGTCCACGGGGGATACCGTCTTTGGCGTGAATTCGTTTTGCTTTCAGAAGCGCGGCCACGGATGCGCCGCCAAGAAACGACCTGCGAGAAAGATGAGGGGGCATTCGGTAGCCTTTTGCCTGAGCTCGGAAGCCGTGGCTTGTTTGCTAACGGAGAGGCGTTATTCTAGTCCGGGATAACAAGCGCTCGGAAGTTGGAGCCAGGTAATTGTCACACAGAATACTTCGCATAGTACTATACGAGCGTAAACCGTCACCTTCAACTCCGACCGATTCTGACAATAGGAATTCGGATGACGTTTACGTGCTTGGAACCGAGCAGACCTTGGCAGCGTTATTGAAATCCTTTTTCGTGTTGAGGCGGCTCTCCCGTTACGACCTTATCACCACGAGCGAATATTTCTCTTCCTTCGGGCTTAATCTAAGGTTGCTGTTGACGGGATGCCGCGCAAAGCACGTCGTGATAGGGCTCAATCAGAGTCGGTGGTTACTGAGGACTGGTTTCCCGCCTCTAGATTTTCTCATCAATCTGGTCTTCAGACGATCGAACCTCGTCGTCGTTCATTCGAGAAAAGAAATATCTCAGTTCAGCGAACTTCACAAAATTCCGGAGGATCGATTCTATTTTTCCTTGTGGGGATACGATCTTCCCCCTAGCGCACCTGCGCAATTTTCGAGATGGCCGCGACCGTACGTCTGCCTAGTTGGTCGCAACAATCGAGACCTTGTTACGTTTTTTCGAGCCTGCGATGGAATGCCGGTTGATGGGATTGTCATTACATCGAACTACGAACCGCTTCCGGTAGAAGTGCCGCCTAATGTCTTTGTTTTCAGAGAGCTTCCACAGAACGAGACTCTCGATTGCATAAAAAACGCGTTTGCCAATCTTATACTCTTGAAAGATGACAAGAGAGGAGCCGGCCACATCACGGCTGTTTCAGCGATGTTATCCGGATCTCCAATAATTAAAACAGACGCTGACGCTATCGAAGATTATCTTATCAATGGAGTGAGCGCGATTGGGGTGTCACTTGAAGACGCAGAGGGAGCACGCTCGGCGATCAAAAGCCTGATCGATGCTCCTCACTTGGCGGCCAGACTAAGCAGTAATGCCAAGGCCTACGCGCAGCGATGGCTTACTCATGAGGCTTCGTCCCAGCGTATTAACGCCGCACTGGAGCGAGTTCGTCGAGATGAGAGATTTGCCATCGTTGATGCCGAATGGCTGAAGGCCTATGAGGGCCTTAAAGCATCGAGTAAAATGACGTTCGCTGTGGTGTAGCTTGTGATCATCCACAGCATCGATCCGGGGATATCTGGGCTACGCCGAAGTTTCGCCAAGCCATCGGACGAGTCCGACTATCTATCTTTCAGCGATGTTTTCAGCCGGCGCAACGCATTTAGCGGTCCGCGTAGCATGCCGATTCTATCAAAAAACCGAATCTCAGCGATGTCGGACTTCGACGAGCGTTGGTAACCAAGAACCGGAAAAGCCGCAAAGGTCTTAATATCCGGATTTTGGTGACGAATGGCAGAGTAGGCGCCGTCCACGTGCATGGGGCCTCCGCGCGGATGACCCGCGGGGCGGCCAAGAATTACTTCAAGCCCATCGATGAGTCGCGGGATTGCTCGCCCGTTGATGAGAACGAAGTGTGCAGACATGACCCCTCTATCCGAGGGCACCGGGGAAATTCCATCTGACAGGTCGTCGAGAAAATGACTTGGATAGACGATATCCCAATCATTGCTTTCCATAAATGATTGTACTTTCTGCCATTCGAATTTACGCGAGAAATTTAGATCGTCCTCGAGAATGATCGCCCTGTCGGACTGGCGTCTAGCCGCTTCCTTAAGCACCGCCAGGTGACTTAGAAAACACCCCCTCGCGCCAATCGATGGAAAATCTCCAGCGTCGGTCGGCCGAATCGCGGGGAAGAATTCGGCGTGCCAGTTGACCCGCTTGAGTTCTGCCTCCATTTCGCGGCGGCGATCAGGCCTCTGCGGCAAATTGATCACGAAAGCGGACGAATTCATCTGGCGCCTTTTGAATCCTTCAACCTTGATGCTCCCGGTACACGATCAGTTCAAGGGATAGGCGGTGGGCACTTCTGCAAATAGCTGTGAGAGCTTTTTTGCCTCATCGTCTATGTCGTGGTACGTGCGGACATGCTTTTGCGCGTCCGTTCCCATCTGCGCCAGCGTCTCCGGGGAGGCATCGAGGCAGGCCTGCATGGCATCAGCCAGGGCGATGACATCCCCCGCCGGCACCAGCCAGCCGTCTTTGCCTGGCCGGACCAGTTCCGGAATGCCGGCGACGTAGGTGCTGATCACCGGGCGCCCCAGCGCCATGGCTTCCATGATCACCACGGGCAGGCCCTCGGCGAAGCTCGGCAGGACGAGCGCGCGGGCGGCCAGGATTTCGTCGCGCACCTGTCGGCCGCTGATCCAGCCCAGGATCCGTACTTTGGCTTGCAAATGATATCGCGCAATGAGCGCCTCAATATCGGCCCGCATCTCGCCATCGCCGGCCAGCACCAGTTCAAAATCCACCCCTCGATCTGCAAGACGATGGGCGGCCTCCACCAGCAGCAGCTGACCTTTCTGTTCGCAGAGCCGGCCGACGCATACGAGCCGCCGCGCCGACGGAGGAGGCGTGGTGACGCCCGAATAAAATGCCGGTTCAAGCCCACAATGCACCACATGCATCCTGGGCCAGTACTCCGGCGTGACCTGACGATAAAGCTGACTGCGTCCGTAGGAGCTGATCGCCACCACGAAGGCGCTGCGCCGGATCTTTTCGGCAAGGTCAATGATAGGCGCCTTGTCGAACTCTTCCGGTCCGTGAACCGTAAAACTCCAGGGTGGGCCGCCCAGCATGTGCACCTGTGCCGCGATCTCGGCTGAATTGGTGCCAAAATGCGCATGCAAATGCTGGATGTCAGCCTGTTTCAGCCAGCGCACAATACAACACGCCTCGGCCAGATAGATCAGATGGATAGGGAAAGAGCGCTCGGCGCGCCGGCTCATGGTCCAGGCCAGCGCGACCGCCCGCATCATGGCGGCCGGTCGCGCAAACAGCATGCGCGCCAGGGCAAGCAGGAGGGCCGGGGCCCCCTCGCGCAGGACATAGCGGGTGTGCTCGCGCTCGCGGCGGTCGTCGGCGTCGGGCAGTTCGTCATCCCAGCCGCGCAACGAGATTCGCATGATCTCGAAGCCCTGCCGTTCCAGGGCATGAATTTCGCGCCGTATGAAGCTGTGGCTGACTTTCGGGTATTGATTGATCAGATAGGCGACGCGCATGACCGATCACTTGTATTCTATGATGCGCGCCTGGCGCCCTGCCAATCGGTCGCGCAGGAACTTCAATTGACCGAGACCTTGAGGGAACATCGCCAGTACGTAGAACAGGGCAAGCCGCGTTCGGTCGCGCAGCGGACCGGGACCGCGGACGATCTTCTGCAAAAGATATGCAGGATAGACCAACCAGGCCGTCCAGCCCCAAGGGCCGAATGCGAGTCCGAAGAGCAGGCACGCGATCGGAACCCACACGCCAAAAAGCCATGCCCGGCGGGATTCCCAGACCCAGAAGCGTTCGGGAGAGCTTCCGTGCAGATAGGCACCCTGTGCGAAGGCGTATCCGGCCCGCAGGCTCCTTCGCCACCACTGGCTGAAATGCGTCATAGCGGCGTCGTGACGCGTCATTTCGCAATCAAGCCGCCAGATCCGCCATCCGGCGGCCCGCAGCCTGATGCACATCTCGGGCTCCTCGCCTGCGATTAGCTCATCGCGATATCCTGCGACGGCCTCGACCGCCTTTGTCCGCATCATCGCGATGCCGCCACATGCCGCGACCTCGCCGGCAGGCCCCTGCCATTCCTGATCGCATAGCCAGTTGTATATCGATTGCTCCGGATGCTGCTCGCGGCATTGACCGCGGACAGCGGCAATACTTTCATCCTCGGTCACGAACGCGAGGGCGTTTTGCGGCCAACGTTCGTCCAACTCACAATCGCCGTCCACAAACTGAACATAAAGCAGGTCTGCTGCAATTTCCCGTAACCGGCGAAAGCCGACATTGCGAGCCCGGGCAGCCGTGAACGGGTTATCGGTGTCTAGTTCGACGACGTCTGCGCCGAGCGTACGTGCGGCCTTGACTGATCCGTCGGTTGATCCGGAATCGACGTAGACAACCGCTGTCGCACCAGAAAGCGACCGGAGGCATCGATGCAGACGCTCACCTTCATTGCGTCCGATGACAACGGCACCAAACCTTATGGATGGAGGATTTAACAACAGTCGTTATCCGACCTTGAGACTGAAATACGGAGATTGCCGCGACTTGCAATCGTCGGCACCCAACTGCAACAGGATTGCGCCCGGCCCTATTTCGCGAGTTGGGGTTCTTCCGTTTTGCTCCGGCGCCTCTGGCCCTTGAGCAACTGCACACCCATGGTGACTTTGTCCTTCAGCGTCTTTTGCGAAAGACAGGTTATGAGGCAAAGGCGATCACAAGCGACGGTCTGTTTGCGAATTTCCTGCGCCTTGGCCCCATACCAGATATCGCGCGCGCTCTGTTCCTTGATGTTACCGATAGGCGGAAAATGAACGCAAACCTCGACGCGCCCGTCGGTTCGAATGAAGAAATCACGCATTCCTATCCGGCAAGGCATGACTTCTTTCGGAGCCTTCTTTTCGCGAAAGTTGTCCGCGAACAGACGCAGAATAGGAGCCGGCGTCAGGATCGGCGCACCAGCTTTTTGCATTTCGATCAGCTGCTCGATCACCCGTTCGAGTTCCGGCAGATCAGGTTCTTCGATCCACAACTCATCATAGGTTTCCTGGGTCCACCTATCCATCGGCTGCAACTGAACGCAGCTTACACCTTTATCCATCGCCCACTTCACGAGGTCCGGCATCAGGCGGAAATTTTTCGAATTGACCGTAGGCTTGACGTTGATCGGAAACTGCCGGCCCTGACGCTCACGTTCCTCGAGCAGATAGTCGATGCCATTGGACAGTTTTTCGAACAGTCCTGGATAGCCTCGCAGATAATCATGAACTTCTGCATTTGGCGCGTCGACGGAGATGTTTACGTTGAACGGATTTGCCGCAACGACTTTGGCCGCATTGCGTTTCGTTAGGGCTGAACCATTGGTCGTAACGCCGGCGGAAATCCCGTGGCTATTGCACCAGCCAAGCAAATCGATGAAGCCGGGTTTGATAAATGGCTCGCCGCCACTAAAATTGATCGAAAAGGCGCCCACAAAATCTTTGACGCTGAGAAGCGCACGTTGCCATTCCTCGATCGTCATTTCCGGCGTGTAGTGCTTTAACCGCCAATATTCGCAGTAACGGCATTTCACATTGCACTGCTCGTTGACCAGTCCGTAGAAAGTCACCGGTTTTGTTGCATCATACCCTGAGCGCAGATAAATCTCTTCCGCAGCTGCATTTTGGGTGTGCTTCCAGGCCAGTTGGCCCAGTCTGGATAATTCCACGGTTTTGCTCCAAATGCTCAGTCAGCTCAGGATTACGGGCGCGTGAGCTTCATATAACCTATTTTCCGTCGAAGGCCCTACGAAAAAGATTTAATTGGTTAGGATCCAATATTTATTCAAGCACGTGGGATACGAGTGGCCCCGGCGGAAATTGCATCTTAAGGCCGCCGCGACGCAAGTAACCTTAAGTTCTCGCGTCCGGAGGAACTGACCGCCGCCACCAAGGCGCTGCACCCGATTTTTTCGGCAGGCCCGATGATCGGCGCCTTTCTCTCCCGCGGTCCGCCCGGTACTTGCACCAGCATGGCGACCTCGGCTGCTCGCGCTACTCCAGAGGATCATCGTTTCTATCGGGTCGGACGAGAAGCAAATCTGGTGGCAACTAGGGAACCTACCGTCAGTCGAATATTCAGGAGAGCGGCTCTACTCCGGTTGAGGTTACGTCGCAAAAGGCCCTGCCTGACCGCAGTCGCGGTGTTTGCGAATGTCGTCAGAAGGACTGATGCCAGCACTCCGGACATGCCGAAATATTTTCGGAAGTAAAGAAGCTCGCTTTCGATCTGAAGCAGCGAGATCTGTCGGCTAATTTCCTTCAGTGGACCTTCCGATTTGGCGCTTTCACCTCCGATATGAACGACCTGGGTAAACGGATAGTAGATAATATCCCAACCAGCTTGGCGGACTCTTCGGCAGTGATCCACTTCTTCGAAATATAGGAAGTATCGGGGATCAAACATTCCTACCCGCTCGACGATCTCGCGTCGTATCAGGTAGTAGCATCCCGGAACCCAGTCACACGTTCGAACCGAATTGTGATCCCAGGACATATCGTCCACCAGCCGCGTCCAGGGTGACAGCCTCATCAGGCCCGTCGAGTTGAGGAACACGCTCCACGGTGTTGGAAAATACCGACAGGAGGGTTGAAGGGAGCCATCCGGCCCCACGAGTTTAACGCCCAAGACCCCGCAGCGCGGGTTGGCTTCCATGAATTCTATCGTTTTCAGCAGCGTATCCGAAGCAACGAACGCATCGGTATTCAAAAGAAGGATGTATCGCCCCCTTGCTTGAGCGATAGCCTGATTATTCGCGCGTCCGAAGCCGACGTTGACGGAATTCTCAATCAACTCGACGTCAGGGTAGTTTGCTCGCAGAAACTCGACCGAGCCGTCGCGTGAGGCATTGTCGACCACGATCGTTTGAATCCGAAGATTGCCGCGAGCTGCAATCAGTGCGTCGAACATCCGGTCAAGGAGAAGCTTCGTATTGTAGCTGACAACTACTACGGTCAAGTCGGGGCGCTCGTCGGCGCCGATATTTTCAAGCTGCTGTTCGTTCACAGGAAATCAATAACATGCGATGGCGGTTGCGCCAAAGTGCCTTTCGGTGCGTGGTAAATTAGCGACGCATCTTTGCGACAGATTTATTGACCGGATCGTCTTCCAGCCTTCGTTAATTCCGATCAGCGCGGATCCAGCTTGATACACGGCGTCCCAGGAGAGCTGCGCCATACATTCTGAGTTTGGCTGTGACATAGGCAGCTAGAAGCCCAAATGATCTTGCTGGCAGGACCTCACGGCCACACTCAAGCCACGCGATAACTAGGGCGGCCAACGCAATTGACAGCCCACTCAAACTGACAATGAGAGGGATGGATGTAAGACCGCTCGACGCAGCAACGACACCTACAACGATAGAACTTAGTAGAACAATCCCGAGGAGCGAAAGCGGCGGGACCAAGAGGTCCAGCATAATCGCGATTACACGTAAATCCCTGTGTTTGACGATCGCGTAGAGCAACCGGGGAGCGCCGGCGAAAATCAGTCCAACGTGACCATGCTCCCAGCGCTGCCGTTGCTTGAGCGCGCCCTCCTTGGAGTTTGGAAAGGTGCTGGTAACCAACGCCATGGGGCAAAACAGGGGCGGATAGCCGGCGCATGCGAGTTCAATTCCGAGCTGAAGGTCCTCCACGATGGAAGCGCTGGAGAGGGCTGCATTCTCGATGATGCGCCAGGGAAAGGCCATGCCTGTTCCCATGAGTTGACATGGCGAGCCAAGAGCCTTCAGCCCCAGGGGGCGAATCCAATTTTTCAAACGCCACGCAAACTCCGCGACTTGGTGATTGACCGCGGAATCGGGCGGCGCTTTCATGAGGTACAGACCTTGCGCAGGCCGTTGCGCCTCTGCCGCGGCATTTGCTAGAATCTCGATTGCCCCGGTTCCGAGGCGGCAATCGGCATCGACCATGATAACAATTTCCGGCGGATCGACACGGAGGTGCTTTATACCCCAATCTAGGGCGTATCCTTTTCCAATTCTGGCGGGGTCGCTACGTATCGCGACTTCAGCTCCCCGAGAACGTGCGACTATTGCCGTGTCGTCTGTGCAGTTGTCTGCTACCACGAGCACGCGATCGCCTGGCTCGATTTGACTTCTAAGGTCATCCAAGGTTGGAATAAGACCAGCACTTTCATTATGCGCGGGAACCAGAATTGCAACCCGTCCTGACCTCCGCTTTATCTTTTCCGGCGGGAACCCGGCATACAGTCGCGCTGCGGCCACCTCAACAAAAAGGGTAGCCACGGGGATCGCCAATACGATTGCTAGAACCGACAATATGAACGAAACGAGCGGCATCATAACCCAGCCTAGCACACTATTTTCGGCAGTTCCGACTCGCTACCCAAGCTGGTTAAGGCCGGACGGATAATTTAAAAGCGAACCTGGCGATCCAGCGATATTAATCAAATATGCGCTTTTTAATTTACTAACGCCCGGTTGTGAGGTAGTTAGTTATCCATTCGATTAATAAAAGAGATTAATTCCGCGGCGGTCTTGAGTGTGTGATTTTAAGGAATAATCGTGCCGGAAAGCCTGCGTTACCACCTCGAGCGGCAGGACGACCCTGTCATATCGGAATCGACCGGAATGGCGCTTTCTCACGCGCAAGGGCGTCTGGACGATCTTTCCCGAGAGGTCTTCGGAGTGATGGGTTTGCCGCTTGATGCCCTCGACCTTCCCAGATTGCTGCAAATTTTGAAAATAAAGATTGATTCCAAGACTCCGTTTCTGCTGTCGACGCCGAATGTGAACTTCTTGATCATGAGTCGCTCAGATCGCGCTTTTCGAGAGTCTTTACTGATGAGCGATCTGTGTCCTGTCGATGGCATGCCGCTCGTCTGGATCGCGCGGTTGCTAGGAATTCCGATCAAGGAAAGACTTTCAGGATCTGATATTTTTGACGCACTGCGATCAAGCAAAAAGACAGGTTTCCAGCTCGAGGTATTCTTGTTCGGCGGGGCGGAAGATGCGGTTGAAAGTGTCTCAAAAAAATTGAATATCGAAGCAGATGGGATGAAGTGCGTAGGCGCGCTCAATCCGGGGTTCGGTACGATTGAAGATATGAGCTCTGACGGCATTTTGCGATCGATCAACGCGAGCGGCGCGGACTTGTTGTCGGTTTTTTTGTCGGCCAGCAAGGCCCAGGCCTGGCTTCTGCTGAACCACGATCGACTTCAGATACCGGTGCGAGCGCAGTTTGGATCAGCTATTAACTACCAGGCCGGCAAAGTAAGAAGAGCACCCGAGGTTTTCAGGCGGCTGGGCTTGGAGTGGCTTTGGCGCATCAAGGAGGAACCGTATCTTTGGCGCCGTTATTGGACCGACGGCGGAAGCTTGGCGAAGCTGTTCCTGACCTGTGTGGTTCCGTTGTCAATTAGTCATCAATGGTGGCGTCTAGTCGGTGGTCGGAAAGATGATCATCTTTTCGTTGAGGTCAGCGAGAGTCAGTGCGGGGTCTTGGTCAAAGTCAGCGGATCGGCCGTCGCCGCCAACGCCAATTTGGCAGTGTCGCGGTTTCGAAACGCCTTGCAGACAAAAAAGGATGTCCTGATTGATCTCGCGGATGCCCGTCGTATTGATGCCCGCTTTTTCGGTCTGTTTTTGATGGTACGAAAGCAGCTGATGCAACGGGGGTGCAGTCTCAGATTCCAGGGTGTCACGCCTCGCCTCGCAAGATCGTTCAGGTTTAACGGCTTTGGCTATCTCCTGGATTATTGACGGGGTCGTGATCTTGACCACAATGTGCAGAGAGTCCGATAGAACGCGCCGCAAAACCATGAAATTGTCCAAGCTTATTCTTGTGCTTCCGGTGCTTTTTGTTGCTGGATGCGGGTCGCCTGAGCAGCAGGCACAGCGCTACTATGAGAGCGGGATGGCGCTGATCGCGAAAAATGACGATCTCAGTGCGCGACTCGAACTTCTGAAGGCCGTCAAATACAAATCCGATAAGGTTGAGGTATGGCGTGCACTTGCCGGAATTGATGAGCGAACGAAAGGATCTTCGCTTGTCCAGGATTTGCGTCGGATTGTCGAGCTGGATCCGAGCGATCTCGACGCGCGCTTGAAATTCGCCAGGATACTTGCGGCAGGAGGCGCCTACGAAGCAGCCCTCAAAGTCGTCGAGGCGGCAAATGATAGTGAAAAGCCAAGCGCAGCGCTCCATGCTCTGAAAAGTGGCATCTTGATAAAGACCAACGATGCCTCAGGTGCGGTGCGCGAAGCGCAACGGGCGCTCGAAATCGACCCGACGAATTCCGATGCTACGATCATCTTGGCTGTTAAAAGCCTTTCGGATGGAGACGCGGATCGCGCGCTGAAATTGCTGGCCACCGTGCCAGTCGACGCGAAGGACGAAAAGCAGGTTTCGATTTTAAAGGTTCAGGCCTATGCCCGCAAGGGCGACTTGGGCAATGTGGAGACGTCGCTGCGAGCATTGATCGACAGATATCCTGACGAGCCTGCGTTCCACAACCAACTTGTTCAGCTTTACGTTTCTCAGAAGCGCTACGATGACGCCGAGAAGGAATTGCGAAGCATCGCTGCTGCCAAGCCGGCCGACACCAAGCTGGGATTGGACATTGTCCGCTTCCTGGTTGCAACGAAAGGGGCGTCCGCAGGGCGGGACGAACTCACTGCACGCATCAAGGCCGGTGGAGATACGTTTGATTATGAATTGGCAGCGACCGAACTCAGCTTTGCGCAGGGCGACATCGCCGGCGCCGAGCAGCAGCTGAAAACTCTGGCTCGTGCCGCCACCAATCCTGATCGAAAGCTCGCCGCCCAAACGAAGCTTGCCGAGATGTACGTCAGCAAGGTGAATTTTGCAGCCGCGCAGCCCTTGATTGCAGAAATTCTGCAAGGCGATCGCCGCAATACGACGGCCCTTCGTCTCCGTGCCACAATTGCTATCGAGCAAGGCAATTTTGATAGCGCCATCGCTGACCTGCGAGAAGCCCTCAACGATCAACCAAAATCTGTACAGCTGTTGCTCTTGATGGCGGCGGCGTACGAGCGTAGCGGAAAAAACGAATTGGCTGAACGCCAATATGCAGATGCGTTGAAAGCGTCGGGATCCAATCCTGATGTTGCGCTGAGGTATGTCGCTTTCTTGGAGCGTCGTGCCGACACCGCGCATGCGGAGAAAATTCTGACCGAGGTAGCTGGTCGCAATCCGAGAAATATACAAATCTTGGCGTCGCTGGCGCAGATCCGGATTGCTCAAAAGAACTGGCCCGGTGCTTTAGCTGTGGCAGACGTCGTGGGGCGTTTGACTGACGGTCGAGGACCCTCCGATCAGATTCGGGCTGCCGCTTTTGCCGCGCAAAACAAAATGGATGAAAGCATTGCAGCACTCGAGGATGCTCACGCCGCTACGCCAGACGCTGTTCAGCCGCTGGTGGCGTTGGTTTCCGTTTACTTTAAACTCGGTCAATCGGACAAGGCAGTGACGTTGCTTCAGGATATGCTCAAGAAATATCCCGATAATGCGGAACTTTTGGTGCTTATGGGCCAAGCCGATTTGGAGCAGAAGAAAACAGACGAAGCTGCGTTGAGTTTCAAGGCAGCGATCGCAAAGCAGCCCAAGGATCCAAACGGTTACAGTGCACTTTCAGACCTGTATGTGCGCCAAAAGAATTATGATGCCGCAGCCCAGATCATTAAAGCAGGCCTTCGCGAGCAGCCAGGTAATCTCAATTTTCGCTTTGCATCGGCCAGCCTGCAAATCCGCGCGGGCGACTCGACCGGGGCGATGGCGCAGTACGAGTCTATCCTGAAAGATCAACCAACCTCGTTGGTTGCCATCAACAACCTCGTGAGTCTCATTCTGGACAACCGTTCGGACAAGGAAAGCCTTGATCGCGCGTTCGCACTTTCAGAGAGCTTGAAAAGCGCAACCGGCCCGCAGTTCCAGGATACCTACGGCTGGGCCCTGTTCAAGCGAGGTGACTACAAAAATGCGGTGTTGACGCTGGAAGCAGCGGAAGCCAGCGCACCAAAATTGTCAGCCCTCCATTATCATTTGGGCATGAGCTACGCGGCGATTGGCGAATCCGACAAAGCCGCCGCGCAATTCAAGACTGCGCTTGAACTAGAACCTGACGGCACGCCACTGAAAGACAGCATTCGTTCCGCCATAAAATAAGGCTTTTGACTAGTAGCCATTTGGCAGGACGCTGACGCTGCGTGACACCACGAGCATGATGCTGTTGGAACTCGCCGGCCCGGTGCCGGAAACGGACGAAACCGGCGTAGGAAATCCGGTCACCGGATCGAAAACCAGACTCGCCGATGAGTTCAACGACGGCAACCGGTGAAGATATCGATACGTCAGCTGTGCGTTCCATTCGCGGGCGAGAACGTAGCTATAGCCAACTGACGCCGAGACGTAGTCGGTAGAGGTGCCGGAGAAGATCGACCGTGTGACATTTGCCGAAAATGTAACTGTCGTTCGCGAATTTACGTTCCGGGATAGGCCGGCCCCGATCGTTGTTTGTTTCGAAAGAGATCCAATGACGGTGGGCGCGATCGTTTGCGTACCGGTAAAGGTCCAGGTCATGTCCTGGTACATCTTGTAGGTCAGAAGCATGTCAGTAATAAAATCGGAAACGCTCGAGCTTACTCCGGCGGCGGATGGCGTCAGCGACAAGGCCGGAATCCCGCGCTCCGTCTGAACGTAGGCGACGCCCGCGGTACCGCGATACGAAAGGAGCGGGGACAGGGTTATTTCCATACCGGCATTCTCACGCCAGATAAGAACGTTGGTTTTTAGCGTGTTGTCAAAATCAAGCCATTCAATTTCAGATGACGCGGTAAGAGCTGTTAGTGAGCTCAATCTGTGGCGCCAGGTGGTACTACCGGTGCTATCGGTGAAGGGCGTTCCTCCTCCCGACGGATCGAAGCTCGTATATGTGGAGCGAGCGGACAAGCTCACAAAGTCCGTGGCGGTGATGTTACGCTCCAGGCCGCCGCCGAGCGTTGTGCTGTCGATAAAGCCGGTCGTAGGCGTTACAAAGCCAAGCTGACCGAGGAGTGCGAAGGCTGAACTTTGGCGGGTCCAATTTGCGTCAATATAGTTCCTGTCTGTTTTGTCCTTGCCGGTGGTCTCGTAGTGGAGCCTTACATCACCGGACAACGATTCACTTTGAACTCCGTCGACTCCTGGTCCCCAGTATTTTCGATAGTTTACGTCGCCGTCGAACGTAAACTTTGAGGTTGGAGTAAGTGCCACGGCGTTGGCGGCGATGGTTGAATAAGAGTCAAATGCTCCGCCGGCGACTGCGCGCAAAAAGGGATTGTCGTTGGCTTCTACCGTTTCGGTTAGGGTCGAATTGAGTGCCCAGTCAGTCGCGAACGCTGTCGAGGGCGACATAACGGCGCACACCAAGACCGCTAAGATGCCCCTCGTCACGGCTAAATGCCTTTGGTGCGGTGCAAGTTACTGACTTATTCGAACAGACCCCGTTCAGGAACCATAATGACGTCCCCAGCACGCAGGGTGATGTTTCCCTCGATGTCCTGGCCTGCCTCATATGCCCTGTAATCGAAACTAAAAATGTCCTCTCCGGCCGATCCGCGGCGCCGTACCTGAATGCGGCGTTTGGCTGCATAGGGCCCGAGGCCGCCGGCAAGCGCAATCGCCTGCATCAACGTGGTCTTTTGCCGGACGACGTAAGAACCAGGTCTTACAATCTCTCCAGTGATGAAAACCTTGGGCTTGAGGTCGTCTTCCGGAATGTCTTTGACGGCATTGGCCAGCGCTACCGTAATATCCAGGTTTTCATCCTTGTAATTGCTCTTCAGCTTCTCTTTCAGGATGTTTTCGACAGCCTGCGGCGTAAGCCCGCGGGCACGAAAGTGCCCGGCCAGCGGGAAGGCAATCTGGCCGGAAGGATCTACAATTACGGTGCGATCCAGCTTGGGATCCTGCATGACCGAGATACTGAGCGTGTCACCTGGTTTGAGCGTCTGGGCCTCCGCCACCGTCGCTGTGGCCAACAGGCTCAGTAAAAAAATCAGGATTCGCATGCTCTTGCTCCACGCCCTCTAAAGACCCCCCAGAATATCCATCTGATAAGCAATTGGAATTCTGCATTAAAACCAATAAACCGCCCCGTTATGGTTTACAAACGCTTAACGAGAAGCAGTCCGGCCCTTGAGCGGGAAAATACTATACTGTTGCTTGTCTGCAATGACCTCTTCAACTAATTGACCTGAAATGGTTTTATGCCCGCGGGCAAATCCGTAAACCAGGGCCGTGTCGCAAAGGATGTTGATCATGCGGGGAATTCCCCCGCTGGCGGCCGCTATTCTCGTGCAGGCGTCCAGGCTGAAAATCGTAACAGGCGGCGACGGTCCCCCGACGGCCTGCAGTCGGAACGCGATATAATTCACGACGTCCTTGTCGGCCAACGGACGCAGGTGAAAGTCGGACGAAATTCGCTGCGCAAACTGGTGCAGTTGCGGCGCGGTCAGCAGGTCCCGCAACTGGGGCTGTCCGACCAATACAAGTTGGAGAATCTGGTGTTGATCAGCGTTGATATTGGAGATCATCCTCAGATGTTCGAGGGCTTCGGGTTCCAGATTCTGGGCCTCGTCTATGATCAGCATGGTTCGTCGGCCACCAGCATATTGACCGTGCAAAAAATCCTGCAAGTATTTGAATAAGCTGGGATAATCGCCCGAAAAAGGGCGGTTCAACGACATCAATATCCATTGCAGCAGTTCGTGCCGCCCTTGTGGCGAGTTCGAAATCAACCCTGTCGTAATATTCGGGGGGAGCCTTTTCAGGAGATGCCGGACCAGCGTGGTCTTGCCGGAGCCGATCTCACCCGTGATAACGGTAAAGCCGGCATTGTTCATCACGCCGAATTCAAGCATGGTGAAGGCCATGCTGTGCATCCGGCCCCAGTAGATAATGTCCGGATCAGGCAAAATCGTAAATGGTTTTCCCCGCAGTCCGTAAAATGCCTCGTACATCAAAGTTTCCTGAAGACCTTGGCAACGCGGGCGGTCTTGAATCAAACATAGCCAGCCCTCCGCAAATTTGCATGCTCTTTACTCGGTCAGGGTAAACTTGTCTGGAACTCATATGCCCGGCCTGCGAATTAACGACATCGCGGTTACCCTCGTGCCTTCAGGCGAATTAAATGATAGGGTTCGGGCGATCGGTTGATCGGGAGCCGAGCATGGTTTCTAGGAACCCGGGAACTGGACCGTATGTTGCAAAAGTTAAATTTCGAGGATGATGAGCAGAGCCTTGGTCGGCCTTTGGATGAGGTCGACCAAAGTCATCTCCTGCGGCCTGAATTTTACTGGGGACTCATCAAGCGGCGCGCGCTTTATTTTGCCATACCCTTCGTTATCGTATTGTCCGCGGGACTCGCTTTGGCAGTGCTTTGGCCGGCGACTTACCTGTCGGAAGGCAAGATCCTGGTTCAGTCTCAGCAAATTCCAACTGAACTGGTGCGCCCGACCGTTACCAATGCCGCTCAGGAGCGTATCCAGGTCATCGAGCAACGGACGATGACGCGCGAGAATTTATTGGCGATCATTGATAAGTTCCAGCTGTTTCCCGATAAGCGTACGCTGATGTCGCCCACCGAGCTCGTCGCTCTGATGAAAAAGAGCGCGAAGATCGAACCTCTTGCACAACCATCGGCATTTTCTCAATTCCGATCGCGTGTCGAGAATCCGACTATCGTATTTACGGTCGGATTCGAATATTCCGATCCCCAGACGGCGTCTCGTGTCGCGAATGAATTAGTCACGAGGATTTTGAACGAAGACCTTCGTGATCGCACGAGCCGCGCAACCGACACCACCAAATTCCTGGCGCACGAGGTGCAAAAGCTGCAGGCCGACGGCGCGGCGATCGATACGAAAATTGCCCAAGCCAAGCTTTCTCAAGCCAAGCCATCGTCGAATGCGCCGGATCCGCTCGCAGCGCAGCTTGCGCAACTGAAATCGGAATTGGCGCAAAAGAGCGCGCTTTATTCGGATCATCATCCCATGATGCAGGCCTTGAAGCGCCAGATCGAGGCGATGGAAAAAGCCGCGGTTGCGCCGGCACCGGCCAATTCCGAAACACCGGTAGGACTCGATGTTCTGCAGGCACAGCAGGAAAGTATCCAGAAAGATCTCGAAACCGCGTCGACCAAGCTAGCCGCGGCGCGGATGGGTGAAACGCTGGAGAAAGACCAGCAGTCCGAAAAGCTCGAAGTCATCGAGCAACCCACTACGCCGCAAGATCCGATCAAGCCGAATCGCGCGAAAATTGCCGAAATTGCCCTAGCTTTCGCGCTGGCCGCAGGCGGTGGCTTGGTTCTTCTTCTTGAAATGGCTGATAAAGGAATTCGGCGCAGTCGAGATATTTTCGGGGTCGTCGATCACCGTCTTGTCGTCGCCGTTCCCTATATCACTACGCAAGGGGAGTTGCGTCGGCGCAAGCTGCGCATGATCGTACTGGCAAGCACCGTTTTGTTTGCTCTATTTGGGGTTCTGGTGACTGCGTACTTTTTCCTGCCGCCTCTTGATTTGATTATCGCCAAGGCTCGCGTTGGACTTTTTAGATAATGCCCCCCGAATGCTAGGCTTGGAGAACTTACGTGGATTCAATCAGACAGGCCGTTGAACTGGCGCGAGCCGGCAACACACCAGCCGCTACATCCCGACCAGGCACCGGCGCATCGAGCCCCGTTGCCGATCGGCACATCAGAGACCTGCAGCTGAATGCAGCCCATCTTGAATCGATGCGAATCGTGGCGCACGGCGCGGTCAATCCGCATGGCCGCTTTTATGATATGCTGCGTACCCAAGTGCTGCAGGAGATGGATCAGAACGGCTGGCAGTTTATAGCTGTCACGTCTGCGACTGCGGGATGCGGAAAGTCCGTGACGGCGTGTAATCTTGCGCTCAGCATCGCTCGCTTCGCGGAGCGCGCGGTACTTCTGGTTGACCTGGATATGCAAAAACCGAAAGTTGCCGAATACCTCGGTATTCATGATGACCAGGGGTTATTCAGTGTGCTGGATGGCCGCACTACACTTCAGAACGCGGTAGTTCAGGCAAGCGTTGGCCGCAGCAAGATAATGGTTCTTCCTGGGGAGATATGCAAATCAGGCTCCTCCGAGTGGATGGCTTCGCAGGCAATGAGTACCTTGCTGCAAAACATCAAACGAGAATTCAGGTCGCGAATTGTAATATTCGACATGCCGCCGATGTTGGTAGGCGATGACGTGATTTCCATTTTACCGCAAATGGACGCAGTCCTGCTCGTCGCCGGCGTTGGTTACACGTCGGTCGCCGATATCAAGGAATGTCAGAAGCATTTGAGGACCACGCCGGTTGTGCGCGTTGTGGTCAATATGGTTACGGAGACCAATCAGTCGTATTACGCCTACTACTGATCAGAAGGGTGATGTCCGCCGGCATAAATTCACGAATAGTCGAGGCAGGCACAAAATACTTGGCAATGTCGCGTGTTTCGGTTTTGCCGGTCGGCATTCGACGTGTTTGCGAAATCTTTCGACTCATGATCCCGAGCAGGCACCGGCGGTGCGCGTCGAATACGCCGGATCCGGAGTTGCCCGTTTGCGCTACGTCGGCGATCACCGTATTTAACTTGCGAACACTGGCCGGAAGTTTTCCGGGGGAGAGAATTCGCGAACGCGCCGTGCCCTCTGGAACGACGGTAACGACGTCTTCCCCCGGCCAGGGAGGGTCGCTGCATAACGGGTTACGACGCAATCGCAGCCGCATTGGCAACAGTTCTTCCTCAACGGAAAGCAGCGTCAAATCTGTACTTTCGAAGCTGCCCTCTTTGACAACATGCGTTGGGTATTCCTGATCTAAAATGGAGATCTTGGGTCGTGTCAGCCAGGTTCGACCGGCAACGTGCGCGGCTGTTATGAAAAATCCTTTCCCGAGATAGATTCCGTATCCGGGGCCCCAAGTTTGCATCGGTGTCTGATGAACGTTGACGGCGTAACTAAGCAGGGAGTCGTCTGCACCCTCTGCAGAACAGGGGCGAGTCATCAAGATAACCAACAACGTGACACCGACAGAGAAACCGTTGCGCATCTTGATCCGTTTAACTTGGCTCTTCCGCACTCCGGTAAAGCATGCGAGGCGTGCTGGCTGATCAAGACGCGCCGGTAAAGAACTTTTTGTTCTGCGGTGGAACCGCTCCGAGCAGGTCGCGAATAAAGCGATCCTGAAGCTGGTAAGAGGCGTCTCGCGGCAGGCCGATGGTCGAAACCCTCATCAAGGCGCCATCAGGAATGATCCCGTGCAGACCGTATTTTAGGCGCAACAGCTGATGGTCGACGGCGCCGGTTGCGATATCGTTACCGACCCGCATCCAGTAGCTGATCGGCTCAAACCGCGATTCTCGTTCTGCAACAAGCCGCGTCATCTTCAACGGAACGGAAGCGCCTTGATAGGATACCTCCGCGCTGGTTTTTTCGATTATGCGGAAGCCGGCAGCCGTGTAGCAAATCTCGGGGCGGTGGGCTCGGAGGCGCTGGTTTTGAACGGGGCCATAAGCGACAAGCAACATGACGATATTTCCATTGCCGTCGGTATATCCGCGCGAAACCTCCTGGCCGTAGAATTTGGCCGATAGGGTATCCGGCTGAACATATCCCTCCGGTTCCCCCGGTGTAATGGGCACGATGCTTGGTACCAATGTCCAAGTCCCGAACTGTTTGGGAATGATGCTCGCGAGATCGGGTGGGGGAGAGGTGGTGGCCATTAGTTCACGGGGCGTCAGCACCTGCGCCATGGCCGCCGTTGCGAGCAGGGCGACTGCAGCTAGACCGATCTGGATCCGGCTAAATTTCACAATCTCAAATCCTGTTTTTAGATGTACCGAGGCTTCTGCGGACTATATCAAAAGGCCGTCGATGGAGATACGCAATGCCGGATAAAGTGATCAAGTTCTGCGTCCCATACGGAAATTAAGATAAACATGCGATTTTCGGGAACGGGAGACCGTCCCGGTCGACCAGGGCGCGATAGATCGCTATCAGGACTTCTGCTTCTCAACACCCCCTCCGCGACCTTTCGGCGGCATGGGCCAACGGAGATTGAAATGCCGGATCGTTCGACCCGTTTGATGCGTTCATGGCGCGCGACCGCGATCCTGGCGACTTGCGTGTTTGCGCTCGCTGGTTGCGATAAAAAGGATCAGGCAACGTCGGCACCCAGAAGTCAGGTCGTGGCGCGCATTGGCGATGAAGTGGTAACCACCCAGGAGCTCGAGAACGAATTCCGTTTCGCCAACGTTGCACCCGACAGGCAGAAAGATCCAGCGATCGTCAAGCAGATACTGGGCGAGCTGGTGCTGCGAAAATACCTGGCGCAGCGGGCAATTCAGGCCAAGCTCGACCGCGAGCCGAACGTACTTCTGGACCTGCTGCGCGCCCGGGACCAGGTTTTGGCGACTGCAGCTATCGCGCGCACCGCAGGCGCCAAACCGATATCGCAGCCGGAAGTCGACGAATATATGAGGGTCAACTCGCAGAAATTCGCCGACAGGAAGATGCTGACGTCGGAACAGATTGCCTTCGCGTTAGGACCCAATTCGCAAACGATTGTGGACGATAGCAAGGACGCAAAATCGCTCGACGAAATTGATCAAAAGCTGACTGCGCTGGACGTGCCGCACAGCCGATCGACGGGCATGTTGAACAGCGGAGACATGCCCGCGGAGCTTTTCAAGCTTATCCAGGGCAGGCGAGACGACAGCGTGTTCTTTGTTCGCTCGGGCTCCAACGGCGTTTTCTTCGTGATCAAGGGCGAAGAGGCTCGGCCTTTCACCGGCGAAGCTGCGGCGAATGCGGCTCGCCAGATGCTAAGATCAGAAAGGCTCAAGGCGGAGACCGGGATGGCTTCGATCTCGGCCGGTCTCGAAGCAAAATATGAAGGGGAATACGCCAAGATCATGGGCAAAACGGTCGACCCCGCAACTGGCGCCGGGAAATAGCGTTGGCCTTTTGCTTCAGCTCCCAAGCATTTTGAATGGTCTAAAATGACGGGATTTTTCGATGTAATAACGGTCACCTGTTTCGCGGCGTTAGTTGTTGGTTTTTTTCAATTCACGGACCGGAACCCGCGAACGTTGGTCCATCTGATTCTCGCCGGCGTCGTGTTCGCGGTGGCCAATCAGGTCGGCAATAGTGGTGGAACCATCCTGGCTCTCGTCCTGATTTTGGCCGGCGCAGGTTATGCCGTGCTGGTCGTCGGACGACCGTCGTGACTGCGAGCGTATTGTTGATGTGCCGTACGAATGCTAAACGGCAGCTCTGGTTAAAAGTTCAAATTTGGTAGTACGGATGACGATCACAGGGGCAGTACAGCAGATCAAAACCTCGATGGGACAGGCTCTGATTTGGCCGGGGTTGCTCGTCGCGGCGTTCCTGCTGGCTTATACGCCCACGGTAATGGGCTTGATCGACGGTCCCTGGCAAACCGAGCAGGAGGGCCATGGGCCCCTGATCATTGCGGCATCGGTTTGGCTGGTGTGGCAGCTCCGCGAAAAATTGCGGGCGGTTGCAATCGCTCCGGCGCCCGTCGCGGGCTGGATCACGCTGCTGCTGGGATTGCTCCTGATGTTCCTGGCTCGCACGCAGAGTTTTATACCTGTTGAAGTGCTCTCGGCCATCCCGGTCATCATCGGGTGCGTTCTCATTTCGGCGGGCTGGCCGTCGTTGCGCGTGCTGGCCTTTCCAATCGGTTTTTTGATCTTTGCCGTTCCGATGCCTGACTGGATCATCGACGCAGCGACGGTACCCCTGAAGGTCTTCATTTCCGATGTCGTGACAAATGTGCTTTACGCCGCGGGTTATCCCATCGCCCAGAACGGCGTGATGATCATGATCGGGGCGTATCAGGTGTTGGTGAAGGACGCCTGCTCCGGCATGAACTCGATCTTTGCCTTGTCGGCGATCGGCATTTTCTATGCTTACGTATTTCGCTGGGACAGCAAGCTCCGCAGCATCCTGCTTCTCGCAGCGATCATTCCGATTACGATTGCGGCCAATTTCATTCGGGTCCTCACGCTCGTTTTGATAGCGTATTACGGCGGAGCCGATCTGCTCGAAGGAGCGGTGCACGATTTGACTGGTATCGGACTTTTCGTTGTTGCCGTTATCCTGTTGTTCTTGTTTGACGGCTTCCTTGGCCTCTGCGGTTCGCTTTTCAGGCGGTCCCGCCGGGTGGTCCCGGATCTAACGCGCGAAGCCGGGGGCTCGCGAAGCTGACTTTCGCGTCGGGCCACCGTCAAATGAGCGGCTGACGCCTCGGAGTAAAGCAATCATAGGATTTTGAATCCAAAGAGGATTTTGTCTTTGTGTGACCCGATTGCTCGGTGCGAACAGCATGGCGAGAACAGGCCGCGATAAAGGCGGTTTTTTAAAAATTCCGAGCCCGGTTAAATCGATTATATTATCTGGTTAAAGATCAGTTAATGGTGTTGACTTGCGCCATGCTTGAATGCATTGTGGTGCAATTCAGGCATGGCTGACGCAATGTCGCCGGAATATTCAGGGGGAGATCGACGAAAATGATGTTTCGTGATTTGAAGGGTTGTGGGCTGGCATTGGCCGCTGGCTTGATCTTGGTGGGCGCCCCCGGTTTGGCGTTCGCGGATCCTGTTACTGCCTTTGATACGCCGCTTCCGGCGCCGGGTTTTGTTAACGGGAGCGGCAACCAAGGCGTTGCGTTCTTCAACACCGCTACTTTGGATGACGGTGTCGTAATCGGACTCGGAGTTCAGCCCAGATTTCCTAACATGACTATTCCGTCATACGATCCCACTTCGAACACTTATTTCGTCCAGGCGGGTGGAACGCCGACGCGAGCAACGTGGAACATCGACTTTGCGCTGAATCTCAACGGTAATCCCTCGATAGGTCCTGCTTTGATCACCGTCTTGGATCAGACGACGGGCAAGCAAATTACCTTCGACCCTTCTGCTATCCTCGATAATACGACACCACCTGGCGGCGGTTACCAAAATAGCGAGAATCTCGGATTTAACTTGGACCCGCTGAATAATGCGGCGTTCGCATTCAATCCCTTCGCCGCAGACCTCTATACCGTCACGTTTGACGTGGACGGCACCTCCGTAGTGGAGAACATCCAGGCGGCAGTTCCGGAGGCTTCAACCTGGGCGATGATGATTCTCGGCTTCTTCGGTATCGGCTTCCTGGCTTATCGTCGCAAGGAAAAGCTGGCCTTCCGGATGGCTTGATATTTGCGCGGTTAATTAACTTCCGCTGTGGAGCGGTATTTAATTAACGCAACGAGGAGTACAGGCCGGCCACCTTCGTGGCCGGCTTGACAAGCCTCCTCTGGAGATGCAAAGTCTAAATTATATAGTTGTCTGATTTAATAGATTTAACTGAAGGAGTTTAAAGTGAAATTGTCCCTCCCGGCCCTTGCGGCCCTTACGATTTTCGCTTTTGCTCAAAGCGCCTCTGCCGCCGTTGTAACTTCGCTGAGCGACGACTTTACCAGCAATGGACAAACGGCCATGTTGAATTGGACCGGCGATAGCGTTTTCGTGCCGATTCCGGCGAGTCCAACGGCCGGTCAGCCTTCAGTAGATCTGGTTACACCCGGCACCTATCCGTTCCTGGTGCCAAACTCCTTCAATGCACCATTGGCTATTCAGGGTCTGAATGCGGTCGATCTGGATGGATCGGAGTTTACAGGGACGACTTTTACGCCGGCTGGCCAATTGCAGTCCAAGGACCAGTTGGCAGCGGGTACGTATCTGGTGTCATTCTATCTCGCGGGAAATCTGCGCGGCGCGGGCCCCAACACCACGACGGTGACGCTCGGCGGCCAGACCATAACGCTTACGCCAGATCCGATACCGAATGATCAGCTCTATACGCTGTATCAGTTGGTTTTCACCACTGCTGTAGACAGCAACTTGGTCTTCACGGACGCCAGCAGCGCAGACCTGATGGGCACGCTCTTGGCGGATGTAAACGTCACTGCCGCCCCGGAGGCCTCGACCTGGGCGATGATGATTCTTGGTTTCCTCGGAATTGGCTTCATGGCGTACCGTCGTAAGGCGAAGTCCGGTTTCCGGTTCGCTTGAGCTCAACTACCTTTTTGTAAAAAGGCCGCCGTGAAAGGCGGCCTTTTCTGCGTTCAGGGCACGTACCGACCTGGGTGATGAAAGAACCGCCAAGAGGCGGTCCCTCCACGCCCTTCGAACGCCGAGACGAGGGTCTTTGGTCCGGCCGCGCACATCAAACGGTGATCAATGAATCGGTAGGCCATCCCGCTTCCTGCGGTGGTCCGTGGTTCGATCTGAAGTCCGGGTGCAGTCCCCCCTTGGCCGGATCAAAAAGAAGCGCCTTACGGCCAGCCGAGGCCGAATGTACCCCTTTTCCGACATGAGGATGATCCGCCGCCGTCCCGACGGGCGATAGCGCTGGTGCGGCTTCCGGCTTCGCTGTAGGCATAGCGGAATCTCGGGGGCAGGAAAGAGAAGCAGTTGTCTTTCCGGATGGCTAAAGCCTTTTGCCGCCGGTTTCTGGCTTTTTGGTTGGACGTGGATCGATGGAAAAACTGTTGATCATTGCGGCGTTGACCTGTCAGCCGGGCGATCGACTCGTCGACTGGCACGATCGGATCCCGAGGGGCATCGATTTCGCCGATGTCGTTATAACGTTAAACCCCTTCTACACGCGTCTGCTGATCTATCCCGCCGGTCACCCGGAGCAGACGCAGCGTTGTTGCAATAACCGCCAAATCTCGGTTCTCCACGTTCCGGTCGGCGACGGCCGATTTTGCATCGGGCAAAGCCAGCCTCAAATGAAGTGGAAATTGCAGCTCACGTTCCGGCCGGAGGTCGAGATGTAGTCGTGCGCTGCGCCGTCCATCCGAGCCAGGAGGATAAGGTTTTTCGCACTGGCGCCTTGCGATAACTGGGCGTCGTCATTGCAGATGGAACCCGCTGAGCCAGGGTTCCGCGTCCATTCCGGACAGCCCAGATCCAATCCTTATCTATTCCGCGATTCGCAGTTTTGCCTGCGGCATTCTCTGAGTTGGTCGTCACATGCTTGAATACACGTTCCCGAGCCATTGCATGTCAATCGGCAAGACGTGTTGCTGTCGGCGCACATAGCACAATAGCTCTGCGCGACCACGATTGCTCTGCTCTTGGCCTGGATGAGGCTGGCTTTCGTTTCCGCCGCGGACGCGCCAGACAGCAAGAGCAATACGCCGGCGACCGTGACGAATTTCATGGCGTGTCCTCCACAGCGAGCACCAGGAAGAGATAGCAGGCACGAAAAGATACTGAAAGATATTCGGATCGCAACAGGCGCCCGAGTCGATACATCGTCTTCGAGATGTGCTATTTTCACCGCTCAACCGACATAGTCGACCAGCGTCTTGAAATCCGAACGCCCTCGGTAAGGTTTACTACTTAGGTTAAATTCCAGATGTAATTGAAGAAAATGCGTTTACACGTTAGCGTGTATCCATGAGCATCGCACGCCGTAAAAAGAGACGTTCCACGAGTTCCCAGAACAGCGCTAAGTCGATCGCGCAGCGCTATGAGGAATTGCTTCGCCTGCGGGAGCGGGTGCAAATCGCGGAGCAAAAGAAAGTTGCGAAGGGGAAATCCTCGGCCGCCTCGTAAAGCTGGTTGAGTTCCGTATTCGGAACCCATGGGCGCGGCTCTGCCGGCCATTCCGCTGGATCAAATGTTCCGCCAGGCATTAATTCATTCAGCTTCCAACCTCTTCAGTTGAACCGTCTGGTGCACCGCCAAAATTTGGCGAGTTGTCCAGCATATATCCGCGTTCGCCCCGGCGTGGTCATCCGCAGCCTGCCTTCAAGGTCCGCCATGTAGCAAAGCGCGCTTCGCGGTCTTAAAGGTCTGATCAGCTATACTGGCGGACGACGCTTTACTGCGACCTCGGAGACCTCCCTGGAATTTTGCGCCAACCGGATCTGCTCTCTCAGTTTGAGGATTTCCGCATAGCTATTGCGGAGATGATCTAACCTGGGGCGTACCTTCGGTGCAAAAGACTGTTTTGGAAAGACGATTTTCTCTTCCATAGCTGCGGCCTCCTAAGCGAACAACCAGTTCGCGGCTTCATAAATCACCCAACCAATCGCCCAAAGCCAACCAGCCATCGCTATCGTGACCGCGCTGAAATAGCCGATCGGAAGAAGTTTTTGATTGGGTGTCCCCGTCGGGGCGAAGTCTGCGCCGATAGGCGAAGTTTGGCCTACGTTACTCATGCGGCCTCCTTAAGGTGCTAGCGCTGGGCTTTAAACAACGTCTGTTTCAGGGTTATTGCGACCGTCTAACAATTTGGCTTCTTTCCGTCTGTCTGAATTTGAACACTGCCGATCTGGAATCCAGGACTGTGACCTGGATGCATTGCCGCGATCCGGCAACCGCGATACGACCTGCACAGGACATGCCGGAAGCTGCATAGACAATCCGATCAGTCAAAGAGACCGCGCGGAGCCCACAAATCAGCACCTGACGCTCGACCTGGTTGTCAAGCAAGAGTGCGCGACGCGTGTCAGCAGTAGCGGCAAACATACAGATCGCCCGAAGGCGGTCTCTCTGCAGCCGAACGGTGCTGGAGATCAGGCAACGCCAAGTGCTGCGCCGTTTTGCTTCCGGCGATAGGCCAGAAACCCAAGGCCTGCGAAACCCAAGATCGCCATTGCCCAGGTCGAGGGTTCGGGGACAGCAGCCACGGCTAACGTGCCGACGCCAAAGCCGTCAGGACCGATTTCGAAGATGTCGTTGCCTGAGACGGTGCCCATGGAGAATGGCGAGCCGTCGCCGAAGATATGAAAATTGCCGGCGGCCGTCGAAACGGCGATACCGGAAGTATCGAGATCCAGAACGCTGACGCCGCCATTAAAGCTCGTTCCAATCGGAAACAAAAGGTTGTCGCTTTCGCTGGTTCCTAACGGCAGCAGGAAAACGGCATTGCCGCCGATCTCGCCTGTCATCGCTGTGATGAGGTCGCCCTTCTGGCCGGTCGTTACCGTGAAGGTGCCGGATCCAGACCCGGGAAGTCCAAACCCACCAAGGCTCACCGCCGGCCCGGTCAGCGTCCAATCGAACGTCATCGTGGCCGCCCCAGCCGGCGCTGTGAATGCAGCGAGTGTGAGGCACCCGGCGAGCAACGCCGATGACCTGAAAAAGTTTGCTGTTGTTTTTTCACGCATTTGCTCTTCCTGTTGGCTATGCTTTCGAAGAGCTCTGTTGTAAATGCCGCCGTGTTACGGAAGCGCGACAAACCCGTGAAAGGACTGTCACAGAATCGACTGCCGACCGCTTAATCGTCGGTGAGCACAGAAGGGGTGACAAGTCGGCAAAGGGATGAGGACCAGCCAAACCGAAAGACCGCCCGAAGGCGGTCTCTATGCGGCCTGAGACGTGTTAGATCAAGCTGCAGCGAACGCTGCGCCACCGCGCTTCCGGAGATACGCCATGAACCCAAGGCCGCAGAAGCCGAGGATCGTCATCGAGCAGGTGGAAAGTTCGGGCACTGCAGGTGATATGGCGTCTATCGAAAAGGTTTCACCGGTGGGGTCAGTGAAGAAAGCCAGGTCATTTTGGTAATTCGAGGTGTTTGCGAAGATTTGCAGGTTCGCGCTGTATTCACCCGCGGTGAGCGTATTGCCAAAGTCAAACGCAACAACTGCGCCGTTGGACGACCGGCTCGCGTCGGTTGCGAGAACGCCATTTGATCCTGTCCCTCCGCAATTGGCAATTCCACATTGCTTCACATAGGTATCAAGAGTGGAATATCCGGATATGGCAAAAGAAGTAATGCTTCCCGAGTTGAGTTGAATTTCATAATCGAAATACAGGCCGGGATGATCCGTCGTAGGTGCATCCGAAAAGCTGATCACGCGTTCGTGCAGCACACCGGAAAGTCCATCTGAAAACGAGAAAGCTTCCGATTGGTCCAAAAGTGTCGTTTCAGGAATACTGCTGCTTGAGCTGTCGCCATTTGGAAGCGGATTGACCGTTCCTCCCGCACTCAATTGAGTTGGAGCAATGATCGCGGCCGCAGCCGGGGTCGACGGAGCTTGGGATATCACCAATGCCGCAGCCAGAACGAAGGTAAAAGCGGAACCACGCGATTTCATCACGGAACTCCCTCTGGTGGATCACCGAGGCCGGCCACGAATTTGGGCCAGACACTTGGCCAAGATGCCCGAAGATCGCGTGCTGTGCCTTCAGAACGCCTTATCTTTTGGTCAAGGATTCCTTACTTTCGTTTTTGCGACGTTCGCTGGATGACCTTTCAAGCTCGGAAAGCCTCGAATGCGCGTATATTCGATGGTTCAACTTGGCCCAGTGCTCTTCCCTTGCGATCGGTGCGGAATACGCGCGCCCGTCCATGGTTCATGACTCACAGATTGCCGATGCGGGCGTGAAGCAAGGGCCCCCACCTTCGGCGGCCATGATGAGTGCCTTCTATGGTGGGTCTGCCAGTGGTGGCTTGGGTCGCCTCCGTGCCTATTTAGGTTCGTGATCGTCCCAGCTTTTCTGATCGATCCATGTGCTGCGGAGGTTCGCTATTTCAGTCTTCCGTTTTCCGGAGACAATGAGAAGGTGAACGATCGTGGCTCGCGAGGAGATGATAGGCTGCTTCACGGTCGCCGTGCTCGCGCCAGCGTACCGCGTAGGCCGCCTCCCGCTCGGGCCGCAAAATCGGAAACTTGCGAATTTCCGTAAGATAATGCGTCAACCCGGCGTCGAGCGACAGCATCGGAACGGTTGCCGTGACCCCCATTGCCACCTCGTCTTATCTTGTGTGGACCCTTCCGTTGCGTAGAAGCCGGCTATGCGAACCTAGCGGCATCCGCAGCACGTCGAGCGCGCTTGATGGTAACGGGGATAACCCGGGCGCCACCTGTCTGCACGTGGCGGGACTCAAGGGGCTTGGCATTGTCGCTGCTCCAGGCTCTTGCATCCTGCTGCATCCGACGTGCCCATCGGTTCTCCAACCGGTCGATCACGTGACGAGGCAATTTGATATCTTCCATGGGATCCTCCTTAGGCGGCCAGAACACGCGACGTCGAGAAGCGACGATTTGGCTTGCCGCCCGGCGGATTGCGCGGCCGGCCGTCCAGTTCGCAAAGCGCCTCGAGGATGGCGTCGATACTGACGGGCGCCTTCAGTCCTTTCGGAGCCCGCAGCGCCGGGCATGAGGCGATCGCCGAAGCGTCCGAGGCCCAGGAAGCCAGGATTGCCCGCTTCTCCGCCAGCGTCAGGTCCGGATGCGCGACCACGTCCTTGGGATGCTCGAAGACGGTGCCGGGGTGCAGCAGGGCCTGGAAATCGAAAACATTGTCGTGGGTGGCGGTCGTCGGCCGCATGTTTTCCTCCATTCGAAGACGAGTGGGCGGCGCCCGGCTCACAGACTGACCGGGCAGCCGCAAGGGTGTCGCTCAAGCCGCCTTGGCTTCGAGCTGGTGGACGTTGCTGCCGTTGATGGCGATCCGCCGCGGCTTCATCGCCTCGGGGATCTCCCGGACCAGCTCGATCATCAGCAGCCCGTTGTCGAACGATGCGTTCTTGACCTGGACGTAGTCGGCCAGGTTGAACTGCCGCTTGAAGGCCCGGGTCGAGATGCCGCGGTACAGGAACTCGCGCTCGGCCTTTTCCGGCTTCTTGCCTTCGATCGTGACGACATTCTGCTCGGCCGTGATCGAGATTTCGTCGGGCGAGAAGCCGGCCACCGCCAGCGAGATTTGGTAGCTGTCTTCGCTGAGCCGTTCGATGTTGTAGGGCGGATAATTATCCTCGGTCGCGCGCTGGGCGGATTCCGCGAGGTCGAAAAGGCGGTCGAAACCAATGGTCGAACGCCAAAGGGGGGAGAAGTCGTAAGTGCGCATAGCCAGTTCCTCCAAAGAGCAAAATGGTTACAGGCGGCACCGGACACGACCGGTGCCCGTCTTAAGATCCGGGACCCATCAGGCGCCCCGGAGCCATCTTGCGATGGCGACTGAAAAATAAAAAAACCGGATTTTGGTTTCAAGAGGGTGGATAAAATTTTTTGGTCCCTCGATTTTCGCCAGGGTGCGCCAGCCCTTTCTAAGGAAAGGAGGCCGAAGCCCCCGGGAAAATTACCACCGGCGCCAGCAGCGATGGTGCCAGCCGCGATAGCCCCAGTGGCGATGGCCGCATCGCGGCATGGGATAAAAGCCATAAGCGCCATAGTAGTTCGGCCGCCACCAGCAACGTCCCCCACGGGTTGCAGACCGAGCGGACCTGCTCGACGTTCATGATCTGGTTGGCATGTGGCAAGCCGTTAGGCATTGCGGACGTCGATCGAGGGCCAACCCAACGGCGGCGAGCAATAGCAATCCAGCTAGAGCAAGTTTTGGTTTCATGTGTCCCTCCAATTCGTAGAGTCGGAAAAACCGAAATCGAGAAGAGAGTTGCCGGGCGTCGAAGATTTGGCCCTGATGAACAAACGTAAAGCTGCGCGTCGAATGCGGGCTCCGCGATCGCCGGCCGCTAGATTTTATGTGACCTTAGGAACAAGTTTTTTCGAACGGCGTTCGGTAGGGCGGAGCCGTCGCCCGCCGTTCACAACGGCGCCTGTCGCGGATAGCCAAAGGTCTTCGGACCCGCTGTTATTCACCTCTAGCGCTCGCGCGGATAGCCAAAGGCGATGGCTCCGGCCCCAACCACATTGAAATTTGTCGAATGCGATGGATGACCCGTACGATCTGGTGCTTGCCATGTTTGGATTGGCGATCGCCGCGGTCATGCTGGTGGCGGGCGAACTCTATCTTGTGACACGGCCGGATGCGCCGGAGAAATACACGTCGCCTCCCGCCGTCATCACATCCTCGACGGAGCCGTAGAATATCTTGGCGAGAAACGGTCCGGTTTGATGCACGTCTCTTCCAGCCTGCTGTCGAGCTTCGTCACGCTATTCGTCACGATCGGGCCGATCGAGACTGCCGTCGTATTCGCTGGGCTCACTTCCGACGCCCACTACAAGGAGCGGCGGAGCCTTGCCGTTCGTTCCGTCTCGATTGCAGGGTTGATGCTCCTGCTTTTCGCGCTGGCCGGCAATTCGGTCCTGTCCCTGCTGCACGTCTCCCTGCCGGCGTTCCGCGTGGCGGGTGGCCTGTTGCTGTTCCTGCAGGCTTTGACGCTGACATTTTCGAGTCCCGGGCTTTCGTCGATCAACGAGGGGGAGCGGCGAGACGCGGAAAAGCCGGGCGACATCGCGGTATTTCCGCTCGCGTTCCCGCTGATCGCCAGCCCCGGGGCGCTTTCAGCGGTGGTGCTTTTGACAGGGCGAGCCGACGCCTGGAGCGAAGACGCTTCCATTGTAGTGATGATCGGGCTGTGTCTGATCATCACTTACATCGCGATGCGCGCGGCGGACGTCCTCGTTCGGATCCTGGGACAGACCGGGGCCGACGTTGTCGGAAGGATATCCGGCGTGCTCTTGGCGGGACTTGCCGTGCAGTTCATCTTCGACGGTCTTCGGGGTGGATTTCCGCAGACCTTGGGACTCGCTTGATTCAGCAGCCTTTGCAAATGTCAGGAATAATGGTCTGCACGGTTTTTCGGTGCGGTTTGTCGCTGGCGCTCGAGGAAAAAAGCAATTTGTCGGGGGGTGTGGCGGACGCCTTGTCGGGGGATGTCGCGGACGCCTTGGCTGGATCCTTGGGGGGAGTTGTGGGCCGAACCTTCCCGGCCTCTTTGGCTTGTGTCAGAGCCGTCATCATAACCAAGATGAGAACCGTCGCCAGATACCGCATTTGAGTGCTCCTTCGCGCCTTGTTTCCTTTCTGCTGTGGCGCATCGAAATCCGTTCAAAGCCCAGGCCCCCGTCGGGGGCCTTGGGCTCTCCTGCCTCCGGCCGCCTTACCAGTCGGCGACGACATAAGGCGGCGGCAGTGCTGGTCCAACCAGGGCCGGGCGACGCACGACGACACGTTCGCGCACGATGGGCGGCGGCGTTACTACGACCGGTCTCACGACATATCGGGGCGGCATCACCACCTCGTACGGCTCGACGATCGGAAACGGCTCCGCATAAGTTTCGAAATACATGCTCTGCGCCGATGCGCTGCCGATGCCGATTCCAAGCGAACCCGCGAGCGCCAGGCCGAGCCGCCAGAGCATGGACGATTTCAAATTCATCTCACACCTCCGTTGGTTTTGTCGGGATGGCGGGCAACTTGAACGGCGTCGGTTTGTTCCGACCCTCGCGCTTTTTTTATGCGCTCAACTGGAGCGGCCGATGTCTTCGATCTTGACCCGCATTTTCACCGTCCCGTCCTTGCGTTTCACCGAGAGTTCGATCTCGCGTCCTACGCCGACGGCCTCCAACTGGTCCGTCAGATCGGACAGTCGCCTCGTCGGTTGCCCGTTCGCGCTCACGATGACGTCGCCGAGCTCGCTGGCCTGGTCAATGCCGCGAAGTCCCGCCTGCGCAGCGGGCGATCCAGGCACCGCGCGCACGACGATGACACCGTCGATCCCTAGCCGTGTGGCGACCGCCTCATTCGCGGCGACGATCCCGATACCCGGGGTCGGTACGCGGCCGTTTTTGATAAGTTGGGGAACCACGCGGTTGACCGTGCCCACCGGGACCGCGAACCCTATGCCGGCGTTGGATCCGGACGGAGAGACGATTGCGGTGGTCACACTGATCAGTCGCCCGGCAGAATCCAGCAACGGGCCTCCGGAATTGCCGGGGTTAATGGCGGCGTCGGTCTGGATCACGTTGCCGATTTCCCGCCCGGCGTCGGTCGGCAGCCGTCGCTTCAACGCGCTGATCACGCCCGTTGTCAGTGACTGGTCGAGGCCAAACGGGTTGCCGATTGCGAACGCGGCTTGACCGACTTTCAAATCAGAGGATGTTCCTATCGCGATGGGGCTTGGCAGGTTGCGGGTGCTTCGCAGCTTGACGACGGCGAGGTCGTAATTCGGCGCGGTTCCGACGATCGAGGCTCCGACCACCTCGCCCGTCGCGAGGCGGATCGCAACTTCCCGGGTGCCGCTCACCACATGATTGTTCGTGACCACATGGCCGACGCCATCCCATACGAAGCCAGTGCCGCTCTGTTCGCGACCGCCTTCGCTCTCGGCATAGCCGGGAGCGGGGTCGTTTACCGAACCGACGACCTGAACGACGGAAGGGGAGACCCGTTCGAACAGTCCGATCGTCGCGCGCTCGGCCTCCCCCAGATCGCTCCGTGCGGCGATCGGCCTCGGAGAGGTGGCCGCGAACGGCAGGGTGTCGAGATAGGACCGTCCGGCCATGACGGCGAGCAGCACGATCAGGACGACAATGGCTCCGCGGGAAAATTGCCGGCACATGGGACTTCTCCAAGGATTGCAG
>Ga0207702_10000311_pt1 | contig 55554 bp, 48 predicted proteins | sample KBSCornC62_FD_184302 | JGI IMG/M metagenome (GOLD analysis project Ga0207702, IMG submission 184302) | Corn rhizosphere microbial communities from Kellogg Biological Station, Michigan, USA - KBS Corn C6-2 (SPAdes) (version 2) | ecosystem: Host-associated > Plants > Roots > Rhizosphere > Soil ...
GGCGCACGCGCCCGGTGATGTAGTCGCCGGTGCGCAGGTTGAAGCGGCGGATCTGGCTGGGGCTGACGTAGATGTCGTCGGGGCCAGCCAGGTAGGACTCGTCGGCCGAGCGCATGAAGCCGAAGCCGTCCTGCAGGATCTCCAGCACGCCCTCGGCCCAGATGCCGCCGCCGGAGCGGGCGTGCGCCTTGAGGATGGAGAAGATCACATCCTGCTTGCGGGCGCGCGCCACGCCTTCCTGGATGCCCAGCGATTCGGCGAAGGCGAGCAACTGCGGCGCCTTCATGCGCTTCAGTTCGGTGAGGTTGATCAGGCGATCGTCCGCGCCCGGATCGGCGTTGTCGTCGTCCATCGGCAGGCCGTGCGGGTTGTTGTAGCGCGGGTTGTTGTTGCCGCTGCCGCCCTGCGGGCGCTGTTGCTGGTTGCGCTCGTGGCGGCGGCGGCGGCCGCGGCCGTCGCGCTGCTCGTTGTTGCGGTTGTTGCCGTTGTTCTGGCCTTGCCCCTGCGGGTTCTGCGGCTGACCCGGCGCGCGTGCCTCCGGCGCGGCGGCGGCTTCGCCGGAGGGCGCGGGCGGTGCGCCGGCGGGTGGCGGCACCGGTGCGGGCTGCTCGAACAGCGGTGCGGTCGTCGCTGCCGGCGCTTGCGCTTCGCCGGCGGCCGGCTTGGCGCCGCGCGACTGGCGACGCGGTGCGCGCGGACGCGACTCGGACGGGTTCTCGGCGCCGCTGGCGTCGTTCGGGGTGGTGCTATCGGTATCGGACACGGGCAATCCTCGCGGGGCGCCGTTGGAAACAGGAGGGAAGGTGTGCGTCGCGCCAGAGAGGGCACAGGGGGATCAGGAGGATCCCGGCGAACGCGGTAGGCAATCTAGCACCCGCCGCGCATGGCCGTAAAGCGCGCGGCGGGCGAAAAACCGGCGATCAGATCGCCTTGTCGATCATCTGGGCCAGCTGGCCCTTGCTGACGGCGCCGATCTGGGTGGCTTCGACCTTGCCGTTCTTGAACACCATCAGGGTGGGGATGCCGCGCACGCCGTAGGTGCGGGGGGTCTTCTGGTTGTGGTCGATGTTGAGCTTCACGACGCGCAGCTTGCCCTGGTACTGGCCGGCCAGCTCGTCGAGGATCGGCGCGATGGCCTTGCACGGGCCGCACCATTCGGCCCAGAAATCCAGCAGCACGGGGGTCTCGGACTTGAGCACTTCCTGCTCGAAGGCATCGTCGCTCACATGGGTAATCAGGTCGCTCACCGGGGTCTCCGAAAGACGGGTGGAAGGAAGGTTTGACGACCACGCGGCCAGCATCGGCTACACTGGGGCGCCCATGAAGCGCGGGTCGAACCGGGAAAGAGGGGCTTTGGCCGTTGCGGCCCGGGGCCTCATTGCAACGTAACTCGGGGCGCGATTCAAGCGATTCAAGGGCGGCAACGGACGGTTCCGTTGACATAGGCGAGGCGGCTTGCGACGAGCCGCCTCGCCTATGCCAGCGGAACTGCCGGTTGCGCCGCCATCGTTTCGGCGCCCTGGTGCGACCCCGGAGCACAGGCAGGCGAGCCTGACTCGCCTGCCGTGCACTGCACGCCGCCACGCGCCGCTCATCCACTCGCTCCACACCGCCTCCGGCGGCGGAGCCGGGCCGGCCATCGCGCCTGCGCCCGCATCCCACCGGCTGTTTCCCTCCATGTCGCAAACCGTACTCACCGATACCTTCTTCACCAACTTCGAACTTCACCCCCTGCTGCAGCAAGGCCTGGCCGACGCCGGCTTCACCCGCTGCACGCCGATCCAGGAACTGACCCTGCCGGTGGCGCTGGCCGGCCGCGACGTCGCCGGCCAGGCGCAGACCGGCACCGGCAAGACCTGCGCCTTCCTGGTCGCGCTGATGAACCGCCTGCTCACCACGCCCGCAGTGGCCGAGCGCAAGGACACCGACCCCCGCGCGCTGGTGATCGCACCGACCCGCGAGCTGGCGATCCAGATCGACAAGGACGCCCGCGCCATCGGCGCGCGCACCGGCCTGAAGACCGCGCTGATCTACGGCGGCGTGGACTACGACAAGCAGCGCCAGCAGCTGCACGACGGCTGCGACATCATCATCGCCACGCCCGGCCGCCTGCTCGACTACTACAAGCAGCAGGTGTTCGGTTTCAACGGCGTCGAGGTGATGGTGATCGATGAGGCCGATCGCATGTTCGACCTCGGCTTCATCAAGGACGTGCGTTTCATCTTCCGCCGCCTGCCGGCGCGCGAGCAGCGCCAGGTATTGCTGTTCTCCGCCACGCTGAGCCATCGCGTGCTGGAGCTGGCCTACGAGCACATGCACGAGGCCGAGAAGCTGGTGGTGGAGAGCGACAACGTCACCGCCGACAAGGTGCGCCAGGTGGTGTACTTCCCGGCCAAGGAAGAGAAGCTGCCGCTGCTGCTCAACCTGATCGACCGGCACCAGCCCAGCCGCAGCATCATCTTCGTCAACACCAAGGCCGCGGCCGAGCGCGTCACCGATCGTGTGAAGCGGCACGGCTGCCGCGTCGGCGCGATCTCCGGCGACGTGCCCCAGCTCAAGCGCCAGAAGCTGCTGCAGCGTTTCCAGGATGGCCAGCTCGACATCCTCGTGGCCACCGACGTGGCCGCGCGCGGCCTGCACATCCCCGCGGTCAGCCACGTGTTCAACTACGACCTGCCGCAGGACGCCGAGGACTACGTGCACCGCATCGGCCGCACCGCGCGCCTCGGTGCCGAAGGCGACGCGGTCAGCTTCGCCTGCGACCTGTACGCGATGAGCCTGCCCGACATCGAGGCCTACATCGGCCAGGCGATCCCGGTGGCGACGATAGCGCCGGAGCTGCTGGTGATGCCGAAACCGCGCGCAATCGACGCCGAGTTCGCCGCCGCCGCCGCCGCCGACAGTGCCGCGTTCGGCGACCACGTCGAGCCGCGCCACGACGACAAGAAGGGCGGCCGTGCGCGCCGCGACAGCCGCGATGGCGAACGCAAGCCGCGCGGGGATCGCCGGCACGAGCCGCGGCCGCCCCGCGCGCCGCGCGCGGAGCCGGCGAACGTCGAGGCCGTCGCACCGGTGGCTGTGGCGAACGATGCCAGCGTCAATGCGACCGACGAGGGCGAACGCAAGCGTCGCCGTCGGCGCGGTGGCCGCAACCGCCGCCGCGAAGGTGGCGAGGCGGTGGCGACGAATGCCGTGCAGGGCAAGCCGCAGGCGACACCGGCCGAGGGCGGCCGCCCGCCGCGCGGCGAGCGTCGCGCGCCACGCGAGCGCGTACCGGCCGAGGCCGTGGCATCGGCTGCCGGTCGTCCCTCGCGACAGGTGGCCGCCACCGCCGGAGAGCACACGCACCCGAACAAGCCCAGCCTGTTCCGCCGGCTGACCCGTCTGTTCACCGGGCGCTGAGCCAGCCCTGCAACGCAGCGTCGCCGGGCTGAACCGGCGACGATCACCGCATCCGGGACATGGGCGACCTTGCGCCCTGCATACCGTATCCTTGCCGGGATACGGCAGGCAGTCGGCGGGGACGCGCGGTGATCCAGTTCGACAAGGTGAGCAAGCACTACGACGGCGGCCACGAGGCGCTTTCGCAGCTTTCCTTCACCATACCCACGGGCGAGATGGCTTTCGTCACCGGCCATTCCGGCGCAGGCAAGAGCACCTTGCTCAAGCTGCTCGGCGTGATCGAGCGGCCCAGCCATGGCGCGATCACGATGGACGGGCAAAACCTGGCCAAGGTGCGCAGGCGCGGCATTCCCAAGCTGCGCCAGCGCATCGGCATGGTGTTCCAGGACCATCGCCTGCTGATGGACCGCAGCGTGTTTGCCAACGTCGAGTTGCCGCTGGCCATCGCAGGCATCGCGCGCGTCGAACGCGGCCGGCGCGTGCGCGCGGCGCTGGAGAAGGTGGGCCTGCTCTCCTACGAGCGCCAACTGCCCGCCACGCTGTCCACCGGCGAGCAGCAGCGCGTGGGCATCGCGCGGGCGATCGTGGGGCGGCCTTCGCTGCTGATCGCCGACGAGCCCACCGGCAACCTCGATCCGCAGCTGGCGGTGGAGATCATGGGCCTGTTCGCCGAATTCCAGCAGGTGGGCACCACGGTGCTGATCGCCAGCCACGACCTGCCGCTGATCAAGCGCATGCGCAAGCGCGTGGTGGTGCTCGACCATGGCCGCCTGGTCGCGGACCTTGCCGCCGAGGAGGTGCTGTGAACATGGACGCCGCCACGCCCCCGCGCACCGAGCCCACCCACACCCGGCGTGTGTCCAGCTGGCGCGAGCACCACGGCTGGAGCGCCGGCGCGAGCCTGCGCCGGCTCGCCGCCCGTCCGCTCGGCAGCCTGCTCACGATCGCGGTGATGGGATTGGCGCTGGCCCTGCCGCTGGCGTTCTACCTGCTGCTGGGCAACGTGCAGCAGCTGGGCCACGCGCTGGGCCAGGACCAGGCGATCAACGTGTTCCTGCAGCCGGACCAGGCCGCCTCGCAGGCGCAACTGCTGGCGAAGCAACTGGGCGATCGTTCCGACGTGGCGTCGGTGGCGATCAAGACGCCGCAGCAGGGCCTGGACGAACTGGCGAAGCTGCAGGGTTTCTCCGGTGCACTGGACGCGCTGGAGCAGAATCCCCTGCCCTTCGTGCTGATGGTGCAACCGAAGCCGGGCGCCGACGCCGCCACGGTGGCACGGCTGATCGGCGACCTGCGCGAGATGCGCAGCGTGGCCCAGGTGCAGGACAGCGGCACCTGGCGGCAGCGGCTGGACGCGCTGCTCGGCGTGGGCGACCGCGTGGTGATCGCGCTGGCGCTGATGCTGGCGCTGGCCGCCCTGCTGGTGGTGGGCAACACGGTGCGGGTGGACATCGCCAGCCGCAGCGAGGAAATCGGCGTGCTGCTGCTGGTGGGCGCCAGCGGTGCCTTCGTGCGCCGGCCTTATCTGTATGCCGGCATCTGGTACGGCCTGTTCAGCGGCATCCTCGCCGCGCTGCTGGCGCTGGCGATCGAGTTCGCGCTCAGCGGACCGGTGGCACGGTTGAGCCAGGCTTATGATGGCAAGCTGCACATCGGCGGCCTGCCGGCATGGCTGCTGCTGGCGGTGCCGCCGGCGGCCGCGGCACTGGGGTGGCTGGGCGCGCGGCTGGTCAGCGCCTGGCAACTGCGCAAGGCGGCCTGAGCGGGCATCGGGGAAGAACGGGCTGGCATGAGTACAAGCATCAGCAATCGGCTGGTCAGCACGGCGCCACGCGTGCTGGTGGTCGACGGTTCCAGGGTGGTGCGGCAGCTGATCGGTCGCGTGCTGCGGACCGAGCTGCCGGGCGTGGAAGTGGTCGGCTGCGGCTGCGGCAGCGAGGCGCAGCAGCTGCTGGGCGAGGGGGTGTTCGATTTCATCACCAGCGCGCTCCGCCTGCCCGACATGGACGGGCTGGAGCTGGCGCGCTTCGTGCGCGAATCCGCGCCGCAGACCTACGTGCCGATCGTGGTGGTCTCCGGCGACGTGGACGACCGCCTGCACCGGCGCACGCTGGGCGAGGACGTTACCGACTACTTCGACAAATCGCTGGGCTTCCAGGCGCTGGCCGAGTTCATCCGCGGCTACGTGCGCCCCGAGGGCAGCGCCGAGGGCGAGGTGCTGTACGTGGAGGACAGCCGCGTGGTGGCGCTGGCCACCCGTCGCATGCTGGAGAAGTACGGCCTCACCGTGCACCACGTGATCAGCGTGGAGGATGCGCTGGCGCTGCTGGAAACCGCGAAGGTGCGCGGCGAGGTGGGCGCCGACGTGGTGCTCACCGACGTCAGCCTGAAGGGCGAGCTCACCGGCGGCGACCTGCTCGAGCGCATCCGCAACCACTTCGGTTACGGCAAGGGCCGCCTGCCGGTGCTGGTGATGACCGGCGACGAAAACCCGGCGAACCAGGCCGCGCTGATCAAGGCCGGCGCGAACGACCTGGTGGAGAAGCCGGTCGAGGAAAAGCTGCTGATCACCAAGCTGCTGTTCCAGCTGCGCGTGGCGCGGCACCTGCGTTCGCGCGGCGCGGCCGCATGAGCGAGGTACGTCTGGAAGCCTCGTGGAAGGCGCGCATCGGCGCCTACCTGGAGCGTCCCGAGATGCAGGCGCTGGCCGAGTTCCTGCGTACGGAAAAGCGTGCGGGCAAGGCGATCTATCCGCCTGGACCGGAGATTTTCGCCGCGTTCGAGCACACACCGTTCGACGCGGTGCGCGTGGTGATCCTGGGCCAGGATCCCTACCACGGACCCGGCCAAGCGCACGGACTGTGCTTCTCGGTGCGTCCCGGCGTGCCGCCGCCGCCCTCGCTGGTGAACATCTTCAAGGAGATCCAGCGCGATCTCGGCATCGCGCCGCCCGATCATGGCTGCCTCACACCGTGGGCTGATCGCGGCGTGCTGCTGCTCAACGCGGTGCTTACCGTGGAGCGCGGGCTGGCTGCCGCGCACCAGGGCAAGGGCTGGGAAGGCTTCACCGACGCGGCGATCGACGCGCTCAACCGCGAGCGCGAGGGCATCGTGTTCCTGCTCTGGGGCAGCTACGCCCAGCGCAAGGGCCAGCTGATCGACACGGGCAGGCACTGCGTGCTGAAGAGCGTGCACCCCTCGCCGCTGTCCGCCCACCGCGGCTTCCTCGGCTGCGGGCATTTCTCCGCCGCGAACCGTTACCTGGAAAGCCACGGGCAGGCGCCGGTCGACTGGTCGCTGCCGCCGCGCGCTGCCTTGACCGGCTGACTGATCAGCCCGTCACTTCCGCCCACATCCGCAGCAGGTTGGCGTGCGAGCGGCTTACGGCGTCGAAGGTCTGGCTCTTGCCCTCGCGGCCGAAGATGTCGCGCTTGGCGCTTTCCAGATCCCACAGCAGTTCACGGCGGGCCGCGTCGCGCACCATGCTTTGCACCCAGATGATGGCCGCGTCGCGCACGCCACGCGTCACCGGATTGACGTGGTGCAAGGTGTTCGCCGGGTAGGCGATGGCGGCGCCGGCGTCCAGCTTGAAGTTGTATTCCATGCCGCCGTTGGCATGCGTCACCAGCTCGCCGCCGTCGTAGCTCCTGGGATCGGACAGGAACACGGTGATCGCGATGTCGGTGCGTATCGCGTTGCCCAGGCTGCCCATGACCGGGGCATCGACGTGCGCGCCGTATTCCATGCCGCCGGCGTAGCGGTTGAACAGCGGCTGGGTGTTCGCTGCCGGCAGCAGCGCCGCCTGCAGCAGCGCGTTGCGCTGGAAGGCGGCGCGCACGACGTCGGCGATGCGCGCGTAGTTCGCGCTGCCGGTGTCGATCTGCTGGTTCTTCTTCACGGTACGCGCCGACCAGCCGGCCGTGGTGGAGCCATCGACGTAGGGGGCGGATTGCAGGTCGGCCCGGATCGCGCCGAGCTCCTGGGCCGTCAATACATCGGGTACACAGACGATCAAGTGAACTCCCCCTTCCACGTGGCTTGTCCCGGCATTGTAGTGAACAGGCCACGACGGGGCACGCACGACGGCCCGGTTCGCGGTTGTTTTCAAGCCCTGCCGAACGGCCCATGCCCGGTGCCGGCACCGGGCGCAGGATGGACAAGCGGCCGATATTCCTGTACGATACGGTTCACTAAAAGCCGTGAACCATTTGCGGCTTTAGCACTCCAACCATCGGAGTGCTAACCTGAAGCCCTTGCATTGGAGGTTTCACATGTCCCAAGCCCTGGCGACCACCAACCTGTCGCTGCCCAGCGTGGTCGGCAGCCTGGATGCCTACATCTCGGCCGTGCACCGCATCCCGGTGCTGAGCCAGGATGAGGAGCAGGCGTTGTCGCGTCGCTACAACGAGGAAGAGGATCTGGCTTCGGCCAAGCAGCTGGTGATGTCGCACCTGCGTTTCGTGGTGCACGTGGCGCGTGGCTACAGCGGTTACGGCCTGCAGCTGGCCGACCTGATCCAGGAAGGCAACATCGGCCTGATGAAGGCGGTCAAGCGTTTCGACCCGGACCAGGGCGTGCGCCTGGTCAGCTTCGCGGTGCACTGGATCCGCGCCGAGATGCACGAGTTCATCCTGAAGAACTGGCGCATCGTCAAGGTCGCCACCACCAAGGCGCAGCGCAAGCTGTTCTTCAACCTGCGCAAGAGCAAGAAGCGCCTGGGCTGGATGAACGCGGCCGAGGTGGCGGCGGTGGCGCAGGATCTGGGTGTGCCCGAAGCGACCGTGCGCGAGATGGAGTCGCGTCTGTCCGGCCGCGACATCGGCTTTGAGGCACCGGCGGACGCCGACGACGATGCCAGGCCCGCGCCGGAGGCCTTCCTGGTCGACGAAGGCGCCGACCCCTACGACAACGTGGCCGAGGCCGACCAGAGCGACAACCTGCTCGGCACGCTTTCCGGTGCGCTGGGCAAGCTGGACGAACGTTCGCGCCACATCATCCAGCGCCGCTGGCTGGACGAGGACAAGGCCACGCTGCAGGAACTGGCCGACGAGTACGGCGTCTCCGCCGAGCGCATCCGCCAGGTCGAGGCGAACGCGATGAAGAAGATGCGCGGGCTGTTCGCCTGATTTTATGAAGTAACCGGCAACGGCCCGCCCTGGCGGGCCGTTTCGTTTGCTCCCTGCCCTGCGCAGCAGGGAAGGGTTGGGGAGGGGTAAACAGGCTCGCCGTGGTCAGTTCCTGTCCCTGCGCTCGTCCTCACCCGTGATGATTCGCGCGTGCCGCGCCTGGGTCCAGTACGCCATCGCCCAATCCAGCATCACCACCAGCCGGTTGCGGAAGCCGATCAGGAACCAGATGTGCGCACCCAGCCACACCCACCAGGCGAGCAGGCCGGACAGTTGCAGCTTGCCGAACTGTGCCACCGCGGCCATGCGGCCGATGGTGGCGAGCGCGCCCGCGTCGCGGTAGCGGAACGGCATGGCGCGCGTGTCGCCATGCAGGCGCGCGGCGAGCAGGCGCGCCGCGTGCTCGCCCATCTGTTTGGCCGCGGGCGCCACGCCTGGCACCGGGCGGCCGTCCTGCTGCACGCTGGCGAGGTCGCCGAGCACGAACACCTCCGGGTGCCCGGGCAGGGACAGGTCGTCCCGCACGAGCACGCGGCCGGCACGGTCCAGCGGCGCACCCAGCAGGCGACCCAGTGGCGAGGCGGCCACCCCGGCGGCCCACAGCACGGTCCGCGCGGCGATGCGTTCGTCACCCAGCGTCACGCCGTGTTCGTCCGCCGCCGTCACCGCCTGCCCGAGGCGCACCTGTACGCCCAACCGTTCCAGCTGCCGCTGCGCCTTGAGCGACAGCGCGGGATCGAACGCGGCCAGCACGCGCGGCCCCGCTTCCACCAGCAGGATGTTCGCCGCCCGCGGCTGGGCGCGACGGAACTCGCCGGCCAGCGTGTGTCGCGCGATCTCGGCGAGGGTGCCGGCCAGCTCCACCCCGGTGGCGCCGCCGCCCACCACCACGAAGTTGAGCCAGGCCTGGCGGCGCACGGGGTCGTCCTCCTGCTCGGCGCGCTCGAACGCGGTGAGCACGCGGCGGCGGATCGCCAGCGCATCGTCCAGCGACTTCAGCCCCGGCGCGTCGGCGGCCCAGTCGTCGTGGCCGAAGTAGGCGTGCGCGGCGCCGGTGGCGACGATCAGCCAGTCGTAGTCGAGCGACTCGCGTTGCAGCTGCACGCGACGTTGCGCGAGATCAATGCCGGTGACCTCGTCCATCAGCACGGTGACGTTGCGCTGGTGACGCAGGATCTGCCGCAGCGGCGCCGCAATCGACGGCGCCGACAGGCCCGCGGTGGCGACCTGGTACAGCAGCGGCTGGAACAGGTGATGGTTGTGGCGATCGACCAGGGTGATGCGCGCTGGCGCACGGGCCAGCGCGCGGGCGGCGGAGAGCCCGCCGAAGCCGCCGCCGAGGACCACGATGTGGGGGAGTGCATCGGGCATGACACGATTCCTTGAGGCGCTGTCCCATTGTAGGAGCGCACCTTGTGCGCGAATGCTTTTGCTCCGATCAGCACTGGAGCGTTCGCGCACAAGGTGCGCTCCTACAGCGGCTCAATAAAGATCGATCGGATCCACGTCCAGCGACCAGCGCACCTTGCGCGCGCCGGGCAGGCGCGCGAGTTGCGCGGCCCAGGGGCGCAGCGCGGCGTGCAGGTCGCGGCGGTTCGTCGCTTCCAGCAGCAGTTGGCCGCGCTGGCGGCCGGCGCGCAGCGGCATCGGTGCGGGCATCGGGCCGGCGACCTGCAGGCCGTGCCCCGGCGGCAGCGCGGCACAGGCTTCGGCGAGGAACGCATCGACCGCCGCGAGCTGGGTGGCTTCGGCGCGCAGCAGCACCTGGTGCGCATACGGCGGCAGTATGCTCTGCCGGCGTTCGGCGAGCAGGTTCTGCGCGGCGGCGGCATAGCCCTGTGCCAGCAGCTGGCGCAGCAGCGGGTGGTCGGGGTGGTGGGTTTGCAGCAGCACGCGGCCCGGCTTGGCGGCGCGTCCGGCGCGTCCGGCCACCTGCACCAGCTGTTGCGCCAGCCGTTCGCTGGCGCGGAAGTCCAGGCTGAGCAGGCCTTCGTCCACGCCCACGATGGCGACCAGGGTGAGGTGGGGCAGGTCGTGGCCCTTGGCCAGCATCTGGGTGCCCACCAGGATCGCCGGCTTCGCCTCGTCGCGCAGGTCGTCGAGCAGATGTTCGAAGGCGTCGCGGCGGCGCGTGGTCTCGCGGTCGATGCGCAACACCGGCACCTCGGGAAAGCGTGCGGCCAGCGCCTCCTCCAGCCGCTCGGTGCCCTGGCCCAGCGGTTTGAGTTCCGTGCTGCCGCAGGAGGGGCAGGCGGCGGGCAGGCGGGCGTGATGGTCGCAATGGTGGCAGACCAGCATGCGGCGGCCGGCATGCAGGGTCAGCGGGCGCTCGCAGCGCGGGCAGTCGGCGTGCCAGCCGCAGGCGTGGCAGAGCAGCACCGGTGCGTAGCCGCGGCGGTTCTTGAACACCAGGGCCTGCTCGCCGCGCGCCACCGTTTCGGCCACCGCGGCAAGCAGGGTGGGCGAGAGACCGTGGTCGAGGCGCTGCGCACGCATGTCCACGATCTGCACCGTGGGCGGGCGTGCCGCGCCGGGGCGGGCGCGCAGGTGCAGGGCGCGGTAGCGGCCGGCCTCCACGTTGGCCAGCGATTCCAGCGAGGGCGTACCCGAGCCCAGCAATACCGGCACGCCCAGCGCGCGGGCGCGCACCACGGCGAGGTCGCGGGCGTGGTAGCGGAAGCCTTCCTGCTGCTTGTAGGCGCCGTCGTGCTCCTCGTCGACGATGACCAGGCCGGCCTGCGGCAGCGGGGTGAACACTGCCGAACGGGTGCCCACGATCACCTTCGCCTCGCCCGATCGGGCGCGCAGCCAGGCGCGGGCACGCTCGCCTTCGGCGAGGTTGGAGTGGATCACCTCCACCGCCACGCCCAGGCGTTCGCGCAGGCGGCGCAGGGTCTGCGGCGCGAGGCCGATCTCCGGTACCAGCAGCAGGGCTTGCCGACCCTGCGCCAGCACCCGTTCGATCAGGGCGAGGTAGACCTCGGTCTTGCCGCTGCCGGTGACGCCGTCGAGCAGGAAGGGCTGGTAGCGGCCGAGATCACCGGCCACCGCGGCCACGGCCTGCTGCTGCTCTCCGCTCAGCGCAGGCGCGGCGCGGTTGGCGGCGGCGTGGCTGGTTGTCCGCTCGCCGCGTTCGAGGAGGCCGGCCGCGAGCAGCCGTCGCGCCGCGGCGCGCCAGCCGGGCAGGCAGGCGTCCAGCTCGGCGGCACCCAGCGGGCCGGCGGCGAGTTCGGCGAGCAGGGCGTGGCTCCCGCCACGGCGACTGCCGGCATCCAGCGCGCTGCGCCCGGCCGTGGCGAGCGACCAGCATGCCTCGCCCAGTGGCGGCAGCGGCTTTGCCTCGCGCAGCGCCAGCGGCAGCGCGTTCGCATAGGCCTCGCCGGGGGCGCCCAGCCAGTAGTCGGCGGCCCAGGCCAGGGTCTGCATCAGCTCGGCGTCGAGCAGGGGAGCGTCGTCGAGCTGGCGCAACGCGCGCTTCAGCTTGCCGGTGTCCACCGTGGCTTCCACGTCCGTGGCGACCACCACGCCCACCGTCTGGCCGCGGCCGAACGGCACCAGCACCCGGCTGCCCGGCTGCACCGCGCCGCCGGTCGCGGGCGGCAGATAGTCGAACAGGGCGAGCAGGGGAACCGGCAGGGCGACGCGCAGGACGGCGGGCATCATGGGTCAAGTTTAACGGGACGCCCGGCCGCGCCGAGGCCGCGTTCTCCGTGCAAGCGGCAGGCGGGTCGAGGCTTGCGGAGACATGCTGCCCAAGGGTCGAGGAATCAGGCGCAAGTCACTCAACCACGCAGGTTTTTCCGCTTATCCACAAGGCCTGTGGACAAGTCTGTGGATGGCGCGGGGACGAGGGGCGCCGAAGCGCATGGCGGCGCCCTTCGCGACAGTCTGGACATGTTTTGGTCACGTAAAAAACATTTTTCATATCAGCAACTTGCAATCCATGGTCGGTGGCCGTTCATCCAGCGGCCGGGCCGCATGACATGCCTTGACAGGTCGGTGACGCTGTGCAAAACCGCGGCCAAGTCGCTTCGGCACCCGTTGCCTCGGGGCAGGCCGTTCAGTGCGCCAACCCCAGCACGAAGGCACACAGCAACACGAAGCCGAGCAGCCAGAAATAGCACCAGCCGATGCACCAGTACTTCAGCAGGGTCATCGGCCAGCCCTGCCGGTAGATGCGCTTCTGCATCAGCAGCAGGTAGATCGGCGCCCACAGCACGAGGGCCCGCTCCAGCCAGTTCAGCGGGGTCGTGGTCCACAGCGCGTGCGGTTCCAGCCAGCCGGCGAACATGGCCAGCAGCGTGCACAGCAGCAGCCACAGGAACAGGAAGGCCTGGCTGTGCAGCGCCACGATCAGGTGCTCCATGTAGAGCCGCCGCTTGAACACGTAGAACAGCATCAGCAGGAACGCGAACACCGGCACCAGCACCAGCATGGCCCCCGGCAGCTTGCCGAAGACGCCGTTGACCATGCGGTCCTTGGCCGCCTCGCGGTCCACCGCGTTGCCATGGCGGTAGTCGTGCCAGTTGTCGCGGATGTGCTGGAAGGCGGCGGTCAGCCGCTGGTTGGCGAAGTCGGGAAGCCAGGGGATCCGTACCGGCTGCATCGGCGTGCTGGCCGCGTTCCGGTCGATCGTAGGGGGCGCATCGACCGTCGCGGGCAGCGATGGGGCGTGCAGTTCGGCCAGCCGTCGGTTCGCGGTGGCGCGCAACCGTTGTTTCGCCTGGATCGCCTGCGCGGCCATCGCGTCGCTGCCGATGGTCTGCACGGCATTGAGGGCATTCACCTTGCTGTCGAGCATGTCGCGCACATCATCGGCGCTGTCGGCTTGCGCGAAATCCTTGCCGTCGTCGAGCAGCGCCTGCCGCTGGTGCCGTTCGAGGCTGTGGTCGATCGCCGCCGAGGTGGCCAGGTGCAGCGCGAAGAAGCACAGCAGGCACAACACGAACATCAGCCGGAACGGCGCGATGTAGCGCACCCGCCGGCCAGCGAAATATTCCAGCGTGAGGAAGCCGGGCTTGAGGAACAGCGGCGGCAGCGTGTGCACGATGCGGCTGTCGATGTGCAGCACCGTCTCCACGGTTTCCTCGACCATGTGGTGCATCGGCTTGAGCACGCTGTGCATGGACTGGCCGCACTCGTGGCAGAACTCGCCCGCCAGTGGCGTGCCGCAGTTGGCGCAGTGCAGGCCTTCGTGGCTGACCAGGGATTTCATCGCATGTCCTTCGATTCCATCGCAGCGCGCGATCTTGGCACAGCCCGCCGTGCGCGACAGCCCTGCCGGAAGGCTCGGGTAGAATGACCGCCCGCTGGAGCCCTTCGTCCCATGAAATCGCTACGCCCCGAACGTGCCCGCATGCGGCACGAGATCGGCGCCACCGTGCGCCTCGCCATCCCGCTGATCCTGGCGCAGCTCGCCGCGATCGGCAGCAACGTGATCGACGCGGTGCTGTCCGGCCACGTCAGCGCCCACGTGCTGGGCGCGGTGGCGGTGGGCGCCAGCCTCTGGTCGCTGGCGATCGTCTGCGGCATCGGCACGATGATGTCCGTGCCACCCTCGGTGGCGCAGTTGGACGGTGCTGGTCGCCGCGGCGAGGTGGGCGGCGTGTTCCGTCAGGCGCTGTGGCTGGCGCTCGCGATGGGCGCGCTGCTGTGGTTCGCGGTGCGCCATGCGGGGCCGTTGATCGACCTGATCGGGGTGACGCCCAGCCTGCGCCACGACGTGGAGCGCTTCCTGTCCGCGATCAGCTGGGGTGCGCCCGCGCTGACCTGCTACTTCGCGTTGCGCGGCCTGTCCGAAGGCCTGTCGCTGACCAAACCGTCAATGGTTTTCGGCTTCGGCGGCCTCGTGGTGCTGGTGCCGCTGGGCTATGTGCTGATGTTCGGCAAGCTGGGCGTCCCGCCGCAGGGCGCGCACGGTTGCGGCATCGCCACCGCCACCGTGCTGTGGCTGGAGATGCTGGGCTTCGGCACCTACGTGCTGAAGCACCGCAATTATCGCGGGCTGAATCTGCTGGAACGTTTCGAGTGGCCGCACTGGCGGCGCATCGGCGCGCTGCTGCACATCGGCGCGCCGATGGCGGTGACACTGCTGGCCGAGGGCGGTCTGTTCGTGGCCGCGGCGCTGCTGCTCAGCACGCTGGGCGAGGACGTGATCGCCAGCCACCAGGTGGCGCTCAACGTCGCCGCGCTGTTCTTCATGATCCCGCTGGGCCTGGCGATGGCGATCACCGTGCGGGTGGGCAACGCGGTGGGCCGCGGCGACGCGCGCGGCGTGCGCTACGCCGGTTTCTGCGGCATCGGCCTGACCCTGCTCACGCAACTGGTCTCGGCCTCGCTGATGCTGGCGTTGCCGCATTTCATCGCCTCGCTGTACACGCACGACGACAAGGTCATCGAACTGGCGGCGCAGCTGATCGTGCTGGCGGGCTTCTTCCAGTTCTCCGACGGCATCCAGGTGGCCGCGAACGGCGCGCTGCGCGGACTCAAGGACACCCGCGCGCCGATGGCGATCACGCTGTTCGCCTACTGGGGCGTGGGCATGCCCGTCGGCTGGTGGCTGGCGTTCCGCCACGGCCTGGGGGCGCGCGGCATGTGGATGGGCCTGATCGCCGGCCTCAGCGTGGCGGCCGCGATGCTGTTCACGCGCTTCTGGCGCAGCGCCTGGCGCGAGCGCTGGCGGCGGCATGCACCGGGTGCGGCGGAGGTGCCGATACCGGTCGCCCCCGGCATGACGTGATGCTGGGGATGCTCTGATCTATTCCACGCCCCCGTCACCGCACTGTATGCGCGCAGCGCTTCGTCGCAGCGGCGCAGGCAGACTGGCCGTCTGTCTAGACGCTGGGGCGGAGTGCTGCGCGCATACAGTGCGGCCCCGACGCATTGAATCAAAGGCAGGGTGACGTCCAGAAGGCCCGCAGGCTGCGCCGCGGGGCTTGAACAGACGGCCAGTCTGCCCTGCGCCGTGCAGCGCAGCCTGCGGGCCTTCTGGATGTCATGCCGGGGGCGTGGAATAGATCAGAGCATCCCTAGCGGCTACGCTAGCGCGAACTCCGAGGAAACCCGCGCCGATGCAGCCGCCGCCGATGCCGTCCCGCCCCGCACCGTCACCCGCGACCCCGCCGCCGCGCCGGCATGGCTTCTGGGCGGTGCTGTGCGGCATCGGTCGCGGCATCAACGTGGTGCGGCTGCTGATCATCAACGCGGTGTTCTTCTTCCTGCTGCTGGTCGTGCTGTTGCTGGTCGTCGGCGGCATCGCCGGCAGCCGCGCGTCGCGCACGGTGGCGGACGGCAGCGTGCTGGTGCTCAAGCTCGACGGCCAGTTGGTCGAGCAGTACAGCATCGATCCCATGCAGCGCGCGCTGGCACGGCTGTCCGGCAACAAGTCGGAGCAGGTGCAGCTGCGCGACCTGGTGGGCAGCATCGACGCCGCCGCACGCGACAAGCGCATCGGCCGCATCCTGCTGTTGCCCGGCGAGCTGCATGCGGGCGGCTTCGCCGCGCTACGCGAGGTGGGTGCAGCGCTGGACCGCTTCCGCGCCAGCGGCAAGCCGGTGATTGCCTGGGCGGCGAACCTGGACCAGGGCCAGTACTACCTCGCCGCGCATGCCGACAAGGTGCTGCTCGATCCGCAGGGCAGCCTGCTGCTGACCGGCCTCGCCAACTACCGGCTGTTCTACAAGGACCTGCTCGACAAGCTGGGCGTGGACGTGCACCTGTTCCGCGTGGGCCAGTTCAAGAGCGCGGCCGAGCCTTTCATCCTCGACCACGCCTCGCCGGCCGCGAAGGAGGCCGACGGCTACTGGATGGGCGGGCTGTGGGACGAATACCTCGCCGAGGTGGCGAAGCTGCGCAAGCTCGATCCCACGGCGTTGCGCGCCGACATCGACAACCTGCCGCAGACCATCGCCAGCACCCAGGGCGACCTGGCGAAGCTTGCGTTGGACGAACACCTGATCGACGGCACCGCCACCCGTGCCCAGCTGATCGCGATGCTGCGCGCCCAGGGCGTGCCTGCGGCGAAGAACGGCCACGGCTTCCGCGCGGTGGATCTGGCGCAGTACGCCGCCGACCTGCCCAGCAGCGGCGACTTGTTCGCGCCGGGAGTGACCGTGGTGGTGGCCGAGGGCGAGATCGCCGGCGGCAAGCGCCCGCCGGGATCGATCGGCGGCGAATCCACCGCCGCGCTGATCCGCGCCGCGCGCGAGGACAAACGCACCAAGGCGCTGGTGCTGCGCGTCGATTCGCCCGGCGGCGAGGTGTACGCCGCCGAGCAGATCCGCCGCGAGGTCGAGCTCACCCGCGAGGCCGGCATCCCGGTGGTGGTGTCGATGGGCGACGTGGCCGCCAGCGGTGGCTACTGGATCTCGATGAACGCCAACCGCATCCTGGCCGAGCCGAACACCATCACCGGCTCGATCGGCATCTTCGGCATGTATTACACGGTGCCGAACACGCTGGCCAAGCTCGGCATCACCACCGATGGCGTGGCCACCGGGCCGATGGCGGGCGCGTTCGACATCACGCGCCCGCTCGATCCCAAGGTGGGGACGGTGATCCAGGCGATCATCGACAAGGGCTACCGCGACTTCGTGGGCGGCGTGGCCAAGGCGCGCGGCAAGAGCTTCGGCGCCGTCGACGCGATCGCCCAGGGCCGCGTGTGGACCGGCAGCCAGGCGCTGGACCGCGGCTTGGTCGACCAGCTTGGTGGCCAGGGTGACGCGGTGGCCGAGGCCGCCAGCCTCGCCAAGCTGGGCAAGGATTACCCGGTGCGCTACCAGCAGGCGCCGTCGGGTGCGTTCGAGCGCTTCATGGTCGGCTTCAGCCAGAACGCCGGCGTCGAACTGCTGCAGTCCTGGGGCGTGCGGTTGCCGCCATGGTTCGCGCAGATCCATGCGCTGGCGCCGGAACTGTCGCTGCTGCGCGACGCGAGGGCCGGCACGCCGAACGTCTATGCGTACTGCTTCTGCTCGCCGCACTGAGCAGCGCGGCGCGCAACCGGCGTGCCGCTGCGGGACCGACGGTTGCTGGTGCAGGTCGGGATGCATCCCGATCCGATGTTCCGGGGAGGCGCTGTCGGGATGAATCCCGACCTACGGCGTCTCGACGGCGGCGTGGTACCACTCGCCATGCCGCGCCACCCGGATCGGCAGGCCGAACGTCTCGCCCAGCGCGGTGTCGGTGAGCGTGGCGGCCTTGTCGCCCTGGTACAGCACACGGCCGTTCCGGAGCAGCAGCACCTGGCCGATCTCGGGGAGGATCTCCTCGACGTGATGGGTCACCAGCAGCAGGGTGGTGCCGCCGCGGGCCAGCGCACGCAGGTTTTCCAGGAAGCGGCGGCGGCTGGCGGGGTCCAGTCCCGCGCAGGGTTCGTCCAGCAGCAGCGCATGCGGGCGGTGCACAAGGGCGCGGGCGATCAGCACGCGGCGGGCCTCGCCGGTGGACAGGCTGGCCATCCTGCGGCCGATCAGGTGTCCGACGCCGAGCTGCTCCAGCGCCGCCTGCGCGCGTTCGCGCATGCCCTCGCTGACGCGATGATCCAGGCCGAGGCCGCGCGCGGCGAAGAAGCCGGAGACCACCGCCTCGAACACTTCCAGCGGCACGTCGCTGGTGTAGTCGTTCTGCAGCGCGGGCGAGACGATGCCGAGCAGCCCGCGCAGCTCGGCCACGCTCCAGTGCGCGCGGCCGAGCACGCGCACCGGGCTGCGGCCGTCGCCCGGCGCCAGTGGGTAGAGCTGGCGTGCGATCAGCTGTACCAGGGTGGATTTGCCCGAACCGTTCGCGCCGAGGATCGCGATGTGCCGGCCGGCCTCGACGCGCAAGCTGAAACGGTCCAGCGCGGGGCGGTCGCCGCGCAACACGGTGGCGTCGTCGATCTCCAGCAGGGGCGGCGCACAGACGGCTGCAGCATCGGAATTCATGCATCCACGATGCCGGCAAATGCGACGGCCTGCAAGGTATTCGGACGTCGAGACGGCCAAACGAAGCACAGTGGATTGCAGGAAAAGCGCCTTCCCGCGCTTTCCCTACTCGTTTGGCCCGGTGTGGCCGGGCCAAGCTCCGCCGATCAGGCGCGTGCGCGCCCGACCGGCGTGCGATCGATCCTTGGATCGCAGTGACAAGCTGTCTGGAGACAGCTTGTCACTGCGTCTGCGCCTCGATCTGCTTGCGCTGCTCCTCGGCCTGCTTGTCCACGACTTTCTGCACATCCTTCGCACGCTGCTCGTCGGCCTTCATCGCATCCCACGGCGTGGCGACGCGGCTGCTGGCGGCGGCAGCGGGTTGCGCGGCGGCCTGCGGCGTCGGCGGCTTGCCGGAACAGGCGGCGAGGGCGAGCAGGCAAGGCAGCATCAGCGTGGTTTTCATCGCGCAGTCCCCTGATGATCGGCTGGCGCCGAGTGTCACGCCGTGCAGCTCTGTCGGCAAGGCCATCGTGTAAGCTCTTTCCATGAACAGCCGCATCGACGCCTGGCAGCTGCACGGCCACACCGCTTTGATCACCGGCGCCAGCAAGGGCATCGGCTACGCCACGGCGCGCGAGCTGGCCGGGCTGGGTGCGAACCTGCTGCTGGTGGCGCGCGACGAGGACTACCTCGAACAGGTGCGGGTGGAACTGGCCGACGAGCATGGCGGCATCGACGTCTACGCGCTGGGCGCCGACCTCGCCGAGGCGGAGGACCGGCTCGCGGTGTTCGATTGGGTGGCCGACCTCGGCCTGCCGCTGTCGCTGCTGGTCAACAACGCCGGCGGCAACCTGTCGCAGCCTGTGCTGGAGTATGGCGACGACGACCTTCGCGCGATTTTCGAACTGAACCTGTTCGCGGCGTTCGAGATGTGCCGGCTGGCGCATCCGCAGCTGGTGCAGCACGCGAACGCGGCGATCGTCAACGTGGGCTCGGTCTCCGGCATCACCCACGTGCGCACCGGCGCACCCTACGGCATGAGCAAGGCCGCGCTGCACCAGCTCACCCGCAACCTCGCCGCGGAGTGGGCGGTGGACGGCATCCGCGTCAACGCGGTGGCGCCGTGGTACATCCGCACCCAGCGCACCGACACCGCGCTGGCCGACGAGGATTACCTGGAGGAAGTGCTGGACCGCACGCCGCTGCGCCGCATCGGCGAGCCGGAAGAGGTAGCCGCGGCGATCGCCTTCCTGTGCCTGCCCGCGGCCAGCTACATCACCGGCCAGGTGCTGGGCGTGGACGGCGGTTTCCTCAGCTACGGCTTCTAGATTCCTGTAGAAGCGCACCCTGTGCGCGAATGCTCTGGCGCTTGATCGAAGCCAAAAGCATTCGCGCACAGGGTGCGCTCCTACTCAAGCTCAATGTCGAGGCCGTGGAGCAGCGATACCGCCTCGGGCAGGGCGAACCTCGCGCGCTTGATGTCGTTGTCGAAGACGTCGATGCGGTAGTTGCGCGCCTCGGCGAAGTTCGCGCGGGCGAGCCGGGTCTTGCGGAACAGGCTGTCGCGCAAGTCGGTGTGGCTGAAATCCGCGTTCTCGCAGCAGGCTTCGGTGAAGTCGACGTCGATGGCGCGGCAATCGATCGCCTTGAGCTCGCGCAAGTCGAGCCCGAAGAACGAGGAGTCGTTCAGCGCGCAGCGGACGAAGGCGAGGGCGCCGGCCATCCGCACCGTTGGCCAGTGGGCCGCCGTCCAGTCGATGCCGACCAGCTTGCAGTCGGTGAAGCCGACGCCGGAGAAGCCACTGCCGGTGAGTCTGGCGAGGCTGAGGTTGCAGTCGACGAACTCGCAATCGCTGAAGCGGCAGCGAGCCAGCGTGGCTGCGCTGAAATCGCAGCGGGCGAAACTGCAGTCGCGGAAGCGGATGCCGTCGATGACGGTGCCTGCCAGTTCGAGATTCCGGAAAGCGGTGTCGTCGTACTCCTTCGCGTCGAATGCAGGAGTCGTCATGTCGTCGTCCGTCCTGTCGGCCGTGTGTCGAGCAAGTCTGACAGGCCGCATTCTCGCCGCGCGCGACGGCGCGTGCCGGGTTGCACATTTCTTGCTCAGGGTCCGCCGCAGCCTTGCAATTGCGCACGCAGCTCGGTCTCGCGCCGCAGCAACGGCGGCTGGTCGCTCTTGAAGGCGCGGCCGAGCTTGTGTTCGTTCTCCACCCAGTCCTTGCGCAGCACTTCGCAGACTTCCCGTGGGTCCAGCTCGCGGCAGCGATCCCGCACGAAGGTGTAGTAGCCCGAAACCATCGCGGCATTGGGCTGGTCGCGGCCCATGCGGTTCCCTGCGTTGTATTGCTGCGCGAGCGAGGTGGGCACGCCCACGATGCCCAGCGGCGCGTAATAGCCGGGCGGTTGGCCGTTGGGGCTGACATAGGTCTTGCCGTCGGTGGCGCGCACGCACTGGTATAGCACGGGTATCGGCGCGGCGGCCGGCGGCGGAGGTTCCGGTGCCGCGGCGATGGCCGGTGGCGCGCTGGCGGCCGGGGGCGGCGCAGTGCTGGGTGGCGGTGGGGCCGGTAGCGCGTCGAGGGCGATCCGGCGCTGGGCTTGCGCGCCGGGACAAGGCGTGGACTGGTAGCTGGCTTCGCCGTGCGCTCCCGTGCATCGGTACACCGTCTGCGCGAGGCAGGGCGCCGACAGGCTGGCGCCGAGTAGCGCGAGGAAGATGGGTAGGGCGGGCAGGTGCGGCATCGTTCGTTCCACGGCCACACGGAGGTGAGGCTCAGGATACGGCGTCGTGTTCCCCGGCGGCAAAGCCCGATGTCACCGCGCCCACGCCCGGTTGACCATGCCGGTGACTGCAGTGAACGTGAGGGGTCAGGCCTCCGCCGGCAGCAACCCGGCCGCACGGAGCCTGGCGCGCAGCGGTTCGAGCTTGTCGCCGTAAAGCGGGCCGCGCGCGGTGTCCTGACGCAACGACTGCCGCACCTGTGCCGAGCTGACGGTAAGCACGGTGCGTGGGGTCCGGTGGAAGGCCAGGCAGGCGGCATCGAACGGAAGTCCGCAGAAATCCAGCAGGCGGCGAATCTGCCCCTCGGGGTCCTTCTGCAGCGATTCGTACTCGTGCTCGAAGTATTGCTGCGGAAATTGCTGTCGCCAGAGCTTGCTCAGGCGATCGTAGCCGGCGAAATAGTCCGCCATGTCGTCCATGTCGTAGCTGAAATGCACCCCGGTGGCGAACAGCTGCCGGTAGCCGGCAAAGCAGGTTTCCAGCGCATCGCGACGCGAGTTCACGACCCGCGCCCCGGGCAGCATGGACAGTGCCGCGCCCACGAAAGCCCAGTTGCTGACGTTCTTGTCGGTATGGCGTGGATGCTGCCGGCGCCAATGGCTGGTGCGTGCCAGGTATTCCTGGCCCAGGCGATGCCAGTCTTCGGCGGTCGCCGCAGGTACCCATTGGGGAAAGGGCAGGCCACGGCGCCCCGATTCCTCGTCGAGGATCTCGGGCAGCGTCTGGACCTCGTCGCCGCCCGCAACCTCCGGATGGGAGGCGAGGATCTGCTCGGTCAGGGTGGAGCCGGAACGCGGCAGGCATACCACGAAGATGACCTCCTGCCCCAGCGCGGCGTCCAGCGGCCTGGGCAACGGGGCGGAGAATGCGCCTGCGATGGCGTCGACACGGGCCCGCTCTTCGCTTCGGTCCCAGTACAGGTACCGGCGTTTCAGGGCGTTTGCCTCGCGCACTGCATCGAATGCCGCCGCGTAGTCGGCCTGGTCCTCCAGCGCCTTGGCGAGGGTAAAGCCGAGCAGGATGCGCGAGTCGTCGGATACGCCGGGCCGGCGGAACAGGCTGCGCAGTTGCGCGGCGTCGTCGCTGCCGAAGGATTCGGTCTTCATGTTGCCCAAGGCGAACCATGCGTCGGCGTTGTCGTGCTGCTGGCGCAGGGTTTCACGCAGCATCGCCACGGCGGACGGTATGTCGCCCAGGTTGGTCAGCACGGTGGCCAGCGCATTGCGTGCCCTGGCATAGCCCGGGTCGATCGTCACGGCGCGCTGCAGGGCGTCGCGGGCCTGCTCCACGCGGGAGGTCACCTGCAGGGCGCGGCCGAAGTTGTACCAGGCCGCGGCGCTCCCGGGAGCGAGTTCGCAGGCGCGCTGCAGACATGCCAGGCCGGCATCGGCTTCGCCGGTCTCGAACAAGGCGTTGCCCAGCGTCATGTTGATGGTGGCGTCGTCTGGGCTGGCTGCGAGCGCACCGCGCAGATGCGAGATGGCGCGGGAGTGGTCGCCGCCCATCAAGGCGGCAACGCCCATCAGTCGCCGGACTTCGGCGCTGTCGGGTGCGAGCGCCAGAGCCTTGCCCAGCAATTGTTCGGCGAGTGCGATCCGGTCGAGGCTCAAGGCCCTGCCAGCTTCGCGGAGCAGTTGGGAAACCGGCTGAGGCAGGCCGGCATCGTGCGCTCGTGGGGAAGCAGGGGGCTGGTTTGCGGTCATGCCGAAGGTCTTCACTGCTTTTCGCAACCATCCGCCGGTGGCGGCGAGTGCATCCGGGTTCGTTCAATGGCGCCGCGCCGCGCGCTGTCATCTGGTGGCGATTCATGGCAACGCGCGACGGCTGGAGGTCTTGGGCGGCCACCGCGGGTCGGGAATAGGCGGAAACGTGCATCGCACGGCAAGCCTTGCAGCCGCATGGTTCCCGCTGCCCGGGCTTCCGGGCTCAGAATACGGCCTCGTGCTCCTCGGCGGCAAAGCCCAGCGTCACCGCGCCTTCGCCCACGTTGACCATGCCGGTGATGCTCATCGGCGCTTCCAGCAAGGTGACGCCGCATTCCTCGCAGGCCGCGCGCAGGCCGGCGTAGCCGGGCAGGTGCGACAGCACGGCGAGGTCGCCGCCGTAGCTGGCGCAGACCATCGGCACCAGCAGGCCGGCGCGCACGCGGGCGGCGGCGTAGTCGAACAGCTGCTGCGCGCCCTGTTCGAAGCCGCGCGCCTTGCCCGCCGGGCCGGTCTCGCCGCGGAAGCAGCGCAGGATCGGTTTGATGTCCAGCGCCGAGCCCAGCATCGCGCTGAACAGGCCCACGCTGCGGTCGTTCTTCTTCTTGGCGCGGGCGCGCAGGTAGTACAGGTCGCGCGGCAGCATGTAGCCGTAGCTGTGCTGGGCGACGTGGTTGAGCCGTTCGCGGATCGTGGCCGGCGCCTCGTCGGCGGCGATCAGCCGGGCCGCCTCCCAGATCGCCGGCGCGGCACCGGCGAAGATGTTGCGGGTGTCGATCACCCGCAGCAGGAACGGGCCGGGGATGCCGGCCGGCTCGCGCACCTCGCGGTAGCCGCGCAGCACCGCGAAGCTGGCGCGCACCACGTTGTCGTGGATCGGGCTGCGGGTGGCGGTGATGGTGAGGCAGAACACGCAGTCCTGTTCCAGCACCAGACGTTCAAGGAACAGCTGCTGTACTTCCTCCGCCGAGGTCGGCTCGGTTTCCGCCGAATGGCTGCGGCTGCCGAGGCGGCGGTTGATGAAGCGCTGGATCTCCGCCGGGTCGCGGTCGTCCATGAAGGTCTCGCCATCCACCTTCACGGTGATCGGCAGCACGGTGATGCGGTGCTCCTCGAGAAACGCCTGCGGCAGGTCGCAGGCGGCATCCATGGTCAACCCCATGCGCATGTGTCATCCCCCTCAGAATGGCCTTCGCAACATAGCACGCGAGGGCGCCGGATTCCGGTCGGCGGGCGCCGGCGCGCCTGTGTGCATACATAATGTGGGCAGACCCGAGGTTTCCGCTGGCGTGGCGTCGCCGGCACCCTCCGCCGTCGCGGAGGCCCATCGCACAAGGCAAGACCGCATGAAAGAGAAGCAAGAGATCGTCGCCAACTGGCTGCCGCGCTACACCGGCACGCCGCTTGAGCAGTTCGGTCAGCACATCCTGCTCACCAACTTCGGCCACTACGTGGACCTGTTCGCCGACTGGCACGGTGTGGCGGTGCAGGGCCGCGACCGCCCGATGCCGAACGCCACGGCCGACGGCATCACCCTGATCAACTTCGGCATGGGCAGCCCCAATGCCGCCACCGTGATGGACCTGCTCGGCGCCATCAACCCGAAGGCTGCGCTGTTCCTGGGCAAGTGCGGCGGACTGAAGAAGAAGAACCAGATCGGCGACCTGGTGCTGCCGATCGCCGCGATCCGCGGCGAGGGCACCAGCAACGACTACCTGCCGCCCGAGGTGCCGGCGCTGCCGGCGTTCCAGCTGCAGCGCGGCGTCTCCACCATGATCCGCGACCTCGGCCACGACTACTGGACCGGCACGGTCTACACCACCAACCGCCGGGTCTGGGAGCACGACGAAGAGTTCAAGGCCTACTTGCGGCGCACCCGCTGCATGGCGGTGGACATGGAGACCGCCACCATCTTCGCGGCCGGCTTCGCCAACCAGATCCCCTGCGGCGCTCTGCTGCTGGTCTCCGACCAGCCGATGATCCCCGAGGGCGTGAAGACCGAGGCGAGCGACCGCAAGGTCACCGAGAAATACGTCGAGGCGCACATCCGCATCGGCATCGAGGCGCTCAAGCTGGTCCGCCGCAACGGCCGCAGCGTGAAGCACCTGCGCTTCGAGGAGGATGGCGAGAGCGAGTGAGGCGGGTCCGCCGACGCGGGGCGGCCCGCTTGCGTCGGGTGGTCTTCATTCCCTGCTGATCATGCGCGCTTCCTTCCGGACGATCGGGAGGAAGCGCGAAGGCTGGAGTTCGCGATGGCAGAGCGGCAGACGGACCAGGTGGTGGATTTCCGCGAGCAGGCGCGATTCGCGCTGGACCGCGGCGACGCGGCCTTGGCGGAGCAGTCCTTCGCCCGCCTGCTGGACAGCGAGCCCGGCGACCTGGAGGCGCTGCAGTTCCTCGCCGCGCGTCATTTCGAGCGCGGCGAAACGGTCCAGGCGATCGGGCATCTGCAGCAGGCGCATCATGCCCATCCGCGCGAGCCGGGGGTGCTGCACCAGCTGGGCACGGTGCGGATGGCGCTGGCGGATTACGCGGGCGCGGCCGCCGATCTCGGCGAGGCGCTGGCGCTGGCGCCGCAGATGTTCGTGGCCCGCATGCGGCTGGGCGTGGCGCTGGAGCAGCTCGGACAATCGCACGACGCGCTGGTGGCGTACTTCGCCGCGATCAGCGCGGCGCAGGCGCAGGGCCGCTGGCTCGGCGACGCGACCACCGCGCCCGGCATCCGCGCGGCGGTACAGCATGCGATGCGCCATGTGGATGCCGGGCGGCATGCCTTGTTCGACGGCATGCTGGAACCGCTGCGCGAACGCTACGGCCGCTCGGAACTGCGTCGCGTGGAGCAGTGCCTCGCGATCTACCTGCGCGAGCAGCCGGCAAACCTGCCCGATCCACGCCAGCAGCCGAAGTTCCTGTACTTTCCCGGCATTCCCAGCCGGGCCTATTACCCGCGCGAGCGCTTTCCGGAATTCGAGGCGCTGGAGGCGGGCACCGCCGCGATCCGCGCGGAACTACGCGCGGTGCTGGAGCAGCCGCGTGACCTGGAAGCCTTCCTCAGGGTCGACACTCCGGAGCAGTTGGAGACCATGCTGCGCGGCTCGGGCGCGCAGCCGGCGGCGTGGGACGCGTATTTCTTCTACCGCCATGGGCAGCGCTACGACGCGCACTGTGCGGCCTGTCCGCAAACCACCGCGCTGATCGAGCGGATGCCGTTGTCGCGCATCCGCGAACACGGGCCGGAGACGCTGTTCTCGGTGCTGCGCCCCGGCACCCACATCCTGCCGCACCGCGGCGTCACCAACACGCGCCTGGTCGCCCACCTGCCGCTGGTCGTGCCGAGGGATTGCGCGCTGAACGTGGGCGGCGAGATCCACGCGTGGCAGGAAGGCCGCTGTGTCGTCTTCGACGACACCTTCGAGCACGAGGCCTGGAACCGCAGCGACCAGACCCGCGTGGTGCTGATCATGGACTGCTGGAACCCCGACCTCAGCGAGCCGGAGCGCGCCGCCATCGCCGCCCTGGTCGCCGGCATCGGCGACTTCAACCGCAGTTGCGGGCTGCCGGGGGAGTGAGGTGAGGCTCAGTGTGGCCAGCTTCGAATGCCGCATTGGCATGATCCAGTCAATGCAACGGGCTATGTACTGACTCGCGCAGCCTGATATTTCGCGAATGTTGTTGACGCAAATATGCGCGGCCGAGGCGAAGTTTCAAATAAACACTTTGGCGTCGGCTTGCCGCCGATGCAAGGTGTTGCATGTCGTTGCATGTAACGACATGGGCCATGCAGATATCGAAATTGCCATGTTGCAGCGCGATCATTCGCGAGCAATTTTGCGTAAAGAGCGCAACTTATATCGTTTATCTCGACAATCGAAAAATTTTACGCAAACAGTTGGTTTATAAAGGATGAATCGTAATTTCTTGTTTGTTGACTTTGCGTTAGACGGATGTTTACTGTCGGTGCGCTTCTAGCGATGCGCTGGGTGCAATGCGGTTGCTGCGGTTCGACAGACGTTTTGTTCCAGATGGGTGTGCGCACTGAATCCGTGCGCAGGAGCGGGACAGAGCCAGGCAGACACCGGGTCGGCCAGCAATCAGAAGAGTGTCGTCATTTTCACTGGGGAGTTTTCAATCTCATGAATTCCATGAAATTCAACAACGGGGCGCGTCGCTTCACGGCGCGTCGCACCGCGCTGGCTCTGGCCATCGCCGCCAGCGTCGGTTTGTCCGGGCAGGTACTGGCGCAGGCCACCACCGGTTCGGTCTACGGCACAGCTCCAGTAGCAGCGGGCGAGACGGTTCGCATCGTCAACAACCAGACCGGCCTGACCCGCGAAGTGGCGGTCGGCAGCGATGGCCGCTATGGCGCCAACCAGTTGCCGGTGGGCGATTACACCGTGTCACTGATGCAGGGCGGCAACGCCGTTGCCACGAAGGACCATGTGACGGTAAGCGTGAGTGGCGGTACGCAGGTGCCGTTCGCTGCCGCCGAAGGTGGCAAGAACGTACAGAATCTCTCCAGCGTCACGGTCACGGCCAACTCGCTGCCGGCGATCGACGTCTCGTCCACCCGCCAGACCTCGGTGATCACCGCCCAGCAGCTGAAGCAGCTGCCGCTGGCACGCAACGCCGAGTCCATCGCCGTGTTGGCGCCCGGCGTCGCCGGCGGCAACGCCAGCCTGGGCACCGGCCCGGCCGGTACTCCGCTGATCTCCTTCGGCGGCGACTCGACGGCGGAGAACGCGTACTACATCAACGGCTTCAACACCACTGACCCGGTGGGCAACGCGGGCGGCATCGCCCTGCCGTACTTCGCCATCGCCGAACAGCAGACCATCACTTCCGGCTACGGCGCAGAATACGGCCGTTCCACCGGCGGCGTGATCAGCCAGATCGGCCACCGCGGCGGCAATGATTTCCACGCTGGTGCCTATGTCACCTGGGCGCCGACCTGGGCGCAAAGCACCTACGACAACATCTACTATGCAAACCCGGCGTCGACTACAGCGGGACAGCAACCAGGCGACATTTTCGTCAATCGCCGCAAGAACGAAGACTGGAGCACGGTCTACGACGCCTACATCAGCGGCCCGCTGATCAAGGACAAGCTGTTCTTCTACATCACGGCCGAGGCCCAGCACGACAGCAGCAAGGCCACGGGCTCGGTCGATTCGCCGTACTACAATTCGCACAGCACGAGCCTGCCCAAGCTCTACGGCAAGCTGGACTGGAACATCAACGACAGCAACATCCTTGAGGCCACCTACGCATCGAGCAAGGCCGAAGACCTTTCGAACAACGCCTACAACTACGACTACAGCACGAACACCATCGGCAGCTTCAACAGTGTCAACAACCCGCTGTACTCGAGCAAGTTCGACATCGGTATCCTGAAGTACACCTCGTACATCACCGACAATCTCACGCTGAGCGTGCTGGCCGGCAAGATGAAGAGCACGTACTTCAGCCAGCAAGTGCCCTATCCGGGCTTCGACCTGACGCTGGCGGGCATATCGGGCGTCTCAAACCAGAACCCGACCGTTCCGGGCACCGGCAACACGAACAACAACGCGCTCACCATCCCCTCTCCGGACCACAAGTCCACCGAGAACAACTTCCGTCTGGACCTGGACTGGAAGCTGGGCGATCACGACGTGAAGTTCGGCATCGACAACATGCGCAGCACGGACATGAGCGACGGCAGCCAGAGCGCCGGTCCGGGGTACTACTGGATCTACGGCAAGCAAGGGGCGAAGAACTTCTCCTCGCCTACTCTGTCGTGCAACGCATTGGGCCAGTGCGTCGACAACCCGATCAACTACCCCAATGGCGGTGCGGTGGGCACCGGCTCCACTGCCAACAGCTACTACGTCGTGAAGCGGACGTATGGAGGCGTGGCCTCGTTCACGGTGGAGCAGAAGGCGCAATACATCGAGGACAACTGGCAGGTCACGCCGAACCTGCTGCTGAACCTCGGCCTGCGCAACGACCAGTTCACCAACTACAGCGCCGGCAATCAGCCTTACATCAGGGAGACCTCGCCGCAGTGGCAGCCGCGCCTGGGCTTCAGCTGGGACATCTTCGGCGACAGCAGCGCCAAGCTGTACGGCAACGTGGGGCGCTACTACCTTGCCTTGCCCACGGGCCTCGGCGTGCGCATGGCAGGTGCCAATGCCTACCTCAACGAGTACTACACCTATTCGTCCATCGATTCGAACGGCATTCCGCAGGGCCTGACCCAGGTTCACACGAGCGCGACGCCATACTCGCCCGACGGCGAGTACGGCACGCCCAAGGATGCGAAGACGATTGCCGCCTCGGATCTGAAGCCGATGTACCAGGACGAGTACGTGCTGGGCTTCCAGAAGACGCTCAACGCGTTCGGCCAGGCGCTGGTCTGGACCTCGCAGGCGACCTACTCGAGGATGAACAACATCATCGATGACACCGGTACGGTCAACATGCCTGCCGACGCTGACCCGGTCGCGTTCCAGACGGACATCCTGGTCAACCCAGGACGCAGCAACAAGGTCCGCTACCTGGCAACCGACGGCACCTACAAGACCTACATCTGGGATCCGCACACGGCGTCTGCCGCGGGCAATGTCGTGGGCTTCCCTGCGGCGTTCCGCAAGTACTACAGCCTGGAAGAAGCCCTCGAGCATCCGTGGGACGGCAAGTGGATGGGCAAGATCGACTACGTGTTCGCCAAGAGCTACGGCACCACGGAAGGCCCGACCTACTCGCCGCTCGGCCAGATCTCCAACGCCTCGGCCGCTGCGGGTGGCGGCCAGTCCGCCTCGATCAGCGAGGCCTGGGACTTCCCCGAGCTGATGCAGTACTCGAACGGCGAGCTGCCGAACTCGCATCGCCATACGCTGAAGGCCTACGGCACCTACGCGATCACCCCCGAGTGGCTGGTCAGCGGGCTGTATATCGTCCAGTCGGGCGCACCCATCACCTGCCTGGGCGCCTGGGGGCCAGGCCAGACCGATCCGGATGGGTACGGCGAGGCTTATCACTGGTGCGATGGCCAGCCGTCGCCTCCGGGCAAGGCGGGTCATCTGCCGTGGACCCACAAGCTCGACCTCTCGGTCAGCTACATCCCGGAGTGGGCAGGCAAGCACCTGACTCTGCAGGTGCAGGTCCAGAACGTGTTCAACGAGCAGAACACCACGGCTTACACCGTTACCCACGATGGCGTGGGTGGCGCACCGGACTCCTCGTACAAGCTGCCGGTCGGCGGTGTGATGGGCTATGCGGTGGAGCAGCCGCGGTTCGCGGAGTTCAGCGTCAAGTACGATTGGTAAGCGACAACCTCCGCGCAATGCCACCGCAAGCCGGTGGCATTGCGTACGGAGATGCAGGAAAACGAACAAGGCCGCCGGGCAACCGGCGGCCTTGTTCGTTTCAGTGCGCCAACCGCTCCCGCAGCGGCTGCAACCAGTCCAGGTACGGCGCGCTGTGCGCCGTGTCGGCGCGAATGGGTTCGCGCACCTGCGCCGCACTCGCCGTGCTGAGCACCTCGCGCCGGGTCTGGTGGGGCGTGAGGCACGCCGGATCGAAGGGAAGTTCGCAGAAGGCGAGCAGGCGGCGGATCTGCGCCTCGGGTTCCCGCACCAGGGCTTCGTACGGGTAGTCGAGCACGTGCTGCGGATGGCGTGCCAGCCAGAACGCGCTGATGCGTTCGTAGTCGCGGTAGTACCCGGCCATCTCGTCGAGGTCGTAGCTGTAATGCACGCCGTGCCGGAACAGGTGGCGGTAGCAGGAGAAGCAGGTCTCCACCGGGTCGCGGTGGCAGTGGATGATCCTGGCGCCGGGCAGCATCAGGCGTGCGGCGCCCAGCAGGGACCAGTTCGCGACGTTCTTGTCGGTGAAGCGTGGACACTGCTCGCGCCAGCGTGTGGTACGGGCGAGGTACTCCTTGCCGAGCCGGTGCCAGTCGTCGGCCGTGGCTGCGCTGACCCAGTCCGGAAAAGGCTGGTCACGACGGCGCGATTCGTCTTCGATGACCTGCGGCAGATCGGGAATTTCGTTGGCGCCCTCGACGTCGGGATGCGTGGCGAGGATGTGCTCGACCAGAGTGGAACCCGAGCGCGGCATGCTGGCGATGAAGATGACTTCGTGGCCCAACATGGAATCCACCGGCTCTGGCAGCGGGGCGCTGAAGGCCTCCATGATGCGGTCGATTCGCACGCGTTCGGCGATGGCGTCCCACCCCACTTGTCGTCGTTTTTCTGCGTTCGCCTGGCGCAGCGCTTCAAAGGCGCCGGCGTAGTCGTGTTGGTCTTCCAGCGCCCGGAACAGGCTGAAGCCGAGCAGCACCCGTGTATCGGATGGGAGTTCTGATTGACGCAAGGCGTGGCGGATCGAACCGATGTCCGCAGGCCCCAGTGATTCGGTCTTGAGGTTGGCCAGCCCGTGCCACGCTTCGGCGCGCCCGGGTTGTTGGCGCAACACATGCCGATACTCGGCCACGGCACGCGGAATGTCGCCCTGCATGGTGGCGATGTCGGCCACGCCGATGCGTGCCAGCACGTGTTGCGAGTCCAGCGTCAGCGTATGGCGAAAGGCCTCGTCGGCATCGCGCAATTGGCCCCGCTGCTTCAGTGCCTTGCCAAGGTTGTACCAGTTCGATGCCTGCCCGGGCGCCAGTTCGCAGGCGCCACGCAGATGGACTAGCGCTTCATCCAGCGCACCGGCATCGTGCAGGGCGCAGCCCAGGTAGGTCCGCATGTTGGCGTCGGTGGGCCGCTGCGCGACGGCCTTGCGCAGCCAGTCGGCAGCTTGAGCGGCGTGGCCACCCATCAGGCATGCAACGCCATACAGATACTGCGCGTCGGCCAGCGCTGGGTTTGCAGCCAGCACCTGCGTCAACGCGCGCTCGGCGTGGTCGAGCCTGCCTTGGCCGAGCGCCCGGCCGGCTTCCGCCATCAACTGGCCGATATGGGCGGAGGTTGGAGGCGGAGACATGGGTCAGGCTGAGTGCCACGCCTCCATGCCGCCCGCCACGTTATGCACATGGCTGAAGCCGTGCGCGGCGAAGCGTTCGGCCACGCCCTGGCTGGAGATGCCGCGCTGGCAAATGAAGGCGAGTTCGGTGTCCTTGGGCAAGGCGGCGAGCGCCTCGTAGCCTTCGTCCTCGAGGATGCGCGCCTGCGGCAGCGCAGGAAGCTGGGCACGCGCGGCGGCGGAAAAGCCGCAGGCCGGCTGGGACCGGTTGCCCTTCATGAACAGCACCACGCGGTGGCTCTTGAGCAGGGATTCGATGTGTTCGCGGGTGGCGGTATCGAGGGACATGGGAACTCCGGAGGGGATACGCGATGATACCGCCGATATGCGGCGGCGCCGTGCGGCCGAGGGATGCAAGCCGTCGTCGGCGGGGAGATCCACGCGTGGCGCCGATCATGGATTGCTGGAACCCCGATCTCGCGAAGCCGGGCGGGGAGCGGTCGCCGCGTTGGTCGCCGGCAAGCCGATGGGGAGCATTTGGAAGATGGGAAATCGAGACAATTGGCGCTTGTGTCGACGAGTCGCCGGCTGTCAAGCTGCCAGTCAAGCAGAGAGGTGAGTCCCCTTCATGGCAGCGCGTATCGTCGCTTTTGCTCTTTTCTGCATCATGTCCTTGGGGTGCCTCCCCTGTGCCCATGCACAGACGGAGGATGAGCTGCTCAGCCGGTTCCGCACGCAAGCCAACGACTTGGCGCGGCGCCAGTACCTGCTCGCCCGCATACCCGATCTGTCTGCGTCCAACCAGTCCTTTGCTCGCCAGCTGCTATCCACTGTGGACTGTGACCTGGGGTTGTACGATCTGGCGATACGCGATTTCCCGTTCGATGACCGGATCGCGCTGCGTCGCCCCCTGCCATGGGCCAGCCAAGCGCTCGACAACGCCGCCTACGGCATTACTTCCGAGGTGCATGGCGCCGGCAACGTGATCGCGGTCAATGCGGCGGATGCGGTTGCCAAGCTGGCCGTCAAGCGGCGTGTCGTGCTGGTCAACGAGGCGCACGACGATCCGCACTCCCGTGTGCTGATTCTTGCCTTGCTGCCGCGTCTGCGTGCGCTGGGCTACAACTATTTTGCCGCGGAAGCCCTTACCGAAAACGGGAGCGCGCTCATGCGCCGGGATTACCCAATCGAAAGCAGTGGCACCGAATACCTGAGGGAGCCGCTGTACGGGGACATCCTGCGGGAGGCCATCCGGCTTGGCTACACCATCGTGGCGTACGACCCCATCGACCAGGTGGCCGATCGCGACGATGCCCAGGCCGAGAATCTCGACCGCAAGGTGTTCGCCCGCGATCCGCATGCACGTCTGTTCGTCATGGCCGGCTATGCGCACATCGACAAGGTCAAGGGGCACCTTGGAGGCATCGAGCCCATGGCCATGCGCCTGCGGAAGCTCACTGGCCTGGACCCGCTGTCGGTCGACCAGACCCAGTTTCGTGACGTCGAGCCGTCAACGTATACCGACCCGTACCACCAGATCATCGATGTCCTGAAGATGGACGAGCCCTATGTGCTGCAGCTTCCCGAGGGCAATCGCGTCTGGAGCTCCGACCCGAGCCGTCATGACATCAGCGTGGTGTTGCCGCCGATGTATGGGCAACCACGGCCGGACTGGCTGGCGCTCGGCGGAGACCGGCAGAGATGGCCCATTGATACCGGACTGTGCCATGGCGTGACCCCATGCGTGGTCGAGGCGCATTACGGTAACGAGCCGGACGATGCGGTCCCGGCTGATCGTTACACCTTTTTGCACGGGCCGGCAGCCAGCGAACTGTTCCTGCGCGAGGGGACGTACCGGTTGCGTGCCTGGGACGTGACCGGCAAAACCCTCAGTGAAGCCACCATTCGGGTCGCCGGGCACTGAGTTGTCACTTGGTCAGGTGATATTGGCTCGGCAAGGGTCGGTGGGTGGCGCTTAGCTTTCAGGAAATGCTTCGAGCATCGTGTCTGAAAGCCGGTTGCGCCAGATTATTTGGTAAGCGCGACGGAAGTCGAAGGTTGGCGGTTTCTAAACTCAAGTGCATCACTTGAGCGGAAAAGCGGATGGGCCAACACTACGAGCACCTGAACGCCGAAGAGCGCGGCACAATCATGGCGATGAAGCTCGGCCATGCCAGTGGCCGATTGATCGCACACACGTGGGTTGCTCGCCCAGCACCGTCGCGGGGGAGCTGCGTCGCAACGATTACAAGTACCCTTCAGCGTGTGGTCCGATGGGCGGCCCGCGCATCGCCGGTGGCTACGACGCCCGCCGTGCCGGGCAGCGGGCGCGGCGCCTGCAGCGGCAGCCGCGGGTCATCCCCAAGCTGCATCCGGATGGTGAACTCTGGGCGCATGTGCTCTCGCGGTTGCGGCTGTGCTGGGCGCCCGAACAGATCGCGGCACACTCAAGGAACGCTACCTCAACGAGCCGGCCCGCCGCGTGTCCCACGAAACCATCTACACCGCGATCTACGCCATGCCGCGTGGCGAGTTGCGGCGCAAGGTCATCGAACTCCTGCGGCAGGCCCGCAGCACCCGTCGACGGACCCGCCAAGGCAACACGACCCGCGGCAAGTTGCCGGATCTGCCGAGCATTCATGGGCGCCCGCCCGAGGCGAATGAGCGTTTGCTCCCAGGGCACTGGGAGGGCGACTTGATTGTAGGGACCTACAACCGTTCCGCCGTGGGTACCTTGGTGTGCCGCCACAGCCTGTTCGTGATGTTGGTGAAAGTCGAGGACACCACCGCGCACACGGCGTGCTGGAGGGCTACTGGCGTACCTTCACGCCGTTACCGCCGGAGCTGCGTCAGACCCTGACCTACGACCAGGGCAAGGAAATGGCTTTGCACCGCACGCTCAGCGAGTGAACCGGTCTGGCGATCTATTTCGCCGATCCGCATAGTCCGTGGCAACGAGGTCTCGGCGAGAACACCAACGGTCTGGTGCGGCAATACCTGCCCAAAGGCACCGACCTGTCGGTGCACAGCCAGCGTCAGCTCGATGTCATTGCGTGGGAAATGAACGCGCGACCCCGCAAGAGCCTGGGCTGGCGGACACCGGTCGAGGTCTTCTTCGAGCACTACATCCAAGCATGAGATGGCCTGGCGCCAGCTGATGCACTTGGAGATTGAATCTGTCGTTATATAAAACGCAAATAATTTGCGTTAATCAGCAGTATAATACGTTTCCTGTGTAAATTCGCAATTTCTTGATCGTTGACTTTGTGTTAGATGAATGTTTAATCTCGGTCTGCAGCCAAGGCAGTTTTGCAGGCAGGCCGTGACCACAATTTTGCGATGGATAATCTCGGTTCTGATGTTTCTGAAGAGATGTCTAGCCTGTTAGTTCAGCTTGCTTGGTTTTCGGTGCCGCGGTTTAGGGAGCATGGTGGGTCTCCGGCAGATGCCGAGACCCTGCCATGCCTGCCTGCAGTCTTAAGAAGTCGTCTTTTTTCGCTTGGGGAGTTTTTAATCTCATGAATGCCATGAAACTCAATAATTTGGCGCGTCGCTCCGCGGTGCGCCGCACTGCGCTGGCGGTGGCCATTGCTGCCGGCGTCGGCCTGTCCGGACAAGTGCTGGCGCAGGCCACCACCAGCACGATCTTCGGTACCGCGCCGGTCGCGGCTGGCGAGACCGTGCAGATCATCGGCGGCTCCGGTTTCAACCGCACCGTGCCGGTGGACAGTGCCGGCCATTATTCGGTGACAGTGCCGGTAGGCACCTATACCGTGAACCTGCTGCAGAACGGCAACATCGTGCAGTCGCAGGCCAATATCACGCCGAAGGTGTCGGGCGCGCAGGCGGTCAACTTCGCCGAGGCTGGCGCCAACGCGAAGAACGCGCAGAACCTGTCCACCGTGACGGTCACGGGCAATGCCCTGCCGGCGATCGACGTCACTTCGACCCGCGAGGCCTCGGTGATCACCGCCGAGCAGCTCAAGCACCTGCCGCTGGCACGCAGCGGCGAGGCGATCGCCCTGCTGGCCCCGGGCACGGTGCAGGGTGCGTCCGAGCTGGGTGCAGGCCCCACCGGTGAACCGCTGGTGTCCTTCGGTGGCTCCTCGGTGGCCGAGAACGCCTACTACATCAACGGCTTCAATACCTCCGACCCGCTGGGCAACTCGGGCGGCATCACCCTGCCGTACGGTTCGATCTCCCAGCAGGAAACCCTGACCAGCGGCTATGGCGCGGAATACGGCCGTTCGGCCGGCGGCGTGATCAGCCAGATCGGCAAGAGCGGCACGAATGACTGGCACTTCGGTGGCCAGGCGCAGTTTGCGCCGATGGCGCTGCGCAGCAATTACATCAACTACCACTACAACAACCCGCTGGTGACCACGCCGGGTCGCACGGTCGGCAGCATCTACGACTTCCGCAACCGCAACACCAGCTGGGAAAACATCTACGACGCCTACATCAGCGGCCCGCTGATCAAGGACAAGCTGTTCTTCTTCATTTCGGCCGAGTCCGACAAGCAGCAGACCACGGCGGTTCAGTCGGTCGGCCTGGGCAACGTGTACTACCGCCAGTACAGCATGCCGAAGTTCTACGCCAAGCTGGACTGGAACATCAACGACAACAACACCTTGTCGCTGACCGGCGTGAGGAACCAGCAGTCCTACTCCGCCTCCATCTACAACTACAACAATGCGCCGGGCAACAACTACGCGCAGAACTCGGTGGGTAGCTTCAGCAGCTACGACCAACACACCAAGAATGCCTTCGGCATCTGGATCGCCAAGTACACCTCGTACATCACCGACAACCTCAGCCTCGAGGCAATGTACGGCAAGATGACGGGCACCTACTACACCGAGGTCGTTCCTTACGCCGGCTTTGATCCTAGCCTGCCGAACATCCTCGGCGCGTCCTCGCAGAACCCGGCCTACACTGGCGGCCACGCGGGCGGCATCTCCAACAGCAACACCAATACCAACATCCCCAACCCCGGCCACAAGTCGAGCACCACCAACCTGCGCCTCGACCTGGACTGGAAGCTGGGCCAGCACGATATCAAGTTCGGCATCGACAACATGACCACCATGGACATCGGTGCCGGCAGTGCGATGAGCGGCCCGGGCTATGCGTGGGAATACGCCCAGGCGCCCAGCGCCACCACGCCGATCGCCGGCACGGTCGTCGGCACCGCGCCGTTCGTGGACGCCACCGGCAACTACCCGAATGGTGCGTCGGGCTATTACGTCGACCAGTACCGCTTCATCACCAACAGCACGGTCAAGGTCAGCCAGCGCGCGCAGTACATCCAGGACAACTGGCAGGTGCTGCCCAACCTGCTGCTGAACCTCGGCCTGCGCAACGACCAATTCACGAACTACAACCCCGACGGCGTTCCCTACGTGCGCCTGACCAAGCCGCAGTGGGCGCCGCGCCTGGGCTTCAGCTGGGACGTGTTCGGCGACTCCACGCTGAAGGTGTACGGCAATGCCGGCCGCTACTACCTGGCGCTGCCGTCCGGCGTGGCGATTCGCGAGGCATCCGGCTCCTTGTACACGCGGACCTACTACACGTACTCGGGCATCGATGCGAACGGCATCCCGCAGAACCTGACCCCGATCGTCGGTACCGGTCAGGGCAACGCCACCAGCGCGGGTCAGCCGGTGTCGGCCAACAACGAGTACGGCCAGCCGCTCGACCCGAATACCGTGCGCTCGACCAACCTCAAGGCCGAGTACCAGGACGAGTTCGTGCTGGGCATGCAGCAGCAGATCACCCCGGCCTGGGTGTATGGCGTGCAGGGTACCGTGCGCAAGCTGGGCCGCATCGTGGATGACGTCGGCGACACCACCACCCAGTGCGAGCAGTTGATGGCGCAGAACCCGGGCGTGCCGGGCGTGGATTGCGGCAACATCCAGGCCAGCGTGCTGATCAACCCGGGTTCCACCAACCGCTTCCAGGTGAAGAACGACAACGGCGGCTACAACTACTACACGGTGTCGCCGGCGCAGTTCGGCTTCCCGGCGGCCAAGCGCAAGTACTACGCGCTGGAGGCCTACCTGGAGCATCCGTGGGATGGCAAGTGGCAGGGCAAGATCGACTACGTGTTCTCCAAGAGCTACGGCTCGACGGATGGCCCGGTGCAGTCGAACATCGGCCAGGGCGGCAACTCGGTGTCGGCCACCACGCAGTGGGATTACGGCCAGCTGATGCAGTACGCCAACGGCGTGCAGGCGAACTCGCGCAAGCACGTGCTGAAGGCCTACGGCACCTACCAGATCGCCCCGGAATGGACCGCCAGCGGCATCCTCACCGTGGCCTCGGGCACGCCGAAATCCTGCCTGGGTTTCTATGGTCCGAACCAGAGCAACCCCGGCCTGGGCTATAACGACTTCACCCACTGGTGTGGTGGCGTGCCGGCGCCGGGCGGCACGACCGGCTACACGCCGTGGATCCACCCGCTGGACCTCAGCGTCGAGTACCGGCCGGAATGGGCGGACAAGAAGCTGGCCTTCCAGTTGCAGGTGCACAACGTACTCAACGAGCAGAAGGCCACGCAGTACCGGGCGAACTACGGCAGCACGACCAACCCGCGTTCGACCTACAACTCGATCTACGCCTCGGAGACGCCGCGCTACATGACCTTGGGCGTGACCTACGACTGGTAAGGCTTGATCGCCGCCTGCGCTGGGACACATCCAGCGCAGGCGGGCAAACGAGCAAGGCAACAAGAAAGGCCGCCGGGAAACCGGCGGCCTTTTGCGTGGACCGGATGCGCGGAGGGTAGTTGCTTCAGCCGCCGGTACTGCTTGCCAGTCGCTCGCGCAGCGAATGCAGCAGTTCGCCGTAGCGTTCGCGATAGCTGATCCCGGCCTTGAGCGGCTGGCGCACCTGGGCCGCGCTGGCGGTGCTGTGCACGGCGCGCACGGTCTGGTGTGGATGGAGGCAGGCGGAGTCGAAGTCGAGGCCGCAGAAGTCCAGCAAGCGACGGATGCGCGACTCGGGATCGGCCAGCAGGGCCTCGTGCGGGAAGTCGAGCAGGTGCTGCGGGTAGCTGGCCAGCCAGTGGCCCATCAGGCGCTGGTAGTCCTGATGGTGCATCACCATGTCGTCGAGGTCGTAGCTGAAGTGGGCGCCATTGCTGAACAGCTGGCGGTAGCAGGCGAAGCAGGTTTCCAGCGGGTCACGGTGGCAGTGCACGATGCGTGCGCCGGGCAACATGGCGCGGATCGCGCCGACGTACTGCCAGGTGACCAGGTTCTTGTCGGTGAAGCGTGGACGCGCCTGTCGCCAGCGGGCGGTGCGCGCCAGGTAGTCGTGTCCCAGTCGTGCCCAGTCTGTGTCGGTGGCGTCTGCGACCCAGTGCGGAAACGGCTTGCCGCGCCGCTTCGACTCGTCCTCGATGACCTGGGGCAGATCGGTGATCTCGTTGGCGCCCTCCACCTGCGGATGCGAGGCGAGGATCTGCTCGACCAGCGTGGAGCCGGTGCGCGGCAGGCTGACGATGAAGATCGCCTCCTGGCCCAGGCTCGCGTCGAGCGGCGCGGTCGTGGGGCCGGTGAATGCCTGCATGATCTGTTCGATCCGGTTGCGCTCGGCCTGGGCGTTCCAGCCCACTTCACGGCGCTTCAGCGCATTGGCTTCGCCGAGGGCCGCATAGGCCCCGGCGTAGTCGCGATGGTCCTCGCAGGCCTTGGCCAGGGCGAAGCCGATCCGGACCCGTGCGTCCGCCGTTGCCCCGGGCTGGTGGAACGCCCGTTGCAGCTGGGCGAGGTCCCGGTCGTCGAACGCGACCGTTTTCAGATTGGCGAGAGCGAACCAGACGTTGGGCTCCATCGGTTCGCGGCACAGCACTTCGCGGTAGTTCGCCACCGCGGCGGGGATGTCGCCCAGGATCGCCTGCGCGTCCGCCAGGGTAATGCGCGACCGGGTGTGCGCAGGGTCGAGGCGCAGGGCCAGTTGCAACACCTGGCAGGCGTCCGCGGCGCGGTATTGCAGTTTCAGCGCCTTGCCCAGGTTGTACCAGGAGGCCGCCATGCGCGGCGCCAGTTCGCAGGCGCGTTGCAGCGCCGCCAGCGCGGCATCGATCTGGCCGCATTCGTACAGTGCGGTGCCGAGGTTGGTGTGCAGGACGGGATTGTCCGGGGCGAGCGCGAGCGCCTGCTGCAGGTATTCGACCGCCTTCGCGGGTTCGCCGCGCATCTGGCAGACAATGCCCAGCATGCGGTGGGCCTCGGCATGGTCGGGGGCCATCGCCAGCACGCCAATCAGTGCTCTTTCGGCATCGTCGAGTCGTTCGTTGCCCAGCGCGCGGCTGGCCTCGGCAAGCAAGCGTGTTGCGATGGGCGACACGCCGGCAGTGTGGCCTGGCGTTGCCGATACAGGTGGGTTGGGCGCCATGTGTCGCGGATTCCTCGGGGTGGCGTCAAGCCGTCGATCAGGGGCCGATCTTGGCCGCCCACGCCTCCATGCCGCCCGCCACGTTATGCACATGGCTGAAGCTGTGCGCGGCGAAGCGTTCGGCCACGCCCTGGCTGGAGATGCCGCGCTGGCAGATGAAGGCGAGTTCGGTGTCCTTGGGCAAGGCGGCGAGCGCCTCGTAGCCTTCGTCCTCGAGGATGCGCGCCTGCGGCAGCGCGGGCAGCTGGGCGCGGGCGGCGGCGGGGCGCACGTCGATCAGCACGATGCTGCCGGCGGCGAGGCGCTGCTGCAGCTCCTGCACGTCCATCGACTTCACTTCCTGCGCACCGGGGAATTTCAGGCTGAGACCCTCGCCCTGCACGGTGGAGACCCAGTCGATCACGATGCCCTTGGCGCGCTGGGCACTGGCGGGATCGAAGTGCACTTCGAGGCCATTCGCGTGGGCGACGATGTCGTGCTCGCTGGCGGGCGCGAGCTGGAAGCCGGCGCTGTGGTCGGGGCCGATCTCCAGGTGCAGCGCCAGGCCTTGCGCGTTGGCGGTGCCTTCGCGGATCGCCTTGGCGGCGGCGTCGGTGATGGTGATCTCGGGCGGGGTGCGATCCGGCGCGGCGAGGCCGAACAGCGCGTGCAGTTCGCCGCTGCCGTACATCTGGCGGATGATGTCGGCGCCGCCGACCAGCTCGCCTTCCACGTAGAGCTGCGGGATCGTGGGCCAGTCGCCGTAGGCCTTGATGCCTTCGCGGATCTCCGGGTCTTCCAGCACGTTCACCGTGTGGTACTCCGGCAACAGCTCGTTGAGCGTGTTGGTGGCGGCGGCGGAAAAGCCGCAGGCCGGCTGGGACCGGTTGCCCTTCATGAACAGCACCACGCGGTGGCTCTTGAGCAGGGATTCGATGCGTTCGCGGGTGGCGGTATCGAGGGACATGGGAAGCTCCGGTAAAGAGGGACAATGATACCTCCAAAGCTCTTTGGGCCCTCCTCGATCCTTGAGGCGGGCTCTATCCATGGAGTCTCCCTGTGTGCTCAATTTGTGAACGCTGCAGACAGGGAATCCCCTCTTCCGCGTGCGGGAGAGGGGTAGGGGAGAGGGGCTTTTCGGCGCAGTAGTTAGCTAGGGCGAGCCCTCTCCCCCGGCCCCTCTCCCACAAGTGGGAGAGGGGAGCAGTGCTAGCCAGCGAGCATGGCGCGGGCGGTGGGCAACGCGGCCTCGGCCCACAGCGTGTACTGCGCAGCCGAGGGGTGCAGGCCGTCGTCGGCAAGCAGGACGGCGTGGCTGCGCGAGATCGGCGTGATGTCCACCCAGCGCGCGCCGAGCCGCAGGGTCTCCTCGCGGGCGGTGGCGTTGTAGGCATCCAGTTCGCCGGCGATGCGCGCGACATCGCGGCCACTGTCGCGCGCGAACGGGGTGACGCCCCAGTCCGGGATAGCCAGCACCAGCACGCGTCCGGCGCGCGCGCCGCCCAGCGCGATCGCGCGTTGCAGCAGGCGGCGGAATTCGCCGCGGTATTCCGCCACGTCGCGGCCGCGGTACTGGTTGTTGACGCCGATCAGCAGGCTGACCAGATCCCACGGCGGCGCGAAGCCGGCCGTGTCCATCGCAGCGGACAGCTCGTCGGTGGTCCAGCCGGTGGTGGCGAGGATGGTCGGTTCGCCCAGCGGCACGCCCTCGCCGCGCAGCGCGGCGGCCAGCTGCACGGGCCAGCGGCCTGCCGCCGGCACGCTTTCGCCGATGGTGTAGGAGTCGCCGAGGGCGAGATAGGTCATCAGGGACATGCGGGGTCTCGATATCCTTCTCCCGCCGGGAGAAGGGGCGTGAAGGGCCGGGTGAGGGTATCGGTGGAGTGTAGCGGCCGGGATTCAGCGCGAGCGTTACAGCGGCGCGTCGAAGCACGGCGGCCGGCGCAGGTATTCGCGCCGCGCCGAGCTCCACACGCCCAGCCCGAAGCCCAGCGTGACCAGCAGCAGGAGGCCGCCACCGAGGGCATGGCCCAGCGCGCCGAGCAGCCAGTAGCCGCCCCAGTACGTCGCCATCGCACCCAGCGTCACGACTATGTCCACCAGCCCGCGCCCGAAGCTGCCCTCCGGGCCGATCAGGTGCACCGCCAGCGCGGTGAGGCTGGCGCCCACGCTCACGATGGCGGCATCGAGCAGCATGCGCACCGGCTCGGCGGCGTGGGTGAGCACGATGCCGAGGCCGGTGTACGCCACCGTGCTGAGCACGGTGATCGGCGCCAGCACGGTGAGCGCGTCGAGCAGGGTCTGCTGGTAGTCGGCACGCGTCGGTGGCGCCAGCGTGAGGTAGAGGTCGGCGAGGTTCGGCCGCATCTGACGCATGCCGCGGCCGAGCTGGGGGAAGCGCGACAGGCCCAGCAGGATCGCGTAGGCGCCCACCACCGCCGCGTTGAAGCGCTGGCGATGCATCACCGCCACCACGTAGAACGTCACGATCGCCGCCACCAGCAGCAGGCGCAGCGCGATCGCCTGCGGGTTGTCGTGCGGCAGCAGCAGGCGCCGCACCAGCACCATGCGCAGGTGCCACGAAGGCTTGCGGCGGTAGCGCGCCAGCGCCTGCTCCATTGCGCGCTGCGAGGTGCCGTCGAAGATCGCGGCGATGCGCCGGCCCAGCTTGCCGCGGCGCACCGGCGTGCCGTCCAGGTTGCGCGCTCGCGCACGGCCGAGCTGGACGTTTTCCAGCGGCGAGCTGTCCGCCTCGCGATCCTCGATGCGCAGCATCGCGCGCAGGCTGAGGCTGGCGACCAGGACCGCCAGCAGCAGCGCCAGCGGCACCGCCCACGGCGAGGCGACCAGCGCACGGCCGATCTGGCTGGCCAGCCCCGGCTGCCAGCCGGCCAGCACGAACAGGCCCCAGACCAGGAGGTTGATGTAGCGCGCGGCGCTGGCCGCCAGTCCCAGCGCGGCCAGCAGCAGGATCGCCGCGCCGCCCAGCAGGGCATGCGGCACGCCCAGCAGCAGCGCGGCCAGCGTCGGCAGCAGCGCCCACTGCGCGAACTGCAATGCACCGGCGATGGCGAGCCGCTTGCGGAAGTCCGGCAGCAGGAAACTCTCCGGCCGGCAGAGTCCGCGCAGGCTGAGTCCCAGCATGGTGAACCAGAACCAGCTGCCGAAGCCGAACAGCATCGCCGCCGCGCCGGCCGCGCCCGTGCCGAACGCAGGGATGCAGCCCAGCGTCACCGCACCGCCCAGCCACGCCAGCTGCATCAGCACCGCGATCACGGTGGTCTGTCGCCAGGGTTGCAGCCACAGCTGCCACACCGCCCTCATGCCAGTTCCACGAACAGGTCTTCCAGCGTGGGCGTTTCGATGCGCAGCGTGGCGCCTTCGCGCGCGGCCAGCGCGTGCAGGCTGTCGAGGTTCGCGTCCTCCACCAGCAATTGCGCCTCGTCGCCCTTGAGCGTGGCCTTCAGCAGGCCGGCGACCCCTGGCGCCTGCGGCCAGCCGCCTGCGCGCACGAGCACCGCGCGGCGCATGCGTTCGCGCAGCTCGGCCAGCGGGCGGGTGAACTGGATCGCGCCGTCGCGCAGCAAGGTGATGTCGGCGTCGGCGCGCTCGAGGTCGGCGGTGATGTGGGTGGAGAAGATCACCGTCTTGCCCGGTGCCTTCATCAGCTCCAGCAGCTCGGCCATGAAGGCGCGGCGCGCCTGCGGGTCGAGGCTGGCGACGGGTTCGTCCAGCACCAGCAGGTCGGGCTCGGGCGCGATCGCGCGCACGATCGCGAGCTTCTGCCGCTGGCCCTGCGACAACTCGCCGATCTTCTGCTTCGGGTCGAGCTCCCAGTCGCCGAGCAGGCGTGCGGCCAGCGCGTGGTTCCAGCGCGCGTAGAATGCGGCGGTGAAGTCGAGGTAGGCGCGCACCTTCATCCACGGGAACAGGTCGAAGGTCTGCGGCACGAAGCCGATGCGGTGCATGCGCTCGCCGCCCGGTTCGGTCATGGCCGCGCCGAACAGCTCCACTTCGCCGGCGTCGATCGGCGAGAGGCCGAGCAGGCAGCGCAGCAGGGTGGTCTTGCCGGCGCCGTTGCGGCCGAGCAGGCCGACCACCCGGCCGGGCGGCACGTCCCAGGCTATGCCGCGCAGCACCTCGCGCTGCTTGAAGGACTTGCGCAGGCCGCGCACGCGCAGCACGGGTTCGGCCTGCGTGTCGGCGACGGGTGCCGTCGGTGCGGTGGCGATGGTCGACATCCTTGCGCATGCTCCCTTGGGCGAGGCGGCCAATGTGCCACGCCCGAACGGCGCGCACGAGGGGCGGAACCGGTTTCCCCGGCCCTTCGGCTTGACCGGGCGTCGCGGAAAACCGACTCTGCCCCCTCATTGCCTCAGCTGGCCCGGCCCATGACCACCCTCAGCGGCAAGACCCTGTTCATCACCGGCGCCTCGCGCGGCATCGGCCTGGCGATCGCGCTGCGCGCCGCGCGCGACGGCGCCAACGTCGCGATCGTCGCCAAGAGCGGCGTGCCGAACCCGAAGCTGCCCGGCACCATCCACACCGCGGCGGCGGCGGTCGAGCAAGCCGGCGGCAAGGCGCTGGCCCTGCAGTGCGACATCCGCGAGGAGGCCGAGGTGCGTGCCGCGGCGGCGCAGGCGGCCGAACACTTCGGCGGCATCGACATCGTGGTCAACAACGCCAGCGCGATCTGGCTGGCCGGGGTGGAAGGCACGCCGATGAAGCGCTACGACCTGATGCACCAGGTCAACACGCGCGGCACCTTCCTCGTCACCCAGAGCTGCCTGCCGTACCTGAAGCAGGCGGTGAATCCGCACGTGCTGATGCTGGCGCCGCCGCCCAGCCTGGCTCCGAAATGGTTCGCGCCGCACACTGCCTACACCATCGCGAAGATGGGCATGAGCCTGTGCGTACTGGGCATGAGCGCGGAATTCGCGCCGCTGGGTATCGCGGTGAACGCGCTGTGGCCGCGCACGGTGATCGCCACCGCGGCGATCGGCATGATCGCCGGCGTGCGCGCCGAGCAGTGCCGGCGGCCGGAGATCGTGGCCGATGCCGCGCACGCCATGCTCTGCCGACCGGCGCGGGAATACAGCGGCCATTTCGCGATCGACGAGGACGTGCTGCACGAGGCCGGCGTGTGCGATTTCGACCGTTACGCGGTGCAGCCGGGCGCAGCGTTGCTGCCGGATCTTTTCCTGGACTGAACCGGCGCTACGACGTGCACGGTGTCCGCAGCAGGTCGGCCGGACGCAGGTCCAGCGCCACGATGGTGAGGGTGGGGAAGACCCGGCCGCCGGTGGGAAACACCGAGCTGCCGGCGGCGTGCAGGTTGGTCACGCCCTGCACGCAGCAGTGTGGTCGACCGCGCCAAGGCGCGGGTCGTCGGCCATCCGCGTGGTGCCCAGGCGGTGCGCCGACGGCACCGTCCAGCCAGGGCCCCGGTTCGAAGCGGCCGCCGCAGATGCCCGCCGGCTCCTCGCCGAACAGTGCGGCGGCGGTGCGGAAGGTGGGTCGAGTGCGGTCAGGCGCCAGTCGATGCGCAGCTTGCGCTGGCCCAACGCGTCGCGTTCCGCGGCCAGGCTGATCCGGCTGTCCGGATTCGGTGCCTGTTCGAAATAGTCGACCAGGTCGATGTGGCTGGCGCACAGGCTGCGCAAGGCACGCAGGCCGCGCGACACTCGCCCCTCCACCGCGAACGAATGCACGCGCGAGGCCGGTTTCCTGGAACGGCGACGCCGCGCCCTTGTCGCGCATGCAGTCGCAGGGGCGCGCCAACTGGTCCGCGCCGTGCGAACGCAGCGTGCCCAGCTTGCCGCCGGGGGTGATCCATGAAACAGCGGCCGACCAGGTCGTGGCGGTTGCGTTGCTCGCCGCCGGGCCGCCGCTTTCGAGCAGGCAGACCAGCGGCGTGCCGCCGATGAATGTGCGCGCCATCGCGATGCCGTCGCTTCGACGAAATCGATGAACAAGCCCGTCTCCGTCCCGGCGTGCCTCCCTGGCGAGGCGGAATACAGGGATGGGCCGGCACAGGCGGGGCAGCAGTCGATGGGGCGCGGCACCCGCCCGTTTTACACTGCCCGCATGGCTGGACGTTCCTCCCGCGCCGAGCTGCCGTTGTTCCCGCTGTCCACCGTGCTGTACCCGGGCGGGCGGCTGGAGCTGCGCATCTTCGAGCCGCGCTACCTGGACCTGGTGCGCGAGTGCACGCGCGACGAGCGCGGCTTCGGCGTCTGCCTGATCCTGCAGGGGCGCGAGACCGGTGAGCCGGCCTTGCCGGCCGCGGTGGGCACGCTGGCGCGCATCGTGGATTTCCACTACGACGCCGACGGCCTGCTCGGCATCGTGGCCGAGGGCGGCCAGCGCTTCCGGGTGAGGCGCACGCGGGTACGTGCGGACGGCCAATTGCGCGGCGAGGTGGAGTGGTGGCCGGAGGAGGCGCACGCGCCGGTGCCGGTCGAACTCGCCTTGCTGCAGACGATCGCCGAACGCCTGGTCGAGGTGATGGCCCCGCAGTGGGGGCAGGTGCCGCGCGAGTGCTACGACGACGCGCGCTGGCTGGGCTTCCGGCTGGCCGAATTGCTGCCGCTGGGCGGCGACGAACGCCAGCGCCTGCTGGAGCTGACCGATCCGCTGCAGCGCCTGGCCGAGCTGCGCGACATCCTGCCGCGTTTCCAGAAGGCCTGACGCATTCGCGCGCGCCGGTGGGTGGGGCGGGCGCATGTCGATCCGCATCGTCGAAAGATCTTTCGGAACGCCGCGTGCGCAAGGCCCATGCCGTCATCGACGCGCATGCATCCGCCTGTTGCTGTCATATCCGCGCCGTCCGGGCGGGATTACAATTCGCGCCGAATCACTTGCCTGCATGGATCCGCCACACGGGTGTCGCGAAGGGGGAGCGACACGTGGCGATCAAATCCGGGGGAGGGGAGTATGGATGCTACAGGTGCGAAGCCGCTGGGGTGCGTGGTCTGGTTCGGACAACCGGACGCCCGCGAACGCAAGGGACTGGCTGAGGCCGGATGGCATCTTCGTGTGGCCGGGGTGGACGCCGACGCTGGGGTGCGCGAGGGCGGCGACGTGGTGGCGCTGGCGGATTTGCGCCAGTGCGATGCGCGCGCCCTGCAAGCGATGCGGCGCCTGATGACGGGGCATCCCGCGCTGCCGTGGATTGCCCTGATCTCGTTCGACACGCAGGCGCGGCATCCGCAGGTCAAGCGCATCCTGCAAGGTTGCCGCGATTTCTTCAGCGTGCCGCTGGACCTGCCGCGCCTGCTCGCGGCATTGGCGCGCGCCGCCGCGGGTCCGCCGCCCGTGCCGGAGGCGGCGGTCGACTTGCCCGAGCTGGTGGGACGCAGCGCCGCGATGGCGGCAGTGGCGGCCAGCCTGCGCAAGTACGCGCCGATCGACCTGCCGGTGCTGATCACCGGCGAGACCGGCGCCGGCAAGGAAGTGGCCGCCCGCGTGCTGCATCGGCTCTCGCCCCGCGCCATGCAGCCGTTCGTGGCGATCAACTGCGGCGCGCTGCCGCTCAACCTGGTGCAGTCCGAGCTGTTCGGCCACGAGCGCGGCGCGTTCACCGACGCCACCGCACGGCGGATCGGGCACATCGAGAGCGCGGCGGGCGGCACCATCCTGCTGGACGAAGTCGGCGACCTGCCGCTGGATGCGCAGACCAACCTGCTGCGCTTCCTGCAGGAAGGCGTGCTGCAACGCGTGGGCAGCAGCCGGCCGATCGAGGTCGACGTGCGCGTGATGGCCGCCACCCATCTGGACCTGGAACACGCCGTGGCGACGGGGCGCTTTCGCGAGGATCTGTACTATCGGCTCAACGTGCTGCGGCTGCAGATACCGCCGCTGCGCGAGCGCGGCGACGACGTGGACCTGCTGGCGCAGCATTACCTCGAACGGTTCCGCGAACGGCAGGCCTGCGCCGCCCGCGGTTTCGACGACGCGGCCATGCAGGCGATGCACCAGTACGCCTGGCCGGGCAACGTGCGCGAGCTGCGCAACCGGGTGCAGCGCGCCGCGGTGCTGGCGGAGGGCGTACTGATCAGCGCCGCCGACCTCGCCCTGCCGGTCAGTGCGGCGGAGCGTAGCGATCCGGTCGGCGCCAGCCTTGGTGTCTCCCGCGCCTCGGCCGAGCGCGAGGCCATCGCCGCCTGCCTGCGCGAGTGCCGCTTCAACATCAGCGAATGCGCGCGGCGCCTGCGGATCTCCCGGGTCACCGTGTACCGGCTGTGCAAGAAACACCGGCTGGAGTTGCAGGAACTGCGCGCGCACTAGACCGTGCACCAGGCCGTGGAGGCGTGAGGTGTCACGCGATCCGCGGCGGCCGCTTTCGGGTGGATAGGCTTCAGCTTCGGCGGCGGCCCGTGGATAATGACGGTCTGACGCGCATCACCGGACCGGATCGTGCGATCACGGGCGTTTCGCAACGCGCCGTGACGCACGGAAGCCATGGCGGGGGCGCAAGCCGGAGTGCCTCATGCCGCAACACGATTCGACCCCGCCCTCCCCCCTGATCGGTCTCGGCCAGCGCTACTGGCTGCCGGTCTACAAGCCGCGCGAACTGGTGCTCGACCACGGCAAGGGCGCGCGGGTGTGGGACACGGAAGGGCGCGACTACATCGATTTCGGTGCCGGCATCGCGGTAAACGCGCTCGGCCATGGCGATCCCGAGCTGCTCGCCGCGCTCACCGCACAGGCCGGCAAGCTGTGGCATGCCAGCAATGTGTTCTACACCGAGCCGCCGCTGCGCCTCGCCGAGGAGCTGGTGCAGGCCAGCGGTTTCGCCGAGCGCGTGTTCCTCTGCAACTCCGGCGCCGAGGCGAACGAGGCGGCGATCAAGCTGGTGCGCAAGTGGGCGGCCGCGCAGGGGCGCCCGCCGGAACGGCGCGTCATCGTCACCTTCAAGGGCTCGTTCCACGGCCGCACCCTCGCCACCGTCACCGCCACCGCGCAGCCGAAATACCAGGCCGGCTACGAGCCGTTGCCGCAAGGCTTCCGCTACCTCGATTTCAACGATGCCGCGGCGCTGGAAGCGGCGTTCGGCGCCGGCGACGTCGCCGCGGTGATGCTGGAGCCGGTACAGGGCGAGGGCGGCGTGCTGCCGGCCGCGCCGGGCTTCCTGCGGCGCGTGCGCGAACTGTGCGACGCGCACGGCGCGCTGCTGGTGCTCGACGAGATCCAGTGCGGCATGGGCCGCACCGGCACGCTGTTCGCGCACGTACAGGATGGCGTGAAACCCGACATCGTGACCTTGGCCAAGGCGCTGGGCTGCGGCTTCCCGGTCGGCGCGATGCTGGCCGGGCCGAAGGTGGCCGACGTGATGCAGTACGGCGCCCACGGCACCACCTTCGGCGGCAATCCGATGGCCGCCGCGGTGGCGCGTACGGCATTGCGCAAACTGGGCTCGCCCGAACTGCTGGCGAACGTGGTGGCGCAGGCGCAGGCGTTGCGCGACGGGCTGGCGGCGATCGATGCGGAACTGCACCTGTTCGACGAGGTGCGCGGCCGCGGCCTGATGATCGGCGCGGCGCTGGCCGCGGCGCATCGGGGCAAGGCCGGCGCGATCCTCGACCACGCCGCCGCGCACGGCCTGCTGCTGCTGCAGGCCGGCCCGGACGTGCTGCGCTTCGTGCCGCCGTTGACGATCAGTGGCGAGGAATTGGCCGAGGGTCTCAGGCGCTTGCATGCCGCGCTGACGGCTTTCGCCGCGGCGTGAGGAGCGCCTGCCCGTTCTGCGAGATCGCGGCAGGCGAGGCGCCGGCCGCGATCGTGGCGGACGACGGCGTGGCGCTGGCCTTCATGGATCTGCGCCAGGCCGTGCCGGGCCACGTGCTGGTGGTGCCGCGCCGGCACGTGCCCGATCTCTGTTCGCTGGCTCCCGATGAAGCCGCAGCCGCGATGCGCATGGCGCAGCGGGTGGCGCAGGCGCTGCGCGACGCCTTCGCGCCGGCGGGCCTGAACCTCTGGCAATCGAACGGCCGTGCCGCGGGGCAGGAGGTATTCCACTTCCACCTGCACGTGCAGCCGCGGCGCGCGGGCGACGGCCTGCTGCACGTGTATCCGCAAGGTGCGCCTGCAGCGGCGAAGACGGACGAACTCGATGCGCTGGCGCAGGCGTTGCGCCCGCACCTGCACGGCTGAGCCGCACCACGGTTGTTATCATCGGCCGTTCCCCATCGACGAACTTCGGGTGAACCCCATGAAATACCTGCACACCATGGTGCGCGTGCGCGACATCGACGCCTCGCTGCGTTTCTATTGCGAAGGCCTGGGCCTTGAGGAAATGCGTCGCATGGAGAACGAACAGGGCAAGTTCACCCTGGTCTTCCTTGCCGCGCCGGACAGCCCCGAGGCCGAGATCGAGCTGACATTCAACTGGGGCTCGACCGAGGATTACGGCAGCGCGCGCAACTTCGGCCACCTCGCGTTCCGCGTGGAGAACATCTACGCCACCTGTCAGCGTCTGCTGGACATGGGCTACACCATCAACCGTCCGCCGCGCGACGGCCACATGGCCTTCGTGCGTTCGCCCGACCTGGTCTCCGTGGAGCTGCTGCAGGACGGCCACCTGCCGCCGGCCGAGCCGTGGGCCTCGATGCCCAACACGGGGCAGTGGTAGTCAGCTTTCGCCATGTGGCTTGCCGATGCGGAAGCGGCAGGCGTGGCCGCCGCGCAGCAGGCATTCCATGTGCTGGATCGGCCGTCCGGTGGCCGCCTCCATGAAGGCGAGGTCGAAGCGGCACACGTCCGGGTGCCGCTGCGCCAGCGTGTGGAACACGCAGTTGTAGGCCTCAACCTGGGTTTCGCCATCGCGCTGCACCGTGGCGGCCTCGTAGCCCAGCGCATCGAGCTGTTCCGCGAGCCGTGCGGCGATGGCGGCTTCGTTCGCGCCGTCGATGCGGCTGGCCGCGGAGTTGCCCAGCTCCTGCCCGATCGACGCCAGCAGCGCCTGCACGCCGGCCTTGCCGGCGCTGGCGTACAGGTGCTCGAGGATGCCGGTGGCGATCAGGCCGTAGTTGCGCGGAAACAACTCACGGCCCGCCGGCAGCAGCAGGTAGCGCGCCTGCGGCCGGCCACCGGTGGGCTGCGCCATGCCGCGCTCGACGTAACCCGCGGCGATCAGCGCGGCAAGGTGTTGCCGCACTGCGTTGTGGGTCACGCCCAGTGTCCGGCACAGCGCTTCCACGCCGGCGCCCTGCGGCGCGGCCAGCAACGCCCGCAGCAGTTTCTGCTGGGTCTGGCCGAGCTGGCGCAGGGCGCTCACCGGTTTCATTGCACCTTGGCGGGGAACTGCGCGGCGATGCCGCCGGCCAACGCATCGGCGATCATGTTCATGTGCTCCTGCATGCGCGCCCAAGTCTGCGCTTCGGCTGCGCTGTCGTCGCCCATGATCTCGCCGATCTGCGCGTGGTGGTCGGCCACGTGTTCCAGCAGCAGGCCCTGCACCGTGGCCTCGGGCCAATGGTCGGGGTTGGCGCCGTGCAGGAATTTCGCGATCTCGCCGGCATTCGCGGACAGGTCCTGCATCGCCTTGTCGCTGGCGGCCTCGTCGCCGGCGTGCCCGGCGTCGGTCAGTGCCTTGACGCCGGCCCAGTGCCCGGCGAGCAGCTTCAGCATGCCCTTGCCGGCATCGGCGCCGTAGAAGCCGGCCACCGCATTGGCGATCTGCTTCGCGTTCGCGACCACGTCGCCGGCAGCCTTCGTGGCCGCGGCCTGGTTGCCGGCCTTTACCGCCATCGCATAGGCGCGGGTGTGCACGATGTGGCCGTGCCACAGGCCGCGCAACGCGGCGTGGAGTTTCGGTGCGGCCGGTGCCGCGGCGGCTTGTGGCACGGCTTGCATGGCCGGCATGGCCGGTGCTGTCGTGCCGGCGAACGGCAGGCCGAGACCGAGCGCCAGGGCGCAGGCTAGGGTGAGGGATTTCATGGGTTGTGCTCCTGTGGCAGGCCGACGGATGACGGCTGCGCACATCCTGCGCGCTCGCCACAGATAGTAAAGTCACATATGTGTAAAGCTTGTATCTCCTTGCCGCTACCTGGGCTCAGCCAGCCTCGGCCAGCGCCTCGCGTGCGGCCTGCAAGGTGTCGGCGATGTCCTGGTCCGTATGCGCGCTGGACAAGAAACCCGCCTCGAACGCGCTGGGCGCGAGGTACACGCCGCGCTTCAGCATGCCGTGGAAGAAGCGGTTGAACAGCGCCGTATCGGCCGCCGTGGCCTGCGCGTAGCTGGTGACTTTTCCCGCACTGAAGAACAGGCCGAACATGCCGCCCACACGGTTGGTGCTGAACGGTACGCCCGCGCCGTCGGCCACCGACTGCAAGCCGTCGCAGAGCAGGCGCGTGCGTGCGGCGAGCGTGTCGTAAAAGCCCGGCACCTGGATCAGCTCCAGCATCGCGAGGCCCGCCGCCATCGCCACCGGATTGCCGCTGAGCGTGCCGGCCTGGTAGATCGGGCCGCTGGGCGCGATCTGTTCCATCAGGTCACGGCGGCCGCCGTAGGCACCCACCGGCATACCGCCGCCGATGATCTTGCCGAAGGTGCTGAGGTCGGGCGTGATGCCGTAATGCGCCTGCGCGCCGCCCAGCGCCACGCGGAAACCGGTCATCACCTCGTCGAAGATCAGCAGCGCGCCGTACTGCGTGCACAGTTCGCGCAGGCCTTGCAGGTAACCGTCCGCCGGCGGGATGCAGTTCATGTTGCCGGCCACCGGCTCGACGATCAGTCCGGCGATCTCGCTGCCGTGTTCGGCGAACAGCGCCTTGGCCGCATCGAGGTCGTTGTAGGGCAGGGTGAGCGTGAGATCGGCGCTCGCCCTGGGCACGCCGGGCGAGGTGGGTACGCCGAAGGTCAGTGCGCCCGAGCCGGCCTTCACCAGGAAACTGTCGCCGTGGCCGTGGTAGCAGCCCTCGAACTTCACGATCTTGGCGCGGCCGGTGGCGCCGCGCGCGAGGCGGATCGCCGACATGGTGGCCTCGGTGCCCGAGTTCACCATGCGCACCATTTCCACCGAGGGCACCAGTTTCACGATGGCTTCGGCCATCGTCACTTCGGCCGGGCAAGGTGTACCGAAGGAGAGGCCGTTTTTCACCGCGCGCTCCACCGCTTCGCGCACCGCGGGGTGGTTGTGGCCCACGATCATCGGTCCCCACGAGCCCACATAGTCGATGTAGCGCTTGCCTTCCACGTCCCACAGGCAGGCGCCGTCGGCGCGCGCGGTGAAGAACGGCTCGCCGCCCACCGACTTGAAGGCGCGTACTGGCGAATTGACGCCGCCGGGCATCAACTGGCGGGCTCGCTGGAACAATTCGTGGTTGGTGCTCATCGGTGGCTTCTCAATCGGCGGGGTAGAGGCGGGCGAAACGCTGCGCGGCGGCGCACACGTCGGGCGTGGCGAACACCGCGGAGATCACGGCGAGGAAGTCCGCGCCGGCTTCGACCAGGGATGGGGCATTGTCCGGCGTGATGCCGCCGATCGCCACCCGCGGCAGGCCCAGCGCGGCGCTTTGCTGCAGCAGGTCGAGCGATGCGCGTACCGCATGCGGCTTGGTGGGCGAGGGGAAGAACGCGCCGAACGCCACGTAGTCGGCGCCGGCCGACGCGGCGGCGCGCGCGCGTTCGAGTGAGTCGTAGCAGGACACGCCCACGATCGCGCCGGAACCCAGCGCAGCACGGGCGGCGGCCACGTCGTCGTCGTCGCGGCCCAGGTGCACGCCGGCGGCACCCACCGCGACGGCCAACGTGACGTCGTCGTTGACGATCAACGGCACGGCGTGCGTGTCGCACAATTGCCTGAGCGCAGCGGCTTCGGCGTGGCGTCGCGCGGCATCGGCGGTCTTGTCGCGGTACTGCAGCACCCGCGCGCCGCCGGCCAGCGCCTGCGCGACGACCACCGACAGGTCGGTACGCGGGCCGTCGGTGATCGCGTACAGGCCGCGGTCCGGGAATCGGGTGTGGGTCATGGCGCATGGCTTCCGTGCGCCCGCAGAGGGCGATGGTGGGCGCCGCGTGCTTTCGCAACGGCAGTCGAGTTGCGAGAATGCACTATTCACCCTCGCACGAAGAAGCCCGACGATGAGCCAGAGTTCCACCGAAACCACCGCGCTGCGCAAATGGATGTGCGTGGTCTGCGGTTACATCTACGACGAGGCGCTGGGTGTGCCGGAGGAAGGCATCGACCCCGGCACGCGCTGGGAGGACGTGCCCGAGACCTGGACCTGTCCGGATTGCGGCGCCACCAAGAGCGACTTCGAGATGATCGAGGTCGACTGATCGCCGGTGCCTGTCCGCGCACGGCCCGTTTTCGCCATCTTTCCGCCTGCGAACGGGCCCGCCGATCCGCTGTGATGCTTCCATGCGCAAGCCATGCGCGTCATGCGGAAGCATCACCATGCAGCAGTTCATTCCCTTCGAAGACGACTGGGACATGCTCGACGCGATCCGTCCGGAAGCATTGATCCCCTATCGTGTCGGCGTGGCGCTCGTCCCGCCCGCCGACGTCGCTCAATCGACTGTTCCCAGCTTGCCCTCGATCGCCAGCGTGTCGCCGTCGCGCACGCCGATCCGCGCGGCCGTGCCGGCCGACAGCTCCAGCACGTAACGCGCCGGCCCCGCGCTGGGGTAGACCGGGCAGGGATCGGCCTTGCACGGTTGCACGTCGACTTGCGCCGACACCAGCTTGCGCTCGGCATCGAAGTACAGGATGTCGAGCGGGATCAGCGTGTTCTTCATCCAGAAGCCGCGCGGCGCCGTGTCGGGAAACACGAACAGCATGCCGTGGTCCGCGGCCAGCGATGTGCGCATCATCAGGCCATGCTCGCGTGCAGCCTCGTTGGTGGCGAGCTCCACCGAGTAGTGATGCCCACGCAGGGTCACGCTGACGGGTGCGATGCCAGTGGGATACGCGCAGGCGTTGCCCCCCAGTGCCAGCAGCGTGGCGGCGAGCAGGAATCTCAGCATGGCGCGATGTCTCGCGTGGCCTATGGTCGGGACAGTGTAGAGCCCCGCATCGTGGTGGCTTCGTCGAAAAATTTGCGTGCCGCCCCTTCCCAGTCGCGCGGCGCAGCGCTATGATTCTCGCCCCTTCGACGAGCCGCCCTTCGTCGAAGGGTTCCTCGACAAACACGATGTGAAATTTTCTCCTCGTGCTTGTTGACGACAGGAAAAACCGATGTAATATGGGCGGCTCACCGGGACGAAATGTCTCTTGGCGGAAAGTTCCGCGGTGGCAGGATCTTTGACAGTGTGCACAGGTGAATTGTGTGGACGCCTTGCGCTGGCGGGTTGCTGACCTGTCCAAG
>Ga0207702_10000313_pt1 | contig 55459 bp, 39 predicted proteins | sample KBSCornC62_FD_184302 | JGI IMG/M metagenome (GOLD analysis project Ga0207702, IMG submission 184302) | Corn rhizosphere microbial communities from Kellogg Biological Station, Michigan, USA - KBS Corn C6-2 (SPAdes) (version 2) | ecosystem: Host-associated > Plants > Roots > Rhizosphere > Soil ...
CCCACGAAGCGCGCTTACCGATCAGCCCGATGTCCCGCGCCAACTGGAGATCGAAACCGCCCGAACTTTTACCCGGACCTTCGCCCGTTCCACCCGCTTCTTTCGCGGTCGTGAAATGCATATCCACATAGCCGTCGTGAATCTGCGAAGCATTATTGGCCGACCAAATACGAGTCTGCGCGGCGTTGTAAGCCAGCTCATCCGAATACACGAGACCTGTGGTGGTGTCTTTAACTTGATATCGCGATTTGTCGGCGTTGTACACCACCTGGGTGGTAGAGGTAGCTGTCTCGTCAGCCCGCTTTATGTCGACGCCGACCATGCCGTCATCATAAACGTTTTCACCTGCGGCTCCCTGGGTCGGATCGAAGAGAGAGCGGGGCAAACTGCCTAGATGCGAAAACTTCACGCTCGGGCCGCCGGTGCGAATGTTGATCCCCGCAGAAAAGTAATTTTTCGGGCGGCTCGTGAACAGATAGGAAAGATCGGTTTGAGCCATCGCTGAGGACGTGACGCCGGCCAGCAAACCAATGAGAAGGAAACGCGGGAGGGTGTGATTCATGGAAACGAGCTTAACAAGGACGCCCGCAACGAATGAATGTTGCGAGCAAACTGTTAGCTCTGTCGGCTGCCCGCGCGTTTGCCAATCCCGGAATCGCGGAATCTTTTGGCCCCTTCCCTGCCCTGCACACCCTTTTTGGGGGCGATTATTCGTTAAATTCGTCGAATTTCTTCGCGGCCGCTTTCTCTGCCGCCAAGGCCGCCGCCACAGTGGGGTCAGTCAGCGCTTCGCGCTCACGTAACTTGCGGTCGCGCCGTCGAATATCCTCTTCGCGCTGTTCCAGCTCCGTCTCCTTTTCCTGGTGGTCTTGAACCTTCTTGAAAAGTTTCGTCTCGCTGTCGTCGAGAAAGGCTTCGCGCTCGCGAAGGGCTTGGCGCTGCTCCTGCAGGCTGGCCTGCTGCCGCTCGACTTCCGCCTTCAACTTGGTCAAGGCGGTTTGCTCCTCTTGAGAAAGTGGCTTCGCGTCGGCGGCCGACGTGGGCAGGCTCCGCGCATCGAAAAGCGACTCACGGGCTTTCAATAACGCCTCACCTTCGGCCAAATTGCGGTCGCGCTCGGTCAGTCGAACTTCCAATTCGGCCAAGGCGCGTTCGCGCTCTTCCAGTTTGGCGGCGAGCTGCTTGAGCGATTTTTCGAGAGCGTCGACCTTGGCCGTGTCTAAATTCAGCAAATCGCCCCACGGATTGCGCGTAGCCGTGCGAATCTCCGTCAGCGTTTTCTTCGTTTCCTCAACCGTTTCGGACGACTCGAATGGCGAGTGCAGGCGACGCTTGGGTAAAACCAACGGCGTCTCGGTATCGCGCCGCGGGGGAAACTTAATCGCCACCGGCTTCTGCGAATCGGTCATGCTCGCATTCACAAGCGTATGATCGACACCTGGACTCATTTTCTAAAGAGCCGGAAGAGGAAGAATCCACGTTTGGGGGCCGCAGGCTCGTCGATCGGGGGCGTGGTCGCCATCTTCGGAGCTTTTTGCGACGGGAACACCAGGTAGGGTTTCAACAGGTTCGTGACCGTCGTTTCCACCACGGCATCGTTGAGCACCGCCGCGAGCCGGCCAAGCGGAACGCCGGCATCGACCTGCTGCTGCAATGACGCCAGGTCATCGCTAAAGTATTCCACGTACGAAGCCGCAAATTGGGCCAAGACGATTTGCGCCCCAGAGATTTCCAACGGCGTCGACTTCGCCGCTCGGGCCAAATCGTCTGGATTGAGGCGGGCGCCAAAGTGTTTCGCTAAGCCAGCGCGAATATTTTCCGAGTGCGCGCGAATCGTCAGCGCAAGACCCTCGATCAGATGCAGGCCTTTTACTCCCGGACGATAGGGCAAATACAGGGCCAGGGTCGCTTCATCAACGTGGGAGAGCGCGTTGAGCAAGATCCGGAAATCACCCGCCACCACCATCGACTGCGCCAACTGCTGCGAGAACATCGCGAACTCTTTCAACGTCAGAATATTTTCGGCCGTGCAGTACGTCCGCGTTTCCTCGGTCAAGGCCACTAGCGTCATCGGGAACGTTTCCGGGATGCCCAATTTGGCCAAATTCTTCAGGATAGGATTCTCCTTCTCGCTGTCCTCGGCCGGCACCATGTCCTGGAAGGGCTCATCAAACGCGAGAGTCTCTTTCAAGATCGTCAGCAGTTGTTGAATACGCTCTGGGTGCCCGGTCAGTCCCGGCATGGTCGCGACCTCATCGAACGTGAGATCGATGTACTTCGACGGAAATTCCGTCACGCCTTCGATCGGCCATTCCGGCAAGTCGAGGTTTTGCGACAAACTATTCAACGAAACATCCGCCATCAGCGAGGTGCCGAACGCTTTCCGCACCCGATCCCATTCCTCCGCGCCATATTTTCCCAACACTTCGGGTTTCATAAAATCAAACGTGGACGGCCGCGTGGCTGATCAACTCGGCCGCCGCCAAGCGATAGTCGTTCACGACGTTATCGGTTTCTTGATTCTCTTGGCCAACCAGAACCACGGGCAACCCGAGCGTCACTGCACGGCGAACAATCATGGCATCGCGAATCTGGGCATTGAAAATCGAGGCGGATGGCGCGACGCGCTTGACGCTGCGAAATTGGTTCAGGCGAAGCTGCATGCGCATCTTCGGCACCTCGATGTCCACATTCGTTTTGATCGAGTTGAAAATGATTCCATGCACCTGCGCGACCGGTCCCATGTCCTCGTGGCGAAAACCCGCCGAGAGTTGATGGAATTTGCCAAGCTTTTCGATCAGCAAGGTGAAGCCAATCAAGCTCAGCGCATCCGGATTTGCCGGCACATAAATCTCCGACGAGCAAAATAGACCAAGCTGGGATGCGCGCAAAATATTCGGCGGACAGTCGAAGAATATAAAATCGTACTGCGCTTCGATCTCGGAAATCTGCTCCTCGAAAAGAGCATAAGGAGGCAGCTTCGGATCGGCTTGGTATTCGCTCTCGAGATCGACGAGATTGAACGTCGTGGGCAAAAGATCCAAGCCTGGGAGCGCTTTGTTGCCATCGCGGTCTTCCACGACGTCGCGCACGATCAAATCGGCGAGCCGAGCGGTGCCAGGTGAGAAAATCGAAAACAGTGAACCTTCGCCAGCGCTGTTGATTTTATTCCAGCGATCCAATTTCAATAGCCAGATGCTAGCATTCGACTGCGTGTCGAGATCGACCAACAGCACGCGATGCCCCAGCTTCGCGAGAGAAGCTGCGAGATTCACGACCAGCGAGGTCTTGCCGACGCCGCCTTTGTAATTAATGAAACTGATCTTTCGAGCCATCGAGAGCGGCCTTAAACGGAAATTGGGATTGAGAAATCTTCTCCCTTCTTCGGCTCACAAACGACTGTGAAAAAAGCGAGACGGAGTTTTCACGGTTTTTTACGTTAATAATTTGCACTAACCTGCGTAAGTGAGCCACTTCTGAGGAATAGTCCCTGCTTGGGCGTTAACCGGATCGTGACCGGAACGTCACGAGGGCGTCATGGAACCGCGGTCTAATGAGGCGTGCGGACCACCATCCTCAGTGTCGACGACGAGCCAGACGTCACCCAGCTCGTCCAATTTCATCTGAATCGAGCGGGCTTCAACGTCGTCACCGCGGCGAGTGGGCGCGAAGCCTTGGAGCGAATCCGGGAGCTGAAACCGGATTTGATCCTGTTGGATTTGATGTTGCCGGACATTGATGGCTTCGGCGTCTGCGAAATTTTGCGGCGCCAAACGGAGACGGCGACGATTCCGATCATCATTTTAACCGCATGGGCGACGCGGGACGCTCGACACTTTGGGCTGGAACTGGGAGCGCTGGACTACATGACGAAGCCGTTCAGCCCGAAAACGCTCGTCGAACGCGTGAGGCACCTGCTGAACCTGAGGCCAGATCCCGCCGCAGCCAAGGCGTAGTTAGATTGGCACTACGCCGGGGTGCGGTCTTTTGCCCTTCGGATCACAGCGCTCAATAACCAATTTGGCGTGCGGTGACTCGTCACCGCCTTTCAAGGCGAAATTCATTTCGCCTTCCAGCAACTCGATCCGCATACCATCAAATCGCGAACTCTGCTCAATTGCGGGCAAATGAATTTGCCCGTCCAAGGCGGTGACGAGTCACCGCACTCCAAATTGGCTATCGCTTCCACCTGAGCCGGCGTGGATTGAACGCTTTTAAGAAAAGTCGCCACCCAAAAATCGAGGCTGGCCCCCTGCTCGCTCGTCGTTTTGCTCGCGGCCATGGACAAGGCCGCATTGCTCCAAGCTATCATCGGGCAACTCAAGCACGACCTCACGACGCAAACCCAAGCGGCGCTGACGTCGCGCGAAGAGGCCACGCACGAAGAGAGCAAGCCCGAGAATAAATACGATATGCATGCGCAGGAAGCGGCCTACCTCGCAGAAGGCCAAGCGCGTTTTGCTGCCGAGTTGACCGAAGCGATCAACCTCTACCTTGGTTTGTCGCCAGCACCGTGGCCGGCCGGGAAAGCGGCAGGACTCGGGGCGCTCGTTGGCGTTGAGGCCAAAGGCAAGACGCAGTTCTATTTTCTCGGGCCCCGAAACGGCGGAATGGAGGTGAGCCTGGATGATCAGTCCGTCACGGTCATCACGCCCTCCTCTCCTCTCGGACGTCAGCTTTTAGGGGCAGGGATCGGCCAGACTATTCTGGGAACAGGACGGAACAGCGCAGCCCAGCAGATCACCGCTATCACCTAGCTTCCCGCTTCACTCCTGCACCCCCGGCAACGCAGGGTCGCCGGTCCCTGCACTTCGTTCGAGAGGTTGTGGACTGAATTCACCAGTCCCACGTGCGTGAACGCCTGAGGAAAATTTCCGACCAGACGCTTTCGGCTCGGATCGTACTCTTCCGAGAGGAGACCGAGTGGGCTCCGTAATTTCATCAGGTCTCGCAGACGCTGTTCCGCTTCTCTGTCCCGACCGAGCAGTTTTAAACAATCCACCATCCAAAATGAACAGGGCAGAAAAATCCCTTCGCCCGGAGGGAGGCCATCCACGTCCTGCGAGGTTTCCGGACTGTAGCGACGGATCAGACCGTTGACCGACAATTCGCGGTCGATCGCCTCAATCGTGCGCGAGACCCGTTCATCCATTGCCGGTAAAAATCCGACCAGCGGGATAATTAACAGGTTCGCGTCCAGGGCGGTTGATCCATAATATTGCGTGAACACGCCCTTCTTCGGGTCGTACGCCTTTTCGCAAATATCGGCGTGAATTTTTGCGCGCAACGCCTTCCACTGATCCAGCTTTCCCGGAAGATCGAACATCTCCACGGCTTTCACGGCCCGATCGAGCGCAACCCAGGCCATGACCTTTGAGTGAGTGAAATGACGGCGCGGGCCGCGGATTTCCCAAATGCCTTCGTCAGGCTGATCCCAGTGGTCCTCGACGAATTGCACGATGTGCCGTTGGACCGGCCAGGCCTCGTCACTGGCTGCGACGTGGAGGGTGCGGGCGAGATGCAGCGCGTCCATGAGTTCCCCGTAAACGTCGAGTTGAAATTGCTCCGCCGCCGCGTTGCCGACGCGAATCGGTTTCGAGTTTTCGTATCCAGTTAAATGTGACAGCTCGTGCTCCGGCAGCATCCGTTCGCCCGCCGCACCATAGAGCGTTTGCAACTGAGATGCCGAGCCAGCAGAGGCGCGCAAGAGCCACTGAATCCACGCGCTCGCCTCCTCCGTATAGCCCGACTGCATGAACGAAAAAAGCGTGAGCGTGGCATCGCGCAGCCAGCAGTAGCGATAGTCCCAATTACGGACTCCCCCAATCTGCTCCGGGAGCGATGTTGTCGCGGCGGCGACCAAGCCGCCGGTGGGCTGAAACGTCAACGCCTTCAACGTGATCAACGAACGCACCACCGCCTCGCGATGTTCACCATCGTATTTATAGCGAGAAGCCCATTCTCTCCAAAATCCTTCCACGCCTTGAAGGACACGGCGCGGATCGATTTCCTCGGGGGCCGGCAAGTGCGAGGGAAAAAAGGTCAACACAAACGCGACGCTCTCGCCCTCCTTGATTTCGAACTCGGCGCCCGTCGCCATGTTGTCTTCGCCATGAGTTTCCACTTCGCTCCGCAGGATCAATGCGTCCGGACCGGCAAGTGCGGCAATGCCCCCATCGGATCGTTTCACCCAGGGCACGATCGCTCCATAGTCGAGGCGGATGCGCAGAACCATGTGCATCGTCAGCGCGCCCTTTAGTCCTTCCACGATCCGAATGACACTGCGGTGTTCGCCGCGGTGATTCATACAATCCACGACACGTGCGCTGCCCGCCGCGCTTTCGAAAATCGTTTCGAGGATAAGCGTGTCCGGGCGATACTGCTGACGGGATGGAATCGAGCGATCTTTCGGATGGATTTCCCAAGATCCGTTCTGCTCGTCACCGAGGAGCTTGCAGAAGACCGCGGCGGAATCGAAACGCGGCAGGCAGAGCCAGTCGATCGAGCCGTCTTTGCCGACGAGCGCACAGGTCTGCAGGTCTCCGATGAAGCCATAATCCTCGATTTTCATAGGCGCAATTGAGTTGCCCGCTAGCCGACCTGTCGCGTGGAGCTGGGTTCGTTTTCGTCAGGAAATTACCGCACGGAACGGAAAAGGCCCTACACGACTTCCGAAATTTTTCGGTCGGTCCCAGCACCATCCCGCCTGGCTTCGTGGCGCTTCGTTTTTTCGATCCAGGGCTCGATTCACCGGCCTGGCATGTCCCGAAGCGGCGCGCGGAAAACAGAGAGCCTTCGAAATCCCATCTGTCCTGGATTTTCGGGCACAGACAGCTGTTCCCCAACTTTTGTCCACCCAAGTCCAGTCGCAGTTTTCAGAGGTAAAACGACTCCAGAAAAGGACGCCTTAATTTTTTTCATGAGTGGCATCGCGGCTGCTCATAGGCCTTCGGACCCACACGTAACTCTACGTACGTAACTCTACGTCTATGCACATATTCCTCCGTGTTCTATATAAGACAACCATCCTTGGTTTATTCAGCCTGTTAGTCGGTGCCACCTCGTTTGCTCAAGACGCAAAACCGGCGGCCGCCCCACCTGCTCCCACACTCGAACAGCGAGTCGCGGGCATCGAAGCTTATTTGGCCAATGGTGATCCCACCGCGTCGCTCAAGGACGCCAAAGGAAATATTCCAGATGGTTTGACCACGCCAGCCGCCACCACGTCGGGCCCCGGCCACAATGCTTGGATGATGACAAGCGCGGCACTCGTGTTGTTCATGACTTTGCCCGGGTTGGCGCTCTTCTACGGCGGTCTCGTCCGCACGAAGAATGTCCTTTCCGTGATGGCGCAGTGCCTGGGCCTCGCCGGTATCGTCACCATCCTGTGGTGGGCTTTTGGATACAGCTTGGTCTTCGGAAAAAGTTTCCACAGTCCGTTTTTCGGAGGCTCGGAATACTTTTTCATGCACGGCGTCGATAGCATGCCGAACACCGACTACTCGTACTGGGTTTCTCAAAACGTCTTCTCGATGTACCAGTTGATGTTCGCGATCATCACGCCTGCCCTGATCGTGGGTGCGATCGCGGAACGCATGAAGTTCTCCGCGCTGCTCATATTCATGACGGTCTGGATGTTCTTCGTCTACTTCCCGCTCGCTCACATGGTCTGGGGCTCGACCGGCTTCATGAACGGCGTGTTCAACTCGGCCGCGACGATCAAGGCGATCGACTTTGCTGGCGGCACCGTCGTGCACATGTCCTCCGGTTGGTCCGCCCTGCTCCTCTGTTTGATCATCGGCCCGCGCCTCGGCTTCGGCAAAACGCCCATGCCTCCGCACAGCCTTGTGCTTTGCATGGTCGGCACCGGCATGCTCTGGGTGGGCTGGTACGGCTTTAACGCCGGTTCAGCCGTCGCAGCCGATGGGATCGCTGCGAACGCCTTCACCACCACCACGCTCGCGACCGCAGTTGCCTCCTTCACGTGGGCCACGTTGGAATATCTCACGCGAAAGCACGCCAGCGTCCTCGGCTTTTGCTCCGGCGCCGTCGCGGGTCTGGTCGTGATCACGCCTTGCTGCGGTTTTATCAACAGCACCTCGGCGATGTGGGTCGGTCTCCTCGCTGGAGCCGTGCCGTTCTTTGCCTGCACGAAGATCAAGAATTTTTTCAAATACGACGACGCGCTCGACACCTTCGGCGTGCACGCCGTCGGTGGAACGCTCGGCGCCTTCCTCACCGGCATTTTCGCGACGGCTTCGGTGAACAGCAACTTGACCACGAACCTCAAGGATATCGTCGGGAAGAGCCTGTGGCTGGAGCAGCTCAAAGCTATGGGTCTGACCATCGTGCTCTCGATTGTCTCCACCGCTATTATCGCCTATGCGATCAAAGCCATCATCGGTCTACGGCCGACGGTGGAAGGCGAACAGCAGGGCCTCGATCTCAGCGATCACGGCGAAGAAGGCTATATCTACGAAGCGCGTTCCTAACCGAGTCTCTATAATCTACTGATATGAAACTCATCATCGCGATTATCAAACCCTTCAAACTTGAAGAAGTGAAGGACGCGCTCTCTCAACTCGGAGTCGAGGGCATGACGGTGACCGAAGTGAAAGGCTTTGGCCGCCAAAAGGGTCACACGGAAATCTACCGCGGCAGCGAATACGCCGTGGACTTTCTACCGAAAGTAAAACTCGAAGTTGCCCTTAGCGACGATGTGGTCGCCAAGGCAGTCGAAGCGATCGTCAACGCGGCTCGGACCGGAAAAATCGGCGACGGCAAAATCTTTGTCGTTCCGATCGACAGCGTGATCCGCATCCGCACCGGCGAGTCTGGCGACGAGGCAATCTAAGCGTTTCGAAGTCCGTTCGATCAGCCCCGTTCTCCGCCGAGAACGGGGTTTTTCGTTTGCGCAACGTTGCGCATAGATTCTCCCGTCCGAGCCTTGCCAAATAGAGAAGCGGGCGCTGGATTCGCCTAACTTTTCCGCTCATGCCTCGGTTCCCTTCGCTGCGCTCTTTTGGTTTCTCGCTGCAACTCGCCCTCCTCGCCTCCGCGGGCACGTACGTTCCGCTTGGCCAGGCGCACACCGTCGCGCCCGGTCCGTTTACCGCAAGTTGGGATTCGCTTTCGAAAAACTACAAATTCCCCGACTGGTACCGCGACGCGAAGTTCGGCATCTGGGTGCACTGGGATGCGCAGTGCGTGCCCGAGCAAGGGGATTGGTATGGGCGCTTCATGTATATTCAGGGCACGGCTGACTATAAGTATCATGTCGAGCACTACGGCCATCCGAGTAAATACGGCTATATGGAGCTGCTCAACGCATGGAAGGCCGAGCATTGGGAGCCGGAGAAGTTAATGGATTTGTACGTTCGGGCCGGTGCGAAGTACTTCGTCGCGCTCGCCAACCACCACGACAATTTCGACACGTACGACTCGAAGTACCAGCCCTGGAATTCGGTGCGCGTCGGCCCGCACAAGGACATCGTCGGTACCTGGGAAAAACTCGCGCGCGCTCGCGGCCTCCGCTTTGGTGTGAGCAATCACTCCTCTCACGCCTGGCATTGGTTCCAACCGGCTTACGGCCACGATGTCGAGGGTCCGCTCGCCGGTGTTCCCTACGACGCCGCCACGCTGACAAAAGCCGACGGCAAGGGCAAATGGTGGGACGGCCTGGACCCGGCCGATCTTTACGCCGGCCTCCGTATCCCACAATTGGAGACGATCAAGAACACGAAGGACCTCGACGACTGGCACTGGGCCATCGACGGCAATTGGTTCGAGGGCGCTCCTCCTCTGGACAACGGCTACACCGAAAAATGGTACCTGCGTTGCCAAGAGCTCGTTGATAAATATCGCCCCGACTTTCTTTACTTCGACGACACGAGCCTGCCCTTCGGCCAAACCGGTCTCGATATTGCCGCCCACTTTTATAATCGCAGCGCGGCCGCACACGGCGGCAAAGAAGAGGTTGTGATCACCGCCAAGAAACTCGACGTGACTCATCGCACGGCGTTAGTGGAAGACTACGAACGCGGCGGCAGTGACCAGCTTCAACCCTTGCCCTGGCAAACCGACACCTGTATCGGCGACTGGCACTATAAAAAGGATATTCAATATAAGTCCGTCGCCACCGTCGTCGATATGCTGCTCGATGTCGTCAGCAAAAACGGAAATCTGCTGCTCAACATCCCGATACGTGGCGATGGCACCATCGATGATCGGGAACTGATGTTTCTCCAAGACCTCGCGAAGTGGATGGAGGTGAACCAGGAAGGAGTTTTCGGTTCCCGCCCGTGGAAAACGTTCGGCGAAGGGCCGACTCACGCCGACGGGAGCGATGGTAAAACGGTCTACGGCGCCCAGGACATTCGTTTCACGACAAAGAACGGCCATCTTTATGCCTATTTTCTCGGCTGGCCGGAAACGGGCAAACTGCGCGTGGCTTCTTTGCGCGCAGGGCAAGCCGGTGAAAAAGTCCACGCCGTCGCATTGTTGGGATCAAAAGAGAAAATCGAGTGGCGCCAAACCGATCACGGTCTCGAGGTGGGGTTACCTGCCCAGAAGCCGTGCGCAGATGCGTATTGTCTGCGAATCGAGTTAAACTGATAGACAGTTTTACTATTTATTGGTGGTTGTTAGCTTGGTCGGAGTGAAACCGGGGCCGAGAGTCGCACGTCTCTTGCTCCCATGCCCCGCTCCTTTTCACGTTTGGGTTTCGCGCTGCTCAGCAGCTTCGTGTCGCTGTGCTTCACTTTCAGAGCCCAGGCCGGCGGCACAGATCGATTAACCAATATCTCCGCGCGCACACAGGTCGGCACGGGTGGAGATGTCCTGATCGCAGGCTTCATCATTGGCTCCGGCAGCTCGAAGCAAGTGCTCATTCGCGCGATCGGGCCGACGCTTTCGAACTACAATGTGACAGGCGTTCTCGCCGATCCTGTGCTCACGCTCTACGACAGCACGGGCACTGCGATCGACTCGAACGATAATTGGACTGGCGTGGACAATGCCGCGATCGCCGCCGCTGGAGCCACCTCGTTGCCACCCGGAAGCCGCGACGCTGTCCTGGTCGAAAACCTTTCCCCAGGCGCTTACACCGCAATTGTCACCGGGCTCAATAATACCACGGGCGTGGGTCTCATCGAAGTTTTCGAAATCGAAGGCACCTCGCGGTTGACCAATATTTCCTCGCGCGCGCAAGTGGGCTCGGGTGCGAATGTGATGATCACGGGTTTGATCGTCGGTTCAGGCAGCACGCGCCACGTGCTGCTCCGCGCGACAGGGCCGACGTTGAAAAATTATTCCGTCACGGACGCGCTCCCGGATCCAAAACTCACGGTTTACGATAGCTCGGGCAAGGTGATCGCGAGCAACGACAATTGGGGAGACACCGATGCTGCTGGCGTATCCGCTGCGGAAGCCACTGCGGGTGCTCCCGCTTTTCCAGCCGGGAGCAAAGACTCGGCAATCGTGCTCGATCTGCCACCCGGAGGCTACACCGCGCAAATTTCCAGCGTAGATGGCCGCCCAGGTGTCGCTCTCGTCGAAGCCTTCGATATCACGCCTGGCTCGGGTTCGCCAGGAAATCCCGTGGGCGGCAACGACGCGGTCGCGATCACAGCCACCACGCCCACTACGTCTCCCGGCAGCTCCGCACCGGCCGTGCTCACGCTCACTCGCGCCGGCGATCTCAGCGCGCCGCTCACGATCAATTACACCACCAGCGGCTCCGCGGTGTCTGGCGTCGACTACACGGGCGCGTCCGGGTCGGCGACATTTGCGGCGGGCTCGACCTCAACCGCGATTTCGCTTTCCGCTCTCGCTTCCGCCAACGTCGGTTCGAAGCTCGCTACGATTACGCTGACTCCGAGTGCAGCTTATACGACGGCAACCGGTTCCGCTCAGGTCACGTTCTTCTATGGCACCGGAACACTCTACTATTCGAATCTCCGCACGTCTCCCGGCGCTGTCGGCTCTACCGCATACGGCAGCGCGACGATTCAACTGAGTTCAGATGAAACGACGATTAGCACCACGCTGACCTACTCGAATCTCAGCTCAGGTGAAACGGACGCGCATCTGTTCATGCAAGATGGCACGACCACGGGCATTTATTTGTTCAAGCTGCCCGCGGGCTCTCCCGCCTCGACGAACTGGGTGATCAAGCCCACGGGTGGCTACACGGTCGCGCAAATCGTCGCCGCGCTCAAAGCCGGAAACGTTTACCTGGAGCTCGACACGGTTAACTACCCGAGCGGCGAACTGAGCGCATCATTCATTCCGGCTAACGGCTCACAGACTTTCAACCCACCGGCCGATCCGCCGTCTTTGCCGGCAGGCGCGCCCACCGCCACGGACGCAGCGCGCTTTCTCACGCAAGCCACGTTTGGCCCGACGAAGGCCGACATCGACGCGCTGACTCAAAGCTCATTCAGCACCTGGATCACGAACCAGATCGCGCTGCCCGCGTCATCGCATCGCACGGAAACGGTCAATGATTTCAACACCTACACCGCGAGCCCGACTAACACCCGTTCAAATGGCTCCAACCGTCAGGAAGCTTGGTGGAAGATCGGCGTCACCGGCCCCGACCAGCTCCGTCAACGCGTCGCCTTTGCGCTTTCCGAGATTTTCGTCATCTCCGACCAAAACAGCACGGTGGGAAACTGGGAAGAAGGCGCCGCCTACTACTACGACATCCTTTCGAACGACTCCTTCGGCAATTTTCGAACCCTGCTCGAAGACGTGACACTCAGCCCGATGATGGGCGTGTACCTCAGCAGTATCAAAAATAGTAAGGCAACGGCCACGACCGAGCCGGATGAGAATTACGCCCGCGAAGTCATGCAGTTGTTCACAGTAGGGCTGAATCAACTACAGCCCGACGGTTCGCTCAAACTGGACGCCACGGGTCTGCCCATTCCGACCTATGATCAAACGGTGGTGACCCAAATGGCGCGCGTCTTCACCGGCTGGCAATTTCACAACGCCGCGCCCAGCAAAAGCAATTTCCGCAGCGGCGGCAGTGTGATCGACGACTACGTCCAGCCGATGACGATGAATCCGAATTATCACGACGTCGGAGCGAAAACGATCATCGGCGGCACGCAGTTGCCCGCGAACCAAGACGGCACAACCGATCTAAAACAAACCCTGGACGCGCTCTTCAACCATCCCAACACGGGCCCATTTATCTGCCGCCAACTCATTCAGCGCTTGGTCACAAGCAACCCCAGCCCCGCCTACGTCTATCGCGTCGCGCAAGTTTTCGCGAACAACGGCAATGGTGTGCGCGGCGACCTAGCCGCCGTCGTTCGAGCCATCCTCCTCGACTACGAAGCGCGGTCCACCACCGTCGCTGCGGGCGTCGACACCGGGAAACTAAAAGAGCCGCTGCTCCGCCTGAGCGCTCTCCTCCGCGCCTTCAACGGAGCGGCCGACAACGGCCGTTTTGCGCTCAATCCCGACTCCAGTTTCGGCCAGTCCGCTTTGCACGCGACCACCGTATTCAATTTCTTTATACCGGACTACGTCTCGTCGGGTACTCTGGCAGCAGCCGGTCTTTACGCTCCCGAATTTCAGATCGTGAACGGCGGCACCGCCATCACCGCGCCGAACACGCTTTATAGCACGACCTACGCGACTCGCGGCGCCACCACGATCGGGTTGACCTACACGGTCGCCCCGGACCCGAGCGATCCTGTCGCCTTGGTCGACTATCTTAATCTCGTGCTCTGCTCGAATTCGATGTCGACGACGATTCACGATCGCATCGTGACGGCGTTACGAGCGCTGCCGACGAGCACCGCCACCGCCGACAGATATCGCGCTGCGATCTATCTCGTCGCTTCAACCCAATCCGCCGCCGTCCAAAAATAATTTCGCCATGAGTTCCTCATCTCACGATTGGTCGCGCCGCAAGTTTATTGGCAGTTGTTGCGCCGCCGTATCCGCCACGGGCCTACTCTCGGCTTTGGCTCAACTCCGCGTGTTAGGCGCCGTCGCCAATTCTTCGAGCCCATCCGACTACCGCGCTCTCGTTTGTCTCTTTCTGCTCGGCGGCAACGACGCGAACAACCTGATCATTCCGAACGATACGTCTGGCTACGCGACCTACGCCACCGGACGCACGTCCCTCGCGCTGCCACAATCGGTTTTGCTCGGGCTCAATCCGAAGACCAGCGATGGCCGCAGTTGGGGTCTCCATCCTGCGATGACCTCGTTGAAAGGCCTCTTCGATTCTGGACAAGCCGCGCTCCTCGGCAACGTTGGCACGCTCTGCGCGCCCACGACGGTGGCCCAATACAAGGCGAATTCTGTGCCGCTGCCTCTCCAACTCTTCTCGCACAACGATCAACAGGTCGAATGGCAGAGCAGCCTCGCCGATAAAGCGTTCGCCACCGGCTGGGGCGGTCGTCTCGCCGACCTGACAAATGCCTTCAACAGCAACAACCGAATTTCCATGTCGATCAGCCTGAACGGTCAAAACTCGTTTCAGGTCGGCCAGAACGTGGTGCAGTACTCGGTTAATCCATCCGGCACCGTCTCGCTTTCGGGAAGCTCCACCAGCCCAACCAGCGCCGCCGGCATCCGCACACAAGCGCAGTCCGACATTCTCGCCTCGCCGAACGCAAATCTATTCGAAACGGCCTTCGGAAATATCACCGCCCAATCCGTCTCCGACAGCAGTATGCTCTCGAGCGTGCTGGCCGGTGCACCCGCTCTCGCCACCGCCTTTCCGACGAGCAGTCTTGGTCAACAATTGAAAATGATCGCGCGCCTCATCTCCGTGCGCAGTCAACTTGGCCTGAATCGGCAAATCTTCTTCGCCCGCGTGAGCGGTTGGGACCTTCACGACAATCAACTTTCAGCCACGGATCCGAGCACCGGTGCTCACGCGACGTTGCTTGGCGACTTGTCCGATTCGATGACCGCGTTCTACAACGCGACCGCCGAACTCGGCGTGCAGAATCAAGTCACGTCCTTCACTGCGTCCGACTTCGGACGAACCCTGAAGAGCAACGGCGACGGCTCCGATCACGGTTGGGGCAGCCACCACATGATTGTCGGTGGTGCGGTCAAAGGCGGAGATATTTACGGCAAGATGCCCGATCTCACGATCAATGGCCCGAACGATACAGGTTCAGGACGCTGGGTGCCGACCACGAGCGTCGACGAATACAGCGCAACGCTTGCGAAATGGTTCGGCGTCAGCGCGACGGACATGGCGACCGTGTTGCCGAACGTCAGCCGCTTCGCGAACGCCGACCTCGGCTTCATGAGCGCATCGTAAAGCGATGAAACGGGCCTGGCCATCCCTCGCCTTCGCCCTCGCCGCTTTGGCGTTGTGGCTATGGCTTTGGCCCCGCGCGGACGAACGACCGCGACTCATCTCATCCGTTAGGGAACCGGCCTCGAACGTGTCGCCGAGTGGTTCGACGCCGGCGTCGTCGCCCGATTCTGTCGATTCGGAAGAGACCGACCTGAATCTGGCGGTCGATCTGAACGCAGCCGGCAAAACGATCCGCGATGATCTAAAAACCCTCGATGGCGTTCTCCAAGTCTGGCAGACGAATTTTCTTCACACTGGCAATCCCGTCGGGACGAATGCGGAGATCACGGCCGCGTTAACCGGCCACAATTCGCTCCACGTCGCCTTCATCTCGCCGAAGAACCCCGCCATCAATCGCGAAGGCGAACTCTGCGACCGCTGGGGCACGCCGTTCTTTTTTCACCAACTGAGTGGGACGAAGATGGAGATCCACTCTGCGGGCCCCGATCGCAAACGCGGCACCGCTGATGATACAACCTGGACGCCGTAAACCCATCCTCTCGCGAGAAGCATCCGCGTTCTCAAAACGCTAACTCGCGCCCTTTCCACTGCTCCCCCGTAGCTGCGCGTCTTAACGCGCGGAGTTCGCTTCGGGAAATCTGCACTCCCGCGTCGCAGGCAGAATGACGTCCCATCCGCGCGTCAAGACGCGCAGCTACTTGAGCGCGGCCGATCCACACGATGCCGTGTTTAAGAAAACGCCGTAACCATCGCACACGACGTAGTCAAAAACCGCGACGCTGTCAGAAACCGCGCAAAAAACTCGGCTCTCATGAAGCGTAAAAAACACGCATTTATCGTGAAAGCGCGTCGGCCTTACCTGCCGTTAACGTTTTTTTAATACCTTCCGGGCACCTCTTTATTAGGCCCTGGCCGCCCGGATGGCGTATTCTCGCAGGATGGAGAATGTCGTTATTGGCCTCATCGCCTTCGGGTGCCTTTGCTACTTGGTCGCCGCCGTGGTTCGCCCGGAAAAATTCTGAGGCTTCGCCATGATCAACCTCAACGCATGGCTTCAGCTCGGCGCGTTTCTCGGCGCGCTCCTCCTGCTCACCAAACCACTGGGCCTCTACCTGGTTCAGGTGCTCGATCCCAAAGGCAAAACGTGGCTCGACCCGATCGTTAAACCCTTCGAACGGCTGACTTATCGCCTCGGTCGCATCGACCCCGAGCGCGAACAAAATTGGCTCGGCTATACGCTCTCTCTGCTCGTTTTCAGCGCGGTCGGCATCGCCTTCACCTACGCGATCCTGCGGCTCCAAGAGAAACTGCCTCTCAATCCACAACATCTCCCATCGCTCACGCCGGCATTGGCTTTTAACACCGCGGTGAGTTTCACGACGAACACCAATTGGCAAAGCTACGCAGGCGAAACGACGATGTCGTATTTCTCGCAGATGGTCGGGTTGACGTTCCACAACTTCACGTCCGCCGCGGTAGGTCTCTGTGTCGCCGCCGCGCTCGTGCGCGGACTCGCGCGGCAGACGTCCAAAGTCATCGGCAACTTCTGGGTCGATCTTGTGCGGTCCACTTACTACTTGCTCGCGCCGCTTTCGTTCGCGTTCGCATTCGTGCTCGTTTCCCAGGGCGTGATTCAAAACTTCCGGCCTTATACCACCGCAAAGACGCTCAGCCCGTTTACCACGCAAATCGCAAAGACCGACGCACGAGGCCAAGTCGTCAACGACTCCAACGGCAAACCGGTCTTGATCGATCAAGTCATCGATTCGCAAACGATCGCTCAAGGCCCCGTCGCCTCCCAAGTGGCGATCAAAATGCTGGGCACAAATGGCGGCGGTTTCTTCAACGCCAACGCGGCTCACCCATTCGAAAATCCGACGCCGCTCTCCAACTTCCTGCAAATGCTTGCGATCTTCGCGATTCCGAGCGCACTGACCTACTACCTCGGACGCGTAGTCAAAAACCAACGGCATGGTTGGGCTGTCTGGTCCGCTATGGCCCTCATGTTTCTCGTCGGCGTGCTGGCCTGCTGGAAAGCCGAGCAGAGCGGCAATCCGATTCATCACCAGCTCGGCGTCGCGGTGACCGATGGCAATTTTGAAGGCAAGGAGGTGCGCTTCGGTATCTTCAACTCGAGTCTGTTCGCCACGATCACGACGGACGCGTCTTGTGGCGCGGTTAACACGATGCATGACTCACTGACGCCGTTAGGCGGCTTCGTCACCCTCTTCAATATGATGACCGGGGAAGTCATCTTCGGTGGCGTTGGCGCGGGTCTCTATGGCATCCTGCTGTTCGTCATCCTCGCCGTGTTCATCGCGGGGCTGATGGTTGGCCGCACCCCGGAATATCTGGGCAAAAAGATTGAAGCGTACGACGTGAAGCTGGTCATGGTCATTCTGATGATTCTGGCGGCCGCGATCCTCGGCTTCACCGCGTGGAGTTCCGCTACATCCTGGGGTTTGGCGGGATTGAACAACGCGGGGCCGCATGGGTTCAGCGAAGTCCTTTACGCGTACACGTCCGCCGTCGCCAACAATGGCAGTGCCTTCGCCGGTCTGACCGCCACACCGCAGGACGGTGACCCACACTGGAATCTCACCCTCGCCACGGCCATGCTCACCGGGCGTTTCCTGATGATCGTGCCCATTCTGGCACTGGCGGGAAATCTTGCCGGAAAACGTCAGGTGCCCGCCAGCGTCGGTACCTTCAAAACGGAAGGCTTCACCTTCGTCATCCTGCTCGTCGGCACCATCATTCTCGTCGGCGAGCAGACCCACCTGCCGGCCCTGGCGGTCGGCCCGATCGTCGAGCACTTCCTGATGACCACGGGTAAATTGTTCTAACCGACGTCCTGAGTCACACCATGAACCCTCATTCCATTTCGCTTTTCGACCGTGAGATCATAACCAAGTCGGTCGTCGATTCACTGCTCAAGCTCGACCCGCGTAAACAGCTCAAGAATCCGGTCATGTTCGTCACCTTGATCGGCGCGATCCTGAGTTTTGAACAGCTTTTCACCTCGCGGGAGAAATTCAGTTATGTGCTGCAAATCGCACTCTGGCTTCTGTTCACCGTCATCTTTGCCAACTTCGCCGAGGCCGTCGCCGAAGGGCGCGGTAAAGCTCAAGCGCGCACACTCCGTTCTTCGCGTCGGGAACTCACGGCGCAACGACGCCGCAAAGATGGGATTTACGAGCCCGTCGACGCGGCCGAGCTGCGCAAAGGCGACCTTGTCGTGGTCCGAGCGAATGAATTGATTCCCGGTGATGGCGAGGTGATCGAAGGTGCTGCTTCGGTCGACGAGTCCGCCATCACCGGCGAATCTGCCCCCGTCATCCGCGAGGCCGGCGGCGATCGCTCCGCCGTCACGGGCGGCACCTGCGTTTTGTCCGACACCTTGCTCATTCGCATCACCGCGAACCCCGGGGAAGGTTTTCTCGATCACATGATTAGTCTGGTGGAGGGGGCGACCCGGCAGAAAACGCCGAACGAAATTGCGCTCACGATTCTGCTCTCCGCGTTGACCGTGATTTTCCTCCTCGTGGTGATCACGCTGCGGCCTTTCGGCCTCTACGCCAATGTCGCGTTCTCGATCACCACGTTGATCGCTTTGCTCGTCTGCCTCATTCCGACCACGATCGGCGGCCTGCTCAGCGCCATCGGCATCGCGGGCATGGATCGACTGCTCCAACAAAACGTGCTCGCCATGAGTGGCCGGGCCGTCGAAGCCGCGGGTGACATCGACGTGCTGCTCCTCGATAAAACCGGTACGATCACCCTGGGGAATCGCCAAGCCGCAGAATTCATCGCCGCACCGTCGATCGAAGCATCACGCCTGGCCGACGCCGCGCAACTTTCATCTCTAGCCGACGAAACGCCCGAAGGCCGCAGCATCGTTGTGCTGGCGAAAGAAAAATTCAATCTGCGCGCACGCGAGCTGACGCATCCGCACGCGACGTTCGTTCCGTTTACCGCGCAAACCCGCATGAGCGGAGTCGATCTCGCCCCCACCGCCGCAGATGCTGCGCGCTCGATTCGAAAAGGCGCCGCGGCGAATGTGAAGGCGTGGATCGAGTCGCAAGGTGGACGTTACCCCGCCGAAGTCGCGGAGACGGCGGACAAGATTTCTCGCCAAGGCGGAACTCCTCTCGTCGTCGCCGAAGGCAAGGAAGTCCTCGGCGTCATTTTCCTCAAAGATGTCGTTAAAGGCGGGATCAAGGAGCGCTTCACCGAATTACGCGCGATGGGCATTCGCACGATCATGATCACCGGCGACAACCCGCTCACCGCCGCAGCGATCGCGGCCGAAGCGGGAGTCGACGACTTCCTCGCTCAAGCCACCCCCGAGATGAAACTCGCGCGCATCCGCAGCGAGCAATCCGCTGGACATCTCGTCGCGATGACGGGGGACGGCACAAACGACGCTCCCGCACTCGCGCAAGCGGACGTCGGCGTAGCCATGAACACGGGCACGCAAGCGGCGAAGGAAGCGGGCAACATGGTCGATCTGGATTCGAATCCGACGAAGTTGCTCAGCATTGTTCAGATTGGAAAACAGATGCTGATCACGCGCGGCGCACTCACGACATTCAGCATCGCGAATGACGTCGCGAAATATTTTGCCATCATTCCTGCCATGCTCGTGGCTGCGTTTCCCGCGATCGCGCCGCTCAATGTCATGCATCTCGCGTCACCCGCGAGCGCGATCTTAAGCGCAGTGATCTTCAACGCGCTCGTCATCATCGCCCTCATTCCACTCGCGCTCAAAGGCGTGGCCGTCCGCCCGATCGGTGCCTCGGCCATGCTGATGCGCAATCTCGTGGTCTACGGAGGTGGCGGAGTGATCATCCCCTTTATCGGGATCAAGCTCATCGACGTTCTCATCAACGCGCTCCATCTCGTCTGATTTTACTTTTGCGCAGCCGCGCTCGCGAGCACGCGAACTCGGCACGAAGCACATCACTCGCCCACATCGCCCGAACTCGGCTGGGTTCAATTTCATGAAAACATTTTTCTCCGAACTGCAGTCCTCTTTGATTCTCACGCTCGTCTTCGCTCTCGCGCTCTGCGGCGCCTATCCGCTCGCGGTTTGGGCTGCCGGGCAGTGCCTATTTCAAAATCAGGCCAATGGCAGTTTGATCATGGACGCTTCCGGCGCCGTCCGCGGTTCCCGTTTACTCGCGCAAAATTTTAGCGAAGATAAATATTTTCAACCACGTCCTTCCGCCGCTGGCGCCGGTTACGACGCGGCTAGTTCGAGCGGTACAAACCTTGGCCCCACCAGCGCCAAACTCGCCCAAGGTATTCACGCCGTCGATACGAAGGGCAATCCGGTAGCGGACTTGAGCAACTTCGACGGCATCTCCGATCTAGTCCAAGCCTACCGAAAACTCAACCGCCTCGACGCACAAACGCCAGTCCCCGCCGACGCGGTGACCCGCTCTGCCAGTGGTCTCGATCCGCACATCAGCTTGGCCAATGCGCAACAACAGGCCAGCCGCGTCGCGCAGGCTCGCCACTTGCCACTCGAACGGGTGGCCGCTCTCATCGCCGCTCACACGGATGAGCGTGACCTCGGTTTCCTCGGTGAGCCTGGTGTAAATGTGCTGATGCTCAATCTGGCGCTCGACCAGTTGAACACCAAGTAACTCGAGTCATCGACGCATCTGTGCTCCGTGAAACCGCAGCATCCCGACACCGCCTTCCGCGTGCTCATCCTCTTCCTCGCTGTCGTCGTGTTGGTCGCTTTGTTTCGAGAATGGATTCACCAACCCGCCTCGCACGATGACGCCTGGCCGACGTCCACTCATTAGTTTGCCTTAAACGGTCATCCGCATTTTTCATTCATCGCTCCCCATTCTCCACTCGACGCGCTAGCGCCGCCAGATCGTGCCCCCTCTCCGCCCAGATCCCGACACTTTGCTCGCCTCGTTTCAACGCGCCGAAGCACTTCGCGGCCACGGGCGCCTCAAAGTCTTCTTCGGTATGTGCCCTGGCGTGGGGAAAACCTACGCGATGCTACGCGCGGCCCAAGTCGACCTCCGCGAGAAGCGCGATGTTTTGGTCGGTATCGTCGAGACTCACGGGCGCACCGAAACCCAGGGAATCCTCGAGGGTTTACCGATTTTCCCCCGCCGTCACATTGCGCACCGCAACATCGAGCTGACGGATCTCGACCTCGAAGGTTTGCTCGAACGCAAACCGCAACTCGTCCTCGTGGACGAACTCGCGCACACCAACGCGCCCACATCCCGCCACGCCAAGCGTTACCAGGACGTGATCGAATTGCTCGCCGCGGGTATCGACGTTTACACGACACTGAACGTCCAACACGTTGAAAGCCGCGCAGACACGGTTCGCCAAATCACCGGTGCAACCGTCCAAGAAACCGTGCCCGATTCGATCATCGATCTCGCTGATGAGATCGAACTGGTCGACGTCACGCCGCAAACGCTCCGCGATCGCTTGCGCGAAGGTAAAGTGTATCTCGGCGATCGCGCTGCCGACGCTGAAAATCATTTTTTTCGCGAGGCACATCTCGCCGCTCTGCGCGAGCTATCGCTGCGCTTCACGGCCGAACGGGTCGACGTACAGTTGCGCCAAATGCGAGAGAGCGGCGTCCGTCGCGTGGTTTGGCGAAGCGGTGAACGCCTTCTCGTCGCGGTAGGCCCCAGCCCGTTTTCAACTCAACTGATCCGCTGGACGCGTCGGCTCGCCGCGGCCCTCGGTGCGCCGTGGATTGCGGTTCATGTCGAGACTTCCCGCGAACTGCGCCCCGTCGATCAGCAGCGACTGGACCGGAACCTCGGGCTCGCTCGCGAACTCGGAGCCGAGGTTATCCACACTCACGATGACGACATCGCGGCGGCCCTCGTGCGGACCGCCCTTCAACACAACGCGACGCAGATTGTGGTCGGAAAATCGCACGCCGTAAATCCATGGCGTTTCTTGATCGGCGGCACGGTCGTCGATCAGATTCTTCGCCAAGGCAGCGGGATCGACATTTCGTTAGTTCCGGCGGAGAACGAAAAACACAGCCTCCGCTGGCTTCGGTGGGACGCGCCAGGCCATACGGAAATGGCGGAAGCCGGCGCGGTTGTGGGCGTCATCACCGCGATCACGCTCCTCGGGCTGATTCTACCCCGTGCCTACTACCTGACGGTCGGGCTCGTCTATTTACTCACCGTCATCGTGCTCAGCTTGAAAGTCGGTCGCTGGCCAGTGCTGCTCGCCGGCTTTCTCAGCGCCGTCGCGTGGGACTACCTTTTCATTCCTCCACGGTTCACGTTCACGATCGGGCGACTCGAAGATTTTTTGCTTTTCGTAACGTACTTCGCCGTCGCGCTGGTCTCGGGACAACTGACGTCTCGCGTGCGCACGCAAGCGCGCCACGAACGCCTGCGGGAGCAGCGAGCCACCGCTCTCTTTCACCTCACTCGTGCGCTGGCTCAGGCCAAGACGCTCGACGATGCCGTTTTCGCCGCGCTGCGGCAGATCGATCAGCTCTTTCAAGCCCGGAGCTCACTCGCGCTGAAAACCGAGGGCCAGGAAGAATTGATTCCTCATTTCGCAGCCTCCTACACTTTGAACGATCGTGAGCGCGTCGTCGCCGACTGGGCGTTTCGCAATCGGCAAAACGCCGGTCGTTTCACCGACACCTTGCCGAGCAGCGAAGGCCTGTACGTTCCTCTCATTCTGGAAAACGAGGTTCTGGGGGTCCTGGGCGTTTGTGTTGGAGAAACGGATACACTGACTTTGGTTCAACGAGATTTGCTCGAAGCCTTCGCCCGCCAAATCGCGCTGGTGGTTGAACGCGAAGCGCTCCGGGCGGCGAGCGAACGCGAAAAACTGCTCGCGGAATCGGAGAAACTGCACCGCACACTGCTCGACAGCGTCTCACACGAATTGCGCACGCCCTTGGCCGTCATCTCTTCCGCCGTGGAAAATATGCCGAACGCGCCGGAAGCATTGCGCCAAACGCTCATCAACGAAACCAGCGCCGCCGCGCGCCGCCTCAATCGGCTCGTCGGTAATTTGCTCGACCAAACGCGATTGGAAAGCGGCGCGCTCAAACCACGCCTCGATTGGTGCGACGCGCGAGACCTGCTCAATTCAGCGCTGACGGACGTGCACGACACCTCGGCCAGTCATCCCATCACGCTCGAAATCCCGGACGATTTGCCGCCGGTGAGAGCCGATTTCGCTCTGATGGAGCAGTCGATCGCGAACTTGTTGCTCAACGCGATTCTGCATACGCCCGCCGGGACACCGATTTTCGTGACGGCAGGTTTGGAGCGCGGCGGTCAGCGGGTCTTCTTCACCATTGCGGATCGCGGCCCGGGGTTCCCGCCGGCCATGCGCGAGCGCCTCTTTAAAAAGTTTTCCCGGGGTGACGCCGCACGAGCCGGTGGACTCGGCCTCGGTCTGTCGATTGTGCGCGGTTTCATCGTGGCGCAACAAGGCGAGATCGTCGTCGGCGAAAATCCTGGCGGTGGCGCGGTATTCACAATCTACTTACCGCACAGCGCTCCTCCCGCGCTTCCGCCCGAATGACAACGCCTTCCGCCGACGTGCTCGTCATCGACGACGAGATCCAGATTCGACGCTTACTGCGCGTCACCCTGGAGTCGCATGGCTACAAAATGCGCGAGGCGGAGACCGGACAACTCGGTCTCGCGGAAATCGCCGCGAAAAAACCCGACGTCGTCATTCTCGATCTCGGCTTGCCCGACCTTTCCGGCCATCAAGTGCTTCAACGTTTGCGCGAATGGAGCCAAGTTCCCGTGCTGATCCTGTCCGTGCGGGGCGAAGAAAACGAAAAGATCACCGCACTCGACGCAGGAGCCGACGACTACCTCACGAAGCCTTTTGCTAGCGGCGAACTCCTGGCTCGCCTCCGTGTGCTGCTGCGTCGTCCCGTTCCAAATGAGGAATTGAGCACGTTACAATTTGGCGACGTCGTCATCGATCTTTCGAGCCGGGTCGTGACGAAAGCCGGGCGAGACGTTAAGTTCACCGCCAAGGAATACGCGCTGCTGCGGCTGCTCGCCGTGCATCGCGGGAAGGTGCTGACCCATAAGCAAATTTTACGTGAATTATGGGGACCGGCCTCGGAAGAACAGACTCACTATTTGCGCATCTATATGTTGCACGTGCGTCAGAAGTTAGAAGACGAACCGAATCGTCCGCGGTATTTCAAGACCGAGGCCGGCATCGGATATCGGTTGAAGACCGAATAATTGCTGCTAAGCAGACCCGGCATGCCGGTGGATTCCCGTGTATTCAGATCTTGGTTATACGTCGCCTGTTGGATGGTGTTGATTTTCACCCTGTCCACCACGCTGGGCTCCGCCGCGCATACCTCGCGCGTGATCGAGCCGCTGGTGCGGTGGTTCGATCCCAACGCGAATTTGGAGTTGGCCCATTTCCTGGTTCGGAAAACCGCGCATCTGACCGAGTACGCGATTCTGGCGACGCTGATCTTTCGCGCGCTCCGTTTGACCGCCCCAACTTGCTTCGTGCGGAGCAGAAATCGCCGATGGGCGCCTGCGATGGCGCTGGCCATCGCGCTTGGACTTTCTGCGGCTTACGCGACCACGGACGAGTTTCATCAAAGCTTCATCCCAGGCCGCGAAGCGTGCCTGCGCGATGTGCTGATCGACTCATCAGGGGCGTTAGGGGGACTGGTGGGACTGGCTGCAGTTACCTTGGTTCTTCGCCGGCGCGAAAAGTCGGCGCCGGTTTAACCGCTACGGCAGGCCGACCTCCGAGATGGAGTGCGGCGACTTGTCGCCTCCTTCGGAGACGAAATTTATGTCGTCTTCCAGAGGTGTCGGGCTCGCCAATCCCCAATCGCGGGCAAATGAATTTGCCCGTCTAAGGCGGTGACAAGGGGCGGTGCGCACTCCATCTCGGAGGCCGACTCCTATGCCGCCAACATCGCTTCGGTCCCGTGCAACCGTTAACCGAATCCTTCGCGCACCATCTCAACCTTTTGTTTGAAGCCCTTCGCGAAACGCCCAGACTCGGCCGTTCCCCATGAATAACGATTCTCGCTCGATCTTGCTCATTGCCAACGGCGACCTGCGCGCCTCCGCCAACGAAAAATGCTGGCCGGAACAAGAGAAGATGGAGCGAAAATTGACGGAGGTCATCGCCTCGCTTGGCCATAAGCTGGAGCGCGCTCACGCCTACGACCCAGCCGTGCGCCATGGATTCATCTCCTCGCAGAAACAAGGCATGGCCGTCTTCGCGGAAATCGATCCGACCGCCCCAATCATCGTCGCGGAAAGCGTGTGGCAGTATTCGCACCACGTGCTCGCCGGACTTATTTCCCATCGCGGCCCGATCCTCACGGTTGCCAACTGGTCCGGGACCTGGCCAGGCCTGGTCGGGATGCTCAATCTCAACGGCTCGTTGACCAAGGCCGGCGTGCGCTACTCCACACTCTGGAGCGAAACCTTCGACGACGCCTTTTTTCGCGAAGGGCTGGAGACGTGGCTCAAGACGGGCGTTAAGAATCACCTCATCACGCACGTGCACCCGTTTGCGCGCGTGCGCGTCCCCGCCCGAGCGCAGGCGGCCGCGACCCAAATCGCAGAAGACTTACGGCGCCGCAAATCAATCATGGGCATTTTCGACGAAGGCTGCATGGGAATGTACAATGCCATCATTCCAGACGAGCTGCTTTTCCCGACGGGTGTGTATAAAGAGCGTCTTTCTCAATCCGCCCTCTATTACGCCGCCACGCAGGTGAGCGATGCTGAAGCCCAAGCGGTTTATCAATGGTATCGCGAAAAGGGCTTTAAATTCCATTTCGGCCCGAACGAAGAAAACGACCTGACCGAGCGCCAAGTTTTGCTCCAATGCAAAACCTACGTCGCGGCCTGCCGCATCGCCGATGAATTCGGCTGCGAGACAATCGGCATCCAATATCAACAAGGGCTCAAAGATCTCCTCCCTGCTTCCGATCTTGTCGAAGGAACGCTCAACTCGACTGACCGTCCCCCCGTTAAAAACGCGCGCGGCGAAGTCATTCGGGCCGGCGGTCCGATTCCGCATTTCAACGAAGTCGACGAATGCGCCGGGCTCGACGCGCTCTTCACCAACCGCGTGCATGCCGCGCTCGGCCAACCCGTCGCCACCACGCTCCACGATCTGCGCTGGGGCGATCAGGATCGCAGCGGCACGACCAACGACTACGTCTGGGTTTTCCTGATTTCAGGAAGCGCACCGGCCGATCACCACGTCGGCGGATGGGCGGGCAGCGACTCCTGGCGGCAACCCTCGATGTACTTCCGCCTCGGCGGTGGCACCTTGCGCGGCATCGCCAAGCCGGGCGAACTGGTTTGGAGCCGCGTTTATGTTGAGCACGGAAAATTAAAAATCGATCTCGGCCGCGGCCGCGCCATCGAATTACCCGCGGGTGAAACGGAACGGCGCTGGAAAGAAACCACGTTCCAGTGGCCGATCATGCACGCCGTAACCTACGGCGTCTCGCGGGATCAAATGATGGCGCGCCACAAATCGAATCACATCCAGGTCGCCTACGCCAACGACGCCGGTTCCGCCGACGAAGCTCTGCTCGCCAAAGCCGCGCTCGCCGCCGAGCTCGGCTTGGAGGTTTCGCTCTGCGGCACGCGAGCCGATGGCTCGCCTTGGTAAAACACCGCACCTCGAAATTCGCTGACGCATTCTCCTCTTGAAATTCGACTCCGCATCCATCGCGCCCTTGCTGAAATTGTCTCACGAACTCGGTCGCGAGGAGCGCCGACTCGCCATTCTGGGTGAAGGAAACACGTCGACCACCCTCGAAGCGGATCGCTTTGCCGTTAAAGCTAGCGGCAGCCACCTCGGCACGCTGAGCGAAAATGATGTCACTGTCTGCCGCCGGCCCGCGCTGCTCGCACTGCTCGATCGAGCCGACTTAACCGATCGCGAGATCGACGACGCACTTTTCGCGTCGCGCGTTGACGACGCGGCGAAAAAGCCATCGGTCGAAGCGATTTTTCACGCGTGGTTATTGACCTTGCCGAACGTCAACTTTGTCGGCCACACCCATCCTGTATCCGTAAATGGACTACTTTGCTCCCGCTGGGCGCGGACCTTCGCGCAGCGTCGTCTTTTTCCCGATGAAATCGTTTGCTGTGGAGAAGCCAGCGTCTTCGTCGGCTACAGCGATCCCGGCCTGAAGCTGGCGCAGGCTATTCGCACCGCGACGGAAAAATTCGTCCAAAAACGCGGCCAAAGTCCGCGGGTGATCCTCTTGCAAAATCACGGGCTGATCGCACTTGGCAAAACCGCTGAAGCCGTTTTGGCCGCCACGCTCATGGCCGAAAAAGCCGCGCAGATTTTTCTCAACGCGACCAGCGCCGCCGGCGGCGAGCCCCCGCGGTTTCTTACCCCGTCGCAGGTGGCACGCATCGCCGGCCGACCCGACGAGCACCACCGGCGTAAAGCCCTAGGGATATAGCTCCCCCTCTCGGAGCGCGGACATCCTTGTCCGCCCCTTTAGGATGCGCGAACAAAGCTCCCGCTCACTCCCATGAAAAGCAGCGCGCCGCCGGCGAGCTAAATCTCAGTCCGATGCGAACGAAGCGCTCCTAGCCGGGGTCGGACCACCTTACCCTGTGTTACCAGTAACACAAAATACTGCTGGAGCCTTTTTCGAGCGGGGTCTTTCGTTTTAACCCTGCGGATTCCTGACCCTTTTCACCACCTTTCGCCATGACGCGCGTACTTCTCTCCACCACGTCGTTCCAAGACACACCCGGTAAACATCACGATCTGCTCGCGGCCAGCGGCTTCGAGATCGTGCGCGAACGCGGCCCGCTCAGCGAGGAACGGATGCTCGAGCTCGCTGGGCAGTTCGACGCTTATCTCTGCGGGGACGACGCCCTCACCCGCGCCGTGATCACAAAGTCGCTCCCTCGCCTCAAGGTCATCAGCAAGTACGGCATTGGCATCGACAAGATCGATCTCAAGGCCGCAACCGACCTTAAAGTGCCCGTGCTTTTTACGCCCGGCGTGAATCACACCACGGTCGCCGAGCATACATTCGCTTTGCTCCTCGCCGCCGTGCGCAATCTCGTGTCCGAAGCCAATTACACCGCAAAGGGTGAATGGAAACGCATCACCGGCACGGAGCTGTTCGGAAAAACGCTCGCGATCGTCGGCCTCGGGCGGATTGGAAAAGAAGTCGCGATCCGCGCTCACGCGTTTGGCCTGAAATTGGTCGGCTTTGGCCACTACTGGGAAGACGATTTCGCCCGACAATATCAGATCGAACGTGTCGCCTCGATCGATGATTGCCTCCGCCGCGCCGATATCGTCTCCCTTCACACCAAGCTCACCGCCGAAACGAAAAATCTGATCAACGCGAAGAATCTCCCGCTCTTTCGCAAAGGCGGTGTCATCGTCAACTGCGCTCGGGGTGAATTGATCGAACTGCAGGCTTTGGTCGGCGCGCTCAAATCGAAACACCTCCTCGCCTACGCCGCGGACGTGCTCGATGTGGAGCCGCCTCCTCCCGATCACCCGCTGCTCGGCTTGCCGAATGTCATCATTACGCCGCACATCGGCTCCAGGACGTTCGAAAGTGTGCAACGTCAGGCGACCTGCGCGATCGAGAATCTGACCCTTTTCCTGGCCGGTAAAAAACCGATCGCGCAAGCTAACCAAGTTTAATTCCCTATCCTCTCGCCATGAGCGACAGCTACTACGTCGTCCCCGTCGATCAACACAACGCCCTCATCCAAGCCGCGTATCAGCATCGCGGATACCAAGCGGACGAGGCGGCCGAAGCCGCGCGTTTTTGCGGCGAGGCTTCGCGCCACGGCATCCGCACCCACAATGGTTTAAAGGCGCTCCACCTCGACCATCTCTTCGGTTCCGGTTCCTCCGGCTGCGTCCCGGGCGCGAAGATCGAAGAAGTTCCGTCGCGCTTTGCCGCGGCAAAGATTTGGAACGCCAATAAAAAACTCGGTCAAGCCACCGCCTACCGCGCGATCGCCGAAGCCATCCGGCTCGCCGATGAATATGGTGTGGGCACGGTCTCGGTGGACAACGCGTTTCATTATCTCTGGGGCGGCGGATACGTGATGGAGGCCGCAAAAAAAGGCTACATCGCCTATACCAACTGCACCGCTGCCCTTGCGGAAGTCGTGCCCTTCGGCGGCAAATTTCCCACGCTCGGCACCAACCCACACTCGTGGGGTTTTCCAACCGTCGACGCACTCGGCTACCCGATCGTGATCGACTGGGCCACGTCCGTTGTCGCGATGGGCCGCGTCCAACAGCTCAAACGCGAAGGCAAACCGCTTCCGCCTTACGCCGCCGTCGACGCGGAAGGCGTGATGACGACCGATCCGGACAAGGCCGTGTCGCTCCTGCCGTTCGGTGCGCACAAAGGCTACGGACTTTCGTTGATCAACGAAATCGTCGGCGCGTTCATCGGCGGATCGCTGCCGACCTTGCGCAGCCGCTGGGACCGCGAACCGACCGAAAAACACACCTGTGCGTTCTTCTTCCAGGTCATTCATCCGGACGCGATCAACGGCGGTGCATTTGCCAAAGGTCGCAATCAAAAGCAGAACGTCAAAGCCGTGATCGAGGACGTGCTCGGGCACGGTAACGGTGCATCGATGTTGCCCGGTCAAATCGAAGCGATCTGGGCCAGCAAAACCGCAGAGGCGGGCGGACTGCTCTTTAGTGCAGCGGAGATCGCTGCGTTCAATGAATTGGCCGTCGAAACCCGGCGTGAACCGTGGTCGATTCAAAGTTTGCGCACGTTCGCAACTTGATCCGCGTCTCCAATCGCCGAATACAATTCTTCCCCATGAGCCTGACGATCAAACCGGCCGCCCAATGCGCCTTCGACCAAATTTCCCTCGGCGAAATCATGCTTCGCCTGGATCCCGGTGAAGGCCGGATTCGCACCGCGCGCGAATTCAAAGTCTGGGAAGGCGGCGGCGAATACAACACCTCGCGCGGACTCCGGAAATGCTTCGGCTACCGCACCGCGGTGTGCACCGCTTTCGTCGATAATGAAGTCGGTCACTTGCTCGAAGACTTCGTCATGCAAGGCGGAGTCTCGACCGATTTCATCAAGTGGCGTGAAGACGACGGCATCGGGCGCACCGTCCGCAACGGCCTCAATTTCACCGAGCGCGGATTCGGCGTGCGTGGCGCCGTAGGTAATCCCGATCGCGGCAACAGCGCGGCCTCGCAACTCAAGCCCGGCGACTTCGACTGGGAAAAGATCTTCGGCAAACTCGGGGCGCGCTGGTTTCACACGGGCGGCATCTTCGCCGCGCTGTCCACCTCGACCGCCGACCTCACGATCGAAGCGGTGAAAGCAGCGCAAAAATACGGCACGATTGTCTCCTACGACCTGAACTACCGCCCCTCACTTTGGAAGACGATCGGCGGGTTGAAGAAAGCTCAGGAAGTGAACCGCGAAATCGCCAAGTATGTCGACGTCATGATTGGCAACGAGGAAGACTTCACCGCGTCGCTCGGTTTTGAAGTCAAAGGGGTTGATCATAACATCAGCGCGATCGAAACCGACGCCTTTAAAGCGATGATCGAAACCGCGGTGAAAACGTATCCAAATTTCCAAGTCGCTGCGACCACGCTGCGCCGCGTCATCACCGCGACGAAAAACGACTGGAGCGCGCTGCTCTGGCACAACGGCCAGTTCTTTCAAAGCCGCCAATATCCCGAGCTGGAAATTCTCGATCGCGTCGGCGGCGGTGACAGTTTTGCGAGCGGCCTTCAGTTCGGTTTCCTTGAATTTGGCGATCCGCAAAAAGCGGTCGACTATGGCGCCGCCCACGGTGCGCTTGCCTCCACCACCCCCGGCGATACCTCGATGGCGACTCGTAAAGAAGTTGAGAAGCAGATTGCGGGCGGCGGAGCCCGTGTGGTCCGCTGAGCTAGGGTAAAAACGGGTCAAGTTCAGCCTGCTTTGGCCGATGCTAAAGCAGGCCCGTGGACTATTTTTCCCCCCATCGCTTCGCGGTTGGCCTGCTGGCGCGTCGGATGCTCGCAGGGATCGTTTTCCTATGCCTGTTCGGAGCCACCGCCCGAGCGGACGCAGCATCAGCGGCGCCTCTCCAGACGTCCGAGCCGATGCATATTTTCGGCATGCCGCCGATTCGCACGTACTCGTATGAAGAAATCGGGAATGTCGCGGCTGGGGTTCATCTCGGCGCCGATCCGCTCGGTCGTTTGACCGTGGTGCATCAAGGCGCGTATATCGTTTTCGACGACAAGAATTGGAACGATATACTCGATCGCAGCAGCGAGACCGCGATGATTTCTCGAGTCGTTCGCGGCCCCGACGGCCGAATGTATTGCGCCGGAGTGGGCACGTGGGGCTACCTGGAATATCAAACGAACGGCACCGTCCGAGTTCATTCGTTTCGACCGCCCACCTACCCGAGCTGGGTCGCGAATAACTCTTTGGACAAAATCGTCTTCGCGAACGACGTCGTCGCATTCGTCGGCAGTTCGGGCACGATCTTCTACAACCTCAAGACCGGTCTCACTCACTATGAGCACTTCGGCGCGGTCTGTGCGTTTGGACTTCACGACAATATCTTTCTCTCCTCTTACGATCGCGGGCTTTGCCGCTACGACACCAAGACCGAGCAGTTCGAGCAGTTGGAAAAAGTGCCGACCAAGAAGAACACGATCGAAAACGCGACGGCCTGGGACGATGACCATGTCGTGGTCGTTACCGACGCGCGCCAAGCAGCATTTTTCGACGGCAAAACGAAAAAACGCTGGGTCACTGATGTTGACGACCTGCTCCTGGACGGCGTGTCCGCCATGCTTCGTCTCAATGGCGGTTTGCTTGCGATCGGCATCAATGAACACGGGCTGCGCATTCTCAACCAAGATGGTCGCTCCGTCATGGCCTTGGACGAATCCAACTACGCGAGCATCCACGAGCTCTGCGCCACCGAGCCGGGCGTGCTCTGGCTCTCGTCCGAGCAAGGTATTTCCAAGCTTCTCTACAGTTCACCCATCAGTATTTTCGACCATCGCCTCGGCCTATCGCTGAGTTGGCCCGCGCTGGTTAAGAAAGACGACAAGACGCTGGTCGTTTCCGCCGGCAAGCTTTATGAGCCGATCCCGGGCCGCGAAGGAGTCCCGACGCAATTTCGGCCGCTCAACGTCTCGGGCATGGCGGATGTTTGGGCCGCAGCAGCAGCGCCAAACGGGCTTTTATTGGGCAACAATCAAGGGCTCTTTTTCCGCAATGATCAGAACGAGGTCAAAAAATTAGCCGGCGATCTCGACGTCAACCGCATCGTCTGCAGTAACCCAAAGACCGATACGTATTTCGTGATGGGCCGGGACAGCGCCGCCGCCGTCCGCCTCGTGAATGGGCACTGGATCGAGCTAGGACACCGTCTGCAGGCTGCCGATTACCCTAGCCGGGTCCTTTCAATCGCGCCCGACTCGATCTGGGTCGAGCTCGGTGTAAATCGCGTGGGTCGGATCACACTCCAGCACGATCAGTTGAAGGAAGATATCTACACCGATTTTCCACAAAAGCTGCCTGTTTGGATCAGTATTGGCGCAATCGGTCACACGATCATCCTCACGCAATCACGGCAGGACCGACTTTATTTTGACGAAGACAAAAACGCCTTCGTCACCACCTCGCCCTACAAACACCTTCTCGAAGACGCGCCTTACAATGTCCTGCGCCCCGCCCAAGGTGAGGACGGCGTGATCTGGGCGTCCCACGAGACTGGGATTTATCGTCTAGTCCCCACGAGCCACGGTTTCGAGGCTGACGTCGATCGCTTCAACGTGCTGCGCGATGCCTACCCCACCGTACAGCTCGTGGACGGACACAACGTCTGGGTTAACTCGGAACGCCTGCTTCAAAAAATCAATGTCGACACCGCAGCCGCGGTCTTCCGCCGGCCGAAACCGGTGCTGACGCGAATCTCCGATACGCGGAGCAATCTCGATCTGTATAACTCGCTCACTTCGCAGATCGTCCCCACGCGCATTCCGTATCAGAGCAACAGCCTTCTCTTTCAATTTTTCGCCGGCACTTACTCCCTCATTCGCAGCCCCAGCCTTCAGTTCAAACTCGAAGGTTATTCGAACGAATGGTCCGTGCCGAGCCGTGAACCAACGATCAATCTCACCACCCTGCGCGAAGGCAATTACCGCTTGACGGTGCGTTTGGTCGATAGCGCAGGCCCGATCGGTGAAATGTCTCAATTTGCTTTCACCATCGAACCACCAGCCTATCGGACCTGGTTCGCATATGGGCTCTATATAACCGTATCCTTCGTGTTGCTCGCAGTGGGCGGACGCTGGCTGCTCCGTCGCGCAAAAGTTCGGAACGCTCAACTCGAGTCTCTCGTGTCGGCCCGCACCCGCGAGTTGGACAATGCCAATTTCCAACTGCGTGTTTCCGTGATCGAAGCGCAGCAAGCCGCTCAGGCGAAAAGCCGCTTCCTCGCGAACATGTCGCACGAAATCCGCACGCCGATGAATGGTGTGATCGGCATGAGTAATTTGTTGTTGGATACGACGCTCGAACCGGAGCAACGCGAGTTCGCCGGCACAATCCGCAACAGCGCGGAAGCCTTGCTCGCAGTCCTGAACGACATCCTCGATTTCTCGAAAATCGAAGCGGGCAAACTCCATCTCGAAAAGCTGGCCTTTGATTTGTGCAATACGATCGAGGAATCCGTCGGGTTGCTCGCTCTCCACGTCGCCTCGAAACCGGTTGACCTAGCCTCTGTGCTCAGTGCCGACCTGCCAGGGGCACTCGTGGGCGATCCAGGCCGCATCCGCCAAGTCTTGCTCAATATCATCGGCAACGCCGTGAAGTTCACCGATTGCGGTGAAGTTGTGGTCACCGTTTCCGTCGACGACGCCTGGCCGTGTCGCAAAGATCAGCGCGCCATTCGTTTCGAGATCCGCGACACCGGCATCGGAATTCCCGCAGAGGCGCAAGAGCAACTCTTTCAACCGTTCAATCAGGCGGACAGCTCGACCACCCGCCGTTTTGGCGGAACCGGTCTCGGTCTCGCTATCAGTCGGCAAATTGTCGAGCTGATGGGTGGCCGCATCGGTGTCGTCAGTGAGCAAGGCAAGGGTTCGACTTTTTGGTTCGTCGTTCCTCTCGGGACCACGCTCGATGGAAAAGAGATTGCGGAGCCGCGCGACGTTCCATCCACGCTGAAAGACGTGCGCGTTCTTTGTATTCACCCGAGCCCTACGTACCGCCGGGTTTTCGAACACCACGCGGCGAATTGGGGCCTGCGATTGAGCATGGTCACCAGCGTTCCGGACGCCAAGCGCGCCCTCGCGCAAGCGAAGGCGGATGGATGCGCTTTTCAGGTCGTCGTAGCCGACACGGCCGATCCCGAAAAAGAAGGGACTGCCGTCGCGCGGGCACTCGCAGATGGGCCCGGGCCTGCGCCCTGGGCTCTCGTGCTTCTGTCGCCGCTCAATCGTCCGCTCAGCGATGAGACGATCCTTGCTAGCGGCATCGCTGCAACGGCTTTCAAACCGATTCGTGAACTTGGCTTTCAACGCGCCCTACTCGACGCCATCAGCACGCAAAAGAACGATCAGGCTTTTCTCGCGTTGCAAGAAAGGCGCGCGACTTCCGTCAAGATCGAGCAGTTGCCGCCGGCCCCGAGTTCACTTCGCCTGCTCGTGGTGGAAGACAATATCGTTAACCAAAAAGTGGCGGGTATGCAGTTGAAGAAATTGGGGTACGCCGCCGAGTTTGCCAGCAACGGTCGCATCGCGCTCGAGATGCTCGGGCGCGCCGATTATGATTTGGTTTTCATGGATTGCCAAATGCCGGAACTCGACGGCTATCAAACGACGCGCCGAGTCCGAGAAAACCCACGCTACACCCATCTTCACATCATCGCAATGACGGCCAACGCGCTCGAGGGCGACCGTGAGAAATGTCTGGCGGCGGGCATGAACGACTACATCGCCAAACCGATTCGCGAGAGCGATCTGACCGCTGCGATCGAACGTTCGCTCAAGGCCAAATCCGCGCAGTTTGCAGAGACAAAGTGATTCAACCGCGAAGCACGATCTTCAGATCCTTCGCGGCCGCGGGAAACCGTTTTGCCAACTGATCGACCAGACGCCGTTGCCCGGCGACAAGCGCACTCGCGATCGCTAAAACCACAGCATAGCGCAACGCCCAGTTCGCGGGCGCAGTTCGAGTGAAATGAAGCACCAGGATGTGCCAGAGATAAATCCAGAGTGAGTTCTCCGAGAAGAAAGCGACGACCGGCGTCCACATTCGGTTGACCAGAAATGCGTGATATCGCGTCGCCATTTCCCACGCCAGCAGACTCACGGCGCCGCCGTAGGCCAGATAGAGCAGACGCGGCGGATACTTGAACGCCTGAAGCGATGGCGCCTTATGATGCAAATGTTCAAAGGCGCCAAATAACGCGACAAAAATAACGGCGAGGAAAAGCATCAGCGCCCATCGCTGTTGGGCATTTGTTTTCGTCGCCACGAAACCCACGCCGAAGAGCCCGACAAATCCCACATTCGCCGCCATCACGCCCAGCCCCCATGCGAGTGAACCCGGCATCGCCGCGTATCGGAAAAGCACATACACCGCGTCGCCCGCCCCCAGCATGAGGACGGCCACGGCCAAGATCCAAAAAGTAGACAACCGGGCGGCGAGCCACTTCCACCCTGGCGAGATCAGGGCTAGAACGAGAAAGACGCGAATGATCCACACGTAGTTGAATTCCATCCCGAGGAAAAAAGCGCTCCGCACTTCCACTCGACTAAAAGGAAATTGATGCGGATGCCGCGCCCACAAAAAGGCAAAGTACAGAGTAAGAAAAATCCAGGTCGGCAGAACCAATCGTTTGAAGCGCTTAATCAAAAAAGCGCCAAACGGCTCGTCCTTCCCCCGGCTCAGCGAATAAGCGATGCCAGAAACGAACGCCATCATCGGCACATCGAAATTCCGAACTTCAAAGAGGACCACTGGCGGGTCGACATGCGCCAGCATGATGCAAAGCAGCCCGAGCGCGCGAAGTGCATCGACGCGAAGGTCGCGCTCGGCGCGACGACTCGCGGGCTCCCTGGCCGGGACCGTCAGCGGCAAATCGGATTTTTCCAACATGTTGGTTGATGATAACGATCGCGAAACGCTGCAAGGGACCGGGCGTGATCGCCACAGTCAGTTGCAGTGTTCACGGGTTCCGATTATTTGAAGAATGTCAGTTCGCCCAGAAATTCCGTACTCGTTGCTCGATTTGTCTCCGATTTTGGTCGGGGGCACGCCCGCCCAGGCCTTGCGTAACTCACTCGACCTGGCCCAGCACGCCGAAAAATGGGGCTACCAACGCTTTTGGTTAGCGGAGCATCACAATATGCCGGGAATCGCTAGCGCCGCGCCAGCCGTGGTGATCGGCTACGTTGCCGGCGGCACCAAAACCATTCGGGTCGGTTCTGGCGGCGTGATGCTCCCAAATCATGCTCCGCTCGTGATCGCGGAACAATTTGGCACGCTCGCCTCGCTTTACCCGGGACGCATCGACCTTGGGCTCGGCCGGGCTCCAGGCACCGATCAAGTCACCACCCGAGCTCTGCGACGCGAACGTATGAACTCGGCGGATACCTTTCCGCAGGACGTGGTTGAACTGCGCGAGTATTTCAAGCCCATCCGAGCCGGGCAACCGGTGCGCGCGTTCCCCGGGGCGGGCCTCGAGGTTCCGATCTGGCTTTTGGGATCCAGTCTCTACAGCGCGCAACTCGCCGGCGTGCTCGGAGTCCCCTTCGCCTTCGCCAGCCATTTCGCTCCTGATCAGTTGCTCGAAGCTCTTGATGTTTACCGCGATCATTTCAAGCCGTCGGACACGTTGGCCAAGCCATACACCATGGCCGCCGTAGCCGTGATCGCCGCTGACACCCATGCCGAAGCCCAACGGCTTTCGAGTTCGCTTCAGCTCCAGATTCTCAGTTTGCGGACGGGCACGCCAGGAGCACTACCTGCGCCCGTAGATGATGTCCGGGCCGGTTGGAATGCCACTCAGGAAGCGATTGTCGATCACGTGTTGGGCGAGGCCATCATCGGCGATCCCGAAGACGTTCGGGCCGGGCTGACGCGTTTCATCGAGAAAACGAAGATCGATGAAGTGATGGTAACCGGACAAATCTTCGACCACGCCGCTCGCCTGCATTCATTCGAGATTGTCGCCGAGCTGCTTCGACATGCATCGCCGGCGGAGTTTTGAATGGTATCCCCTCCACTCGGGACGCCGCCTGGGACGGGCAATTTTATTCGCCCAATGAGCCCACATTCTCGCCTCGCGAAAGCGAAATGAACTTCGCCGTCAAACGCGGTGACGACTCATCGCACTCCCTTTCGAAGTCGCCGAAACTTTACGGGTTTCTCGATTGGCAATCATCACGAGAATCGGCGATACGTTTTCTCCATGCCGTTGTTCACGCGTAGAAAATTCATCGCCGCTGCGGGCATGCTTGCCGCAGGTTCAGTGACGGCGGGAGACGCGTTTTTCGTGGAGCCACATCGACTGCGTGTGTCGGAAATTTCGTTCTCAAAGCAGCCGCGCCACCGCTTCGTGGTTTGGAGCGATTTTCACTATTCCGGCGATCGCGAGTACGCCGAAAAAGTCATCGGCGCGATCAACGACGCCAAACCCGAGTTTGTCTGTTTTCTCGGCGATTTGATCGACCAGCGCCCATTTCAAGAGGAGGCGCTCGAGTTTGTCGCAAAGATTAAAGCTCCCGTCCTCGGCGTTCCGGGCAATCACGACTACAGTTGCAAGTCGTCCTTCGCATTAAACAAAATAACGTTTGGTGCCACCGGTGGCGCGTGGTTGGTGAACCGCGTTGCCAATCTTCCCGGCATCGATTTGGAAATTTATGGTTCTGCTGAACGGTACATCGGGTTCGTGCCCGAGTTGAGCAACAAGCCGCGCATCCTTCTCTCGCACTATCCGATCGCCGCACGCGAAACCAACGGCAAACGCTTCGATGCGATCTTCGCTGGTCACTCCCACGGCGGCCAAGTGCGCATTCCCCTCTACGGTGCCGTTCTGCTCCCGCGCTATGTCGGCCGTTATGACATGGGCCATTTCCAAACCCCCGGCGGACCGCTTTATGTCACCCAAGGCGTCGGCACTTACCGCGTCCACGCGCGCTTCAACTGCCCGCCGGAAATCGCGATTGTGACGTTGTAGTGTAAATCTCACTACGCAGATGATCAGCCGTAGCCGCGTTCGTAAGAACGCAGGCCTTAGCCATAGCAGCGCTTAGCCATAGCAGCGCGCAGGGCCCCGAACGCGGCTTGTGGCTCGACGCGTTGGAGCTTACTCCGCCGCGATGGTCTTCGCCAAATCGTACTTCCCATCCAAACGGATATCGTGCGACGACGCTCCCACCAGAATATGAAATGTTCCCGCTTCCGCGACCCAGCCGTGCCGCTCTGTCGAGTAAAACGCAAAGGATCGAGGGTTGAGAGATACCGAGACGGTCTTCGTTTCACCTGGAGCGAGTGCGACGCGTGAGAAAGCCTTCAACTCTTTTTCCGGACGAGGCACGCTCGCGTGATCGTCGTAGACATAGAACTGCACGACGTCCGCACCGGCGCGTTGACCATCGTTTTTCACGTCACACGTAACCGTCGCCGAACCATCGGCGCCAGGCTGTATATGTAAATTTGAATACGAAAATTTCGTGTAACTTAGACCGAACCCGAAAGGGAAAAGCGGTTCGATTTGTTTGGCATCGTACCATCGATAGCCCACCAGCAGGCCTTCATCATAATGAACCTGCCCGTTTACGCCGGGATATTCTCGAGGGTCGCCGCGATGCGCCGGCGAATCGCTGAGCTTTTTCGGAAACGTCACGGGTAAACGTCCACTTGGATCGAAATCCCCGAAGAGCGTCGCGGCAAGTGCGACCCCGGCCTCGGATCCGCCGTACCAGGCCTGCATCACCGCAGGTGTTTTCTCGAGCCAAGGCATGGTGAGGGGCGAACCTGCAATCAAGACGACGACGGTGCGCGGATTGGCCGCAACGACTTTATCGATCAAACTATCCTGATGAGCCGAAAGCGAAAGATCCACGCGATCGGTACCTTCGTCGTCCGCGTGCGATTGATGCGTCAGCCCGCCAATGAAAATCACCACATCGGCTGCTTTCGCTGCCTGAATCGCCCGCGCTTCGAGTTCGATCGCCTCAGTTGGCGAGGCCGCAGTCAGTTCGCTCGTCGCCACACCGGCCACATCGCGCTTCCCACCGAAACGGCGCTCAGGCTGACGATAGCCTTGCGAGAAAATCAAATTGGCGTCTTTCCCGACTCGATTGGTGATGCCCTGCAACGCGGTGATTTCGCGAAACGCTTTCACGCCGGCCGAGTTTCCACCCGCCGCAAAGGTGCGAATCGCGTTGTCGCCGATCACGGCGATGGTGCGATATTTTTTCGCATCGATTGGCAAAAGATCGCCTTGGTTTTTCAGAAGCACGATGCCTTCTTCGGCCGCGCGCAACGCGACTGCGAGGTGGGCCTTGGTATTAATCGAGCCGGGTCGGCGTTCATCCATCGCTCCAGTTGCATAAAGCATCCGCAGATCTCGGCGGACTTTATCGTCGAGCACCGAGACCGGAATTTCGCCGCTCTTGATCAGCGCACGAAACGGGTTCGCGAGAAAATAATCATCATATGGTTTTCCCGTGCCCATCTCCAGATCGAGTCCGTTGAGCGCAGCATCCTTCGTATTGTGGGTCGCCCCCCAATCGGAGATCACACCGCCTTTGAACCCCCACTCCTTCTTCAAAACTTGATTGAGCAAATAATCGTTTTCGCTGCAGTATTGTCCGCGCAGTTTGTTGTACGCTCCCATAATCGAAAGCGCACCGCCTTCGCGGATCGCGGCTTCGAAGGCGGGCAGATAAATTTCGCGGAGCGTGCGCTCATCCAACTCGACGCTGATCGAGCCGCGTTGCACTTCCTGATTGTTAACCGCAAAATGTTTGATGCACGCCACGGTCTGCTCCGCTTGCATGCCCTCGACGTAGCCCACCGTGATTCGTCCCGAGAGGAAGGGATCCTCGCCGAAGTAATCGTAATCGCGTCCACCGAGCGGGGTGCGAATGATATTCAGGCCTGGCCCGAGCATCACGTTCTTATTTCTCTCTCGCGCTTCCTCGCCGACGACTTGCCCGTAAGCGCGCGCCAGATCCGCATCCCAGCTCGCAGCCAAAGCAATTCCAACCGGCATCGCCGTCGCGTAGTCGCTCGTCCAGCCCGCCGGTGTCCAAGAATCCACTTGCACTTCCTCGCGCACGCCCTGCGGACCATCCGCCGTCCACAATGGCGGCACCCCTAAACGCGGCACACCTCCGCTCCGAAATTTTCCATTGGCGTGAATGATGCCGATTTTCTCGTCGAGGGTCAGGCGCGACAGGAGATCGTCGATTCGTTTTTCCGTCGGCACAGCAGGGTCTTGATAGGCTGGCTTCGTTTGTGCCAGCGCGGACGTTGACCCCGTCAATACGGCGAAAACCGTGATGCCGATGCAAGACGGGCGGAGAAAAGAAATCATGAGGATAAATGAGTGAGTTCGGCCACCTTGGCGTGGGCGAGCGCGAGCGATGTTCGTTCGTTTGTGCGACACGAGGAAGCGAAATGCGTGGATACGTGGGCTAAATCGGCGCCGGTTTTATATCCTGCAAACGACCGAGTCGGCGCAATTGCGGTGAGAGTTTCATGATCGTTGCCACGACAAGCAATGTTCCGAGACCGCCACCGATGATCGCTGGCACCGTTCCAAACAAACTCGCAGCCAGACCCGATTCAAACTCCCCGAGCTCGTTCGAACAACCAATGAAGATCAAGTTCACCGAGGTTACTCGCCCGCGCATCTGATCCGGGGTGATGAACTGAACGAGAGTTTGGCGGATCACGACGTTCAAGTTGTCGAAGACGCCCGTCAACATGAGCATGACAAGCGATAGCCAGAAATTTTTCGACAATCCAAAAACCACAATCGAAAGGCCGAAACCGACAAAGGCGAAAAACAGGACACGTCCTGCCCGTTTCCACGGCGGCAAATGAGCCGTAATCAATGCCATCATGACCGCGCCCGCCGAGGGTGCGGCGCGCAACCAACCAAAACCCACCGGTCCGACATAGAGAATATCACGTGCCACGATCGGCAAAAGCGCCGTTGCGCCGCCGAGCAAAACGGCGAACAAATCCAAACTCGCCGCGGAAAGCAGGAGCTTGGTGCGAAACATAAAACGCAGGCCACCCAAGACGTCAGCCCAAGTCGCCGCTTTTTTGGGCGCGATGGCTTGGGTCGGTTTCAACAGTGAAAAGGCGATCAGGCCGACCAAGGCGCAAAGCGCAGAGCCAATGAAAACCGCTGTCGCACCTTTTGTTAAACCGATCAAAAACCCAGCCATGGCGGGCCCGATCATCGCGGTTAACTCGAAGAGAGAGCTATTCCAGGTTGCGGCGTTGGCCCAGAGTTCGCGCGGAATGACCGTGGGCAACAAAGCGCCCATGGAGGGCATGGCGAAAGCGCGACCGATGCCGAGCAAGAGGAGTAACCCGTAAATGAGCGTATAACTTCCCTTCTCGTAAGAAATCGCGGCCAAACCCACGGAGCAGGTCAAGTACAGCACCTGAGCCATCAGGATCAGCTTTCGACGGCTGAAGTGATCCGCGGCGTGCCCCGCCGGCAGGGAAAGAAACAAAATCGGTAGAATCTGAACCAGTCCGACATAGCCAAGAGCCATGGCCGAGCCGGAACGTTGATAAATTTCCCATCCGATCGCAGCGGTTTGCATCTGCGTGCCGATCGTAAAAATAGTGCGTCCCAGCACGAATTTCCGGTAGCCTGAATGCCGAAAGGCCGCGTAAGGATCGCGATTGGGCGTGGTGGCCAATGCGTTTCGTCCGTCAGGCTGCGATCGCGTCGACATCAGGCTCATGTTTCCACGTGTTCCCACGTCGTGGCAAGCTGTCCCCCATGGATTTAGGCGGCAACGTGTGTTTTGGAGCAGCACAGTTGGGTTCCATTTTCGGAACTCCACTCCATGCGAGCGTCGGAAATCACCCGATGCAGGTCCCGCGTAACCGTCGTCGCCGCTCGCGGTCAACTTCTGCACGCTATGATCTCCGATTTCCAAGGGCAGCGTCGTGTCGTCATTGAAGCCGTCAGTCCGCAGATCGACGGGGGCCGCTACGCGGTCAAGCGCGTCATCGGCGAGGACTTAACCGTGGAAGCGGACATTTTTGCCGACGGTCATGATCTCTTGGCGGCGCGGCTCTTGTATCGAAAAAAGCACGACACAACCTGGAGAGAAGCGCCGATGGAATTGGTCAACAACGACCGCTGGCGCGGGACGATCGCTTTCGGCGATACGGGAGAACACCTGTATGCGATCGAAGCCTGGGTCGATCACTACCTGACGTGGCGGCGAGATTTGTTGAAAAAAAATCAAGCAGGTCAGGATGTGCGGGTGGATTTGCTCACCGGGCTGCAACTCACCCGTGAAGTGGTCGAACGAGCCGCGGCGAACGACCGAGCTCGCCTTCTTGAATGGATCGCGACGTGGGATAAGGACGGCGCGATCACACAGGCAGATCGCGTCGCCCGCGCGCTCGACGCCACCTTGCTTTCTCTTCTCGAGCGCTATCCCGATCGCCGTTTGAGTTCGCGCTCACCCGAATTTCGCGTCGCCGTCGACCCGCTCCGTGCCCGCACGGGCGCGTGGTACGAACTTTTTCCGCGATCGGCTAAGGCAGACGGTAAACAGCATGGGACGTTTCGCGATGTGATCGAACAGCTTCCACGGATCGCGAAAATGGGCTTCGACGTGCTTTATTTTCCGCCGATCCACCCTATCGGGGAAGCTTACCGCAAAGGCCGAAACAATAATTCCGAAGCGCAAACCGGGGAGCCCGGCAGCCCCTGGGCGATCGGCGCAAAAGAAGGCGGACACAAATCCGTCCATCCCGCACTTGGCACCCTCGACGATTTTCGCGCGCTCGTGATCGCGGCGAAGTCGCGTCAAATTGAAATCGCTCTCGATATCGCATTTCAATGCTCGCCTGACCATCCCTACGTGCGCGAACACCCGGAATGGTTCAAGAAGCGCGCCGACGGCAGCATTCAGTACGCGGAAAATCCGCCGAAAAAATACCAAGACATCTACCCGTTCGATTTCGAAACGAGTGCGTGGGAATCGCTCTGGAATGAACTGAAGAGCGTATTCGAATTCTGGATTCAAGAAAACGTTTTCATTTTCCGCGTCGATAATCCGCACACCAAAGCGTTCCCCTTCTGGGAATGGGTCATCGGTGAGATCAAAGCGAAGCACCCTGAGGCCATTTTCCTGGCGGAAGCGTTCACGAGGCCGAAGCCAATGTACAATTTGGCCAAACTCGGCTTCACCCAATCGTACAATTACTTTCCGTGGCGCAACACGAGCGCCGAGCTGCGCGAGTTCATGACCGAACTCACTCGCACGCCAGTGCGGGAGTTTTATCGACCCAATCTCTGGCCAAACACGCCGGATATTTTGCCGCAATATCTACAGTTCGGGGGGCGCCCCGCCTTCATCGCGCGTCTCGTCCTCGCCTCCACTCTCGGCGCGACTTACGGCATTTACGGTCCAGCCTATGAACTTTGTGCCAACGCGCCCCGCGCCGCCGGCGAAGAAGAATACCTCGAGTCGGAAAAATACGAACTGAAGGCCTGGAAGATCGGAGGCGATGACTCACTCGAACCTCTCGTCACCCGGCTCAACGCCATTCGCCGCGACAACCCTGCCCTCCACCGAAACGAGGAGTTGCGCTTCCACGGTATCGATAACGAGCAGATCATCCTATACAGCAAACGCACCAACGATCGCTCCAATCTGATCCTCGTTGCGGTCAACCTCGATCCGCATCATCGACAAAGCGGCCAGACCGCCCTCGACCTGGAAGAATTGGGTATCAAGGATTCAGATACGTACCAGGTTCACAATCTGCTCACGGGGATGCGCTACCTTTGGCGCGGTGCTCGCAACTTTATCGATCTCGACACCGAGACGGTAGCCGCCGTTTTTCGGATCAAACGATCGATCCGGACAGAACGCGATTTCGACTATTTTGGTTAACCCGCGCGGACCCCGCACGCAGCCCGCTTCCGTGCTTCGCGGTCGCACCATGCCGACCTCGGAGGCGCGCCTGATAGTGATTCGGTTAAGTCGAGGTACATTGCCAACACGCTCGCTTAAGTTTCCCCACCCATGAACTCCGAAACGACAACGTCCGATTCCACTTCTGAAACCATGGACCGCTTCTGGTACAAAAAGGGTGTCATTTATCAAGCCCACGTGCGCTCGTTTTTCGACAGCGACGGCAACGGCATCGGCGATTTCCAAGGGATGACGCAGAAGCTCGATTACCTTCAGGACCTCGGCGTTTCGACCGTTTGGCTGCTCCCGTTTTATCCGTCGCCGTTGCGCGACGACGGTTACGACATCGCCGATTATTATAACGTAAACCCGATCTATGGGACGTTGGAGGACTTCAAAACCTTCCTCGACGAAGCGCATCGGCGTTCGTTGCGTGTCATCACCGAACTGGTCGTCAACCACACCTCGGATCAACATCCCTGGTTTCAAAAATCGCGCCGGGCCGCGCCCGGCTCCCCCTGGCGCGACTTCTACGTGTGGAGCGATACGACCGATAAATATAAAGACGCACGGATCATTTTCCGCGACTTCGAAACGTCGAATTGGACCTGGGATCCCGTCGCCAACGCCTACTTCTGGCACCGCTTCTATTCTCACCAACCGGATCTGAATTTCGACAACCCGCTCGTTCACCAGGAAATTTTGAAGGTGCTGGATTTCTGGCTCGAACTGGGCGTCGACGGCCTGCGCCTCGATGCGGTTCCCTACCTCTATGAACGAGAAGGGACGAACGGTGAAAATTTGGCCGAGACGCACGAGTACCTTAAGTCGCTGCGCCGGCACGTGGACCAAAAATATGGCGACCGCATGCTTCTCGCCGAGGCCAACCAGTGGCCGGAGGACGCGGTGAAGTACTTGGGCAGCGGGACCGGTGACGAATGCCACATGGCCTTTCATTTTCCGCTCATGCCCCGATTGTTCATGTCGGTGCGGATGGAAGATCGCGCCCCGATCGTGGATATTTTGGAGCAGACTCCTGCGATCCCCGACACCTGCCAGTGGGCGATTTTTCTCCGTAATCATGACGAGTTGACCCTCGAAATGGTCACGGAAGAAGAACGCGACTACATGTACCGTATGTACGCTTCGGATACGCGAGCGCGCATCAATCTGGGGATCCGGCGCCGGCTCGCTCCGCTGCTGAACAACGACCGCCGACGGATCGAATTGCTCAACGCGTTATTGTTATCCATGCCCGGCACTCCGGTCATCTACTACGGCGATGAGATCGGCATGGGTGACAATATCTACCTCGGAGATCGCAACGGGGTGCGGACCCCCATGCATTGGAGTTCAGATAAAAACGCCGGCTTCTCCCGAGCCAATCCACAGAGCCTCTATCTGCCGATTATTCTCGATCCGGAATACCATTATGAAGCGGTTAACGTGGAAGCGCAGCAGCGCAACTTGAGTTCGCTGCTGTGGTGGACGAAGCGCATTCTCGCGCTGCGCCAGCGCTGGAGTGCTCTCGGCCAGGGAACGTTTAAGTTTCTTCACCCGGATAATCGCAAGGTGCTCGCTTTCGTTCGTGAACATGAAGGCGAACGCGTGCTGGTCATTGCGAACCTTTCTCGCCACGCGCAGGCCTGCCAACTCGATCTCTCAGAATACAAGGGTTTGGTCCCGCTGGAAATCTTCGGCAGCACGCGTTTTCCTCGCATCACCGAGGCGGCCTACTCGCTTACCATAAGCCCGCACGGATTTTATTGGTTCGCCTTACAGCCAGCCGAGGCCCACATCGACACCGCCCATTTGCCGATCGCGTTGGACGAACTGCCCTTGGTGTCCGCGCCGGGCGAATGGACCAGCTTATTTACCGACCTGCAGCATTCCCGTCTCCTGCGCGTTTTGCCTGAATTCATTCAACCGCGACGCTGGTTTGGAGGCAAAGCCAAGGACATCCGCGGTATCGAAATTTTGGATGCGGTGCCAATTCCAACGGCGGAGGAGCCGACGTATTTTACTCTCGTTCAAGTCGAGTACGCCCAGGGCGAGCCCGAAACCTATGTGATTCCAATCACGCATCGCCTCGCAACTCAGGCCGAAAGCTTCCTGCGCGAATACCCGCAAGCAGTCATTGCGCGCCTGCGAGACGCCCGCGGAAACGATGGCATCCTGATCGACGCGACAGCGACGAAAAGTTTCGCTCAAGCCATCCTCGACGCGCAATCGCGCGGTCTCCGTTTCCGAGGCACCTACGGCGATCTGGTTTCCGTGCCAACCCCGGCGCTCGCCGCCGCCAAAGACAACGCCCCGAATCTCGAGCCCGTCATTTCGAAAGCGGAACAGAGCAACACGGCGATCATGTTCGGAGATCGGTTGATCTTCAAAATCTTCCGGCGCCCCGAAAGCGGCCTCAACCCCGATGTGGAAATTGGCCGCTATTTGACGGAACGGAATTTTGCCAATGTTCCTGCTCTGGCCGGCGCACTCGAGTACCGCACTCGCAGCGGCGACATCCGCAGTGTCGGCATCTTGTCCACTTTCGTGCCAAATGCGAAAGATGCGTGGGCTTATACGGTCGACGCACTCGGGCGTTTCTACGATCGCGTGCTTCTTTATGTCGCGGAAAACCGCCCGGTTCCCGGCCCACTCCAAGGCCTGCTGGAATTGACTGACGAGGAACCGTCCAAGGAAGTCGTGGAAGCTATCGGGACTTATTTGGAATCGGCCCGACTCCTCGGCGTTCGCACGGGCGAGATGCATCTGGCCCTGGCCGCGGGTGACACGGTCGATTTCGCGCCGGAGCCTTTTTCACCGCACTACCAGCGCTCATTGTATCAATCGATGCGCAATCTTTTGACGGAGAATTTTCAGCTCCTTCGTCATCAAACTCCACTTCTGCCGGAAAACTTGCGCGCTGACGCGACGAAGATTCTCTCGCTGCAGGACGATATCTTGGCGCGCTTCAAAGCCGTCTTTGAAACACGTATCCACGCCACCAGGACACGTGCTCACGGCGATTACCATCTCGGCCAACTGCTCTATACCGGCAAGGATTTCATGATCCTCGATTTCGAGGGCGAACCCGCTCGGGCCCTGAGCGCACGGCGGCTGAAGCGTTCGCCGATCGCCGATGTCGCGGGTATGCTGCGCTCATTCCAGTATGCAGCGTTCACCGCTCTGCATCAGCTCGTGGACCGCGGTCTCATCACGGAAGAAAACCGCCCGAAAGTTTCGTTGTGGGCTTCCTTTTGGTATCAGTGGGTCAGTGCCACGTTCACACGCGCATACCTCAAAACGATGGGAGATTCCCCAGTGATTCCGAAGCAGCGTGAAGAGCTGCGCACGTTGTTCGAAGCGTACTTATTGGACAAAGCCGTGTACGAACTGGGATACGAGCTGAATAATCGCCCGACTTGGTTGCCGATTCCGTTCGAGGGCATTTTTCAATTGGTCAGACCGCGCGCCCAATCCGAACCAAGGCCAGGCGAGCCGCCCGCGGAGCGGGTGGACTTGAACGTCGGATCCACCGCGCCGACACCGGTGGCCGGGAAATAAAAAAGCCCCGAGGCACTACGCCGCGGGGCAAAAGCTAAATGGCGATCCAGAAAATCAGGCGAGGATTTCTTCGCTCTTGAAGAAGCGTTTGATCTCGATCTGACCGTTTTCCTCGCTGTCGGAAGCGTGGACGACATTGACCATCATATCGGTGCCGAAGTCGCCGCGGATCGTTCCTTTCGGCGCTTTGCGGGAATCGGTTGGTCCGAGCAGATCGCGCACCTTCGCAACCACGTCATCGCCTTCCAGCGCGAGAACGAGCACGGGGCGGGAGCTCATGAACTTTTCGATATCAGGATAAAAAGGCTTGGAGGCGACGTGCGCGTAATGCTCGCGCAACAAGGCCGGCGTCAGGCGGATCATCTTGGCTCCGACAATTTTGAACCCGGCGCTTTCGAATCGGCCGATGACCGACCCGGCGTGCCGCTTCTCCATACAATCGGGCTTAAGAATAATGAGCGTTTTCTGCATACAGAAGGGAAAGCCTTCGCGGTAAGGCCTCCAGTGTCAGCAATAAACTTTCCGGCTGCCGAGGCAGGGAACTTCCCCGCGCTTCGCTGCCGAAGGAAGCGGACCGGTCTATTTAGCCGGAGCCGCCAGAGCAACGGCAGTCACCGGCGCATTGGCCGCCAGCGCGTTGCCGGCATCGGTGATGCCGTTCGAGTGGAAAGTCGCGTAAACCACACCGACCAGATTCGCATCGTTGACGACGGTCGAATCGATCGCGCTGTTATTGTAACCCTGCACCACGAAACCGCTCGCGATGCTGGCCACGATACGGTGAGCGACGGTCTCTCCAAAGCGGTTCTGGTAAACCACCACCATACCTTCGTGTAATTGGCTCGCGTCGATTTTTTTCACGATCACGACCGAGCCATCGCCAAAGAAAGGAAGCATCGACCGGCCCGAGATCCGCAGGACCTGCATGTCGCTGTGGCGCGCCGCCACTTTGCTCGCGTCGGTCAACGTATCCAAAAAGCTAACACTTGAAACCGGACGTTCCGAGGCACCGAAGACCGCGACCGTACTCGCGAAGAACGCGAGGCCCGTCAGGGTGAGGCTGCGGAGGATTCGGCTCAATTTCATGAGCCAAAGCATACCGTTTGCAGGTAGCTTTTCCTATTGAGTGCCCTCCTCAATCTTCACTGGGGGGACGAGCGTGAATGGGGCGGACGAGACCCCACACGCCTAGGGTGAATCCCTCCGTGGCCCGGGAGTCCAATCGAGCAACCTTATCGATCGTCCCTTTAACGACGCGATTGGTCCCACTCGCCTTCAGGGACGAAATTCATTTCGCCTTCGGACACACTCCTTTCCACCTCGCGACTCTAATCATAGCCGACGAGTTGACCGGTATCCAAGGCGAGCACAAGCCACTGGCTCACTCTCGGAGCACCAAGTACGGGCAGCGAAGCGACTTACACGTCGCAGATCCGCACGCCCTCTTTGAGGGATGCGATTTTATCTTTCTTCGCCGGGATAAATTCTTGCGCGACGAAGCCTTTAAAACCCGTGTTCAAAATCGCTTCCATCACTGCGGGATAGTAAATTTCCTGCGACGCATCGATCTCGTGGCGACCAGGGACGCCACCGGTGTGGTAGTGCGCGAGGTAAGTGTGATGATCGCGAATCGTGCGGATCAAATCACCCTCCATGATTTGCATGTGGTAAATATCGTAGAGCAGCTTGAAGCGCTCCGATCCAACACTCTGACACAGATCAACGCCCCAATGGGTGTGATCGCACATGTAATCATGGTGATCCACCTTGGAGTTCAACAATTCCATACACAGGGTGACGCCGTGTTTTTCGGCCAGCGGCATGATCCGCTTCAAACCGGTCGCGCAATTCCGCAGGCCTTCGGCATCGCTCATCCCCGCGCGATTGCCGGAGAAACAAATCATGTTCGGGAATCCCGCCGCAGCAGTGAGCGGAAGATTCTTTTCGAAAAACGCGACGATCGCATCGTGATTTTCAAGGCGATTAAGTCCCTTCGTGATGCCGCCCGGGATCCCCCAGATCATCGGCGAAACGAGATTGTATTTCTGCAGCGTGGGAATGTCGGCGGTGTCGACCAGGTCGATGCCGGTCAAACCGATTTCTGCAGCCTGAGCACAGAGCGCATCGAGCGAAATATCCGGATAGCACCATTTGCATACGGAATGATGGACGCGGTGTTTCATCTCGGCAGGCAACGCTGCCTCCGCCGCTTCGATGCGCGAGGACAATAACGAAGACGAGGCCACCAGCGCGGATGCGCCGGCCAATTGTTTCAGAGCAGAACGACGGGAAAGTGGCGCAGACATATTTTTTTGGGGAAAGCTTGATTCGAGCAGACGCCGCTCCGCTGAGCTGCGCAAGTCAAAGATTCGGTGCTGAAGAGAGGAGGCGATCGAGTGAAGCGTCTGCGAAGAAACAGACACGATCATTCCCGCAGGGAGCGCCGGCGAGGCAGGTGGCGTTTCATCCGGCTGCCCCAGGAAAGGCAGGGCGCGCCGCTTCGCTCCGCCTTCGCAAGGCCAGGGCCGGACGCCCGTCTTCGCTGCTTCTCAAAGCTGAAATCGGGTCGCCGATTCCCCGGTAGCGGCCTGGCCGGCCGAGGCTCCAAAGGAGCGAAGACTGGCGGAAGGGGCGAGATTCGAACTCGCGGTGAGTTTTCACCCACACCTGTTTTCAAGACAGGAGCAATAGACCACTCTGCCACCCTTCCTTGGGCGGACGATCAATGTGCGATCCATCGCCGCCAGCGCAAGAAAAAGCCCAGACCAGATTTTCGCTTTACGTGGGAAGCACGGACATTCGTGGCCGCTCTAAAAGCACGTCCGAAAGGAAACCCGCTCTCTCGATTCCGTATCAACTATCCCGCGGCTTGGGCTGGTTATTCTTGATCGAACTCCACCCCACCACTTTTTCCCCGCTCAGACATAAGTCCCGCAGATGAGTCACCAGATCGAGCATCCCGTCGAGCGACATGGGTTTTACCAAGTAACCGTTCGCGCCCATGCGGTGAGCCGAGGTGATGTCTTTCTCCAAATTCGAAGAGCTCAATAAAAACACCGTCAGATCGTTGAGGCCGCCTTCGCCGCGTATCCACTGAAGCACTTCAAGCCCGGTCTTCTGCGGCATCTTCAAATCCAGCAGCACCATCGCCGGCATCGGGTACACGCTGCGATCGGCAAAGAGCGCCTTCCCAGAAAGGTAGTCGATGGCCTGCTGGCCGTTGTAGACGACTTTAAGTTGGTTGAGAAAATTAGCTTTCCGAAACGCTCGTTCCATCATGAAGGCATCGTCGCCGCTGTCTTCAGCGTAAAGAATCGGCCGGAGGTCGCTTGAAGGGGAATCTGCGTTGCGCATCGTTTCGGAAGTGGACAGGGATCGCCAACGTTCCGCCCTGTCTGACGCGCGTCAACTGTTTGCGGTGACGTCGACCGCCGGATTTCCCGAAGATTTTGTCAGGATAAACCTGGCCGCCCGCCTTCAGCCCCGCGAAAAATCCGCTGTCTACTAAAACGTTTTAACTGGAGTTAGATTGCGGTGGTAAAACAGCGAAACGTGTAGTGCCTCGGTCCCTACTGTCCGCAACCCTCTATCTCATCACCCCATGAAGTCGCTTTCGTTTGCGACCGTTCTCTGTCTGCTCGCGACTCCGTTCGCTGCCATCGTTTCCCTTGCGAATGCAGCCGATGCCCAGCCGATCGGCGTTTTTGACGATCAGTCCGATGTCGGCGCCGTTCATATTCCCGGCAGCGCGACCTACGACGCATCCGCGCAGTCCTACACCCTCACGGGATCCGGCACCAACATGTGGGTCGATCACGATGAATATCACTTCGTGTGGAAAAAAATCACCGGCGACTTCATCGTTCAAACGCAACTCGAACTGATCAGCGAAGGCGGAAACGGCCATCGCAAGCTCGGGATCATCGCGCGCAATAGTCTCGACCCGCGCTCGGCCCACGTGAACGCCTGCCGCCACGGCGACGGCCTAACTTCGTTTCAATTTCGCCGGACCGAAGGAGGGACGACCGAAGAGAAGCGCTTCGACCTCCCGGGCGCGGATGTCATCCAGCTCGCGCGCCACGGTCACACCTTCATCATGTCCGCCGCCCACTTCGGCGAAATTTATAAAACGCAGACGATCGACGACGTCGATCTCGCCGATACGCTCTACGTCGGCATCTTCGTCTGCGCCCACGACAACACGCGGTCCGACTCGGCGCGCTTTCATAATGTCCGCCTAATCCGGCCAGCCAAGGACACCTTCAAGCCCTATCGCGATTATATCGGCAGTGACGTCGAGACGCTCGAAGTCAGCACCGGCGTTCGCAAAACGATCTATCATGTCGACGATTCGATCCAGGCGCCCAACTGGCTGCCCGATAATCGGCATTTTATTATGAATCACAACGGCAAGATCGTGAACTTCGATCTCGCTCAACGCGCCCTCTCCCCCGTCGACACCGGCGCGCAAGACCACATTAACAATGACCATGCGATCTCCTTCAACGGTCGCCAACTCGGCATCAGCTCCGGCTCCGTATCCACGGTCTACATACTTCCAGTCAAAGGTGGGAGCCCGAAGCAAATCACGACGAAAAATCCATCGTACCTGCACGGCTGGTCTCCCGATGGAAAGTATCTCATCTACACCGGCCTGCGCGGCAGCGAACCGGGCGATATCTATCGCATTTCAGTCAAAGGCGGGGATGAGCAACGGCTGACCGACGCACCCGGTTTGGACGATGGTTCCGAGTTCACGCCCAATGGCCAATATATCTATTTCAACTCCAACCGGACGGGACACATGCAGATCTGGCGGATGCACCCCGACGGCTCGAATCAAGAGCAAATCACGAAGGATGATTTCAACAACTGGTTCGCCCACATCGCGCCGGATGGGAAGTCGTTTGTCTTCCTTTCCTATGGAGCTGAGATTGCTTCGAGCGACCATCCCTTCTACAAACAGGTCTATATCCGAAAACTTTCGATTGACGGCTCAGCCGAACCGAAAGTGATTGGTTACCTCTACGGTGGACAAGGCTCCATGAACGTCAATTCGTGGTCCCCCGACAGCAAGTCCATCGCGTTCGTGAGTAACTCAGACCGCCTCTAACCCCCAAATGAAAAAACTGTTTCTCGCATTGCTTGCTGTGGCTACGGCGCACGCCACGCCCTGGTCCGACCATCTCGGCATTCAACTCTGGAGCTTGCACAAGACGCTCGATGTGGACACCGCCAAGGGCCTCGACCAAGTGAAGGCCTTCGGTCTGACCGACGTAGAAACGGCCGGGACCTACAAGCTCTCGACCGAGCAATTTCACCAGGAGTTGAAAGCCCGCGGGCTCAAAGCCGTCAGTGCGCATTTTCAATACGACGACCTCAAGAAAGATCTCCAGGGCAAGATCGCCGATGCAAAGCTCCTCGGAGTGAAGTATGTCATTGTGCCGTGGATACCGCACGAACGGTTCGATGTGGCCGCCGCACGCAAAGCGGCTGACGATTTCAATATCTGGGGCGCCGCTTTCAAGAAAGCCGGCATTCAGTTTGGTTGGCACCCGCACGGTTTCGAATTCGGCCCCGCTGAAAATGGGGAGACCCCGTTCGAAGTGATCGCAAAGTCGACGGACCCGAAAAACGTCATCTTCGAAATGGACGTCTTCTGGGTCGAGCACGCCGGGGTCGATCCGATCGCGTTACTCAAAAAATATCCGAACCGCTTTCGCCTGATGCACGTCAAGGACATGCGCAAGGGCACCAAAACCGGTTTCTTCACCGGCAAAGCCGAGGTTGAGGACAACGTCGCGGTTGGCTCGGGCTTGACCGACTGGCCCACGTTGTTGAAAACGGCCCATCAGATCGGCGTGAAATATTATTTCATCGAAGACGAAACCTCTGATCCCATCACGAACGTGCCGGTCAGCATCGCTTACATGCGTTCGGTTAAATAATTTACCATGACTAACGCATCCCGTCTTTTCGCGGCGAGCCGCGTCGCGCTGATCGTCACCGCCATGAGCTTCGCTCTTCGCGGAGGCGCGGTCGGCGCTTGGGCCACCACGTTTCACCTCACGAATGAGCAGGTCGGTTGGGTTAACAGCACCGCGTTCTGGGGCTTCACGGTCGCGATGATCTTTGGCGGACCGCTCTGCGATGTGATCGGCCTCGGCCGCATCCTTGGAGTGGCCTTCGTCGGCCATCTCGTCGGTATTTTCCTCACGATCTTTGCGTGGAACTACCACAGCCTCTACGCCGGCACGTTGATCTTTGGTATTGCCAACGGCAGCGTTGAAGCCGCCTGCAATCCGTTGATCGCGGCTCTTTATCCGAAGGACAAAACCACGCGCTTGAATCAGTTCCACGTCTGGTTTCCCGGAGGCATCGTCATCGGCGGTGTGCTCGCCGACTTGTTTGGCCGCATCGGCTGGGGCTGGCAGATCCAGTTCGCGAGCATGGTCATTCCGCTCGTGATTTATGGCATCATGTTCCTCGGTCAGAAGTTTCCGCAAACCGAGCGCGTGGAAAGTGGTGTTTCCACCAGCGGCATGGTCAAAGCCTGTTTCAATCCGGTCTTCATCATCATGGTCATTTGCATGCTGATGACCGCCGCGACGGAATTCGGACCGGAGAATTGGATTCCCAATGTGCTCAGCAACGCAGGGGTTCCTGGCTTGCTCGTCCTTGCCTGGATCACCGGTTTGATGGCGGTCGGTCGTCAATGCGCGGGCGCTTTCGTGCACCGCCTGCACCCGATCGGCATGCTCTTGCTCAGCGCGGCACTCAGCGCGATTGGGCTCTATGCGTTGAGCCATTCGAGCGGCGCGATGCTTTTCGTCTCCGCGACGATCTTTGCTTTCGGCGTGTGCTTCTTCTGGCCGACCATGCTCGGTTTTGTGAACGAAAATTACCCCGCCACTGGCGCGCTTGGCCTGGCGATCATGGGTGGCGCGGGGATGCTCAGCTCGAGCTACGTTGTTCCGTTGGTCGGCCGTTGGTATGATAGCGGAATCGCGGCCCGTCTCACTCCGGGCGAAACGGCGACGGGCCTTGCCGCCGCGACCGATCCAACCAGCGTGGCACATTGGTCGAAGATTCAGGCAGAGGCAGGTCTCGCCGCGATGGAGCGCGTCGCGATTCTGCCGGTGGTGCTGTTTGTCGTCTTCTTGCTCATCTATCTGCTGCGCAAAAAGAGCCCCGCGGCTTCGGCGCCACAACACGCCTAAGTCGATGTCAGTTTCAGGCCGAAGCCTCGCCGCTTCGGCCTTTTTTGCGTCCAAAAATTCCTGCTCGATCAACTTGTGGTGGCTTTTGCCTAGATCAATTGTTAGCACGCGATCCGCTTTGTCGGGTCGAAACGGCTCGCACGTATTTGCCCGGCAGGCATTTTGTCGTCTTCGCTCC